>Ga0209777_10005041_pt1 | contig 15386 bp, 12 predicted proteins | sample FrelakmetHBP12HB_FD_187147 | JGI IMG/M metagenome (GOLD analysis project Ga0209777, IMG submission 187147) | Freshwater lake sediment microbial communities from the University of Notre Dame, USA, for methane emissions studies -HBP12 HB (SPAdes)... | ecosystem: Environmental > Aquatic >... | reverse complement strand
TAAGAAAATGGTCAAAATGCTCGGCCTGGATGAGACGGACCCGAAGGAGGCGAAAGAATGACCACCAACACGCGCGAACTCGCGTTGAAACGGATGCAAAAAGAGGTCGAGCCTCTGAAGGAGCGCTTCGGCTCGAAGAGGATCGAGCGCCTGGTGCAGTCCGTGAGGAGCGCCGAGCCGAGCGTGGAGGCAATCAACATGATATCCTCCCAGGCAGCCGACCTGCTGAAACTCGAGCCTTCGGACGAGCTCGTGCAGCAGGTCACCAAGGCCATAGACAGGCTCTTCAAATCGCACCTCGAGCAGGACATCGCCAGGTACTCGGTGATGAAAATCGCCATAGTGCTCATGAAAAGGGATGAGGAGTTCCTTAAGGACCTTTTCAGCGCGTACAAGAAGCTCTCGGAAATCAACCCGCTGCTGTTCATAGGGGCGACATACGACAGCTCGTTCCGGGAGATATTGTTCTTCTCGAGCGAGGGGCTCGGGCAGTGGGTGGAGGACGGGAAGGCGCTTTTCTGCTCCGGGGGCTCGGTAAACATACCCGAATTCACAAGGTACTGCGGAATGGTGTCCATCTATGCCGACGTTTCGAAATACAAGATCTCCGAGAACGCGGTCTTCCTGGAGGAGGTCCAGGACTCGCTGACCATGTTCGCCATGCACAAGTTCGACAGGCGGCTGGTGGCGAGGAAATCCAAGGCCCACACCCCGCACGTGACCGAGCAGGACACGATAAGCATCTATTTGCCTGACCATTTCGCGGCTTTCCCGGACAAGAAGGACAACGAGCGCGAGTACTACATGACCACCCTGCATGAGGGCTCGCACCTGGCGCTCGGAAGCTTCGTGCTTGAGCTGGGCAGCGTAGCGGGGACGCTGGAAGAACGCGGAATAACGATAAAGAGGATAAAATTCAGGGAGGACACGAATGAGCTGCGGGTGAAGAGCATACTGCTCGAGAAGGAGGGGAAGGAGTTCCTCTGCACGTCGCTGTTCCACCTCCTGCCGCTGCTGGCAGACCCCAAGCACAGCGGGTTCCTAAAGGTGCTGAGCAACGTGCTGGATGATCTGAGGGTGGACTCGTTCTGGCTCGAGGAGAAGGCGCCGGGCTATTGCCAGGACGCGCTCCGCAACATAGAGTACTTCATGTTCGACGGGAAGATTAGGAAGCTGCCTACGAAGTTCACGGCCTCCGAGTTCATGGAAGGCCTGCTTTATGTGAGCACGTTCCTCGCGCTCGCCGAGGACAGGAAAAGGTTCCTGGACGCGCTCGGAAGCGGGGACGTCTCCGGACTGCCAAAAGAAGAGGCGGAGATAGTGGAGAAGCTCAGGAAGATGGAGCCAAAGGTGCTGGCGCTCGCCCTCTCTTGCGAAGACGAGCTGCTCATGCTCGCGCGCTCGCGGGAAAGGAACTCCTCCTCGGTCTTCAAGGCCACCATGGGCGTGTATGACAAGGTGAAACACATCCTGGAGGACGAACAGACGAATGACATCGAAGGCGAAGGCGAGGGGAAGGAGCGGATGGAGGGCATGAGCGGGCCGCTCAGCCTCAGCGACATAGACCCGGATAACGTGGAATTCAGCCTCGACCCCAACGAAGGGGTGGACATGAACGAGCTGCCGGAGGAGCTGCGCGACAAGCTGAAGAAGAAATTCGACGAGAAGTTCAAGGGGATGAGCGAGAAGGACAAACAGGAACTCGCGGAGGAAACCGCGGGAAGGGCCATGGGTGAAAGCAAGGAGGACGATTCAGCGGACAAGCAGCCTGTTTCGCACGAGCAGGAGGTGCCCGGAAAATGGGACGTGGAGCTGGTGGAGGGCAAGCCGATACCGGAATACGTTACTGTGCATTCTAAGCAGCCGAAGGAGATGAAAAGCGAGGCGGATGCGCTTGTTTCCGGCAACATAAGGAATATCGCAAGGATGATAATGACCAGGCGCTCGCGCGAGGTGTGCGACGCGCTCTATGGGGAGGCGGACCCGATAGCCAGGGAGGAGTGGAAGAGGATGCGGAGGATGGGGATGCTGCTCCCGAGGACGTACCATCTGAGGAGCGAGATAATCCGCGTGCGGTCGCTGTCTGTGCTTGCGATAGCTGACGCGAGCGGCTCGACCGGCACTGTGCTGAACGGCAAGAGGAAGATAGATTACATAACCGCGTCCGTGCACTCGCTCGCTGAAGGCCTTTCCGGAGTTCCGGGAATAAGTTTCTCATACGGGTTCTTCCACAGCTACGGAAGGGACAATGTTAGCTTCTACCCGGGCAACGGGTTCAACGAGCCGCTCCACTTCATCGGGATCCAGCCGGATAACGCGAACCGCGATGGCGCCATAATGAGGCACGCGGGCAAGCTGCTATCGGGCCAGAGGACTGACACGAAGATCGCGCTGTTCGTCAACGATTCCATGCCGGCTGACACCGACGAATACAACGGAAGGAGGGGTGTCGAGGACGTGAGGCACGCGCTAGCCCAGCTCAAGGGCGAGGGCATACTTTTCTTCGTGATCACGGTCCCGCCTGATCAAAGGTATTATAGTGGCGAGTTCCAGTCCATGGAGCAGTACCTGGATTACCTATATTTGGCAAGGGGCAATTACGCGGTGATATCCACGGAGAAGGAGCTCGACAGGGCGTTCTCAGCGTTCGTCAAGGCGAACCTGCCCAAGCTCAGGAGGACTGAGCACAGATGACGCTAAAGGGCAAGCGCGGCCATGCGAAAAAAGGCGCGGAAATCGGAAATCCCCTGGCAAACGGCAGGAAGCCCTTGCTGCAGGAGACAGAGGAAGATGCCCTCACGAGGTTCAGGGGCGTGCTCCAGTCAGGGAAAACGAAAACCGTCCAAAAAGAGATAGAAAAAACCCCGGATAAGACCATGGTCCTGGCTAAACTTCTCTGTGCTGATGAGAGAGTGGAGGTACGAAGAGGGGTGATTGCTGCCTTCGATGGCGTGTCTAAGTCGCTGCAACACATCCCACTAATCCTGCCCGGGTTGTCTGTCGGGATTCTGGATCCGGACACGGAGGTAAGGAGGAATGCCATCCTTTGCTTGGGTGGGGCAGTCATAGCAGGGAACGGCAAGAATATAGATTTCTCGCCGGCGTTACCTTCTCTGGGCATCGCGCTCTCCAGCGCAGACGCAGAGCACCGGGCACGGGTTGCAAGGACAACCGGTTTTGTTGCCATGGAATCGGACATTAAAGGGTTGGTCCCCAAAATAATAAGCCTGCTTGGAGACGGATTTACGAAAGTCGGGGAGCACGCCTCTGGTGCATTGTCATATTATGTGGGACGACACTCTCGGAATCCGGAAAAAATGACCCGGCTCGCAAACCTGATATCTGAATTCATGCATTCGGAGAGATTGCAGAGGGAGATGGCTGCCAACAGCCCTTATTATGAAAGAAGCGCGCGGGCGATAGCGGATATTCTCGCGCAGATAAAAAAAGCGGAGGGCAAGACCGCGTGATTCCCATGAAGTTCAAGCTCATAGACAAGGAAAAGAAAGGATTCGCGCGGTACTGCCCGACGTTCAAGAAGCTATATGATGTCCTGGTGGACAAGTTTCAATCAAAGAAGAAAACCGAAGTGAAAACACCGGAAACTCTTCAATCGCAGACACCGGCGATCCGGTTATCGCAGGAAAAACTCCGGCGCATCAATGGCATTGTATCTTCTTATGATGAGGAAGCGGCGTTCGCATTCCTGAAGGAAGAGCCGGAAAACATGTATTACCTGGCCTCGCTCATCTCTGATGGGGATAAGAGATTCGGGAAGGATTATACCAAAATGAAGTTTGCCACTGAGATCCTGGGTGAGGCGGCACGGAAAGGTTTCGACATCTCTCCAGCCATCCCTTCCCTCGCATTCAATGCGAAATACTGTTGCCAGGAAATCGCACATTTTTCCGCCGACACTTTGAAGTCCGCTGCCGTGAATGAGCAGACACGCGCAGAGACCCTTTCCGAGATTATGGCCATGCTATCCAGCCATGACCCCGGGCCCGGGACTGGGTATTGTGGGGCCGAAGCCCTCAGGTATGCCGCAACACAAGGAGTGGACATAGCTCCGTACTTGCCAACCTTGAGAAAGATGTTTTCACGGGAAGAAGGCCGTGAAATGCCAGCGGGTGCCGCAGCCGGAGCGGTTGCCCAGCATCACATGAACAAAGGGGAATGGATGGAAGTATTGCGGCTTCTTGATAAGACGAATATCAACGGGGGCGTTGAGAGGGCGATTGGCGCCGCCCTGGTGGAAGAAACGTCCAGGGAAAAAACCATAGAATCCATGGAGGCGCATTGTGATGAGGGCATGCTGGGCATCATTGCGGATGCCCTGGCGAAACGGGCCACATCACAGGATATAACCACCTATCCCGGCCTTCTCGTCGCGATTTTCTCACTGGAAGACGGCTCCCGCATCAAAACAGTGGTAATCGGCGCATGCGTGAAGGCGCTTTCAGAGAGCAAAGGCTTCATGCTGAGGGCGATGCTCGATGCTTTCAACCATGGTGTGAAGGAAAGAAGCCAGGAAACAAGGACGTCCGTCACAAAAGAGATAATCAGGTTCACGCGCGCGGAATGGTTCCAGGAAGAGATGAGAAAAAACTCCCCTGCTTATGAGATGCTCGCCAACAGGATGGCGATAATCCTCAATGAGATGAAAACAGCTGAACGGAAAGAGGCGGCGTGATTCCATGAAACTCAAGCTCATCGACAGGGAGAAGAAGGGGTTCGCACGGTACTGCCCAACGTTCGCGAAGGCATACGAGTGCGCAATCGAAGGCATCAGGAAAAAGAGGTTCGAGACGCTCGAAAAACTCTTTTCACGTGACGAGCGAATGATACCCATGCTCGCGGAGTCGCTCGGTGATAGGTCCGGGTATGTACGAACACGTGCCAGGGTGGCTTTGGAGAAGGCGGCTGTGAACGGGAAAGGCGGGGATGCCGCGCTGGATGCGCTCGTGGAGGCGCTTGGTGACGCCAGGGCAGTTGTACGAAGGGCAGGTGCCGACGGTTTGTGGAGCGCTGCCAAAGGAGCGGATATAACCGCTGCGATACCTGCGCTTGTGAAGGCGCTTGGCGATGAGGATTCAGGCATACTCGCGAGCGCCGCCGGAGCTCTGGGAGCTGCCGCAGAGAAAGGGGCGGATGTGACCGCGGCGATTCCTGCGCTTGTGAAGGCGCTTGGCTGCGGGAGTGCGAATGCACGGGAGATTGTCGCCAAGGCTTTGGAGAAAGCTGCCCATAACGAAGACCAAAAAACGCGAACCTTGGTTGTGAATGAGATCATGGGCTTCATGCGCTCTGACTGGTTCCAGGACGAGATGTGGAAAAACAGCGTGACATACGAGAAAATCGCAATCGGAATCGCCCGCCTGCTGTCCGAGTTGAAAGAGGCGGAGGAGAAGGCGGCCTGAGCCTTTCAATCTTTTTTTATTCTCTTTCGTTCCATTTCCAGCGATGTGTTACGCCATTCCAGGGAGGATAGTCTCGATTAAGGGCAGAACCGCCACCATAGACTATTTCGGCGAGAGGAGGGCTGCCAGCGTAATCGGGGATATGGGATTGAAAGCCGGGGAGTATGTTTATGCGCAAGGGGGCATAATCATCGATAAAATCCCAGAATCCGACGCGATCGCGATACTCGGAACGTGGAAAGAGCGTTTTTTTGAGCTGAAGAGGATGGATGAAGGCGCCTCGAAAGGCACGAAGGGTAGCGGGGAGCTCGCATCCGTCCTTCAGAAAGCCGAATCCGGCGCATTGCTGACCCGCAAAGAGATGGAAGGGATACTCGAAACGCGGGATTCCGGACTCGATGCCGTCTATGCTTCTGCCAACCGGATCCGCTCCGGCGAGCTCGGCAACTCCTGCTGCGTGCACGGAATCATAGAGTTCTCGAATCACTGCCAGAATGGATGCGCCTATTGCGGAATCAACAAGAACAACAAGAAACTGAAGCGCTACCGCATGAGCTCGGATGAAATTGTCGATCGGGCGGGTTTCGCGGTTGAGAAGCTTGGTTTCAAAGCCCTCGTCCTCCAATCGGGTGAAGACCCGCACTACACCGATGACATGCTGGTCGCGCTGGTTAAACGGATACGCGAGCGGTATGGGGTTTTGTTGTTCTTGTCCATCGGCGAGCGGCCGTTTGAATGCTACAAAAGGCTCTACGATGCAGGAGCATATGGAGTTTTGCTCAGGTTCGAGACCTCCAATGCCGGGATATACGAGGCCATGAGGCCGGGAAGGAAGCTCGCAGACAGGACAGGGCTGATAAAAAGACTGATATCGCACGGGTTCATCGTGGCTACAGGATTCATAATCGGGCTTCCGGGAACCACGGAACAGGACCTGATAAATGACATACTTTTGACGAAATCGCTGAAACCAGACATGTATTCGTTCGGGCCGCTCATCCCGCATCCTGACACCCCACTCGCAAAAACAAAAAAAATCCCGCTCGAACTCGCCCTGAAAGCAATCTCCCTTTCGCGCCTCGTGGACCCGAAAGCCAAAATCCTCGCCACGACCGCGCTCGAGACACTTGATGGTGACGGGAAACGGATGGGGCTGCTGGCTGGCGCGAACTCGCTGATGATAAACGTGACTCCTGAAAAATACAGGGCGGACTACGAGATATACCCGGGCAAGGCAGGCAACGACAAAAAAATCCAGGACTCGATACGCGAGACCCTGGAACTCCTGTATTCGCTTGGCAGGGCGCCCACGGACCTCGGAAGATAGATGATTCTATGTACTCGCACGATGAGAAAGGGATAGACCGGATTCTGGACGAATCCGAAGCGCCGGATGACGGGCGGCTGAGGGACATACTCAAGAAAGCGGGGAAGAAGAAAGGGCTCACGCTCGAGGAATCCGCATGCCTCCTGCGGATATCAGATAAGAAACAGATGGATTCCCTCTTCGCTTCGGCAGGAAAGGTGAAGAATGAAATCTACGGGAACCGCCTCGTGCTTTTCGCGCCGCTCTACCTCTCTGATTTATGCGTCAATGACTGCGAGTATTGCGGGTTCCACTGCAGGAACAGGGAACTGAGAAGGAAGAAACTGAGCATGGCGGAAATCAGGCAGCAGGCCGCGCTCCTCATAGGGATGGGACATAAGCGCGTACTCCTTGAAAGCGGAGAGCACCCTGACAACTCCATAGATTTCGTCTGCGATGCGATAAGGGCAATATATGGCGTCAAGGTCGGAAATGGCGAGATAAGGAGAATAAATGTGAACATAGCATCGACCACTACCGAAAACTACCGGAAGCTGAAGGAAGCGGGAATCGGCACTTATCAGCTCTTCCAGGAAACGTATCACCGCGAAACGTACGAACGGTTGCATAAGGGGCCGAAAGCGGATTACGGACGACAACTCACCGCCCACGAACGCGCGTTTGGAGCGGGGATCGACGATTTCGGCATGGGGGTTTTGTTCGGGCTGTACGATTATAGGTTCGAGGTGCTTTCCCTTCTTGCGCACGCGAAATACATGGATGCCACTTATGGAGTCGGGCCGCACACTGTGTCCGTCCCGAGATTCCGCCCTGCCCCATCCGTGGTTTTCAGTCCCGGGTTTCCAGTTCAGGATGCCGACTTCCTGAAGCTTATCGCGGTCATCCGGCTCTCTTTGCCTTACACGGGAATGATAATATCCACGAGGGAGTCGGCGGAAATACGGAAGAAGGCGTTCGAAATCGGGATATCGCAGACGTCCGCAGCCTCGAAAACATCGCCTGGAGGGTATTCCTCAGGCAAAAGCGGGCAATTCGAGATATCCGACGAGCGGCCGGTGGAAGAGGTGCTGCAGGGTGTGATGAGACAGGGACTACTGCCCTCTTTCTGCACAGCCTGCTACCGCTCGAAAAGGACTGGGGAAGCGTTCATGAAGCTCGCCAAGACGGGCAATATCCACCACCTGTGCGGGCCGAACGCGATACTGACATTCAAGGAGTTTTTGGTTGATTACGCGAACCCGGGACTGCGGAAAGAGGGCGAAAGGGCGATAGAAAGGGAACTCGAAAAAATCGAGGACCAGGACCGGAAACTCGAGACTCTCAACCGCTTGAAAAGGATAGAGAATGGGGAGCGGGACCTGTATTTTTGACCTGCCTACCTGTACATCCCGCTCTTCTTGTTCGGAGCTTGTGGCGGCGGCGCTTCCTCGCCCTCGCCTCCGCTTCCTCCGCGCTCGCCATATACCTCAAGGAACTCCTGGTATTCCGAGAGCATGCCCTTGGTGACCGACGGCTTCCTCTTGCGTAGGAGGGAGAGCATGGATTCGGTGCTGATCTTCACGTCTCCGCCGGATATCCTGGCCCGCAGGATCACCATCTTGGCGTCCTGGCACACGAGAGCGATGTCCGCGCCGCTGAAACCCGGGCTGGCGTCGGCGAGCGCGTTCAGGTCCACGTCGGAAGCGAATTTGCCGAGATAGAGCCTGAACATATCTGCCCTTCCTTTCCGGTCAGGCGGAGGGATGTAGAATATCTTGTCGAACCTCCCCGGCCTAAGCAGCGCGGGGTCGAGCAGGCCCGGCTTGTTCGTGGCTGCGACAACCACCACGCCTTTGAGCTCCCTGAGCCCGTCCATCTCCGTGAGGAACTGGCCCACGATCTCAGAGGAGGTCATTCCCCTTGCCGGGGCGAAGGTCTCTATCTCGTCTATGAACACTATGGCTGGCGTGTTCTCGCGCGCCCTGTTGAACGTCTCCTTGATGACGGACACCGCCTGGGTGTAGCCGTGCTTCATCATCTCGGCCCCGGAAAGCACCTGGAACGAGGCCTTGAGCTCGCTGGTCGCGGCCTTCACAATCAGCGTCTTACCTGTTCCGGGCGGGCCGACAAGCAGGATGCCCTTGCTGGGCTTGATTTTCAGCTCCTTCATCATGCCCTCGTAGAGGAGCGGGATCTTGATGGTCTCCAGCAGCGCCTGCTTCACCTCGTCCAGGCCCACCACGTCCTCCCATTTCACGAGCTCCTCGCGCGGCTTCTCCTCGACCGCTCCGCCCACCCTGCGCTCGAAATCCATCCTGAACTGCTCGAACTGGTCCAGAGCGGCTATGGAGACGCTGGGCTTGATCGAGTTGAGCACGATCATGAAATGATCCATGGACACGGGGATTATCGTCCCTGATTTGGAGGCTTCCTTGGCGGCGAGCTTTATCGCCTCGTTCACGACATTCTTAATGTCCGCGCCCGAGAACCGCTCGGTCTTCTGGGCGAGCTTGGCGAAATCCACGTCCGGGTCCATGGGCAGGTTCTTCGCCCTGGTGTGCACCTTGAATATCGCCTCGCGCGCCGCCCTGTCAGGGAGATGCATGTAGATTATCTTGTCGAACCTGCCTGGCCGGAGCAGCGCGGCGTCGAGCTGCTGGGGGATGTTCGTCGCCCCGATCACCAGAAGGGGGGTCTTGCTTTTAACCGCCCCGTCCATCTCCCTCAGCAGGACCGTGAGGACCCTCGGACCCACGTCGTCAGCTGAGTATTCCGTCCTTTTCTTGCCGATGGCGTCGATTTCATCGAAAAACAGGATGGTGGGCTTGCCGGATTTCCTGGCGCTGTCAAAAGCCTCGAACAGGTTCTTCTCGCTCTCCCCGTACCATTGGGAGAGGATCTCGTTGGTCCTTATCTCGATGAACATGTATCCTATCTCGTGGGCGAGGGCGCGCATCAGCATGGTTTTCCCAGTGCCGGGCGGGCCGAACAGTAGTATTCCTGATGGCGGCTTGATGCCATAGGTATACGCGATCTCCTTCTTCTCCAGGGGGACCACGATGGATTCGCGGAGCTCCGCCTTGACATCCTCATAGCCGCCGACATCGTCAAGCGATTTCTCCCCCTGGCCCATCGACATGTCCTTGAAACCGAACTTCCCGAACACCTTAAGCTCGTCTTTTCTCCTTGCCACGGCTTCCCTGCTCACGTGCAGGCCGAACTGCTCCATAACCCCGAGAATAAGGATGGATACGCCTATCGCGGTCCCGAGCCCGACCGGCAATCCTGTGCCGGAGAAAAGCCCTATCGCGTAGTAGAACGGAAGGGCGGCGAGCAGGGCTAACGAGGAGAGGAGCTGCGAACGCCTCCCCTTGATCATGCCGGAGAGGTAAGACGTGAGATAGAGCGCAAGCGCCCATGCCGCTATCTGCACCAGGCCCGAGTCGCTGAGCAGTATGTTCAGCACGTCAGAGACAACGAAGCCTATCGCAGCGGTTATCTGGCCGACCGTCTCCCCTGAGAACAACGACGATGGCACCGAGGCGATCCCTGCGGGCAGGTCAAGGAGGCCGGCTATCGGCATGCTGAACATCAACGGCGGATAGCCGGGCTGGTAGATCTCCATGCGTATCGGCATGTACGCCGAGTTGGGCACGAGCCAGATGGAAGAGAGCAGCAGGATCATGAATACCGACGGTATGGAGATCAGGATGGATTTCTTGGAGCCGAAATGGAGCGCGGCCATCGCCATGCCGAGGACCGTGACCCATCCGAAGAAAGGCAGCTGGCTGAACGAGAAGGGGGCGAGTATGAGCACCTCCAGGGAGGCTATGACCATCCACTGCTCCACGACCTCGAAAAGCGCGACCGCGAGAATCATGAGGAAAAGCCAGCCGAACATCGCGGACTGGTACGCTGCGGCAGGGATTGCGAACAGCATGCCCAGGATGACCCCTAACGGGGGGTGGCGGTAGGCGATCACGCCGCAGGCGAGCGCGATCAAAAATACGAGATAATAGGGATAGAACGGTATGGCGCCGAGCAGGAAAAGCGCGCCGAAGAACACCAGGACCCCGTACCAGAGCTTCTCGTTCTCCTGGGCGAGCCTGACGTATGCGGCCACTTTCTGGCCCGCCATCGTCTTTGTCACAGTGACCGGCATGCGTTCTCTTCTCGGATATGGTTTATAAGATTTCCCCATTCCCCTCTTCGTTCACTCTATCCTCATGTCGGGCTCTATCCGCCGCCAGTTGCCGTTCATGAACTGCCAGAGCTGCTTCAGCCGCGAATCATAAACCAGGTTGTTCTTGGAAGCCTCGGCCATGGGCCGGTCTATCTCTATCAGGGGGAAGCGGCGCATCCAGTCCATCTCGTCGCGGAAGGGGTTGCGCTCTATGATGTAGGTGCGCATGCGGTCCTTCTTCACCTTGTCGCACCAGTCCATCACCTTGGTCAGCTCTTCTTTTGTCGGCATAGGCCATCAACCGTTCATCTCTTGATTATGCTTATTATGTCCCCGTCAGCCATCGTGTGCTCCAGCCCCACGCGCTGACCGGCGTGGCGGACGGATTTGCCCCACACGAGCGCGTAGCGGAAGTTCTCCTTCAAATCGCGGTGGAGCAGGCCGCATATGTCCGCGACCGTCATCCCGGATTTCACTATCATGGGCTCGTCCAGGTCCGCCTTCTCGCCGCGGCGCTTGGTATATATCTTCATGAAGCGGAGCGTGTTGTAAATCGCCTCCTTGAGGTTCTCTATGCCCTCGCCCTTCTCCGCCGAGACCGTGATGAAGCCCTTCGGGAACTTCGCAAGCTCTTTTTTGTCCACCGCGTCCGCCTTGCTCACGACATAGACGCCAGGTATGTACGCCCGGTTGCCTTCCAGCACGTCTATGAACTCGTCCAGCGTCACGTCCTCGCGCAGCACCACATCGGCGCTGAATATCCTGTATTCGTTCAGCACCGCGTGGATCTCGTTGTCCGTGATTTTCGTTATCTTGACCGTGGAATTTATCGTGATGCCTCCCCTGAGCATCGCCTTGATGACGACCGCAGGGGGCTTCCGGTTCATCCGTATGCCGAAGCCGTAGAGTTCGCTCTCTATGACCTTCTGCTGCGCGGGATTCATCGCCTCCACCATGGCCAATACGAGGTCCGCGCCCCTCGCCACCGATATGACCTCGCGGCCGCGGCCCCTGCCGTCCTTCGCGCCCTCGATTATGCCCGGAAGGTCGAGAATCTGGATTTTCGCCTGCCGGTACTCCATTATGCCTGGAATGCATTTGAGGGTGGTGAACGCGTATGCCGCGGTCTTGGATTCTGCGTTCGTTATCTTGTTGAGGAGGGTGGACTTGCCCACGCTCGGCAGCCCGATTATGGCCACGGTCGCGTTGCCGCTCTTCTTCACGTCGAATCCGCCCGCCGACGCCCCGTGCTTCCTGGGCGCGACCAGCTCCCGGCGCAGCTTCGCCAGCTTGGATTTGACTATGCCGATATGGTACTCCGTGGCCTTGTTCTTCTGCGTGCGCGCAAGCTCGTCCTCGAGCTCCTTTATCTTGTCCTGTATTCCCATTGAAACCGGTATCGTGCATTGCCCATTAAATCTTTTAAAGGGTTATTTAGTTATAGTTTATGTTTAAACTTATATATATACGTTCCGCCGCCCGCGCGCATCGGCGGCCAAAGCGCAATAATTCAAAAGGTTTAAATAGATGTTTCGTAGCATAAAATATATCAATATCTCTTATTTGGAGAGGTGAGGATTTGGCTGGGAATGAAACAATCACGTTCAGCAAGGACCATATATACGGGATATTCATAGTGGCGCTCGTGGCGCTGCTCGCCCTGTCCGTGTTCACAAGCGGCTTCGGAATAATGCCGGCCAAGAGCGGCAACACGAGCACAGGCACGTGCACCGGGACTTCGGGCAGCACGGGAACAGGCTCCACAGGCGGGACTGGCTCCACAGCAGGCACGGGCAGCGGAGACCCGCTTGCCGGGATAAACACGCTTACGGTGTCCCCGGGCGATTCGCCTATCGATGGGCAGGCCAGCGCACCGGTGACATGGGTCGAATTCAGCGACTTCCAGTGCCCGTACTGCTCAAGGCTCTATCTGCAGACGGACAACCTGATAAAGAGCAACTACGTCGTAACCGGAAAGGTGCAGATGTACTTCAGGTACTTCCCGCTCAGCTTCCATGACAAGGCGAATGTCGCGGCGCTGGCTGCGGCCTGCGCGAACGCACAGGGCAAGTTCTGGGAGATGCACAACAAGCTCTTCACGGACCAGACGGCCTGGTCTTCGCTGTCGGCTTCCGAAGCGCCAGCCACCTTCGAGGGCTACGCCACCGGCCTGGGGCTCGACGGCACGAAGTTCGCTTCCTGCATGTCGGCCAACACCTACGCGACCCAGATAGCGGCTGACGAGACAGAGGGCCAGAGCTACGGCGTGCAGGGCACTCCGGGCGTCTTCGTCATCCTGCCCAAGGCCAAGACCGACATCGCCACGCTCAAGACAGTCGTGGGAAGCTACGGGGACGGCATGACGCTCTTCCAGGACAGCGACCACATAACAGTGTTCGTTGCCGGAGCCTACCCGTATTCGGCGTTCTCCGCGATACTGAACACCGTGACGTACTAGGTTTTTTTCTTTTTACTTTCTCCTTTTCTATTTCTTTCCGCCTTTTCCGCTATTTGTTATAAAAAGAGGAAAAAAATCAGTTTATAAACATTTTCCTGCATAATTTAGAATATGTCAAGATTACGGATGATATCCAGGGATAAACCTGAGCACGGGCTGGTCAGGCACATAACCGATCCTGCCGAACTGACGAGGCTTGGGGAAAGATACGCTCGGGATAGTGTTCCCTGCACCGGAAACCTGATAACAGTCTCCCTTCTGGGGGGGAGGAGAAACATCACTTATTCCGACCATGACGTATCCCGGCTTCTGGATGCCGACGCGGCAAGGCCGGCAGAGCAGAGAATGAGCCAAAAGGAACGCAACGCGCTTATCGGGTTCAGGAGATTGCTGAGCAAAAGCGGGACCGTAGCGTTCACGCAGTCCCAGAGGGAGTTCTTGCATAGCCTGATGAGGAAGGCTGAAAAGCCCCGTTCTAGGACGGAATTGCCGCCAGAAGTCAGAGAACAGATAAACCGCCAGATCAGAGCGGTTTTTGCCCTTTCGAAAGATAAGGATGACAAAAGCGCCAGCGAGCAGGCAGTGGTTGAATTTTTCACGCCCGAAGTGCTGGATAAGATAATACAGGAGGTTTCCGACATCCTAGAGCCGTACGGCCTTGAGACTGAAGCACGGGACTGTGTATTCGAACGTGGAAAACGGGAAGTTCTTTTTCTTAAAATGCTGGTAAATGAACACCCTGTCACGGAATGGGGCAAGAAAATTTTCAACCTGTGTTTGGAGAATAAGTGGATGGTTTTCTCAAATGGAAGGGCAGTCACGAATTATGAACTATCGGAAATCCCGGCTGGGTTGAGAAGTGAACTGGATGGAGTGCCCTTGTATGCCACAGAGATTGCCAAGGACAGATTGCGCTATATTATCACAGGCGGAGAGACCATCCGGGGCATAGCCGCCGGTTCCATGGGCTCAGGCAAAGGCGGCGACGGCAGAGGAAGTTAATCCAGCCTCTTCAGCCCTTCCCACCAGGAGTCGGAGTGCAGGATCTTGAGTTTTGAATGCAGGCGTTTCGCGCTTCCGGTCTTCAGCCTCTTTCCTATGTTGTCCACCCACCGCATGGTGCCGCTGTTGCCCGCGTCAGCGTATTCCTTTGCCTGGAAGGCGCACTCGAGGTAATCCGCGTCCTTTAGAATGGCGTGTTCTTTATCAGAAAGGTCCAATGCCTTGATCACCGAGTCCCGGATTTCTGCGGGCATACCTTCCACCTGCTCGCGCTCGACCTTTCTCTCCAGCTCCTTTCCGGCGCTCAGATACCTCGCCGTGATCTTGTTGATGTCACCGAGCCTCGCCTCGTGCATGTCGTGGAAAACGGCTGCGGCGCACAGCTTCTGCGGGTCAGCGCCTTCCATCTTCGCGAGCACGAACGCTATGACCGCGGTTCGGAACGAATGGTCTGCCACGCTCTCGGTGTTCTTTATGTTCTCTGACCACCACCCGCTCCTCGCCGTCCGCTTAAGCATCCCTGCCTCGAAAAAGTATTTCGCTATCGCATCGTCGCTCATTTGTACAACCTCCCGAGTTTCGCACGCAGGTCCGCGCCGTCCTTTGCGACTACGACGAGGCCGTGCTTCCTTATCCTGATTACATCGCTTGTTTCCGCTGCCTTTCCCGCCGCATCCGCAAGCTCGGGCGTACCGTAGTGGAACGGCCCGACCTCGGCTCCGGAAACGCTTGCGAGCAGCGCGTCGTCATGGAAGTGAAGGATGGCGCCGGCGTCCCGCCTGAGCCGGTAGATTTCCCAATGCATCCTGGATTCGGAAGAGGGCATGCCGCCGGAAGCGCGGACTTCGTCGCCTTCGACGCCGAGCACGAGCACGACGTCCTTCGCCGAACACGTGGTCAGCCTGGCACCGGTGCGCTTTATCACGAATCCGCCTTCCACCCGCATGCTGAGGTTGCCCTCGTTTTTCCGGGGATGTATGAATCCAGCGAGCGACCTGTCCAGCTTCAGGAAATCCG
>Ga0209777_10005040_pt1 | contig 15387 bp, 18 predicted proteins | sample FrelakmetHBP12HB_FD_187147 | JGI IMG/M metagenome (GOLD analysis project Ga0209777, IMG submission 187147) | Freshwater lake sediment microbial communities from the University of Notre Dame, USA, for methane emissions studies -HBP12 HB (SPAdes)... | ecosystem: Environmental > Aquatic >... | reverse complement strand
GGAAGCCATAGAAAAAAATATCCGGACAGTCCATGCCCTGCTGAAAGACCGAATCCCCACCGATACCTGTATCGGCATCGTGTTGGGGACCGGCCTGGGTGGATTGGCCAACCGCATCCAGAACCCAACTTCCATCTCTTATCAAAAGCTCCCCTCATTCCCCCACTCCACGGTGGACACGCATCAGGGAAAACTGACTTGGGGGGTTCTGGCCGGAAAAAACGTGTTGGTTTTAGAAGGTCGTTCCCATCTTTATGAAGGGTATACCGCCCAGAAAATCGGTTTTCCAATTCGGGTCCTAGCAGCCCTGGGAATTAAGGTGCTGATCATCTCCAATGCCGCCGGAGGGCTGGATCCCGATTTCCAGGCCGGAGATGTAATGCTGGTAACCGATCAGATCAACCACACCGGAGAAAATCCTTTGGTCGGTCCTTATCTGGAAACCTGGGGGGCCCGGTTTCCGGATATGTCTCAAGTCTATGATCGCCGACTTGGAATCTTAGCCGAAGAAGTGGCGAAGATGAAAAAAATCCCTCTCTGTCGCGGGGTTTATGTGGGTCTTAAAGGACCCAGTCTGGAGACCCCCGCGGAAACCCGATTTCTGATCTCCATGGGGGCCCAAGCCGTGGGCATGTCCACCATCATGGAAGTGATCACAGCCGTTCAATCGAGGATGCGCATCCTGGGCTTTTCGGTTATTACCAATGTCAATCGCCCGGACTGTATGGAACCGGCCTCCTTTGAATCGATCATTGAAACTGCTGAGAAAACGGAACCCAAATTGATGGCCTTAATTGAAGGGGTCCTTTCAAAGATTGATTAGCAAGATATCCATAACAGAAACAAATTAATCTTAATGAACTAATTTAATAATGTCCAATAACCAGATAGATTTACTTATTAAAAATGCTACGATTGTCACTATGAATCCGGCTCTGGAAATCCATCAACCCGGAGCCCTGGCCATCAAGGGGGATACCATTACCGCTGTAGGCCCGGAAAAAGAATTAAGTCCTCTGGAATCCACAGCCCGGGAGATCCTGGATGCTCAGGGCGGGGCTGTTCTACCCGGACTGATCAATACCCATACCCATGCGGCCATGACCCTCTTTCGCGGCCTGGCCGATGATCTTCCTTTGAAAACCTGGCTGGAGGAAATTATTTTTCCGGCCGAGAGCCGTTTTGTTAACCCCGACTCGGTCTATTGGGGATCCTTGCTGGCCTGCGCCGAGATGATCCTTTCCGGGACCACCACCTTTGCCGATGGGTATTTTTGCATGGATGGATCCGTCAAGGCCATGGACGAATCGGGAATGCGGGGTGTTTTAGGTCAGGGAGTGGTGGATTTCCCCGCTCCAGGGATCCCGGACCCGACTGCCAATATTTCTGAGGCTTTACGGTTTGTGGAAAAATGGGGTGGTTTCTCATCGCGTATCGAACCGGGGATTTTCTGTCATTCCCCATATACTTGCTCGCCGGATACTATCAGAACCGTAAAGGAAATTTGCAGAGGGGAACAGGTCCTTTTTTTTATCCATGCTGCTGAAACCCTGGAAGAAGTATCCTTGATTAAATCCCGTTACGGAAAGACCCCAATCCGTCACTTAGACAACCTCCGGATTCTGGATCCCCAAACCGTGATCGCCCATGCCATTTATGTGGATTCAGAAGAGATTGAACTCCTGGCCCAAACCCGGACTGCGGTGGCCCATTGCCCGGAGAGCAACATGAAACTGGCTTCCGGAATCGCCCCGGTGGTCGAGATGCTGAACAAAGGAGTATTGGTGGGATTGGGAACCGACGGCTGTGCCAGTAATAATGACCTGGACTTACTTAAGGAAATGGATACAGCGGCCAAATTGGGAAAGGTCCGCTATTTGGACCCGACGGTCATGGACGCTCGGACGGTGTTGCGCATGGCCACTATTGAAGGAGCCCGGGTCTTGGGTCTTGAAAAGGAAATCGGTTCAATAGAGATCGGGAAAAAGGCCGATATAATCTTTCTTGACCTGAATCGTCCCCACCTCATACCCTGTTATGATCCTTTTTCCCTTATGGTTTATTCAGCCCAAGGGTCCGATGTCCATTCGGTGATGATTGAAGGCCGGATGGTGATGGAAAACCGAAAGATCCTGACCTTTGATATAGATGAGGTTATGGATCAGGTAATCCGGATCAGCCGGGGGATTATCTCCGGAGAATAAATCCGATATTTCCCTCGTCTCGGCTGACCTCTTTTGATTCCCTCAGTATCAAATAATGAAAAATAAAACGCTAAGCAGGGTAATGGCCCACATGGCCAGTTTTACCTCTTTGATTTTTCCTGAAAAAATCATCAAAAAAGTGAACGATATGAATCCCAAAGCCAATCCGGAACTGATGCTATAGCTTAAAGCGATCATGATGATGATGATAAAGGCCGGGAAGGCTTCTTCCGTTACTTCAAAATGGATATTGACTATTTCCTTTATCATGAAAAAACCGACCATGATTAAAGCCGGGGCGGTGGCATAAGCCGGCACGATTCCAATCAGCGGTACGAAAATTAATCCTAAAAAAAACAATATCCCGGTGACCACGGCCGAGATTCCAGTTCGCCCTCCGGCTTCGATTCCGGCCCCTGATTCGATATAGGCGGTCGTTGTTGAAGTGCCTAAAACCGCCCCGATCATCGTGGCTAGGGCGTCTAAACCAAGCAGTCGGTTGATAACGCTGGTATAGTTCTCCCGGTCGGTGATCCCGGCCTTATGGGAACAGGCCACCAGAGTGCCTAAGCTGTCAAAAAGATCCATAAACATTAAGGCAAAAATCGCCCCGAAAAAGGCCCACTTTAGCGCCCCGAGGATGTCCAGTTTGAAGGCCACAGGAGATAAATTGACATTAAAAGCAAAAACCTGGGAGGGCAAACCGATCTTTCCCAATATCAAGGCGATTAAAGTAGAAACAAATATCCCGATAAGCAGGGAACCCTTTATTTTCTTGAATTCGAGTACAACCATCACCAATAAACCGATCAGCCCGATCATGACCGTGGGTGTGAATTTGCCCATCGCCACCAGGGTAGCCTCATTTTTAACCACCAGACCCAAGTTAACCAATCCGATGAAGGTAATAAAAATCCCGATCCCGACCGAAATGGCAAAAATAAGCGACCTGGGAATGGCCGCGACCAGTTTGGCTCGAACCCCCGCTAAGGTCAAGAGCAGGAAAAGTAACCCGGAAAGAAAGACGATGCCCAGGGCGGTCGGCCAGGGAATTTTTTCTCCAAGCACTAGGGAATAAGCGAAAAAGGCGTTTAATCCCATGCCGGGAGCCATGGCGATGGGGGTATTGGTCACCAGGCCGACTAAAATGGTTCCGATCCCGCTGGCGATACAGGTGGCGGCGATCAAGGCGCTTTTATCCATTCCCGTTACACCGAGAATCTGGGGGTTGACGAAAATGATATAAGACATGGCCAGGAAGGTGGTTATACCGGCAATAATTTCCGTTTTGAAATCGCTATGGAATATAGAAGACTTCATTTTAGGTCCCTCCTCTGTTCCCCGGACCAAGCCGGACAATTAGGTTAATCTCCTTCAAACCCGGTAAGGTAATAGACCGGGTACCCTTTCTCCCTTAATTTTTCCTCCCCCCCAACATCCGGGAGATTGACGATAAAGGCCATTTCAACCACTTTACCTCCCAGCTTTTCGACCAGGGTTGCCGCAGCCAGGGCCGTACCCCCCGTAGCCAGCAGGTCGTCTATGATGAGGACTCTTGTCCCTTGGCTGATGGCATCTTTGTGTATCTCAATGGTATCGGTACCGTATTCGAGGTCATACTCGTGGCTGACCACTTCGGCCGGAAGTTTGCCCGGTTTTCGGATCGGAATAAATCCCTTTCCCAGGGTATAGGACAAGGCCCCCCCGATAATGAAGCCCCTGGCCTCTATCCCGACGATGATGTCAAATAAAATATCCCCTTTGATATAACGGTGGGTCAGAGTGTCAATCACCAGCCTGAAGCCGACCGGATCTTTAAGAAGGGTAGTGATATCCCTGAACATGATCCCTTTTTTAGGGTGATCCGGGATGGTTCTTATTTTCGACTTAATCGGCATAATCTTTATTCTCCTTTTGTTTTACCTTAAACAGAGGTCATTATATTCTTTAATTTTCGGGATAGCCTCCAAAAACAGATTGATGACATTAGCGGCATTTTTCTTCATGATATTGACGATCATCTCCCAGGTTACCGGCTCCTCTTCCTCATGCCAGCAATCATAATCCGTGGACATGGCGATTACGGCATAATGCATCTGCTTCTCTCTGGCCAGAATGACTTCGGGGACCGTGCTCATATTGATGACATCCGCCTGCCAGCTTCTGAATAAATGGCTTTCCGCCTTGGTCGAAAACCGGGGACCTTCAATGGTAATGACCGTTTTGTCACGATGATAAGGAACCCCCAAACGCTCGGCGCAAGAGGAAATCAAAGCAATTAAATTATTGCAAAAGGGTTCGGCCAGAGGCGTATGAACCACCACATCTTCGTCAAAAAAGGTGGTATCCCTTTTTCTGGTAAGATCGATAAACTGGCCGGGGAAGACTAAATGGCCCGGGGCGATTTCTTCCCGTAGGGAGCCGACCGCGGTGGAGGCCAGTATATGGGTACATCCCTGTTCCTTCAAAGCCCAAATATTGGCTCGAAAATTGACCTTACTGGGATAGATGGTATGGTTCTTCCCATGTCGGGCAATGATCACGGTTTCCACCCCTTCAAGGGTCCCGCAAGTCAAGCCTGATGTCGGTGGCCCGTAAGGGGTATCTACCATGATCTCTCCGGCATTTTTTAGAATTTTTGGATCATCAAGTCCCGATCCCCCGATAATTCCGACTTTAATCATCTTCCCTCCTAGAATTATTTGATATCATTCCGTTATATTCCAATCAACTTCGTATGGGGTGAGCATAAAACAGGGTCCTCAAAGGGTCAAGGAAAATTTTTTAAAATGTGATACCAAAGTTAAAATGTCCCTATGGAAGAGAAATACATAAAGATGATCCAGAGGGCATTAGAGAGAGGACAAGTGATGGGGATGGTGGAAGTAGGGAAGATCAGCTTCGGTTTTGCCGGCAATAATAACCTGGACCTTTTCATGAAAGTGGATACGGCCGCCAAGCTGGAAAAGGTCCGTTATCTGGACCCGACGGTAATGAATGATCGGACGGTTTTGCGCCTGGCCACCATCGAAGGGGCGTGTGTCCTGGGTCTTGAAAACGAGGTCGGATCGTTAGAGCCCGGGAAAAAGGAGGATATCATCTTTCTTGAATTATCCAAACCTCACTTGTTCCCCTGTTACGACCCTTTTTCCATTTTGGTCTATACGGCCGGAGGGGCCGATGTGCATTCGGTCATGATCAACGGCCGGATGGTCATGGAGGATAGAAAGATACTGACCTTTGACCTGAATGAGGTTTTAGAACAGGTCATTGGTTTAAGTAAAAAGATTAATCTTTCCAGCCGTGTTCCCCGACGAGACTGACGAAACGCACTCCCCCCAAGTCCTCTTCCTGGAATCCTTCCTCGGTTTTAATGATTTTTTTCAATGCCTGGGAATACCGGTCCCCCACCGGGATGACCATCCGGCCATTCAAAGCCAATTGTTCGAGCAGGGGCACGGGGATATCCGGAGCGGCGGCTGTAACCATAATGGCATCGAAAGGACTTTCTTCCTGCCAGCCCTGGGTCCCGTCATTCACCTTCAGCATCACATTAAAATATTTCAATTGATCAATAACCCTGCGGGCTTTTTGAAAAAGGGGCCGAATCCTTTCAATGGAAAAAACTTTCTTGGAAAGTTCGGCCAAAATGGCTGTCTGGTATCCAGAACCGGTACCTATCTCCAGGACCTTTTCCTTTCCCTTAAGTTCCAGAGCCTGGGTCATCAGGGCTACAATATAGGGCTGGGAAATGGTCTGCCGTTCTCCGATAGGGACAGGATAGTCATTGTAGGCTTCGCCCCAAAGGGCCTCTTCGACAAACAAATGCCGGGGAACCGTTCTCATGGCCGCCAGCACTCTCGGGTCATTGATCCCCCTGGGAACAAGTTGATCCCGGATCATCTTTTCTCGGGCTTTGTTTAAGTCCATCAGGCTACTCTCACACTTAAAGCACGGTCAAAAGATCAAGGGTTCGGTGTGGCCGGCGAAATAACTTGTTTTTACCCTTGAATCATTAAATTTTTCCCAAACAATGGATAATTTATGTTATATAGGATGACAGGAAAAAGTGTCAATCCAATTTTAAAGCCAAGGGCTGTTAGATTCAACACCCATTACTCTGAGAATTTATTTCTAACATTCCTTTAACCGGTAATAGAGGGGTCTTGTTTTTGGAGTTGTCCACCCATAAGCCATAAGCTTCTTTGTCGGGCCAAAACATGAACTTAATATCGAAAGTAGGCTTACACCATTTCCCGAAACAAGCTCAGGTGACCGGGGGGCATCCCGGCCTGCCTCAAATCAAACTTGGCTATTCTGGCCGGATTGGAACCTCATAATTACCTTTTGGACAACTCCAAAAACAAGACCCCTCTATTACCAATCTCCAAAGATGGAAAGAAATATTTCAAATATTTTTGGCTGGGCCTTAACTGCCCAGAACCTTTTCCAAGAAGGACTTAAAACATGACCGAGGCATTGAATATAAAAAGAATCGGTAAAAAGCTGGGGATCATCATCCTGGGGATGGTTATTTTTCTGTTGCTCTCCATGTGGATTAAGGGAGTGGAAATGAAATTTAGAATTTTCATGGCCCTCTTTGCCGGATTATCGGCCTGGATGGGGATTGTCTCCCTGGTCATCTGGTTGTGGAAAGAAAGCAACCAAAAGGATGCGGAACAAGAAAAAGGATGACGCACTATGAAGGCAGCCAAAAAATCCTTTCGAGATCCCCCAGAAATGAAGGCAACGGATGTCCTTCAAGCCTTTATCGGCATTTTTGAAAGCAGAGGATGGCTGAATCAGACGATCCGAATCAGACATCGGGAACGACGATACCGGATTTCCTGTACGGAGACGGGATTCGTTGCCTATCGAATAAACGATCACTGCGGTGTTTCACCGGGTATTCCCGGTTGGCCGGTATGTTTTGTCACCCAGGATCAAATGTTGGACGATTCCGATATGTCCAGGTTTGCATCCAATGAACCCAGCGTCCTTGACTGGTTGCGCTTTATCACCGATAGCGATTTAGAACTGATTTGAAAGGTCTAGGCAATTGAAAATTATAGTGTCCGGGTCGTTGGCTTACGACAGGATTATGGATTTTCCGGGATACTTCTCCGAACATATACTTCCTGAAAAAATTCATGTTTTAAATGTCGCCTTCCAGGTTAACGGTATAAAGGAGAAATTTGGCGGCACGGCGGGCAATATCGCCTATGCCCTGGCTCTGATGGGCGAAAAACCCGACATTTCCGCCACTATCGGTCATGATTATCATCGATACCTTGAATGGTTGGCGAAAAATGGGATATCTACTGAACACATCAAAATCATAGAAGACGAATTCACCGCCGGTGCCTACATCACCACCGACCGGTCCGACAATCAGATCACCGGATTCAACCCGGGGGCGATGAAATTCTCTTCCGGTCTGAATTTCGATCAACTGAATCCTAAGAAAACGCTGATCATCGTCTCTCCCGGCAATTTGGAAGACATGATCAACTATCCACGCGCCTGTAGAACCAAAGGGATCGACTATATTTTTGATCCCGGGCAATCCATACCCATGTTGAATGCCAAAGATCTGCTCCAGGCCATAGAAGGGTGCCGGATTTTGATCTCCAATGATTATGAGTTGGAACTGATCATGAGCAAGACCGGATTAAACAAAGAGGCCTTGCTTAAAAAAGCCCGGGCGATTATTGTCACTCTGGGGGATTCGGGTTCACGGATCTTCAGGCCGGATGGGGAAACCCACATTCCTGCGGTCCAGCCGAAGAAGGTCGAGGATCCAACGGGTGCCGGTGATTCCTATCGGGGGGGGTTGATCAGCGGCCTGGTCCGTAGTAAGGATATCGAAGAGTCAGCCAGAATGGGCAGTGTTTGTTCTTCCTTTGCTGTAGAGTGCTACGGCACTCAGGATTATAGGTTCGATCTTGAGGAATTTAACGAACGGTTTAAGAAATGTTACGGATAGTTCCCCCGTTTTATCTGAAACTCTTCTTCTTTGCCCCCTTCGCGGCTTTGTGAACAGATTCCTGATTACCTTCTAACGGACAGAGCATCCCTTTTTCAACGACTTTGCCGAGTACTCCGCAAAATACGCCGTTCACCGCCAGGCAGGCGGCGTGTTGGGCTTTTTTATTGTCGGCTTTATCGCACATGAAGGAACAAAATTTCATCGGGTTACCCCAATCTAAACCGTCATGCCCCGCAAGGGCGTGACACTAAAAATTATGAAAACAGGGCCAGTCGAAGATTTAATCTCGAGCCCTATTTTCCCACCAATGATAAAGGGGTTAACCCGCCCATGATGGATTAAACCCCCTTAATTTTCCTGGTCGGGACGACTGGATTTGAACCAGCGGCCCCCTGAACCCCATTCAGGTGCGCTACCAGACTGCGCTACGTCCCGATAGAATAATTTCTACCATTATCTTTAAAACCTGTCAAGTTCTCTAGATTTTTTTTATCATAAAAAAAATTAAACCAACAAAGACTTTAGATGGGATAAAAAGGTGAAGAGGTTTTTGTATGTCCTTATACCTTGAACCTTCTGCCCTGCACCTTAAACCGGTCAACATCCCGATACGCCCTTCCCGCAATAGGGACAGGCTTTCCAGGAAGCCTGAAGCCTTTTTCCGCAATCCGAACACTTAAGAATCAAAGGTCGGGAGCAATTGGGACAGTGGGCAAAAAAATGTTCCACCGGATAAAAACAGGAAGGACAATAGCGGGCCCCGACTTCGTAGGGGATAATCCGCATCATTTCTTCCAGACTGACTTGGCCTGCCCTCGCCTTCCGCAGGCCACAGGCCAGCAGGGTTTCCATGCCCTCCTGCACAGCCAGATGCCGTAATTCAGTCTCCGGGGCTTTCATTTGAATCGCCTCCCGAAAAGCAGGGGTTACGGTCAACAATTCAAAAAAGCCTTCCCTGCCGTCATACCCCTGTCCTCTGCAGGCAGGACAGCCTTTTCCCCTGTAAAAAATTTCCTCTTTCGGCAGATGTAAATGATAACGTTCCAGTACCCTGGGATCCGGCGAATAGGGGTCCCGGCAATGAGGACAATTTTTTCGAATCAATCTTTGAGACAAGATCCCTAATAGACAGGAAGAAAGAACATAAGGTTCCAGTCCCAGATTATACAAACGGGTAATGGTGGAAACGGCATCATTGGTGTGCAAAGTACTGAGAACCAGATGCCCGGTAAAGGCCGCCCTTAAGGCAATTTGGGCCGTCTCCTCATCCCGTATTTCCCCCACCAGGATAACATCCGGGTCTTGTCTGAGAATCGACCGTAAGGTATTGGCAAAAGTCAATCCCACCTTTTCATTGACTTGAACCTGGGTCACCCCTTCCAGGGCATACTCAATGGGATCTTCCACTGTGATGATATTAATCCCCTCCCGATGAATGGCTTGAAGTATGGAATAAAGGGTGGTGGTCTTTCCGCTGCCCGTCGGCCCGACGACCAGGATCAAACCCTGGGGCCGTTCGATCATAGTTGAAAGCCTTTCCAAATGGGACGAAGGGAGTCCCAATCGATCGACTCCTAAAAAAGTTTGCTGGGTGTCCAGAATGCGAATCACAATTTTTTCTCCCCACATGGTCGGAAGCAAAGAAACCCGAAGATCAATGGCCTTTCCCTGATATTGGACCCGAAAACTTCCATCCTGGGGAATCCTTTTCTCACTGATATCCAAATTGCAGCTGATTTTATACCGGGATACCAAGGATTCCAAAGTCGATCTGGAAAAAATCGATTCATTCCCGAGCTGGCCGTCAATCCGATAACGGATCCGAACTATCTTTTCGGAGGGCTCAACATGAATATCGCTGGCCCTCAGCCTTATAGCCTCCTCCAGTATTTCCCTTTGCATCTTTACCGCCGGGGCCTGCTCCGACTCCGCTGAAATCTTGTCCAATAAAACTTCCTTTTTAACCAGGCTGATCGTTTGTCGGGCTGTGACATTCATTTTCCCCTCCCTGTTTTGAGGTTGTTTCTCATTCTGTTTTTAAGGGTTTTTCTCTTTGGATCAATATAAAAGCAAGCTTCGTGCCACTTGGGAAAATCATTTCATTTTTCTTCTCCCATAAGCTTAACGTCACACAATACCGGATTAGGTTTTCATGCCCCAGTGGGACGCCGCGAAGCATGAAAAAGAATTCAAGGGGCCAAGGGGTCAAGGATTCAGGTGAAAGGCGTGGAAGTTAAAACCCTTGAATCCTCGAACCCTATTTTCTTAGTCAATGAACGCCAAACGATATACGATGAAGGCTAATTTTGTATTATGGAAGGAGATTGCGGAGAAAAAGAAGCGGAACGCAAGTTCCCAATTCATGTAAATTTAATTCTCATTTATCCGGCGAAACCTGCCCCGGAGTGCACTTTTCCGGGGGCCGGAATCCAGCCTGATGGGTCTGATTCCGGTCGCTTGCCCCGGACCTTATCAAGGGTTCACTGGAGAGATGTTTCTTTTTACTTTTTATGCTGGTCATAGAATTCTTTATAAAACGCTAAATTCTGTTTCAACAATTCCGGTGTGTTCAGGTTGTAAGGGCATTGGTCTTTACAATTTCCGCATTCGGTGCAATCCTCAATCCTCATCATCAGGGTCTTCCAGTTATCTTCCAAAAATACTTGATAAGGCGACCGCAAGAGAAGCAGCGACATGCGCGCGGCCATGTTGATGGGGATTTCTGCTGGGCAAGGCATACAATACCCGCATCCCCGGCAAAAATTTCCCCCAAGTTCGGCCCGGTCTTTTTCGATCTGCTTGAGCATTTCCTCGTCAAGCCGGGGAGGCTTTTTTTCGAGCTCTATAAATTGATCCAGCTCTGTTTCTCTTTGTATCCCCCAGATAGGGACAAGGTTTTCATACTGATTAAGAAAGGCAACAGCAGCCGGGATGTTGGTGATCAAGCCGCCGCTGAGCGCCTTCATGGCGATAAAACCCAGATCATATTTTTTGCAGGCTTCAACCAGTTTTAAATCATCGTCGGTCGCCAAAAGACTCAGGGGAAACTGAATCGTGTCGAACATGGAGGATTCTACGGCCTCCAGGGCGATCGGGCGCCGGTGATTGGTGATGCCGATAAAACGGATCGCCCCGCTGTCTCTGGCTTTCAAAAGAGCGGTGTACAGCGACTCCGGGTCTTCACGGTCCGGAATTTTCTCGGGGTTGTGAAGTTGATAAATGTCGATATAATCGGTCTTCAGTTTCTTTAAACTGGTTTCCAAGTTTTTCTGTAAATCCTCTTTCTTCCGGGCCGGGGTTTTGGTGGCGATGATGATGTTTTTTCGGACATCTGACAAAGCGTTGCCGATTTTTTCTTCGCTGTCGCTGTAGCCCCTGGCGGTATCGTAAAAGGTGATGCCGTTGTCATAGGCCTTCCGTAAGATACGAACCGCCTCGTTCATTTCCACCCGCTGGAGTGGTAGAACGCCAAAGGCGGGTTTGGTGGCCATTAAGTTGGTTCTGCCTAATCTGACTTTTTGCATGATAATAAAACTCCTTCTATAAATCGTGTCTAAGTTGCTTCTCTAAAATAAAAAAGGGCTCAAGGATTTTCATTTCAATCCTTTTCACTTGAACCCGCTCGGCTGAGCGACTCGACATGAACTCGTCGAATGGTCTCGCCTCAAGCCTTGAATCCTGGACTCCTTGAATCCATTGCTTAATTTTTTTGATTCGTGCCCCTCATCCTGGGCATGAAAGATAGCCAGAATTTAATAGTTATCCCTCATCCCACTTTGCCGCACTGACCGCCGTCCACCGGCAGGATCACCGAGGTGATGAACTTGGCTTCATCCGAGACTAAAAAAAGGGCGGCATAGGCGATATCCCATCCGGAACCCATCCCTCCTTTAAGGGGAACCTGGCTGTCACGGGCCTGAATCAATTGTTCCTTGCTGATCCCACGGCGGGCTGAAATCCCCTCAATAGCCATGGGGGTTTTCATCAGACCGGGCATGATGGCATTGACCCTTATCCCTTTTTTGGCGTATTTCATGGCCACGGAATGGGTCAGGGCATTGAGTGCGGCCTTGGAAGTCTTGTAAGCCAGCATGGATGTATTGGCCACCGCCGCCACTGAAGAAGTATTCAGGATGGTCCCGCTGCCCTGCTGTTCCATAATGGGCAGAACATATTTACAGGTCAAAAAGGCACTTTTCACATTGGTATTGTAGATCCGGTCCCAGACCTCTTCTTTTAACTTCACCGGCCCGAAATCATCTCCCCCGATGCCCACATTGTTCACCAGGATATCGATTCGACCATAGGTTTCGACACACTTCTCGGCCATACGGCGACAGTCATCCGACTTGGTAACATCGGCCTCAAAGGCAAAGGCCGTCCCGCCTTCCTTTTCGATCATGGCCTTGGTATCCTCGGCCGATTCGAGACGCCGATCCACCAGCATGACCTTGGCCCCGGCCCGGGCAAAAAGAACAGCCATGGCCCGGCCATTGCCTATCGTATCCCCAGGTGTTTGTCCGGCACCGGTGACTATAGCCACCTTTCCCTGTAATCGCTGATCCATTTTTTCCCTTCCTTTCATTTGGTAAAGTTTTTAGGCAGTCATATTATATTCAGAAAGAGTATTTTTCAAGTGAATCTTCTATTTTCTATTCTTGTTCGATTCTTATCGAAATTATTTGCCGAAAAGAGGAAAAAAGAATAAAACTTACCGCTTCCAGGCCAGGCGTTTCTCAAGCCAACGAGAAAGGGATGTAAAGGCATAGCAGATGATAAAATAGATGACGGCAATAAAGAAGAAAATCTCTGTCGGATAGATGATGGTCCGATTGTTGATCTGGGTGGCCACGTGCGTCAATTCAGAAACACCCACGATAAAGGCCAGGGAGGTATCCTTGATCATAGAAACGAATTGATTGACAAAGGACGGGATCATATTGCGAAGCCCCTGGGGCAATACGATGTAGATCATCGCCTGCCGGGGATGCAGTCCCGTTGAAAGGGCGGCTTCGGTTTGACCCCGGGGTATGCTTTCCACCCCGGCCTTGACAATCTGGGACATATAGGCCGCTGTAAACAGCGTCAGGGCCATAATCACCGTCCAACTCTCGGTAACGGTGTGTCCCAGAAAGGCCGGAAGGAGAAAATACATCCAAAAAATCAACATTAAAAGCGGCATTCCGCGAATACCATTCACCAAAGCCAGGGAAATGTATTTCACTATTTTATTGCGCGACAGGTTCATGAGACCGAGCACCAGTCCCCCCACAAAGGAAAGGATGCAGGCCACAACGGCAAGATAGAGTGTAAGGGCTATCCCACCGAGGGGACCGTGAGGAAAACGGCCGATAAAAAAGTAGGTCAGGTTGGTCCAGATAACAGTGAAATCAAACCCTATCTGCATATTACTGGGCCTTCATAGGTGTAAGGAATTTCTTGCTGTAGAGAGTTACCAGACCTGTAATGACCAAAGAGATGACCACATATATAAGCGTAGCCGCCGTAAAGGCCTCGAACCCCCGGAAGGTATAACTTTCTACCTGGCGTGCCTGATAGGTTAATTCCATGACCCCGATGGTCATGGCCAGGGAAGAGTTCTTGGTCAAATTAAGAAACTGGTTTATCAGCGGCGGTATGGTCAGGCGGACCGCCTGGGGCAAAATAATATACTGCATGGATCGCAAAAAAGAAAAACCGGAACTCTGTGCCGCTTCCAGCTGTTCCTTGGGGATGGAGCGGACACCGGAGCGAATATCTTCGGCAATAAAGGCCGAGGTATAGATGGTTAAAGCGATTACCGCAGCCGCAAATTCATAATTCATAGTATTCAGCCAGTTGTTTATTGAGGCGGGTAATATCTTGTAAGATCCGAAGTACCAGAAGAATATCTGTACCAGGAGGGGCGTATTTCGGAAAAACTCCAGGTAGCCGTGAGCCAACCAGCGAATAGGCCTGATCTGACTCATCCTCATTAAGGCTATGAGCAAGCCCAAGAAAAAAGCCAAAGCGATGGATACTAATGAAAGCTGGATAGTTGTATTTAGGCCGGAAACCAACCACCCAAAATATTTTCCTGAAGTGACAACCGACCAATCGAACTGGTATTTAAACAATCCTTGCCTGCCTCTTTTGGAGTTGAAAGCGCATAGTGTTTCTTTTTGAGGTCTAGGCCAGCCCTGCTTTGCCGGACAGACCTCGACAGAAGATCCTTGATCCCCGGTTTATTTGCCTTCGGTTACCCTGTTCCCTTCGGTAATCTTGAATTTTCCTCTACTCAGGGGTCCGGCCGAATTGGGGCCGAACCATTGATCGAAAATCCTCTTGGCCTCTCCGCTCTTCTCCATTTCCAATAAGGTCTTGTTTACAAAATCGGCAAAGTTTTTGTCGCTTTTACGCATACCCAGTCCGTACGGCTCATCGGAAATTTGAATATCAGGTATTTCAAACTGATGTTTATTGGGTGCCCTGCCAAGCAGGTTGGCCAGAATCGACTCGTCGGTGGTTACGGCAAAAACCTTTCCCTGCTGTAAGGCCAGGAAGGCCTGGGGATAATCATCAAATGAGAGAACCGTTGCCTTGGGTAAGGCCTTGGCTGCGTTTTGTTCCGAGGTCGATCCTTTGGCCGTTCCAATCCTTTTTCCATCCAGGTCGGCCAGGCCTTTAACCGTCCCCTTTTTGACGATAAATTTCTGACCAGTAAAAAAATAGGTCAGGCTGAAATCGATTTGTTTGGCCCTTTCCGGGGTGGCCGTCATCGTTGCGGCAATAATATCGATATTTCCTTCCGTCAGTTGCGGCATACGACTGGCTGAGGTAACGGGTTTAAGCTCAAGCTTCACCCCCATTTTTTTGGCAATCGCCCTTACAAAATCGACGTCATAACCGACGATTTCACGGGTTTTCTCATCCACAAACCCGAATCCCGGGGTTGAGTCTTTCACGCCGGCTACCAGAACCCCTTTCTTTTTTACCGCCTCAAGGGTATCCGCTGCCATTAAGGTCCCAAACAGCCCTACAATAAGAACGAGCACAAAAACTGTAACCAAAATTTTTTTCATGGGATATCTTCCTGTTGATTTTATTTTTTTCAATTAATGCATCGGTGAAAGCACTTCCTTCAGAAACTGCTGTGCCCTCTCGTGTTTCGGATTTTTGAAAAATTCGGTGGGATCGGATTCTTCGAGGATTACG
>Ga0209777_10005039_pt1 | contig 15388 bp, 12 predicted proteins | sample FrelakmetHBP12HB_FD_187147 | JGI IMG/M metagenome (GOLD analysis project Ga0209777, IMG submission 187147) | Freshwater lake sediment microbial communities from the University of Notre Dame, USA, for methane emissions studies -HBP12 HB (SPAdes)... | ecosystem: Environmental > Aquatic >... | reverse complement strand
CCATCCGACAATTCCGAACATTCCCAAACCGAACCAAACCGTTTCGTGCTTATGCCGGATACCCTTCAGCCGCAGTTGTTCTTTTTTGGCTACTCTATCCGCGAAACGATCGGCAATATCTTTACGCCTTTGGCTTGATGTCCGTCTTATTTCAACCATGTTCAAACCTCATTATTACTTTTTTTGTAGCTTCGTTTTAAAATGCCCAGATGCAAGACTCGCAAGCCCTTCGTAGTGAGACGTATTGTTTATACGCCGCAACGAGAAAGGGCGCCGCACAACGCAGCAGATGAACGTTTTAAAGCGAAGCTATTTTAGTTCCACAAAACGCCTAATCATACTTGCCTCCAGTTTAGCTGAAGCGGAACGAACCATCTTTTCGCGCTCATCCAGTATGTCATATTGCTGCATAACAACCTGTTTCAATTTGCCCAGGTCCGGGGCGCGCACGGCATTGCGCGTGGAAACCAGCACATCCGATCCTTTTTTCACCAGCGTGCCGACATCCATTGCCATTATTTCCTGGCCACCTTCTGCCTTCTCATAAGTAAAAAGCCCCGGAGCCAGTGTTGCCACAAAATCAATGTGATTAGGCATCAGGCAGAAGGAACCGTTTTCCGCCTCGGCCACAATCTTCTTTACTTCCTGCTGCATTAATATTTCTGCCGGCAGCAATATTTTAAGCAACATCTTTAATTTTAGCCTCGTCTATTGTTCCGATCATGTAGAGGGCGCGTTCCGGATATTCAGCAAATTCATCATTGAGTATCCGCTCGCAGCCAATCAATGTATCCTCGCGTGACACCATCTTACCTGCGGTACCTGTAAATTGTTCAGTAACAAAAAAAGGCTGCGTAAAAAATCTCTCCAGTCTGCGCGCCCTGTGTACGATTCGTTGATCCTCGCGGGAAAGTTCGGAAATACCGAGCATAGCGATAATATCTTTGAGATCTTCATAAACAGCCAGCGTCTTGCGAATTTCCTGAGCTATTTTATAATGGCGCTCACCGGCGATATTAGGCATCATCATTTTTGAGCTGGACTGAAGAAGGTCAATTGCCGGATAAAGTCCTTCACTTGCCCGCTTACGCGACAGAGCAATCGTCGCCGAGAGATGGCCAAAAGTATGCACCGCCGAAGGATCGGTAAAATCGTCTGCGGGCACATAGACGGCCTGAATAGACGTAATGGCGCCGGTTTTGGTATTGCAGATCCGCTCTTCGAGTTCGGCTAATTCCGTGGCCAGAGTCGGCTGGTAACCAAGGCGCGACGGGAGCTGTCCTAAAAGACCGGATACTTCCATGCCGGCCTGGATGAAACGGAAAATATTATCAATCATGAGCAGAACATCCTGCTTAGAGTCGTCACGAAAATACTCGGCCATGGTCAAAGCGGCATGGCCAACGCGGAATCTCGCTCCCGGTGGTTCGTTCATCTGACCGAAAACCATTACCGTATTGCCCAGAACTCCGCTTTCTTCCATCTCGCGATATAGTTCCTCGCCTTCGCGGCAGCGCTCACCGATCCCGCAGAAGATACTCATTCCCTCATGGTGGCTGACGGTATTATGGATCATTTCTGTAATGAGAACAGTTTTTCCGACTCCTGCTCCACCAAAGAGACCTGCTTTGCCTCCCCGCTCCAGCGGCGCCAGAACATCAATGGCCTTGATTCCCGTTTCGAATATTTCCGAGACGGTTGATTGATCACGTAGCGGAATCGGCTCACGGTGAATGGAGCGCCATTCGCCGCCTTCGACCTGCGGTTTTTTATCAATTGTCTGTCCGAAGACATTGAATACCCTGCCTAAAAGTTCCTTGCCTACCGGAACTTCAAAAGGTTTGCCCGTATCGATAACCGCTGAACCTCTCGCCAGTCCTTGAGTTGGGGTCAGGGCAACACCTCTGACTGTGTTGTTGTCAAGTTGGGTGAAAACCTCGATGATCACCTGCCCTTTATCGCCGGCCTTCAGAACATTACGGATCGAAGGCGCCACAGGGAAGTGGACATCAACGACGCTGCTGCGAACGGACAGAACTTTTCCTGTATTGACTTGCTCATTCTCCACGTTCATCTCCTCTTGTTATTGAACTTATATTTTATATAGTGGCCTTATATAGATCTTCTATTTTTTTAATGCCGCCCCTAAGCCAACCTATAACACCGCCTATTACTAAAAACATTAAAGCCCGAATCATATCATCTACGAATGGCACTGTTTTCAGGAAAAGCGTGTGGCTGATTAAAATCAGACCTGCAAGAAAAATGGCTACGAAAATGCCTTTTTTACCCCACCAGATAGAGGCTAAAATAATTGGAATGTAGAAGAGATGAGTGAAAATCACCCCTGTTCCAAGGGTTGCATGATAATAATAGGTGAGAATGCAGGCTCCTAAAAGAAGGATGCCCATCAGTCCGCTTTTATAGATATTTTTTATGCCACCGATAGGATTGTTCATCATCATCCTGATAGAACCAAGTTTTTTATCAACATCATCTTTGATCAACTCCTGGTATTTTTCTATAACCTGGTAGGACACATAATCGTACATGAGAATCGTTCGATTCAGACTTTCCACCGCCTGCTGCTTTTCTAAAGCCGTAACAAAAACCCCCTGAAACTCTGCGTAAAGCCAAAGATTCCTTCTCAAAAGTATCAGCGCGTAAACGGCTTCCTGAAGTGGTATTTTTTCCCGGTAACATTCCTTTGCGTATTTCCAGGAAAAAGTTTTTGCCGCTTCATAGGGAATGTCGGCTAAAGACATCTGCCGAAATAGCCTATAAAACTCTACCCCGCGCTCAATCACCCTGTCCTGCGGCAGTGAGCTATACGATGGTGTTCTGTTATGCTTCATCACATCTGCTGCCCATTGTCTGGCAATATTCTCGGCCTTGAGCTCTATTAGATCAATAAGTTTTGCGGCGTAAGCTTGCATATATCCTTCCTTTCATAGTTTCGGGCGAAAAAAAATCAGCCCTTGATTAAAACCACAATCGCCAACTACTTTTTATTCTTTCTGGCAAATTCCAGATTCATTAATTCCCAATATTTTTCGGTAAAGGCATACGTGATATAATCAAACATAAGAATAGTACGCAGTTGGCTATCCAGAGCCTGATGCTGCTCAATGATGGTGATAAATATTGCCTGAAATTCAGCGTAGAGCCAGATATTACGGCGCATGAGAATAATGGAATAAAGCGCTTCATGGAGGGGAACCTTCTCTTTAAATCTCGCTTCAGCAAATTTCCCCATAAAGCCCTGTATGGCCGTGAAGGGATCTTTATCTGTATAGACGCGGCTTAATTTCTGGTAAAATTCTGCGGCCTGAGGAATGATTTTGTCCTGATCACTGTTATGATAATAAGGAGTTTTGGGATTTTTAACTACGTCCTTCGCCCATTGATTTGCCATAGACTCGGACTTGTCCGCCATCAGATCGAGCAACTTTAATGATGCCAGCATACTCCATTCCTTTGTTGTATGTTTTCAGAGCAACAGATGTGCCAACCCTCTGAAATCACCGCCAGTGCTTGTTTTTATTGATTTATAAGAAATCGTGCGGATGGAATTACCGGGGAAAATGTGATGTTCATGTCACCCCGTTGATGTTACCGACAACTTGTAATTGATTATTTTGAGAGTATATACAGCCTAATGAGGCCGACGACGTTTTTGTCGCGGGGAACGACTTAAATGTCGTCCAGAGTATTATTATTTTATTTCTGCCAATTTCCGCTGCAACTGCCTTAGCGTAATTCCAAGAATACGGGCGGCCTCACGGCGATCTCCTTTAGTGTGTTTGAGAACGAAGGCCAGATGGAGATCGTAGTTTTCTTTGAAAGTGCAAAGTTTGCGTCCGGAGGGGGAAGATAGCGGTTGGGATATTTCTCCCAAATGAGCTGGCAAAATGACAGAGGTATCGGCAAGCACAGCGGCATTCTCCACTATCTGGGATAGTTCCCGGATGTTGCCGGGATAATCCTTATTTACCAAGATATCCATAGCTTCCGGGTTGAAGCCTTTAATATCTCTACCATGCCGTTTACAGGCATTGCGCAGAAATTGGGCGGCAAGTTCAGGAATATCGCCTTTTCTTTCCCTAAGCGGCGGCAGGTAAATATAAACTGATTTCAGACGATACATTAAATCTATTCGAAATTTTCCTTCCTGACAAGCCCGATCAATGTTTGTATTCGTAGCCGAGATAAACCTTATATCCACCGAGACAGGCTTGGACGCGCCCAAAGGAGTGAACGTCTTGTCCTCTAAAACTCGCAGAAGTTTTGATTGCAATCCAATAGGCAGTTCCCCGATTTCGTCAAGAAACAGGGTACCGCCATCAGCCTGCTCAAAAAAGCCCGAGTAGCGGTTATCAGCTCCGGTGAAAGCGCCTTTGGTATGACCGAAGAACTGACTTTCGAACATTGTCGTAGGAATCGCGGAGACATTGACCGCGACGAAGGGGCCATCAGGCGCAGGCCCTGACCTGTGAATTCCCCGTGCCATCAATTCCTTCCCTGTTCCTGATTCGCCCGTGATCATAATCGGGTTGCCGCTGCGGGCCATAACCTGCGCGTAGGAGATCAGGGCTTTCATCTGCTGGTTAGAAGTAATCGTATCGGAAAACGCCGCGGGAATATCGCTTACATCACGGCGGGCGGTTGCGGATAACCCTGCAAGAAGCCCTTTTCGTTCATAAGCTCTATCGATGGATAGAAAAAGAAGTTCATTTTCCACCGGCTTAACCAGGTAATCATAGGCTCCCTGGCGAATAGCCTTGACTGTCGTCGGGATGTCATCAACAGCTGTGAGAATGATAAATTCCGTCTGGGACTTAAATGGTTTTGTGGATTCCAGAACCTGCATTCCATCTACCTCCGGCATGAGCAAGTCTAAAAGAACAATATCGAAATCTCCCTCTTTGATCCTTTTTATGGCATCCTTGCTATTATCGCAAACCTCTACATCCCGGATGCCCCGCCATTTCAGAATTCTCCTTACGGAGGTGAGGGAAATCTCTTCATCATCTACAATCAGAATTTTCATAGCCGCTGCCTCCCCAAATCATGAATAATCTTTTGAAGTTTATCTATGTTAAACGGTTTCTGCAAAACTAAATCCGGAATATCTGTAATCTCCGCGGGCCGTTTTGTTGCCTTTTTATCGCTGGAATATAGGATTACAGGCAACAAAGGATAATGTCTGCGGATCATTTCCAGGAGTTTCCAGCCGTCAAAGCTTTTTAAGCGGATTTCAGAAACTACAATATCCACCTCCGGATGCTCCTCTACAAAATGGATTACATCTTCAACTTTATCCTTTGGCTCGGAGCGCCAGATTACGGCATCAACAAAGTTGGTCTTCAGTTGCTTCAGATATTTTACGTTATGATCAATGCAAAGGATAGCCGGATAAAGGCTGATATTCGTCTGGCCATCCACGGGCAGATAAACACTAAACCTGCTGCCTAAGCCCGGACGGGAAAGGACGCTGATGATTCCGTGGTGTTCCTTGATCAGGCCGTAAGATATGGAAAGCCCCAGGCCTGTCCCGTCGCGGTCGCGGCGCGTAGTAAAGAAAGGATCGAATATATGATCAATAATCTCCCGATCAATGCCCCTACCGTTATCTTCCACTTCCACAACTACGGCGTTTAACCGTTCAATATAGTGGCAACGAATGACAATTCTACCCTTCTTTCCTGCCACAATGGCCTGATGGGCGTTGATCATGAGATTGGCGATCACCTGTTCTATCTTCTGAAAATGACCATTGATGGGGGGAATATTTTTGGCAATATCCTGATCGATCTTCGATACTGTCATTCTCACCTGGGCTCCGACAATAATCAGCGCTCCCTGAATAACATCTGAAATTGCCACCGGTTTTTTTTGAGTAGTTTCATCTGATCGCGAAAACTCCTTCAAACTCGTGATAACGCGATTAATCCTGTTTCCACCGATCTTGAAAGCCTCAATAATCTCCCTCATGTTTTGACAAACATCCTGCGAACTAAGCCCCTTTTTCTTCCAGTCCGGATGGTTCAATCCTTTGGTGGTGAGAATCTCCTCAACGGTGTTCCAGATTTCTTCCAGAACCGGCACATTATAGGCGATAAAACTGATGGGATTGTTAATCTCGTGGGCAACACCGGCGACAACTTCTCCCAGCGCGGTGAGTTTGTGGGTTTGAATCATCTGCTGGAGACGCAATTCTCCCTCTTGCCGGATTCTTTTATCTTCTGTCACATCCTGCCAGGCGCCGACAATATAAGTCGAAGAGCCGGCAGCCGGCCTAATAATCTTCCAGTAATCGGAAAACCAACGGTAAGAATCATCCATAACCCGGAAACGATAGCCAAAGCGATGAGTGCCTCTCTTTCGCTCTGTCTGAAGTTCGGTAATAACCCGCTGGCGGTCATCGGGGTGGATATGGTCTTTCCAAAAACCTTCTTCTTCGATAAAACGCTGGGCCGGGTATCCCGTAAGCTCCTCAATAGTGTTGCTGACAAAAGTAATTCCGAAATCGCCATCAGCTCTCCGGGTATAAGATACAATCGGCAAAGATTCGAGAATCAGGGAAAGATGGTCCGTCGTCTGCTTTAATGCTTGTTGCGTCCGTTGACGCTCCATAAGCTCCGCAAGTAGCGCCTCATTAGCTTTGGCCAATTCCGCGGTCCGCAACTGGACTCTGTTTTCCAGTTCTTCATGGGCCTGCAGCAGTGCTGCTTCCGCTTTTTTGCGCTCGGTAATATCTTCCAGAGTTTCAACAGCCCCGACCAAATCTCCTACCGCATTGCGAATAATCGCCGCCGTAAAACGAAGCCACTTTCCTTTTTCGCCCAGTTCGGGAAAGAAATCCGTTGCTTCATAAGCTTCATCAAGCAGGTTGGATTTGATATATTTTCCCTTATACCATTTGGAAACATCTTCAATTTTATGATCAACCAGAAGATCCGCCATACACGGCCGCCTTTTACTGTAAAAGGCCCGCCATTGCTGAAGCGTGCCGATAACCTCCTGAGCTTTAATTCTGCTCAATTCCTCCAGAGCTTTGTTCCAATATATAATCCTGTGGTCTTTCCCGATCATGAAAGCTGGAATTGGTGAGCCGCCGATGATGCTGTAGAGACGCTGCTCAGTCTCGATGAGGGCTTTTTCTACCCGTTTTCTTTTGCTTTCTGATTTTTCGAGTTCTTTGAGGCGCAGGCGCAAGGCTTGGATTTCGGAGATTTTCCGGTCATCACTATGTTTCCTGTCCGTCATGATTATGCCTTTTTACTTAAATTAAGAAATGACATGAATCTGTTTATGAATCCTGTCTGATCGTGATGATAAATCAGCCAAAATATATTCTTTTGTTGATAATTAACGCAACCCAGTGGCAGAAGTCAAACTAATCTTTTAGTGATTTTTATTTGCAATGAGACGAACTGTTATAAGTTATTGCTCAGACCTATTAAGCTTGACACATTCCGCCTGTTATTCTATAAAACCCCCGTTTTGATACCAGCTATTGATTGAGAAAAAAAGGAGTAATAGGTAATGGAGAAATTTTTTTATCCGCGCAGTTTAGTTGTATTCGGGGCTTCAACTACAAAAATGAATCTGGGGCAAATTGTCCTGCTCAATAATAAAAAAAACGGCTATGAAGGCGCTCTTTACGGTGTCGGTAGCAAAGCGGGGGACGTAAACGGCGTCCCCGTATATACAGACGTTGCCGATCTTCCGGAAACTCCTGATGTCGCCATCTTTTTAACGCCGGCCAAAACCATCCCCGCCCTTATGGAAGCCTGCGGCCAAAAGGGAATTCGGCGTATTGTCATCGAATCGGGCGGCTTCAGCGAATATTCTTCCGGCGATTACTCTCTCGAAAAAGAAGTACTGAAAGTTGCCGAAAAATACGACATGAAGGTCATCGGCCCGAACTGCGTTGGTACTATAAATTTTGACATCAAAATGATGATGCCGTTTACTTTTGCTAAGGATATCCCGACTGGCGGCCGTGTAGGCATTATTGCCCAGAGCGGCGGCGTTGGCGGAGCTTATCTGCGTGCAATTGCCGGTTACGGCATCAAACCAGGGAAATATGTTACAACAGGCAACAAGCTTCAGCTCGACGAAGTTGACTTCCTGGAATATTTTCTCCATGATGACAAGACCGAAATAATCACCGTTTACCTTGAAGGTTTCAAAAGAGGAAGAGCCTTTTTTGATCTGGCCATGCAATCGGAAAAACCGATACTCGTACAAAAAGCTAATCGCAGTGCCTTAAGCGCGAAGATTGCCCAATCCCACACCACCGCTCTTTCGAACGACGATGAAGTAGTCGAGAGTTCTTTTCGTCAGGCGGCGGTAATCCGCATTGAAGATGAGCTGGATTTAATTAACGCCATCCGGGTTGTCCGCCTCCCGCTGATGAAGGGACGCCGCGTCGCTGTTCTTTCGCGCTCCGGCGGTCACGCGGTTCTCTCCGCTGATGCCTGCGCCAAATATGGTTTTGATATTAACCCCTTTCCTCCATCATTTATCGAAACGCTTAAAACCATTTACAATACCCGTATCATTGCCCACCAGAACCCTCTGGACTTGGGAGAAATCTTTGACTACACAATATTCACCGCTATTCTTGAGGAAGTTTTGAAGCTTCCAACTTATGACGGCGTTTTATTCAACCATATATATTCCGCCAATTTTGAAGCTGAAATGTCGCGAACTTTTCTCACAGGTGTGGAAAAGCTCGTCTCCAAATATCAAAAGCCGGTCTGTCTGGCCATGATTTCGGCCCGCGAAGAAATCCTCGATATTTCGAAAAATCACACCTATCCTACTTTTACATCGCCGCTGGAGGCTGCCTCCGCTCTTCATGTTTCGTTAAATTACTACGAACGCAAAGAAGCGCGCAAGGCCAGAGGAAAGGTTCCATCTTATGATGTTGACCTGCACACGATTAAGGGCATCAGGGAGCGTTGCCTGCTCGAAGCGCGTATCCCGCTTACTGATGAATCGCTGAAAATTTGCTCCACTGCCGGATTGCAACCGGTAAAAAGTATGGCCATCGGAAATGCCAAATCCGTAGTACGCGTCCCGCTTGAGTACCCTGTAGCTTTGAAACTAATTTCCCGCGATGCCTCCCATAAATCCGATGTCGGTGGCGTGGTGACAAACATCATTAACAAGAAAACTCTGCTTGCGGCCGTTGCAGAGATGGAAAAAACATTGAAGCGTCTGAAGCCGCGTCCTGCAATCGATGGTTTTCTGGTTCAAGAGATGGCGCCCCCCGGTATCGAATGCTTTGTCGGCGGCAGGCGGGATCAGGCTTTTGGTCCCATTATTATAGTGGGACTGGGAGGTGTCTTCATTGAAATATTTAAAGATACGACTATTCGTCTCGCGCCGGTGACAAAAAAGGAAGCTAATGATATGCTCAAAGAACTCAAGGCCTACCCACTTTTGCTGGGAGTAAGAGGCAAAGGCCGGGCCGATATAAAAGCTTTAGTAGAAGTTATCTGTCGTGTATCCACACTTTTGACAAATTGTCCCGAAATAAGCGAAATGGATCTGAATCCTGTAATCGTTCATCCTGATGGGCAGGGCGTCTCGATCGTTGACGCCCGCGTTTTTTTCTGAAGCCGGATGTGGTAACAACAAAAACTGATATTGGAATAACTTGTGAAAAATAACTGTTCTAAAATTATTCTTATTGCCATCTTGCCGATTCTATTTTTTTTAGTAATCGCGGCAGATATAGAAGCAGCCACGTTACAGACCAATCGATTCCATTCTTATCTCAAGCAGGGAATCGATAACGCCTTTAACCTGGAAACAGCCGGCGCCATTGCCTTGCTGAAAAAAGCGGTAGCGCTGGAGCCGGAAAATCCCACGGGCTATGCCTTCCTGGCCATGCTGCATTTATTTTCCTATGAGATGAGCTATGATCTGGAGGCGCAAAAGAAAGATCAGGAAGCTATCGTGCGCTATGCCGCTGAAACACTTTCACTGGGAGAAAAAAGGCTGGAGATGAATCCCAAAGACTCCGAGGCTTACCTGGCCATGGCCCTGGCGAAAATTGCCAAAATGCATTGGGGTATTCATGAAAAACGATATTTAGTGATGGTGCAGGAAACCTCGAATATCTGGAATTATCTGGAAAAGGCAAGTGGGGCAGAACCGAATAATTTTGACATCTATTTTCTGATGGGCCTTCTCCATTACCATATTGATCAGCTGCCCGGGTTTACCCGCGTTGCATCTTCCCTTTTGCTCACCTCCGGTGATAGTCAAAAAGGACTAAAGGAAATTGAACTGGCGGCGCAAAAAGGTGATCTTTTGCAGGTTATCGCGCAAACTGAGCTCCAATCAGTTTATTTAATTTTTGAAAAGCAACCCCAGCTGGCTTTGCCGGTTATCCAGAGACTATGCAAAAAGTTCCCTAACAATTATAATTTTTTATTCGCGCAGGCTAATGCCTTTGCGGAACTTGGCCGGTTCGGGGAAGCTTTTGCCCTGGCTCGGGAAATAGAAAATAATATTTCGACGGCCACACCTCCCTATGTTCCCCAGCTACAGCCGCGATACAATCAGTTAATGGGCAGAATATTTTTTGCCCAGGGGCAATACGACAAGGCAACGGATTATTTTCAGAAGGCTCTACAAGATATGGCTTTTTACAATACTCGGGTTCGGGTCTGGACGCTCGTGAGGCTGGGAATGATTCAAAATATCCGCAAAGACAGAGCCCGGGCGCAAGAATATTATTCGCAAGCGCTGGAAATAGAAAACGGTGAAGGCACAGCAAAGGTTGAAGCCAGAAAATATCTTCAGACGCCTTATGTGCCGACAAAAAATATCAATTAGTCAACGTCATACAAACGGAGGTGAAGCATGAAAAAAATTTATATCGTTGCAATATTGTCCTTAATAATATTGATTGCGGGCTGCGCCACTCCAAAATTAAACTTGTTTAACGCTGTGCCTGACCCGCTTAAGGAATTCACTCTGGAAGGTACCGGTTCGGATAAAGTCTTGTTGATATCCGTAAATGGCACAATCTCCGACTTCCCCAAAAAAGATTTGATCAGCTCATCGCCTAGTGTGGTCGAGGAAGTTGTGGCGCAAATCAATAAAGCTAAAAAAGATAAACAAATCAAAGCGGTTTTGTTTAAAATAAATTCACCCGGAGGAACCATTACCGCAAGCGATATTCTGTATCATGAAATTTCCGTGTACAAAGAGAAAGCGGGCGTTAAAATGGCGGTTGCGATGATGGATGTAGCCGCATCCGGTGCCTATTACATATCGCTTCCCGCGGATTTGATCATGGCTCATCCGACAACAATTACAGGATCAGTTGGCGTTATTTCTCTGCAGCCAAAAGTTGGCAGTTTGATGGAAAAAATCGGACTTGGTGTCACCGTTCAGAAGTTCGGCAAATATAAAGATATGGGATCACCCTTCCGGGAGAGTAACCAGGACGAACAAAAACTGCTGCAAAAAACGGTGAACGATTTTGGCGAGCGATTTATCGGCCTGGTAAAAAAACATCGCAAGCTCACACCGCAGGCGTTAGCGGAAGTATCAACAGCACGGGTGTTTCTGGCTGATGAGGCTCTGGGTTTTGGTCTTATAGACAAGATCGGCTATATAAGTGACGCGTTGCAAGAAACAAAGAAAATAGCCGGTATATCCGAAAATGCCAAAGTTATCGTTTACCGCCGGATGGAATTCCCCGAAGATAATTATTACAATATAGCCGGAGCTGAATTTGGAAAACTCAGCATCCCGGCAATCAACCTTGAGCTTCCTGAAGCCTTCAGGCTCAAAGCTGGTTTTTATTACCTCTGGCCCGGAGCAATTTCGGCGGATTAATCAGCGGCGGGGTATGGATAAAAACTGCATAAATACAAGCTACGTTATCAGCATAAAAATATAACTATGAATACTTTCTATAGATCATCCAATATGGCGAAAAAAGCAATCTTGATTGGCTTGTCGTTATTGATCCTCATACTTGTCTCGTGCTGCACCTCTTTGAAAAAAACAAATCCTGTTTATTTACCTGAAGCCCAATGCCTGCCTGATTTTCCTGATAAAAATGGATGGTACGGCGGTGATGGTGCTTACTCCATTGCTTTGGATAAGCAGCGCACCCTCTGGCTTTTTGGCGATACATTTGTGGCAAGGGAACAGGGGCGAAAAGACCGAATTGATATGGACGTGGTCATGGGAACGACAATGGCTATTTCCACCTGCGGGGAAAACGGGCAATTTCAAATTAAATATTTTTTAAAAGAGAAGAACGGTAAATTCAAATCATCATTTGGCGAAAATGAATGGCTGTGGCCGCAAGACCCTTTTATTGTGAATCAAGTATTATATGTCCCGTTGCTGGTGGTCAAAGCCATGCTGGACTTAAGCGAACCCCTTAATTTCAAGATTGTCCGGCACAAATTTGCCCGCATAAAAAATTATACGCTGGCGAATCCCAAACAATGGATTGTCGATTATATTGACTTAAAAGAAGCAATTCCGCCGGGAATTGAAGCCTTTGCTACTACTTCCGTCATCTTTCAGAATTATGTCTATTTTTATCCGCTCTATACTTCCGTAAAAAAAACGGTGAAGACTTCCGGCAATATTCTGGTTCGCATTCCGGCGGATAAACTGAATGATCTCGCCAATTTCATGGAATATTTAAATAAAAGCGGAAAATGGGAAACTGGGCTGGTGCCTTCCAAAGCAATGATTGTGCTTACCGCCGGTGTTTCCGAGCTTAGCGTTAGATACCATGCTGATAATAATAAATGGATCGCCGTTTATATGTCAACCATTAATCTTGGTAATCAGCTTTTCTATCAGACCGCGGATAAACCGGAAGGTCCATGGAGCAAACCAATGGCGCTCATGGCGACTGTTCCTGAAGTTGACCCCAAAAGCCCCCGTTATGACAAACATAATTTTTGTTATGCCGGCAAAGAGCATATTGAATTCGCGCGCTCGAAAAATGTTGTTGTTACTTACGTCTGCAATTCAGCGGAAAATTTTAAAAAGAAAAATAATTTTATCCGGCGCAATCTTTTCCTCTACCGTCCCGTTGTGAATAATATTCGATTAATTTTTTAACTGTCATTTGATGTTCAAATATATTATCATATAGCCAAACTCAACAGCAGAGGAGAAGTTTTTATGGCCAATCCCATCAGATGCAAAGCTTGTGGTTATGTAACTAAAGAAGGTAAGATAAAAGATATCTGCCCGGCCTGTGGAGTTGGGGCAAAAATGTTTGAGGCCTATAAAGACCCGGTATCGAAAAAGAGACGTATGCTTCTTGACCTTCATCTTCATCCCATTATGGTGCATTTCCCGGAGGCATTCACTATTACTCTTTTTATTCTAGCAGCTTCATCTTATTTTGCCCCTGCGTCAATTGAAGAGGCTCTGTTTTCCTCCATACAAGTGATTTCACTGCTTCTGCCTTTCTTTGTGATACTGTCAATTATAACCGGCCTATTTGACGGCAAAATTAGATTCCGCAAAGTAACAACTCCTCTTTTGAAAAAGAAAATTATTATCGGAGCGCTTTTTCTGATCATATCCATCGCCCTTGCTTTTGTTGCTTTTTCTGAAGGGATTTCGGCTTCTCCGGTTCGCGAATACTTCATACTGTTCACCATCATTGCAGTAGCCTGCGGCACCGGATTGGGATTACTCGGTGGCCACTTGATGGACGCAAAATTCCCCGGCTGATTTTTCCTGATCAGACCTGGTTATTTATTAGTGAAACTCCAATTCCGAAAGCGTAGTAACCTAAAGGTCATCTACGACGCAACGGAATTGGTAAGTTGAACAATCCTGCAAAGCGGAGAGTATGAGTCGCAAAGCAAGCTTTGGGACTCATACTCGTGATTAAAATTTTAAGGAGGGTTATTATGAAAAGAACATCCGTAATTTCGACAAGTATCTTCAGCGCGTTGTTATTTGTTTTAATGGTTTTCTGTCTCTATCCACAGGTGTCTTATGCCGACGCGCCAAAGGATGTGAAGCTTAGCTATGATTTCAGCACGCAAACGCTGGCGGTAATTATCACGCACAAAGCTTCGTTCCCTGGTATGCATCACATTAAATCCGTTGAGATTAAGAAAAATTCTGCCGTGATCAGTACAGTTAATTATGACACACAACCCGGTGAATCACCCTTTACCTACACCTATAAAGTTGCCGCCGCCCAAGGCGATAAGCTGGAAGTTACCGCAACCTGTAATCTATCCGGTAGCAAAACCGCAACCATTACAGTAACCCAGATTACGAAATGAAATTCGCCGATAGATGATGTCCCATTATCCGCCGGTCTATTGATTGAAAATGGAAAAACACATGCAGGAAAATAATTGGGACATAGCGATCACCGGCGGAACGCTTATCACCATGTCCGCCGGAATGGAAATTATCGAAGATTCCATCGTCGGCATTAAAAACAGCATTATTGTCGCTATTGGCCACAATGGCGATCAAAAACATTCCGCCTTCAAAGCTAAAGAGACAATTGATGCAACCGATAGCATCGTAATGCCCGGGTTAGTCAATACGCATACACATCTGCCGATGGTCTGCTTCCGGGGCATGGCTGACGATCTGCCGCTGATGGAGTGGCTCACCAAACATATTTTCCCGGCAGAGGCGCGTTTCGTCAACAAAAAAATGGTTTACGACGGGGCTACTCTTGCCATGGCGGAAATGATTCTCTCCGGCACGACAACTTTTTGCGATGGCTATTTCTTTGAAGATACCATTACAGAAGCAGTAAGCACTGCCGGAATGCGTGCTGTTGTGTCGCAGGGATTTGCTGATTTTGCCACGCCCGACAATCCCAGGTTCGAAAAAATGATGGCGACAGCCGAACGTTTCGTTACACGCTGGCAGTCTCATGCGCCGATAATTACACCGGCATATTTCTGTCACTCTCCCTATACCTGTTCTCCGGAAACACTGGTCAATGTAAAAAAAGCTGCCCGCGAAGCAGGCATTCTATACCTGATACATTTGCTGGAAAATAAAGATGAGATAGATACTATATTAAATCGCTACGGCAAAAAACCTGTGCAGCATCTGCTTGATCTGGGCGTTCTGGATGATCAAACTGTTGCCGTCCACTGCAACTGGCTGACTGATGAAGATATGACTATTTTTGCAGGTCAGGGAGTCCGGGTTTCACATAATCCGGAGAGTTCCATGAAACTCGCGGCAGGAGTCGCCCCTGTCCCTGAAATGCTGAAACGCGGCATCAAAGTGGGATTGGGAACGGATGGCTGTGCCAGCAACAATGATCTGGATATGTTCCGAGAAATGGATACGGCTGCAAAAATTCACAAAGTCACATCCCTGGATC
>Ga0209777_10005038_pt1 | contig 15390 bp, 7 predicted proteins | sample FrelakmetHBP12HB_FD_187147 | JGI IMG/M metagenome (GOLD analysis project Ga0209777, IMG submission 187147) | Freshwater lake sediment microbial communities from the University of Notre Dame, USA, for methane emissions studies -HBP12 HB (SPAdes)... | ecosystem: Environmental > Aquatic >... | reverse complement strand
ACCTAGACTAAATAATACTATGGATATGCGTACTCTTATAGAAGCAGCAAGCACGATCACTGTTTATCACGGTGGCGATCACCCTGAACCACATGACAATATGTATTTTTCTTCTGATCCTAGTTTTGCATCCGACTATGGAAATCCTTATCAATATAAGATTAGTTTAGGCAAGTTGTTTGACTCTCTTGATCCTAACCTAATAGAGCCTATGCTACCTTTATACGATCCATACAACGAAACCGAGATTGAAACTATCGAAGCTTACATGGATAGTTCAAGTGATACTTGGGAAATAATCGAACAACACCTTCGATATATCAAAGATATGGGATATGATTCTATTAGAATATACGAAGGTGGCGTTGAAAACTATTTTGTGTTCAATAAAGATAACATCAAAGTAGTAAAAAAGCTAACAGAATCAGAAATGTTAGATGAAATCAGTCGGCCACCGGGTAGATATGAAGCAGAGCATGTTTTAACCCAAGCTGGATATAAAAAGCTAGGTCATGGTGTGTATGCTGATGTATATGCTAAACCTAACGAAAACACGGTTCTTAAATTATTCAACAATGAAGACACTGCATATCAAGATTTCGTGTATGTAACTATTAGCAATCCCAATCCACACTTCCCAAAGTTCAAAGGGAAGATGATGAAAGTTACTGATGACTATTCTGCGATTCGTATGGAAAGATTGACTCCCTTACCAGACAATCCGGAAACAGCAGCTTATGCAAAGAAAATCTCACAATATACTAAACTGATGCAGAACAAAGCAGGTCGTGCAGCGCGCATGGACACTGAAGAAATTATGCGAGATATTGATGAGATTGAAAAAGATCAGCCCGGTATCAAATATGCCTGTGCTATAATCGGACATAATCTCAAAGGAGAAGTCATTGATATGCACAATGAGAATATCATGATGCGTGGAAATATGTTGGTTATAACTGATCCGGTTATCTAAATGAAAATTCAAGAACTCATGGAATCAATGGAACCTAAGATAGCATACCATTTTTCACCTGCTGAAAACGTAGATGACATTCTTGAATATGGCCTAGACCCTAGAGTAGGAATGGATACTGCATATACTGATAAAAGAGTATATCTCTTTTTGAATAAACAAGACCTGGATGATGCGCTTAGTTCTTGGGTCTATGATAGGTTCGGGGAAGATGAACAACTAGCTCTTTTTTCTGTAAATATCGAAGGAATACCTATCGAACAGCAATACGGCGAGTATTATACTACAGCACCGATTTCTCCCGATAGAATCAAACTTATTACAGATCATATCGGTTAAGCAATACGAGTATCACCGTCGACGGTAGCTCCTAGTATGGACTTTTTATTAGTTCTTATACGTTTATTGTGAATCCTACTACAATTAGCACACATAGTCAATAAGTTTGTTTTTTCTGTGTTCTTTTTGTTCCCGTCCTTGAATACCAAATCAAGTTGAACTCTATCCTCAGGAACAAATCCACACCTCTCGCATGTACTGGTTTTGTGGAATAGGTGTTTAAATCTATCGTTGTAGATAGCTCTAGCACAATCTATGCAATATTTGTGCCATTTTTGAAATCCATGTTTACTTTTACCATTAGGTTTGGCAAGAGCAAACTTACAATGCGCGCATATAGGTCTAGGTAACTGTTGAGTGATCATGACTTATTTATCAAAGCGCACCTGTGATCTTTTTTCCGCTGCCCAAAATTTCAAAAAACTATAAATACTATACAAGATAATGGAATCAACACATGTCAGCACAATTCTTCAATTCTTTAAGTGGTTATACAGTCGGTATTCCTCCTATACCGGTAATAGACAGTAATGGTAATCTTGTCAGTAATGTTTTTACATCAGGCAATGTGTTTGCTAATGTAGTTTATGCAAATTCATATAATTTTGCTAATGGTCAGCCTCTTTCAATTGCTGCTGCCGGTTCCAATACACAAGTTCAGTTCAATAACAATGGTCAACTAGGAGCTGACGCAAACTTTACTTACATCACTGCTGGTGAAATACTCAGTGTTGCTAACATTTCAGTACTAGCTTACAGTAATCTAGGTAGCGTGTCAAACGTTAAGATAGCGGGGGGCAACAATGGATATTTCTTACAAACTGACGGTACGGGTAATTTAACTTGGGCTCCGGCGAGCGGCGGCGGAGGTGGAAACGGATCCCCTGGTGGTTCAAATTCTCAAGTACAGTTTAATAACGATGGTAATTTTGGAGGATTTCCTGGATTCATTTTCAACACGACAACCTCAACGTTGAACTCACCTAACATTACTGCTAATAACATTACCGGTAATGTTATAACATCTAACAGTTTTACTGGAAATTATCTCAGTCAATCACTGCAATCAAACATAACATCGTTAGGTAACTTATCATCATTAACTGTTACCGGCAATGCTTCGTTTGTTGGATCAGGTAATGTATCACTGGGTTCGGTGTCTAATGTAAAGATAGCCGGCGGTATCAACGGCTACGTTTTGACCACAGATGGAACCGGAAATCTTACTTGGGAAAATCCGGGAAGCGGGCAGGGCAATCCGGGAGGATCAAATACTACTATTCAGTATAACAACAACGGAAATTTTGCCGGTTCAAGTGCATTTGTGTTTAATAGCGTGTCAAATGCAGTATCTCTTTCAGGTAATCTTACTACCAAAAACATCACATCTAATAATCAAACAGTATACGGTGTAATCAATGTTAGTGAAAACATAAGCGTTTCTGGATATTACTATGGTGATGGTAGCTACTTGTCAAACATTCAAGCAAATGTTGCAAACTATGTTTCTCAGTCAGCCCAGCCAAACATAACTAGTGTAGGAACACTCCTCACTCTTTCAGTTACTGGAAATATTCTAACTTCACAATATGTAAGTGCAGGTGGATTCCAAACTTCAGGTAGCGCAAATTCCGGATCTTTAAACGTATCTGGTATTTCTCATCTAAGCGGAAGTTTAAATGCTACAGGAAATGCTAATTTTTCAGGACCTAACGTAAATTTAGGAAGCGTGTCTAACCTTCACATTGGAGGGGGATTGAATGGCTACTTCCTTAGCACTGACGGGCTAGGTGGCCTAAGCTGGCAAGCAGCAGGTGGCGGCAGTGGCAATACCAATCCAGGAGGATCGAATACACAGATTCAGTATAATAACGCTGGTAATTTTGCAGGCAGTAATTACTTTACATTCAATAGTAATACAAACACAGTTCAAGTTGCTGGAACATTAGTTGCAAACGTAGTGCAAGTTGGTTCAGGTTCTTACCAGTTTGGTATATCTGAAGTATATTTTGCAAACACTTCATCAACTTCAACCCAAGTTATATACAGCATTCCAGTATCAGCATGTTCGGGTGTTGATTTTGAAATAATCGCAACTGACTCTGTTGGTCAGCGCAGACAATCAGCAAAGTTTTCGTCACTGTACTATGCTGGTGTAGTTGAATACAGTGAATATGCAGGATTGAATATTAACGGAGGAATAGGAAATTTTCAAGTAGTGTACAATCCGGGTAATGTACTTGTCGCCCCATCATTGGATATGGAAGTAACACCGGCCACTTCTGATCCAGTAGTCTATAAGATGTTAATCACCATATTAGCCGCATAACCCAAACAGATAAATATTAGACAGCACAGGACAATAATATGGCACTTAAACCACTCAATTCAGTTGCAGGTTTTTCAACAGGAGCTAACGCTAATGTTGTCATTGATGCCAATTCAAATTTTACTGCAAGCACTCTAGCAGTAACTGGGCTTAGTAATTTAAATGATGTAGCTAATGTTAAAATTGGTGGCGGCGCGGCAGGTCAGATACTAAAAACTGATGGAGCCGGAAACCTTTCTTGGGTAAGTGCAGGACCGTCAACAGCAGAATATATTTTGTACGTATCAGTGAATGGATCGGATTCAAACGACGGTAGTTTCAATTCACCTTTTTTGACAATAAAAGCAGCATTAGAGGCAGCATACACTATATCAGATATGGGAAATATCAATGTAGCTGTGCATGTTGCTCCGGGACTATACACAGAAAATATGCCACTGACTATCACGCCTAACGTTTCGTTGATAGGAGACAATATCAGAAGCGTTTATATTCAACCCGCTGTCCCGACTCAGGACATGTTTTACATGACCAACGGGTCGTATGTTTGGGGCATTACAATACAGAATTACACAAGTAATGGTTTTAGCTACAATCCAAATGGTGAAACTTGTTCGGTATACGGCTCAGTATTCAACTCGCCCTACATACAAAATGTAAGTTCTTACACTACTATTCCATTCTTATATATAACTTCTGCTACTTCAACTACTGGGCAATTTAGTGCACCGTCTTCTCAAACCGGGCCATGGCCTGCTATAGGTGATAAGGTTTTAATAACCGGGCAGTTGACTGGAACTGCAACTATCAGTGGATATATTTCAAACACAGTTTACTACGTGGTAGATTCTGTTCCAGGAGAAACTTTTACTCTGTCTGCTACACTAAATGGCACACCTATTACGACAACTGCTGGCACAACTGAAGGCTTGACATTCTCTTATTATGTGTTCGGTGGATGCTGTGTTAGTATAGACGGAAACCTAGTAGATCAGTATAGCACTAAAGCCATGATTTTGGGATTCATAACTATTCTGAATCAAAATGGAACTGGGTTGTACTTGGCTAATGAAGGATATAGTCAAGCGGTAAATATTTATACATTGTATTGTAATATTGGGGTACAAGTTGAATCTGGTTCCTTTATCACTCTTAATGCATGTGATTCGGGCGTTGGTAACTATGGCCTGATAGCTGATGGTGTGGGTGCATTACAAACAAGTGGAAAAACAGTAGGAACTAGCACTGCTGGCACATTTATAGTTAACAATCTTACTAATGGTCAACCCTTTGTAAACACTGTCATGCAAATTGAGGGAGACCCTACTTATTACACCATCGATACTATTATTCCGATAGATGCACTAACAAGCACCGTAATAATACAACAGATTTTTAACTCATCAGTGGCGCCTGGCACTACAATAACATTTTACACTCGTAGCGCCATTATTGCTAGTGCCCATACGTTTGAGTACGTAGGAGCAGGTGTAACATATGCTGGATTACCACAATACGGAGGTATTCCTAAAGAACAAAATGAAGTTATACAAACCAATGGCGGAGTTGTTACATTTACTAGTACCGACCAAAAGGGTAATTTCAAGGTTGGATCAGGGTTTGTCATTAATCAAGCTACAGGAACAATCACTGGTAATGACTTTTACGAAAGTTTATTTGCTGAAATGACCCCGTTCATACTGGCATTAGGCTCAGATTGATGAAGAAGGAAAAATCATGCCAGCAGCATTAAACAATTTCAAAACGACATTAGCTGACATTACTACTACCACTGCAAATGTGTATACTCCTCCCTTAGGATATGCTACTGTTGTGCTAATGGCACAAGTTAGTAACACTGGAAATGACACTGTACAAATATCAGCAGATGTTAATAGAAGTGGTACTCCCACTTCATTGATAAAAGGGGCAAGCGTACCAGTAAATGATGCGATAACTGTGCTTACAGGAAGGCTAATTCTACAATACGGTGATGTATTGCAATTTACTAGCAGTGATAATACCAGCGCACAGTTAGTTTTAAGTTATCTAGAAACTCTAGTAACAGGTAATGGATAATTGAAAACATGGCGATGAACTCTTCAAAATTGTTAAGTGGTCGTGTACCGGTTACCGGTTATGCCAATCTTAGCAGCGACCGCTACCAGTTTTTAGGGCTATCGCAAGCAGAACCTAGTCTAGGTGTGCCGTCGACCTCTGGTAGTTTGTTCACATCTACATCAAACGGAATCAGAAGATGGTCTAATGCTATAAACGTTAATTCAAATATAGTAACTTTTTACAATAGTTATTCTTTTCCTAATGCAAGTCCATCTGCCGGACAAATACTAATTTCAAACGGAAACGGACAGCTTGTATTCGCAACTCCAAATATACCTACAGAATTGTCAAACGGAAATAGTAATGTATTTGTATATGCTAATGCAAACGTTACGACTTCCGTAGCAGGCAACGCAAATGTATTTGTGGTTACTGGTACGGGTGCTATAGTCAATGGCACACTTGGGGTCAGTTCAAACATTACTTCTACTCAGATTATTTCCAACGCCTCAAGCGGTACTGCACCCTTCATTGTAGCATCAACTACTCAAGTAGCAAATCTAAATTCAGCAACATCTGGAACATCAAACACTGTAACGAATGGCGCACAACCGAACATCACTTCAGTTGGAACCTTATCATCACTAACGGTTGCGGGCACTAGTAATTTAGGATCAGTCAGCAATGTAAAGATCACAGGCGGATTCAACAATTACGTCTTAACAACCGATGGCACTGGAAACCTAGCATGGGCAGCAATAGGTCAAGGAAACGGCATCGCAAACGGAACTTCCAATATCATTGCAGGTACATCTAATGGAAACATTACAGTATCAATTGGTAACGTATCCAATACAGTGATATTTACTAGTACAGGCGTTAATGTAGCAGGAAATCTCACCGTAGTAGGCAACATAACGGATTCAAATACAGTTAGTGCAAATTATCTGACTTCTACACAGGGCTGTGTGGCAGTATCTCAGGGTATTATTGCGGTAAGCGGCAACAATGCTGGTATCTTTAATACGCTGTCCGGTAACATAAACATGGGATTGGAAGCTAATATAACAATGGGGTCGTCTTCTGGAAATGTTACTTCTCAGGGAACTTTCAACGCCCCTAACATCGTAACTACCGGAACGTTGAGCGCACAAAATATAACAGTTGGTGATCTTTACAGTGATAGAACATCTGTAACAGTAACTGCTAATACTGTTATCGATTCATTTTCTGTAAGTCAATATAGATCAGCAAAATATACCATCAATGCCAGCACTGCTACAGGATACCAAGCACTGGAAGTACTTTTGATTCATAATGGTATAAATAGTATTACTACTGTGTACGGTAACTTAACTACCACTGGTTCTGATATTATAACGATTGATTCAAATATTAGTATTGGTACAGTTCAGCTTTTAGCTACTGCTACAGGTGGAACTACTACTGTAAACCTTTTGGGAACTTACGTTCCGTGATAACTGAGAATGAGAAAAACAAATGACTACTAGAAATTTTAGCGTTAAGAATGGTCTTACAGTAGGTGTTGCAAACATTGACGCAACCTCAGGTAATACGTATGTAGGTAATTTAGTAACTAGCGGACAAGCTAATCTCGCGTCATTGGTTGTTCCTGGAACGTCAAACTTAGGTCCTGTTGGTAATGTCACTATCACGGGCGGAACATCAGGCTATTACTTGCAGACCAACGGTGCAGGCGGACTTTCCTGGGCATCAGTTCCTACTGGTACTGGTATTTCTAATGGTAACTCCAACGTTAATATTCCGGCTGCGAACGGAAACGTAAACATCTCATCTGCTGGCAATGCTAATATCGTAGTAGTTACTGGTACCGGTGCAAACGTTAATGGGTCACTGACAGTAAGTGGCGTCAGCAACTTGGGACCAGTTGGCAACGTTGTTATCACCGGCGGCACATCAGGTTATTACTTACAGACAAATGGCTCTGGCGGCCTTTCTTGGCAGCCAATCTCAGTGGGTACTGCACTTCAGAATGGTAACTCAAATGTTACTGTAACAGCTAACTCGAATGTCAATACTTCTGTTGCCGGTGTCGCTAACGTATTTGTTGTAACAAGCACCGGCGCAAACGTAGCAGGTACAATTAATGCTACAGGTAATGCTAACGTAGGTAACTTAGGAACAACCGGGTTAATAACTGCAACAGGTAATGTTACCGGCGGAAATATTATTACTGGTGGCATTGTGTCTGCAACAGGAAACGTTACCGGCGGCAATATTACTACTGCTGGCCAGCTGGTATCATCAGTTGCAACAGGTACTGCACCCTTCGTTGTCACTTCGACCACACAGGTGGCAAATCTTAATGTTGCTACTGCCGGAACTGCAACGAATGCACTGAATACGGGTGTAACTACACAAACTACAGGTATATATTATCCAACGTTTGCTAGCGGTAACACAACTGCAAACTATGCACTCGCATCAAATACTGCATTTAACGCAAACTTAGCTAACGGTGCATTGACCGCAACTCAGTTTGTCGGTACTCACATAGGTAACGTACAAGCAACTGGCGCAAACGGTACAGTATTTGCAAACAACATAACTGTATCAGGTGCCGCAGGTGGAAACAGCAACGTTTCTACTGTTACTGGTAACTTGGGCTTGCGTACCATAGCTGCTACTTACACTGATACTACTGCTGCATCAACTACTACTATCGCTAATGCTGCAATTCATGCTATTGGTACTCCTACATTAACAGCAGCTAATACTGCTGTAACTGCAACAAACGCAGCAACATTCTTCATTCAGGGTGCTCCAATCGCAACTGGAAACATCACTATAACTAACCCATACGCATTATTTGTTGGAGGTGGTAACAGTTACTTTGCTGGCGGCGCTAATATTATTGGTAATGCGAACGCAGGTAACTTTGGTGCAGCAACGGGCGTATTCTCCACCTCAGTTAATACTGGTTTAGTTCAAAACGGTACATCAAACATAACAATAGCATCTGGTGCAAACGTATCAACATTCATCGGTGGTAACTCGACTGCACAAATGGTAGTTACAGCAACCGGGGTAAACGTTGCTGGATATGCTAATGTTGTTGGTAACATTGTTACAGGTGCCAACTTGGTTGCAAGTACTTTGACAAGTACAGGTGCTCTTACTATCAAATCTGGTGGCACTAATACTAATATCAATCTGGCTCCAATTGGTACAGGTAATATTACTGCAAACGGAACATACATTAATAATCTTAGTGACCCAGTGCAGGCACAGGATGCTGCTACTAAGAACTACGTAGATACTACTGCACAAGGACTTGACGTTAAACAGGCAGTCGTAGTTGCGACCGCCACAACTCTTCCTGCATACACTTACAACAACGGATCAGGTGGTGTAGGTGCAACTCTTACTGCAACTGCAAACGGCGCGCTATCTATCGACAGCGTTTCGGTCACTGCAAACTCTCGTGTTCTTATTAAGAATGAAACAAGTGGAAACGCACCATATAACGGTATCTATAGCGTCACACAAACTGGTAATGCTACTGCTGCCTACATTCTAACACGTACCGCAGACTTTGACTTAAGTTCACCAAGCTCTGAAATTCCTGGAGCTTTCGTATTCGTAAACACTGGTACTGTTAACCAAAATACAGGTTGGGTATGTACTACTACCGCACCGGTAACAGTCGGTACTACAGCAATCACGTTCACCCAGTTCTCAGGTGCTGGTACTTATACTGCCGGCACCGGTTTGACACTCACTGGTTCTGTATTCAGCATCAGCAACACTACTGTCACTGCGGGAAGTTATGGTGGTGCATCTCAGGTTCCGACGTTCACTGTAAACCAACAAGGCCAGTTGACTGCTGCATCTAACGTAGCAGTTGTCGCCCCTGCTGGTACATTGTCTGGAACTACACTTAACTCAACTGTTGTCACATCAAGCTTGACTAGCGTTGGTACACTTGGAACATTGACTGTATCTGGTAATGCTAACGTTGGTAACATTGGCGCAACAGCAGGTGTGTTTACTGGTGCAGTTACCGGTGCAGCAAATATAACTGGTGCTAACTTAATTGCAAATACTGGCATATTTGCAGGAAACACTGCTTCCGGTAATATATTTATTGGATACGATAGTGCAAATTTAGCACTTGGAGAATTTGCAGGCAACGTTAACACTTACATTCAAGTGACATTGTTTAATTCTAACGTAGGAAATCAAGCATCTGCTGACTTTGCTATTTACGATACTAATGGTCCAACAAGTGTAACTAACAATTATATTGACATTGGTATTCTTGGTAACACATATAGCAATACATCTTGGACTATCAACGGCCCATCGGATGGTTACATATACACCGGTAATACCAATCTATCATTGGGTACTGCTGCTTCTAAGTTTATTAACTTCTTTACAGGTGGTACATTAGCTGCCAATGAGCGTATGCGTATTGATCCTAACGGTAACGTTGGTATCAACAACACTGCACCAACAAACACATTATCAGTTGGCGGCACGGCCTACGTTTCAGGAAATGCTAACGTAGGAAACATCGGCGCTACCAATGCCAATGTTACTGCTATAACAGTTTCTGCAAATGCTAACGTAGGTAACTTGGGAACAGTCGGGTTAATCACTGCAACAGGAAATGTTGCTGGCGGTAACATTACTACTGCCGGTGTAGTATCTGCAACAGGAAATGTCATAGGCGGTAACATTACTACTGCTGGCTTGGCGAACTTGGGATCACTGGTTGTTCCTGGTACAGCGAACTTGGGATCAGTAAGTAACGTCACTATTACAGGTGGTACATCAGGTTATTACTTACAGACAAATGGATCCGGCGGTCTTTCTTGGCAACCAATCAGCGCAGGTACCGCACTCATAAGCGGTAACTCAAATGTTACTGTTGCTGCTAACGCAAACGTAAACATCAGTTCAAACGGTGTTGCGAACGTATTTGTTGTCACAAGTACAGGTGCAAACGTTGCTGGTACGCTAAACGCAACTGGCAATGCTAACGTAGGTAATTTGGGTACAACAGGAAACATAACTGCTGGAAATCTATCTGTAACTGCATTGACTAATCTAGGTAACGTAGGTAACGTCACTATTACAGGTGGTACATCAGGTTATTACTTACAGACAAATGGATCCGGCGGTCTTTCTTGGCAACCAATTAGTGTTGGTACAGCACTTCAAAATGGTAACTCAAACGTCACCGTAACTGCCAACTCAAACGTAAACATCAGTGCAAATGGTGTTGCTAACGTATTAGTAGTTACAAGCACCGGCGCAAACGTGACAGGTACATTTAATGCTACAGGTAATGCTAATGTCGGTAACGTAGGTGCTAACAACGCAGTATTCACTTTGGTTACTGGTACAATAACAACTAACGCACAACCAAATATTACGTCAGTTGGTACACTAACTTCATTGAATGTTAATGGTAACACTACTGCAAACTATTCACAATTGAATAGTGGTATTGTATCTAATCGCTCTAATATTGCAGTAACTACTACCGCAACGTTGATTGATTCATTTCCTCCATCAACATTCAGAGTTGCTAAATATATCTTGATGGCATCTGGTGCAAACGGATACCAAGCAAGTGAAATTTTACTAGTACAAGATGGATCAAACGCATACATAACTGTATATGCCGATGTTATTTCTAACACTACACCAAATGCTGATGTAGTTGATATTTCGGCAAATATTAATGGTGTATCAGGAAACGTCACACTATATGCAGCGGCAAATGCTACATTTGGTACAACTGCTAACGTCAATTTGGTTCCATTGTACTTGAAACCTTAATACTATCTAGGGGCGGGTATTTTCGTTTATGCTCGCCCTGTGTTAAATAAACGAAACAGGGATATATGGAACTGTGACGACTAAGAATTTTACCGTTAAAAACGGACTCTCCACTGGTAATATTGTTTTAGATGCCGCCACCGGCAACGCCACAGTTGGTAATTTAATCGGCCCTCACGCAAATGGCAACTCAAATATCACAATTGCCTCTAACGCAAACATTTCTCATTATGTTGCAGGTAATGTTACATCTCAGTTGACTATAACAGGGACCGGTGCTAATATTCCGGGATACGCTAATGTAAACTCGCTAAGTGTAATGGGTACTAGTAATTTAGGTTCGGTTGGAAATGTAATTATAACCGGCGGTTCATCAGGTCAGTATCTACAGACAAATGGCACGGGTGTTCTTACTTGGGCTACTGTACCTACAAGTAACAGTATTGCTAACGGTACATCAAATGTTTTAATTCCCGTGTCAGGTGGCAATGTTAATACCAGTGTCGGTGGTGTTGCTAACGTATTTGTAGTAACAAGTACTGGGGTCAATGTTGCCGGGACACTGAATACTGGTACTAATAACGCTAATGTCGGTAATTTAAACGCAACTTCTATTGTTTATGCAAATAACATTATGGTTATTGGGTCAAACCAAACTGAAGGTGGACAGTTAGTATTGGGCTATGTGGGTATTAACAACATCACTGGCCAAGCTAACGGTACTTGGAACATGGACGTTGACGGCTCTAACAACTTCCGCTTGTTTAGCAAAAATGCAACTGGTACAATAAGTGCTATAACTATGGCTGCATATTCAGCCAACAATAACGTGGTATTCGCTGGAAACGTTTCTGCTGGTTATTTTATCGGTAATGGCTCACAGCTAACTGGTATTACTGTATCAGCCGGATCATCCATTGTTAACGGTACTTCCAACGTAAGCATTCCGTCTTCTGGTGAAAACATCAACATGAGCGTTGGCGGTACTGCAAACGTAGTGACTGTATCAGCTAATACACTAACTGCGTCAATCATAGCTGCTAACAATAACGGTAACGGTACAAACTTCAAAGTCGGTGACGATGCTTGGATCGGTGATATCAATGTCGCTGACACAATGAGCATTCAGGGTCAAGAAAATGCAGCAAACGGTTACATAATCTTTGGTAATGCTGATGCTACTTCTAAGTTTGGTAGATCAGGATCAGGACCACTTAGCTACACCGGTGCAATGGCAATATCTGCCAACATCACCACTCCGCAGTTTATATCAAATGTGGCAACAGGTACTGCACCATTCGTAGTAACTTCAACTACTCAAGTGGCCAACTTAAATGTTGCGACTTCTGGTACAGCAGGTACTGTCACAACCAATACACAACCTAATATTACTAGTGTTGGTACATTAACTTCTCTTGCCGTTACTGGCAATATATCAGGTGCAAATGTCACTGCTAACTTGTTCGGTAATGGCGCTGCTATCTCATCAATTACCGGCGCAAACGTAACCGGTACAGTAGCAAATGCGACATATGCAACTACAGCTGGTACTGCCACTTCAGCGACAACTGCTGGTACAGTAACAACAAACGCACAGCCTAATATTACATCAGTTGGTACCCTTACTTCATTGAATGTGAGCGGGTCATCAATTGTTGGAAACGGTGTTCCACAGAGTCCTCCTACTGGGTCTAACATTCTCGCTAACGCTACATTTGCAATGGGTGGTAATGGCACTAACTATCTAACCGTTGGTCAATACGATAGCGGCAATAACTATGCAATGTGGATGCAGGCTGGATTTTCCAACGCAATTTCAGCACCATACAATATCGTTATGCAGCCGATCGGTGGTAAAGTTGTAATCGGTAACGTTGCCAATAACTCTTCTACGTTGACTGTTTCGGGTACATTGAGTGTAACAGGTAACGCTAACGTCGGTAACTTAGGTACTACTGGATTGATCAGTGCTACTGGAAACGTTGCAGGTGGTAACGTAACAACTGGAGGTAACGTTGTCGCAACAGGTAACGTCTCTGGTGGAAACGTAGCAGCATCTACTACAGTTTATTCTTTTGGTACAATAACTGCTGTAGGAAATGCTAACGTTGGTAATTTAACAACTCCTGGACAATTGATTTCCACTGTAGCAACTGGTACTGCACCTTTTGTAGTATCATCAACTACTCAAGTAGCAAATTTGAGTGTTGCTACTGCCGGGTCAGCTACCACAGCAGGCACTGTAACAGCTAACGCACAGCCAAACATCACCTCAGTTGGTACCTTAACTTCGCTCGCTGTAACTGGAAACATTTCTGCTGCAAATGTCACTGCTAACTTGTTTGGCAATGGCGCAGCTATTTCGTCAATTACAGGCGCAAATGTAACTGGTACTGTAGCTAACGCAACATATGCCACAAGTGCTGGTAGTGCAACCACAGCAGGTACTGTAACAACTAACGCCCAACCGAATATCACCTCAGTCGGTACATTGACTTCATTATCTGTTACGGGTAATGCTACTGTAGGCAACTTAATCGGTCCACATGCAAACGGCAACTCAAACGTTAATATTCCTGCCGCAAACGGAAACATCAATTTAACAGCAGGCGGAAACGTAACCCTAGTTGTTACCCCAACCGGTGCTAATATTACCGGCACATTGAATACAGGTACAGGTAATGCTAATGTTGGTAACATCGGTGCAACTAATGTCGTTGCTACATTAGTAACAGGTACATTAACCACTGCCGCACAACCAAACATTACATCTGTTGGTACTCTAGCATCTCTAACAGTGACAGGTAATACTAATTCTGGTAATGTGATAGCAGGTAATATAACTGCTAGCGGTGGTATATTGGCAGCAAATGTCACTGCTAATGCAGGTGGTTTCTTTGCAGGTAGTGGGTTTGGATTAACTAGCATTCCGGGCGCCAACGTAACTGGTACATTGAGTATCCCTACAACAAGCTATGCAGCGACCGTATCATCAAACGCACAGTCTAATATCACAAGTGTCGGTACGTTAACTAGTTTAACTGTTTCCGGTCTTACAACCCACAATGCCAACGTTGCAATGGGTAATAACTACATTACTTCACCTACTTTCTTGTCATATAAAGAATATGTAAGTGCAGTAACGATCAGTACCAGTACACAAACACTGGATTTGTCAACTACTAACATCTTCAACTTGACATTATCTAGCAATACTACATTGACCTTCACTAACCCACCTGCATCTGGTACAGCATATAGCTTCATGCTTTACTGTAAGCAAGATGCTACTGGTAGCAGAACTATTACTTGGCCAGCTTCAGTCAAATGGCCAAATAGTTCAGTACCTACATTATCAACTGGTGCAAACAAACTTGACATTCTCAACTTCTTTACATTAGACGGTGGAACTACATATGTAGGCGCACTATCATTAGCTAACGTTGGATAAGGGATAATTAGTTATGCCATTACACTCGTTTCTTGATTTTGGTAAAGCTGCTCCTAGCAGTCAGACTTTTAATACCCCGGGAACTTTTACTGTACCGGTTGGTGTATATTCAGTAAATCTATCAGGTACAGGAGGCTCAGGTAATCCCGGTACAGCAGGTAATCCCGGTACAGCAGGTAACCCCGGAAATCCCGGCACTAATGGAACAGCAGGTCCTGGCGGCACTGCAGGAGCGGCTGGAACAGCAGGTACTGTCGGTACAGCCGGAAACCCGGGCACTAATGGTACTGCTGGCCCTGGTGGTACAGCCGGCGCTGCAGGTAACGCTGGCACTATCGGTACAGCCGGAAACCCGGGCACTAATGGTACTGCTGGTCCTGCTGGTAATCCAGGAAATGCAGG
>Ga0209777_10005037_pt1 | contig 15392 bp, 17 predicted proteins | sample FrelakmetHBP12HB_FD_187147 | JGI IMG/M metagenome (GOLD analysis project Ga0209777, IMG submission 187147) | Freshwater lake sediment microbial communities from the University of Notre Dame, USA, for methane emissions studies -HBP12 HB (SPAdes)... | ecosystem: Environmental > Aquatic >... | reverse complement strand
AATCCCGATAAGAAAACAGTTGTTCGACCATTGAATTTAACAAATTTCAGTAATATAGATAAATATTTTGCAGGTGTTGATTCTGGTATTCGTGACCCAACTTGTATTCTTGTGATAATGCAAACAAAGGAAAATTATCTTTTTGTGATCGAAGAATATTATGAAACAGAAAAAACTTCCTTCGAAATAGCCAATAAATTATCTGAACTTCATAAAAAATATAATTTTACAAAAGTTTATTGTGACCCATCTGCTGCCGATCTCATCACCCAAGCATTTGAACGTGGTGTTCCAATAGGTAGATCAGAAAATGGTCAAGTTAAATCATATGCAAACAATGATGTTAAACCAGGAATTGCAAAACTTCAATCCATTTTTAAAAATCATAAGATCACTATCGATACTTCTTGTGTGAATCTCATTAGAAGTTTATTGGCATATCGATATAAAGACGATGGAGAAAATCCATTGAAAGATGACGATCATGGTGCTGATACATTACGATATGCAGTTACCGATTATACAATGGTTCAGGATGATTTTGAATTTGCGTGTGGAAAATTTATTACTCGTTTAGGTAAACTTCGGAGGTCAACATAATGACATTAGGCGATAAAGTATATGAATTCACAACAAAATATATTAAAAGAACACAAATACCACCGGAAGAAAAAAAGACCATTGAAGATGATCTATCATTACCTCCTGAGTATGCATCATCGAGAACAAAACTTGCTGAATTAACACCAGAAAAAAGACGAAATTTAGCCCTTCAATCCGGTTTATTCATGAAGGGAAGTATTAAGAAAAATTCAGATACTTTTCGTGCATGGTTTTTATTGAAACAATTCGATGGTGTTAAAGTTCCTCAACAGGATTTAGATTTAGTTCGTGCATTTGAACTTCGAAGTCAAATAAAAAAGAAATTCAAAATAGCCGGAATCTGTGCTGATATTTGGGGAGATGGATATCTTCTTATTAAATTCCTTGAAGATGATTCAGATAAAAAATTACAAAATCCAATTCCAACTGATGCAACTGGAAAGAATACCGTTCCTCTTGATGTGATTGTTTTAAATCCCGAATGGATGACAGAAATAAAATATAGTGACGATAAAAAAAATTATTATTATCATTATCAAAATCCGCAAAAAGGAGATGATAAATTAATTCATCCTGATCGGATACTTCATGTTAAAACAATTGATTTACCTTTCGATTTCTTTGGTGTGTCAAAAGTAGATATACTTGTTAATATTCTTGCCTCATCCGCTGATATTGATATAGCAACTGGTGAAATTCTTAAATGGTTTGCTCATGGAACACAAATTCTTACTAAAACCGGAATGCAGAAAAATGAAAGAAAAAAAGCATTGGAACTAATGGAAAAACATCCGAACTTTTTTGCATTCTCAGAAAAATATACATTTGATATAAAAAATCCAACTGCAATAAATCCAACTCCATTTTATGACCACATAACAGAATCTATATCTGCTGCATTGATTATTCCCCGACAAGTTTTATTGGGTATAGAAGTCGGTAGAGTGACAGGTGCAGAAATAGGATTCGCAGATTATTATCGTGATATTAAAGATAATCAAGATTTAGTTTATACTCCATTGATCTTACGATTATATGATCTTCTTGCAAAAGCAAATGATCGAGATTTCAGTAAATATACAATCGAATGGGAGACAACTTATATTGATGAATTAGCGGAAGCGGATTTAATAGGAAAACGATCTGCTGCTGCTGTGAATCTAAGAAGTGCAAATCCACCTATCGTTTCAATTCCAGAAGCAAGACGAATAATAAATGAAGGTTTAGTTGAATTAGACCCGAATGCTGCACAAGAACCACCTAAACCAGTAGCACCAATTATACAAAATCCAAATGTTCCTCCACCAAAAAATCCACCGGAAGGACCGCAACCACCAGTTTCACCCGATAGATTAATAAAACCAGTTTCTCGTCAAATGACAGATGATGAAAAAGAAATGATATCTGCCTTAAAAGAATTAGAATTATATGAAAAAAAATTGGTGGATGAAAAGGCAAAGAAAGAACGAGAACTAGGAAAAAAGATTCTTGAAGAACAGGAGAAACTATAATGGTCTTTGTTAAAGTCGAAGGTGCAGAAGATTTGATGGAATTCCTAAAAGATATTTCTAGTCCAAAAAAGGCAGATCAAGTTGCAAGAAGTTTAGCAGAGAAAACTGCAAAACTTGCATTTAAACTTGCACCAGAAGATACTGGAAAAATGGAAAATGATATTCGAGTTGAACAAAATAAAGATGGTGAATATGAGATCGTGTGTTCAATTCGATATGCAGTATATAATGAATTTGGAACTTATAAAATGCCTGTTGGAACTGAAAGTAATCCCTTATCAATTACTAGCACTAGCGGAAAAGGCGCATATAGACCTTTCTTGCGACCTGCTGCATTTCAAATTGAATCACAGTTACCCCAAATAATTAATGCCATATTTTTTGGCAGAGTGGTAGCAACTCAAGGAGTTGATTAGTTATGCAAAGCATAATGTTGTGTGGTAGACCTGGCAAATGTTGTCCAGTGTTCGGAAAAGAAGGCAAATATTATTCTATCAGAGACAAAGGACAAAAAATAATGATGACAAAAGAACAATTGAAAATACTCGGAAATGAAATTCAAAAGGAGTTGAAATAGATGGGTCATAAAAATGGAAAACAAAAAGTAGAAGAACAAAAACAAACTGTCGACCCATTCGCAGGATTGATGCCACGAACTTCCCCAAATGCAATAGTTCCTTTGACAAATGCTGATGGAAATAGAATTAATGAAATGTTGACTTTAAATAATACATTTTCTACATTAATGAAACAGGCAGGTCAATATGATGCTGAAATTTTCCTATTGAAAACAAGACGAGAACAAATCAATAAGGGAGATATTCAGATGCCTGTTATCATTCAATTGACACGAAATATATCACATGCGGAAGGAGATAAAACAAAAGTTCTTAATAATATCGATGATGCAATAAAAAACATGGAAATGGCAAAACAAGGTGTAACTGGAACAATGGAACGTAGACGAGATGAATATGCGGAATGCGTTCTTCGTGTGATAAAATTACTTCAAGATAAAGTAAAAGGATTTGAGATTAAAACTGTCCAGGGTGTAAGACCAAGTGATGTAGAGACAGAGGCAGCAGAAAAGATAGCATTGGAAAAAGAATTAAATGCGGTCTTAGCAAAAGAAAAGGTGTAATCATGGAAATTTTACTATCTGATGCAGATAAAAGATTGGTCAAATGGACCATCTATTTACTTCGTAAAAAACTCGGTGAACAATCAAGTAGACAAGCAATACATGATGATATGCAAAACTGTGCAAATCTCGGTGTTAGAGAAATTTCTGCAATAGTAAATAATGCAGCAGATAAAGTAAAATGCCCATATCAATCAGCAGTTGTAAAAGATTTGACTGAACTTGGTCTCTGGATTTGCTATAAAGATACTGCCTATCGGGATGTATTCTTTTATCTATTAAATGATATATTGAATAATGCAGATGAGATAAAAGAAATGATAAAACCTTATGTAAAACCACCTGAGAAATGGCATGTTAATATTTGGATTGATTCAAAAAATATGACTGCAAAACAAATTGCAGAAGGTTCTATTCCAAGAGGAACAGTTTCCGAAGCGGAATCAGTCCATGTTCCAACAATTCAAAAACAAAGATTGGATAATATTGCAAAAAATAGTAGAAGGTGATCTTATTCCAGAGATTAAAAAAGGAGAAAGTCGATCTGATTATCTAAAACGATGCATTCCTTATTGTATGAATAATGAAGGATTAGATGAAAAAGCAGCAGCAGGGAAATGTGAAGGAATGTATGACCAACATCAAAAAACAGGTGCAAATTATATGGAGGAATTGAATAATTTTGTTCCTCCCGATTCGGGTAATCTTCCCGAAGCAGGTAAAAAAATACTTTCAAAAGTTTATTCAGAATGCAGAAATAAATGGGTTGCAGATCATCCCAATGATACAGAAAATGAATCAAATAAAACCATGTGTTCACAGATCGCTTGGACTGCTGTTCATAATGCCGGATACAAAAAGAATCCAAAAGGTGAGTGGGGAATGACTGCCTATCAGGAATTTACTTTCACAATAGATTTTGAATTCATTCCGCAAGAAAGTCAATTACAGATAATTACATCAGATAATACACAAACAAAAGAAGATGCAAAATGGGTTCATATGAAGGCAATAGCCATAATTGGTGACAGAATGATGAAAGAATATTATGTTCCATATTCTGAATTGAAAAAATCAGTTGATAAATGGAACAATACTTATCATGATTTTAGTCATCTTGGAACTTCATATCCAAATAATGTATATCCATATTCAAGAGAAAATATTGAATATGTAATTGGTTATCAAAATAATGCAAAAGCAGATGATCTTACTAAACAATTAACAATGGATGTCCACATAAATAAAGAACATCCAAAATATCCATATTGGAAATCTTTCATTGATACATGTAAAGCAGCAGGTAGAACACCAAATGTTAGTGTTTCATTATTGGGAAAACCAGTAAATATGAAGGCAAGTGAATGCAATTGTTCGGAAACACAAAATATGAATAAAGATTCGATAGTTCAATGTATTACCGATATTCAACCTAAAGCATTAACCACATGTATGAAAGGTGTTTGTAGTGATGAGAAAGGATGTGGATTATGTCAAAATCATACCCAAAAGGAGGACCATACTTTGGACAATATTGAATTTGCAGTATGGGATACTGCATATATAAATGATCTACCAGATTCCGCATTTGCTTATATTGAACCTGGGGGGTCAAAAGATGCCGATGGGAAAACTATTCCGAGAAGTTTACGACATTTCCCATACAAAGGTAGTGATGGTAAAGTAGATTTACCGCACTTACGAAACGCACTAGCCCGATGCCCACAATCACCATTCGGACCAAAAGCAGAAGGAAAACTTCGTGCTGCTGCAAAGGAAGCAGGTGTTGGTGATTATACAGAAAATTCAGGATGCTGTGGATGTGAAAATTGTAAATGCAATTCTTCTGTTAGCGGTGCTGACGAGAAGAAAAAAATGACTGTGGAAGATGCTGAGAAATTAGCATATCTACACAAAAGGATTAAAGATTTAAAGGAGGAAAAAAACAATGAGTAATGTTGAAGATGCGGAGAAAGAATATACCGCTTTGCTGAAACAAAAAACAGATAAAATAAAGGCAGAGATGGCAGAATCCGCTAGAATCGAGCAAGAAAAAACAATTAAAGCCCAACTTCGAGAGGAAGTTCTTAAAGAGATAAATCAAACTCAACCTAGTCCAATTGACCCTCTTGCAACAATGACAAAAAAGAAAGAGAATGGTCTAGTAAAATTCGCTAAAGATTACACTAAACGACATGGACTTAAACCAGTTGAATACGGTAGCACCGATTGGCAAGTCGGATATGATTTCACAGATTCCGATACTGGATGTGACACAGATGTTTCCAGTTGGACACCTGCCGAAGTGTTCTCCAATTTGATTTGGAGTTCATTCTACTGTAAGGGATACCTTGCAGGTAAAGTGACTGTTCGTGGAGTAGATTTTGCTCGTGGTGCAGGAGATACCGTTTCTATTCGAACTCGTGGAAAGAGAACTGCCCAAGGTCCATTGAACCCATGTGAATGTTTATCTTGTGTTTCTGAATCATTCAGTAAATATCAATTGACTTTAGATGCATACGGTGACTTAGCAAAAATATGTGAAATGGACTTACAACTTGCCGGAGATGTCGTAAAAGACGGAATTCTACAAGACATGGCAGATGCCCTTGCGGAAGAAGTTGATCTTGAAATTTGGAATCAATTAGTAACATCTGGTGCTGCACATGCCCACATGAATTATTGTTGTTCTGGTCCAAGTTTAGATGCATGTTGTTTCCAAGCGATAAACCTATACAACTTAATCATTGGAATTGAAGCAGGAATGCGAACTGCCGGATATCATCCTGACTATGTTATCATGTCACCTGCTCTTGCTGCTTACTTCAAATATAAAGAAGCGGTTAGTCAACAGGGATTCCAGATATCATTCAATGGAAACGAACTGTCAAAGATCGGTAGTATGTCCATCATCGAATTCCCCTGTGCAACAACTTGTTCAACTGTAACTGATACAACCGTAGCAGTTGTTCTTGATTCAAGTCATGCAGTTGGAGAAGGATGGGGTAAAAAACCAACAATGGAACAGGACCGAAACATTGACTGTGATTCAACCACCGTTGCAATACACATGTATGCCGGTATCGATGAGTTGGATACAAACGCTATCTATCTAATCAAAACACCAGTGAAGTGCTAAGAGGGGAAACCCTCTCTTTCATTCTTTCGTGGGAATTCTCTAAGTTCAACTCTTAGGAAAGAATATATGCAAGAAGTTAATTGGAAGATTGATACTCCTGCGGAATTTATTTGCACCGATAATTATTATCTAATTAAAGGTATAAAATACGCAAGAGTTACTCGAATTAATTCAATAATAGATAAACCAGAATTACGAAATTGGTATGCAAAAACTGGTGCAGAGAAATCAAAACAAATCTTAAAAAAACGTGCAGGATTTGGTTCAACTTCACATAAATTAATTGAAGTTACATTAAAAGGAGAAACAATCAGTAGAAAAAATTACGATCAATATCTACTCGATAGTTTGGATGAATTCACAAAATGGTCAAAAGAACACACTATAATTTCTCAAGCAGTAGAACAACATCTGTGGTCTGATACATACAAATATGCAGGAACATGTGATTGCATTGCGATATTGGATGATAAATTAATGATTCTCGATTGGAAAACATCAAAAGCAATATATGATGAATATTGGTTGCAAATGGCAGCGTATGCATATGCATTTTATGAACAAACAGGAATTAAGGTCTCAGGAGTTGGAATTCTTCAAATGCATGATGGTCAACATACTTTCATTACAAAAACATACGATGAGATCATGAAAGAATTTCCGGTGTTCATTGCTGCACAAATAATATATAATTGGAAATATGGGGATGATTCACAATGAAGAAATACATTGTATCTCAACCAAAAGATCAGGGCATTTATTTTCTTGGTGACAATATTTATACTGAAATTTATATAAAAGATACACTTACAAATACATTGAGTGACCCAAGTGACGTTTCAATCTCTATTACTTGTCCGCATGGAGTTGCCTTAGTTTCGGATGTTTCTATGACAAGTTCTGTCACTGGAATTTATACATATGATTTTTCAATCCCAACTGATATTTGTTATGGAATATATAAAATAAAAATTGAAACAACAAATGAAGATACTTTAACTTACTTCAATTTCGTGGTTTTCCCTTGGGATTTTATTTCTCGGATTCGTGAAATATCAGGTGCATATCAACAAAATGATATTTCCGATTATAAACTTGCGATCATTGCATGGGAAGCATATGAAGAAACACTTAGAGAAGTTTATGAACTTCATACAAATGAAATTCCATTGAGAAATCCAACTGATGGAACTTATCTGAATGGAACAAATGATTTATTCCAAGTGAAGAATTATCCAATAGCAGATATCAATGGAGATGAATTAATTACTGGTTATCCCCCTATCGCAACGATACATGATTGGGATATTGATTTTTCATATACAGATTCAACAGGAATAATTCATGCAGGAAAAGTTATAATGACTGATTACATACATGGATGGGTAACACTTCAAGACCTATCTGGTAATCCATTACCGTCATCTACAAAATCATTGAATGTTACTTACTATTCTGCATCTGAGGATTATAATCGGGATTTGATGAAAGAAGCAGTTGCATATCTTGCTGCACATAAAACTCTCATTGCCTATAAAAGTTTAGATAAGGCAACTCTTGCAGACCTTCAATCAAATCGTGCAACTGAAAATCTTAGATTCCTAAAACGATATGAAGATATCATTGAACAAATTGGTCATCCAATGATTACAGGTGGAAAATAATGACATTCGAATCATTTGACCCACGAGATGCAATACGAATTATTATTACAACTGATGCAGATTTATTCATGAATGGGAAGAATGAAAAGATCATAACAATAATTGATGCACAAAATAATATATATAAAATACCGATTTATCTGACAGAACAATCAAAATCCGATGAATTACCACCATTACCATTTGTTGAATTAGGTCTATTAAGTGAACATTCAACAGTTCTCGATATCGCAGCATCAACAAGAAAAAATGAGGCAATGATAGATGTTCATATCTATTGGCAAAAAATGGATGGAATAGATCAAGATAAATTCGGTAAATTAATATCAGATGAAATATGTGATCTGATTAGAACTAATCAATGTCATACTGTTCCTAAAACTCATTTCATTAATGTGACAAATACTGGTCGTGTATTAACAGAAAATTATGCACGACAGGTTGTATATCATCGAGTAATGGAAATATATGTCTTATGGTATGATAGACCTTAAAGGAGGAAAAGTTCAATGGATAAAGAAAAATGTCTCGGAATAGGAGTTCTTCATATTGAAGTATTCGGACCAGACGGAAAATTAAAAGATGAACGAATAGTCCGAAATAAAATAATGGATGTTGGAGATGCACATGTTGCCAAACATATGACCGGAACAAGTGACCCTTCAATTGGATGGATGGCTATTGGAACAAATGATAACAATGATAATACCACACAAACAACTTTGGGTGCTGAAATAGATCGAAATGCATTAACATCGAGAACCCAAGGTGTGGGTGGAGATGATAATGATGTCATCTATATCGGAGATTGGGCAGCAGGTGATGGAACAAGTGTTGGAATAAAAGAAGCAGGATTATTTAATGCTGCTGCCGTTGGAACAATGTTATGTCGTTCAGTATTTACAGCAATACCAAAAGGTGGAAGTGACACATTAAAAATCACTTGGACCGTAACTTACGGTGCTTCATAAGGATTAAAAAAATTAAAGGAGGAAAAAAGTAATGTCAAGTTTAGGATTGCCCTTCCAGGGTGCAATACGATATTATGTGGAATCTGGATATGGAACTGGAACAGACCCAACAGATATAGGTCTACCTGTTTCTATCCGAGTGACCGATGCAAGAGTTGGACTTGCCGATAAACATAAGATGGTAAGAGGATTTGATTCACCCCTTGGTGAACACCTAGAACAATGCACAGATTTTACATTCCATCTTGAGTATATTCCGCAATGCGGTGATACTCTCTTTGAAGATGCAATGATAAGAAGTAATCCAAGTTTAGGATGTCTCTTGAACACAATGAGTTTCTATCTACAAACAAATGTTTGTTCACAACCAAGTGGACCAGATATGACAACTTATTGGATAACTGGTGCAAAATTAAAATCATGTAAAGTATCATCCAGTATCGATAATGAGTATGTCTATGGGATGGACTTCGATGTAAAAAGTGTTGTAACTGATTCAGACCCAACAGGAAGTCAACCATCCGATCTACTTGGAGATATCTGTGCTTTCAATATCGCAGGTTCAATAAAAGATGGTAGTGGAAATAAATTGGCACATCTAACAAATTCAATAGAAGTAACAATGGATAATGGTGTGAAATCTTATTTCGACCACGATTCTCTCGACAAACAATATGCAATAGAAGGAGAATTTAATGCCACTGGTTCTTGTGACATATCTCTTGATGAAGGTGGTGGGAAACATCTAGCCGATGTTTTAGCACAAAAAGATTTCGATATCGTGATAAAACTCGGTGGCACAGGTTGTCCTGAAATAACTTTAAAAGATTGCAGATGGAAGAATACCACAATCGATGAAAATATTGCAGGTGGATACATAAAAGAAAATGCACCATTCACCGCAGAAGATATCTCATACGCATCCGTCTAAGGGGATTAATTTCCCCTCTATTATTATTTCATGGGAATAAACTTGGTTCAACTCCAAGGAAAGAATCTGAGGTAAATTATGACACAATATAGTTTAGGTTTTGTAAATGAAGGAAAGTCCTTCGAAATACCAAGATGGACAGTTAAAAAACATGAGGAATTATTAAAAGAAATGATTCCATTCGATGAACAAGTGAAACTAGGTGTTTTAACAAAAGTGAATTATGACAAAATTTTTCATATGAAAATGATTTTATCTTCTTTACATGAAATCGATAAGAATGTAACTGAACAACAAATATCAGAATTACATCCAGATGATTTCATGGAATTGATCTATGCAGTTTATAACTCAGGTAAAAAGGGAATAGTCATAAATAATAATGTGGATTTTCGGCAGGGGGAAAAGAAACCCCTCTAACCGTAGAAGAAACATTATTGAATCTCATGGAATGGAGAATGAATATATATCTTGAAGTCGGTAATATGGAAGATATATTAAATATGGACCATAACGATTTCATGTCTCTAATAAATCAAATGATTTATAAGAGTAAACCACTTCAAACCAGAGTTAAAAAAATTTCAAAGCGACAAATTGAAATGATACGAAGGGCAAATGAATTAGATAAAAGGTGAGATGATGCCAGGGGATGAAGTTGTTAAAAGAATTGTAATGAAATATTCCAGTGAAGGATTAGAACAGATTACTCAGAAAGTTCAGAGTTACAATGCAGCGACAAAGGAAATGACAACCACAACTAATGTCGGTCCAAGTATGGACAAATTAACAACTATGTCTCAGACCGTCAATAAAGTCGGAGGTTCATATTCTGCCCTCGGTTCACAAATGAATGGTGTAATGTTGCGTTTCATTGGATTAAATGCAATCATTAGTTATGCGACCCAGGCATATCATCAATTAAGACAATTCATCGATGATGGTGTTGCATCCTTTCGTTCTTTTGAAGTTCAAATGGCACAAGTAAATGCAATATTAACATCGACATCGAGAAATGCATTACCTGCCCTTGAAGTTGGAATCACACAATTATCTGTTCAATATGGAAAATCTGTTGATGATCTAGCAAAATCATTACAAAATGTAACCAAGGCAGGATTTTCCGTCACTGATTCAATGGATATTTTAAATACTGCAACAAAAGTTTCTATTGCAGCAAATGCAACATTAGAAACTTCCGTAAATACATTGACAGAAGTTTTAAATGCTTATGGTATGTCTGCATCAAATGTTGAAGTTATTGCAGATAAATTATTTCAAACAATGGCAAGAGGAAGTTTAACTTTTGATAGTTTACAATCAGCATTAGGATATATTTTACCAATTGCATCCGATGCAGGAATTGCTTTTGATGACATTTCTGCTGCGATCTCTACTGCAACCAGACAAGGACAACACATTGATTCGGTTACTCGTGGTTTAGGATTAATGTTACAAGGATTATTAAATCCAACAAAAGCAGTTACAGATGCATTGGATAAATATGGAATTCAAGTTGATGCAACATCATTAGAAACAAATGGATTAACTGGTTTCTTGGAACAAGTAAATGAGGCAATGAAAAAATATGGTTCACAAATATTACCAGATATTGTTACAAATATGAGAAGTTTAAGAGTTGCAATGGCATTGACTTCCGATGAAGGAATAAAAGGAATGACAACTGATATGCAATTACTTCAAGATGCAACTGGAAGAACTGAAACTGCATTATCTTCAATGATGAATACTCAACAAAAATATGCTGATATTTTATCCCAATCAATGGAAAAAGTTGGAAGAAGTGTTGGTGAGGCATGGTCGGGAGTTGATATCTGGTGGAAAAAAGCACAACTTTGGTGGGGAACTTTGGTGTCTGGTGGTGATGCAGATAAAGCGGTCCAGGCATTTGATAGTGCTGTTTATCAGATAAGACAGTCATATATTGATAATATGGTAACTCCTGCAAAATCCGGTGAACCAACAGTATTAGATAAATTAACTAAAGGAATTTCTGTGAGAACTGCTGTTCCTTGGGATATCTTAAATCAATATTCAAAAGGTGCAGTCGATTTAGAAACTTATAATACCAAATTGACGAATGTAAAAAATGCAGAAGTATTATTACAACAGGTTCGTGCAGATGCAAATAAGAATTTCACATGGAAACAATCCGGTCCTTTAACTGGTTCAGAACAACCACAAGGAGTTCAACCAAGTAAAAATTTAGATTTACTAAATGTAACTTTAAAAGAATTGGGGATTACTCCAATAACTGCATCGACCTCAATTGCAGAATTAGATAATATTTTAAAGGAATTAAATACAACTGATACAATCACAGTTGCCCAATTGGAGAATCTCAATAACACACAAACAGAACTTCGACCAACAGTAGATCAGGTAACAAGTGCATTTGCAGATTTGAAAACTCAGATTACCGATACTGAAACAAATATTCTAAATTTGAATTCAGATATCGCAAATCTCAATTCACAATTAAATGTTCCATATAAAGGATATGATAGTATCCTGAAATATGGAGTTGCAGTTTCAGAAGCAAAAATGCAGAATGATGAATTCTCTGAATCAGCAAAAATGGCAGCGAAATATGGTCCAGAATATATCAATGAATTCACCAATGTTTTCGATCAATATGGAAATAATATGGGTGATGTTCTCCGAACAATCTATGATTATAATAGTGCATTAAAGAAAACTGAACAGATCACAAAGGAAACAACTGATGCAAACCATGAATTAGAAATTGCAATGGAACAAAATAATATTCAAATGTTGAAACTTCAATTAACCGGAATGATGAGAAGGCGTGGAAATACTCGTGCAGAACAAAAAGAAATGAAACAAATAGAGATCGAGAATACAAAAATTAGAATTCAGGAAATGCAAAATTCATATAATGCAGATGTTGAAACTGATGCCATTAAAAATAATGACAAAAAAACTGCTTATGATGAGGCAGAAGAAATTTTAACTTCTTACACTGATTTTGAACAACATCAATTGTGGGTATTGGAAGATACCAGATCAGAAGATACTCAGAATCTTAGGGATAATATAACAAAACAACAGGGTTTATTGGAACAAAAAACATTAAATTTACAGACAGAGACAACAAAATTAACAACTTTACAAACTCTCTATGTTTCATCATTAGAGACAATTGCCAGTGACCCAAATCTTGCCTCCGCATATAGGAAATTCTTTGGAACTGATGCAGCAGAAGATGCAATTGCAGCAATGCAATCATTACAAGCATTCCAAACAGGATTAAATCCAAATGCAAAAACAGTGAATACAAAAACTGTCACAGTTGCAGGACAAACATTGGCAACTTCAAATATAAATACTGCACAATTGACCCATCAATTAAGAAATTTAGAAAGACCATTGAGAGGTTATGAAACTGGTGTAGATTATGTTCCATCAACAGGTGCATACATGTTACATCAGGGTGAACGAGTTGTCTCTGCAAATCAAAATGGTGGAGGTTCACCAATCACAATTAATGTTATTAATCCAGTTGTTTCAAATCCAAATGATCTTGCAAAACTTTCAAATAATTTTGAAAATATAATTAGAGCAAATCTATTAAATAAACAAACAGGTAAATCAAAATATAGGATGGCTTAAAATGAGATATGGTGAATTAACTGGTGTCATAAAACCATCTGTTCCATGTATAGAAATCGGTGGTGCAGTATGCAATGGTGGTTATCTCATTCGAAACCAATGGACACAATTAGAATGGAATATCGATTACTTCAATACTTCCGATTTTGAATATCGTGAAGATTCAGCAAATTTTATCGGAAAAATCCATGTATATACCACAGGATTGTATCTCATAGATTTCGAAATAGCATTGATGGATATCGATGAATGTTCAACTGCAATTACTGCAATATATGTCAATGATATTGCGGTCTTTGGTTCATATTCAACAGGATATTTCTGTCATTTACAACAAATAAATTCATCAAAATTGGTCTATTTAAAGGCAAATGATGAAGTAGATTTTAGAGTTTGGGTAGATGGAAATAGTGTAACAATTGCAGATTATTATGATGACATACCTGCAAATAATATATACTATTCTCGTGCCAGGATTACTTATATTCCAACAGGTGGATGGAATAATAATTCGGGAAGTAAAGTGGTGGAAAGGGGGATTAAACGATGAGTAGTGATTTACCTTATTATGAGACATTGTATGGTGTATATCTTCAAGATTTAACTTATAGTTACGGTGCAGGTCAATTCGTTGATACCAATTATATCTTAACGAAAGATTATTATGATGAGGGTGATATGACCACTGATTATACCACATTGGCAGCAGGTTCAAATACAATTAAATTCCTTTATCCACATTGGATTAAGAAACAATATTATATCGAAGGAGTAATAGAAGGACAATTTACTCTTTCTTGCCTGAATGATTACGATACTCTGATATCTTATGAAGTAAAAGTAATGAAAGTAGATGACACAGGATTTACTGACCAGATTGGAACAACTGGTGTGAAGATTCCATCCAATCTTAGTTTTACTTGGTATTCAAATTATAATGTTGGAACAGAAATAGTATATCCATTTTCAATAGAAGTTTCACCAGAAAAAAAGATGTTGGATAAAGAAAGAATATATGTCGAAATAACTATTGTTGCGACATCTGATTTTTTAATTTTCTATCATACAAACGATGCAACCTGGCAGGATTTAAAAATAGCGATTCCGTTTAGAGGACTTTAGGTGGTCTCATGAGTGGTCCATCGATATCCTGCATATTTCTTTCCACAAATTATACAGTTCCATATTCTTTTGAATTGCATCCAGATGGAAACGGTGCATATGATTTTTTTATTCCTTGTGATTGGTCTGGACCATCGGCAGGATTAACCAATTCTGAATGTGTGGATGAATTAATAGAGAACGGTGCAAGTGATTATGTTCTTTTAGTTGGACCGTCACATGCATTTAATTATCAGGATTTATATGATATAGAAAGTTTACCATCCACAGTTTTACCAACTGATATTATTAAAACCGTCACAGTAATATCATATGCAGAATTTTGTGATATCAGTGATGATGGAATGCCAAATAATATACATTATAATAATCTTCTCTATGTCAATGGAACACAATATAATTCTACAAATTTATCAATAGGATATTATAATCCAGTTCCATTCCATACCGGACCATTTGGAATGAATGGATGGAAAGGAGTGAGTTACACTTGGTCACAAAATCCAGACACATTAGCGCCTTGGGATTACAGTGATTTAAATTTCTATATTCCTCTTGATCTATTACAAATTGGTGTGGAAACAAGTGTTCCAACTCAATATGAAACATTACATATAGGAATGTTCTCCGATTTAGTTGGAGATGTGACACAATTA
>Ga0209777_10005036_pt1 | contig 15393 bp, 13 predicted proteins | sample FrelakmetHBP12HB_FD_187147 | JGI IMG/M metagenome (GOLD analysis project Ga0209777, IMG submission 187147) | Freshwater lake sediment microbial communities from the University of Notre Dame, USA, for methane emissions studies -HBP12 HB (SPAdes)... | ecosystem: Environmental > Aquatic >... | reverse complement strand
AACAGATGACGCGACCGGCGCGAACTGCAACTATGCCGACAAGGCCTACTCGACCCTGCCCGGCGCGACCTGGGCCGACAGACAGCAGGAAGACGGCTACGTCTACGCTGCCCCGGTCACGAGCTTTGCGCCCGGGGCCTCGCCCTACGGCGTGTTGAACATGGCCGGCAATGTCTGGGAGATGGTATCCGACGGCTATGACGCGAACTACTATGCCCGCAGCCCGGCCCGGAACCCGGCCGGGCCGAAGTCTAAACTCCAGCGCATGGTCAAGGGCGGTTCCTTCACCAGCACGAAGGCCGTGCTGCGCTCGGCCGGCCGGCTCGGGCAGGAAAATCAGCTGCCGATTCTGGACCGCGGTTTCCGCTGTGTTCAGGACCGGCCCTGAAGCGAGTCTACCCCGGTCTGAGCCGCAGATTACGCCGATGCCGCCGATTGCCGAAACCGAATCCGGAACCGAATTCGAAGACCGAAGGCAGAATACTGACTTCTGAATTCAGCATTCAGATTTCTACTTTCTGATTTCGGACTCAATCTGCCGCTGACGGTTGAACAACTAAGGAGACAACATGAAATCCATCGTCCTGCTGGTCGTCGCGCTGGTCGCCAGCGCGTCCGCGACCTACGTAATTGAATGGACTGCGCCGCTGGCCTATTCATACGCCTACGGTTATACGGCCAACCAGAACTACAGCTACGACATCACCGGGGACTCAAATCCGGAAATCTATGTATCCGACAGCACGGCCCTGAAGGTGTACAATGGCGTCACCCACAACCTGATCTGGACGATTCCGCTCGCCTATCCTTATGGCGGGTACCCGATTATCGCAAACACCGACGGCGATGCCAACAAAGAGCTTGTCTTCAGCGCCTACAGTACCAGCCCGAGCTATACCGGCAAGTTCTATGTCTACGACTGCCAGACCCACACACAGGAGTTCGCCTCGCCCGCCAAGTCCGGCTACATCAACATCTCGGTCGCGGATGTTGACGGCGACAACAAGAGCGAAATCTGCTGCATCAGCGGCCCGGCGGGCAGTCGGATTCTCGAAGTCTACGGTTCCGATGCCCAGGATATCGAGGAATCCCCCGCGCCCGAAACCCGGGTCGAGACTCCCTTGCCGTTCCCGAACCCGGCCCGGTGCGCGGTCCAACTGCCGGTCGCGCCCGGGGCAGCCGGAACGGTCACCGTGACCGACCTGGCCGGCCGGGTCGTGAGGGTCCTGGCCGGAACCGGGACCGTGGTGTGGGATTGCCGGGACATGGCCGGCGTCCGAGTCCCGCAAGGAACCTACGTCTTCAGTTCCGGCCCGGCGAGCGGCAAGGTGGAAGTGATCTACTGACCCGGCAACCGCGAAAAGTCGCAGCGGCACCATGCAGGTGCCGCTGCTCTACTGTCTGGGCGTCGCGTCAGGGCTTGTCGGTTGCCGGAACGACCGCAATGCGCTTGTGCGTGCGGCTGACCCGTTCGAACCGGACCAGCCCGTCCGCGAGCGCGAACAGGGTGTCGTCGCTGCCCCGCCCGACATTGGCCCCGGCCTGGATCGGGGTTCCGCGCTGGCGAATCAGCACGCTGCCGGCCCGCACCGTCTGCGAACCGTAGCACTTCACGCCGAGCCGCTGCCCGGGACTGTTCCGACCGTTCTTACCACTTCCGCCGCTCTTCTTGTGTGCCATTTCAAACTCCTTTGGAAAGACTGCCCGCCGTTACCGGCGCGCGTGCAATTATAGCCGTTTGCCTGGGCTCGTCAAGCCCGACCGCGGGAATGTCCGACTCGTCGGACAAGTCGGACCGGTCCGACACTATTGAAGTCAGCGCTTGACGATGAACTTCTCGAGCACCTGGTCGCTGGTCTGGCGGTTGGCGCCCGAGCTGGCGTCGGACGATTGGGCCCGCAGCCGGTACAGGTATATCCCGTTGGGCAGCCGGACGCCCTGGGCATCCGTGCCGTCCCAGGAAATCTGGTTGTACCCGAGCTGGCAGTCCTGGTTCTCAATCCGGCGCACCAGCCGGCCGGAAATCGTGTGGATGTCGATTTCGACGCGGGCCGCCCGGTTCAGGCTGAACGTGAACCAGCAGTTCCCGCTCGTCGGGTTGGGATAGACCAGCGGATTGTCAATCTGGACGACCTCGCCGAACCGGGTGTGCACGGCCCGGTGGGCAATCGTCCGGTTCAGAAAGTCGTCGGCGGCCAGGACGTAAATCGTGTCATCGGCCAGGTCCATCGCGACCGGGTAGGTGAAGCTGCCGACCGTGCTCGAACCGATGTCGTAATTGAACTGGTCCGCGACCGCGGTGCGCTGCGTCGCGTCGTTGACGTAGAAGTACATGCTCGGGCTGAACTGGCTCACCGGCGCAATCAGCACGCCCGAGGAATCGGCGATGCGGGCGCCCAGCTGGAAGTTCTGGGGCAGGTAGTCACCGTCGAATATCTCCTTGCCGTCGGCGAGCACCCTGACTTCCGGTCCTTTGCGGTCCGAGGTCTGGACCGGGACGGTGTCAAGCAACAGCGTGTCGCGCATCAGGCTGTAGCAGTGCGTGCCGTCCCAGGCCAGCACCGAAACCCGCGACGTCTTCGGGACCGGAGCGTAGCTGCCGTCGGACACGCTCCGCGCGCCGACAAACTGGTTGGGCACATTCGCGGTGCCGCTCAGCATCTGGTTCCGAACCGGGCCCAGACCCCGGTAGAATTCGTCGCCGGCCAGCACGTAGCTTGTGGTCAGCCACGGCGAGCTGTACCGGCGCAGCTTGGTGTCGGCGAACCCGGTAACGGCATAGTTCCCGTCCGCGAACGGCAGCCCGGCCGAGTAGGTGAAGCGCGAACCGGCGTGAACCGTGTCCGGCGTCACGACCGGCAGGGTCTCGGCCGGCGGCAGTTGCAGCACCAGCGCCGGGTCCCCGAAATAGTGGTAAAGTTTGTCGCCGACGAACGACCCGGTAAGGAAGGCCCGGCCCGCGGTGCTGTCGCCGGTGAAAACCACGCTCAGCATCCGCCGGCACAGGTCTTCGTTGCTGAGCGGCGAAGTACCTTTGGTCGCGCCGACTGTCGCGATGGCGCCGTCGGTCTTGCGCACCAGTTCCTCGGCGATGCACTCGTTCTTGGTGTCTTCCCAGCGGCCGACACCACAGCTTCCGAAATAGGCGAAGAAGTTCTTGTGTCCGTTGTTCAGGCGCGGCACATCGTCAATTCCCATCGCCCGCTCGTGGCAGAGCTGGAACCCGGCGCCGTGGCCGAAGAACACCCAGAGCAGCGCGCCGTTATCGAGTTGCCGGAACAGCTCGTCCCGCGCGCCGGGCTTGTCGTTGGGATTCGTCAGCGGGTACTCGGTCAGGTACACCTTGACCAGTTGAATCCCCTTGCCGGCCAGCGCACCCATATCCTCGCAGGCCGGGATGTGATACTGAGCCAGCGGGTCCCGGAATTTATTCGGGTTCGTCCAGTCGTTGGACCCCAGGATTTCGTCATCCGCGAGCAGAACGAAACGCTTGTTCCAGAACCCGAAGTCACCGCGCTCATAAGCGACCAGCTTGTCGAAGTAGCGCCGGAATTCCTCCGGCGTGCGCGCGGTCAAACGGCCGATGACCATGTCCGGCGACTGGCCGTTACCCTCGAAGTCCGCATACCAGGCATCGAGCGCATAGGCGGCCGAGCTGTAGACCTGCGGGTCAAGGTCCGCGCCCACCTCGTAGGGCGGCACGCCGGGCGGGGTGTGCAGGCCGAGGTTGTCGCAGTAGTCGTAGGTCGCATCGCCGATCAGCAGGCCGTACTGCGGCCGCTTCAGGGCGAAGAACGCCTTGATTGCGCCCGGCTCCTCCAGCCCGAAGCTGAAATCGTCGTACAGCTCCGAGAGCTTCACGGTCTGCACCCGGGCATTGGCAATCCCGCGCACGTTGCCGGTCCGGTAGCGCTGGAGCAGTTGGACCGCATCATACATGTTGTCCGGCGCGACGATGAAATAGTCGGCGGCCAGGCTCGCGAGCTTCGTGTTCCCGGGTGTGCGGCGCACGATCTCCAGTGGCTTCGTGAACCGACTCGGCAGGACCGCGAAATAGGCCGCGGAATCGCCACCGGTATTCGCGAATGCCGAGGAATCGTCCCGCACCTGGACGCCGGTGACCAGTTTCGGGTTCTCCGGATGCGTGACGTCCAGAATCAACGGGTGGGAGCCGGCGTTGTTCAGCACCAGCTCGCCCGCGCCCGAGTCGGGCGTAAACTCCTGCGTCCCGGACTTCAGGGTCAGATTGCAGTGATAGGTCAGCTCGGCATAGTCAAAATACATCGTCTTCAGGCCGGTACCGGTGACGACCAGCTTCACGCTGTTCTTGTCGCGCAACGGCGGCGCGCCGATCGAATCGAACCGGTAGACCAGGTCGAGCGGACTGCCGGCTCCGTGCAGGCCCATCACGAGGCTGTCGATCCGCACGTCATTGAAGTACACCTTGAGCGGAATCGAGACCCCGGTCTGCAATGGGTCGATGGAAAACAGGCGCAGCATCAGCCGGTCGAGCTGCCTGGGCTGGTTCATCGGCAGGTCGAACATCGCCGACTCGGCGGCCTGGGTTTCGGTCTTGGTCAGCTCCTTCCAGACCCAGAGCATGCCGCTCCGCGCCGGGCACAGCGAATCGTATTCCACGCGCTGGCGGACGTTGCCCGCGTTAGCGACCGGGCCGCCGCCCGGCGGGCTCGAAACCGCGGTCATGCGCCGGCCCGCCACCCCGCCCCAGGTCAGCCAGTAGTAGTTGTACCGCGTGTACAGGTTGGGCTCGAATTCAGAATAGCCGATGTTCCAGTGCGAACTCGACTGGCCGAAGAAGATGAAGTAGTCGCCGCTGCCGAAGACCGAGTCGCGCCTGCCCTGGAAACTGAGGGGTACTTCAATCATCGAATCCGGGGCGAAGTTCAGGACGTGCTCGCCGACGGTGAAGAGCCGGATTGTCCTGGGGTCAACGACTGACGGGTCAATCCCGGCCTGTTTCAGGTCATTGTAGGCAAGCTTATACACACCGGTTGATTCAATCTTGATGCGATACCAGGTCTGTGCGATGTCGAAGAAGTTCCTGACCGTGCCCGTGTCCAGACGCACGGCCCAGTTTCGGGCCAGCGCACCGTTCAGCAGGATGTCGTTCGCGGGCTCGGTTGCGTTCACGGTTTGCGCTGGCGCCGGTTTCAGAAACCGAACCTGCACCGTGACTTCGTGATAGACCCGGCAGAGATGCCGGCGCGGATTGTACTGCACCGGCGCGACCCTCAGGCGCGCGACACGCACGCCGCGTACCCAGCCGATGTCTTCGACCTTCACCAGGTCGCTCGGGAAGAACGCATCCTGGTCATAGACCGGCCCGGGTTTGAACAAAGGCTGGTCCCGGACATAAGCCGGCTTCGGCGCGACGTCAATCCCGGAAATCAGCTCCTCGCCTGAGCCCGACGCCTGAACCCGAATTTCGCCGGTCCCGGGCAGTCCAATTGCCAGCGGTCGGACCGGCAAATCCGGTTCGCCTTGAGCCGCGAAGTTCGCCGCGGCCGGAAACGTGACAATCGAATATTCGCTACCGGTACCACCCGGCAGGTGGGTAACCGAATCGATGCTCACGGTGAACGTCAGACCCTGGTTGTCGGAAGACAGCACCTGGGCCTCGACCGACTGGGGACGACCCCCTGATTTCCCGTAGGGAAATTGGGGGGTTGTCCCTGGCGTACCTGAGGACGCGGCGAACCCTGGGCTGTCCTTAACGGTTCCCGCAGCTAACCCTGTCTGAAAGAGCAGAGAGCAAAGAGCAAACAGCAAGGAGCAGAGATGAGGGCTCCTTGGCCTGTGCCGGGTGAGCAACATTGACTGTCGGTTAACCTGTCTCAAGCACGTTAAGGAACGACTTGGCCTCCTGAACCGACGCCGCGAACCATGAAATCTGCAGAACTACTCATGCATATCAATACTACGTCCAGCCCGGACGTTGTCAAGCCACACCCCTGCGCATGGAATTCAGACGCCGGGCCGGAAATCAGGGATTCCCAGCGAGGCGTCTTCTATGCACTCTGCAATTTGACATTTGCATTTTGAAATCCCCTTCTTCACCTTGGTTGACTTCAGTGTCTTCCCCCCTATAATCTCGCACCATGATGACCGCGCCCCGCCCGCCGATTCGCCAAGCCGCGAAAACCCAAGCAATCCTGACCCCGGAAATGTCGGCCCTGGTCTCGGCCCTGAAGGGCCGCAAGTCGGGCGCAGTGCTCGTCATCCTCGGACTCAACATCGCGGTCTTCGTTGCGTTGTCGCTCACCGGCGGTTCGACCAGCATCGACAACCTGATACGGTTCGGCGCAAAAGAGAACAGCCTGATTGCTGCGGGCCAGTACTGGCGGCTGTTCACCTCGATGTTCCTGCACATCGGCTTTGCCCACATCCTGTTCAACAGCCTGGCGCTCTGGACGTTCGGCCGGGACCTGGAACGCATCTACGGGACGGGCCGTTTCCTTGCCCTGTACGTCGTCACCGGCATAGTCGCCAGCCTGGCCAGCTACCGGTTCTCGCCTTACATCTCGGCCGGCGCTTCGGGCGCGATATTCGGCCTGATTGGGGTCTCGTTGGTCTTCGGGTTCAAGTACCGGTCTGCGATACCGGCGCAACTGCGCTCACGGTTCGGCACCGGCGTAGTCCCGGTCATCGCCTACAACGTCCTGTATGGCCTGCACCCGGGCAGCCACATCGATAACTTCGCCCATCTCGGCGGCCTCGCCGCAGGCATCGTTCTGGCATTGGTCATTCCGGCCGGGTTCGACATCGAAGACCCGCTCATCAGGTAAGTCCTAAACCCGAAACCCTAGTTCCGAAACGGGAACAGAGGCCCAAAGAATGTTAAGTATACTTAACATTTCCGGCATATGCGGCTTCAAGCTCAGAATCGGGCATTTTCCGGCTAAGGCCTTGAACATCAGCCTGTTCCGAATCGAAGCCTGAACGAAGGCAGTGCCTGGGTAGGTGCTCTGGTGGGCTCTCTACGAGGTGCTCTGGTAGGTGCTCCACCAGGCTCTCCGGTAGGTGCTGTACCAGGTGCTCTGCCAGGCTCTCTACCAGGCTCTGTGGTAGGTGCTCTACCAGGCTCTCCGGTAGGCTCTCTGCCAGGCTCAGTGGTAGGTTCTCTACCAGGTTCTCTGGTAGGTTCTCTACCAGGCTCAGTGGTAGGCTCTCTGGTAGGCTCCCTACCCCGCTCTGGGGATTGGTTCGCACTGAGATCACTCGGCCGCTGGACCACTTCCGGTCGTTCTGCCCTCGGTACTCTGCCTTCTGACCCCTGCCTTCGCCTTGCGCCCCACTCTTCACTGGGCTCTCCACCCGGTTCCGGGGCTTCGGAGCGACTTTGCGACTGAAGCACTTGACATCGCGCCATTTTCTGCTATCACTCCCACATGGCAAAGCCGTTAGTGCCGAATGATGTGACTATGCTCGTCGAGCGATTCGACCGCTCACGCGAGGGTCAGAAACGCACCCTCGGGCGGACGTTACTACTTGCGGTCCTGCTCGCCTCTGTACTGGCCGCTGGGTGTGCGCGGCGCCCGAGCGCTCAGCAGGCGGACGACCGGGGCGCGACGCCGGAAGGAGTGAGTCAGGTAGTTGCCGCCAACAATGAATTCGCCTGCAAGCTCTACGCTCAGTTGAAGGACGCACCGAGCAACATCTTCTTCTCCCCGTTCAGTATCTCGACTGCCCTCGCCATGACCTATGAAGGGGCGCGGGGCCAGACAGCGGAGGAAATGCGGTCGGTGCTGGGTCTCCCTGAGGACGCTCGGACGCGCCGCTCAGCATTCGCCCGAATCTTCAACCGGCTGAACGCCAGGGACACGGTCTGCAAACTGAGCGCCGCCAATGCCCTATGGACGCAGAAAGGCCATCAGTTCCTCAGCAGCTATCTCGACGTGACATCGAGATACTACTCCGGGCGGGCATCCGACCTCGATTTCAGGCATTCGCCCGAGGAATCCCGGCTCACAATTGACCAGTGGGCTGCAAGGCAGACTCGGGGAGAAATCCGGGACTTCGTCTCTGACGTCGCCATTGACACAATGACGCGTCTAGTGTTGACCAACGCCATCTACTTCAAGGGCAAATGGGCGGAGGAATTCGACAAGAAGTATACGGCGGACGCAGGCTTTCGCATCGGCCCGAACTCAAGCGTGAAGGTCCCTATGATGGTTCAACAGTCGACGTTGCCGTACGCAGAAGCAAACGGATTGCAGATACTTGAGTTGCCGTATCGGAATGGGCCGGACAGGGCCGGAAACCGGACCGAGAATCTGGGTTCTCAGCCTGCCCCTGTCCGCCCGGGAGAAACCTCCATGCTTATCCTCCTGCCACGAACCGGCGACTTGAGACCGTTGGAAGACTCCCTGACCATTCAGAATCTGACGGAATGGCGGAAGCAGTTGCGGAACGAAGACGTCGAGGTCGGCCTTCCAAAATTCCGAGTAGAACAGAAGGTTGAACTCCGGAAGGCACTAACTGCTTTGGGGATGAAGAGCGCGTTCGATATGGCCATGGCGGACTTCTCAGGCATGCGCGAGCACGACAGCCTCTTCATCGGTGACGTCATTCACAAGGCGGTCGTGGAGACAGATGAGCAGGGCACGGTAGCTGCCGCCGCGACGGCCGACATCATATACGAAGGAGAGGCACCTCATTTCAGGTTCTTCCGCGCCGACCATCCGTTCATCTTCATCATTCAAGAGCGCGAGAGCGGCAGCATCCTGTTTATCGGGCGCGTGGAGAACCCGGCGCTGGGAAACTGACGGCCCGAGCTGGTGGGCCGACCACTCAGGTCAGCAGCAGCCTTCTTGCGAGAATCGTCGCGTAACTGCCGGGCGGGAGTTCGAAGGTCAGTTCCAACTTCCGCTTTCCCCTATGCAGTTCGTCCGGCTCAGGTCGGGAAAGCTGAAATCTTCTGGGAATGACCAGGCCCAGCGCTCAGTCTGGGGCGGAGTCCAGCAGTTTTTGGATTGCCGACCGGAGCGGGGGCAGCTTGTTCTGAACAACGTCCCAGATGATTTCGTGGTCAATGCCGAAGTAATCGTGAATCAGGACATCGCGCAGTCCAGCGATGCGCTTCCACTCGATATCCGGTCGACGCGCGCGGACTTCATCAGGCAGTTTCTTCACTGCCTCGCCGACTACCTCCAGGTCGCGAATGACCGCATGCACGGTCTTCGTGTCCCGGACGAAACCATCGTAGTCGAGCCCGGCGGTGAACGCCTCGATGTTGCCGATGGCTTCGATGATGTCGTCGAGATATGCTCTATAGTCCCGGAGCATAAACGGCGCTTGCCAGTATCGCTTCGCGCAGGCGCGGTTTGACTGCTTCGCGCACAACCAGGTCAACCGGACAACCGAACAGCCCTTCGAGGAACTCTTTGAGTCCCATATAGCCGTCGAATGTCTTCCGGTCGAATTCGACCAGGAAGTCAAGGTCACTGGCATCGGTCTGTTCGTTACGGGTCACCGAACCAAAAAGCGCCAATCGCCGCACGCCGAATGTGCGGATGCGGTCGCGGTTCTCCTGCAAGGTGTGCAGTACTTCAATCTGAGTACGCTTCATCCCGAATCTCCATGATACGTTAGCCCGATTCCGCGCGAAGTCAAGCAAGACCGGCGTTGGGACCGGCAAGACCAACCGCTCAAGCCAGCAGCAGCCGTCTCACCAGAATCGTCGCGTAACTGCCGGGCGGGAGTTCGAAGGCCAGCTCCAGCTTCTGCTTTCCCCTATGCAGTTCATCCGGCTCAGGTCGGGAAAGCTGAAGTCCTTTGGGAATGACCCGGCCCGGCCGGGTGTAGGGCTTGAAGAATATGCCCTCGATGCGCAAAGGCAGTTTCAAGTCTCTGGGGCCAATCTTCTCCCGAGCCAGTACTGCCGTGACCGCCCTCTTGACCGGCTCCGGGCCAAGCATCGTCCTCGGGCTTGCCATCGGAATCTCGTGCCGGGCAAAGAACTGCCTCGCGGCGTCGCTCAGGCCGGTAAAGAAGAGCAACTCGCCCTGCGAATAGGGAACGGCCCGGACCGGCAATCCGAAACCCCGGACAAGCTCGACCAGTGTTTCGTTCCAGAGATAGGACTGGTAACCGCTGATGAAGAGCTCCAGCAGGTCGTGCTGAATGCTCTTCACTGCGCCTTCAAGGTCATGCGGCGCTCGCTTCAGATGGAAGAGCACCGGCACGAACTCGGGCCGCGCACATTTCAAACATGTGGTCCAGTCTCCCCAGTGCTGATTGATGAACTCGGTGTTCCGGCGCGACTCCGCGTCATCATTGGCGGACGGTGTTGCCATGTACAACCTCAGCGCCGCATCCAGGTCGCCTTCAATCAGCTTCCGGGCGATGAAACCTTTGCCTGGCCGCGCGGAGCCGAATCGCTGTTCATCGAAGTAATTCGGGAATCCGTCAGCCCGTAGCGCAGGCAGATTCCTCTGTGCGGTTTCTGTTTCCGGACGGGTCAGGTCGCGGATGATAATTCGGAACCGGTTGCCGAGCAGCATCTCCCGGGTTACCGGCTTGGTGGAGTAACCGATGTGCTTGAGCGAGAAGTTCCCTTCCTCTATCCGCCTGGGCGCGCGGCCCTCGACCGACACATACTGCACCGAGCACGAGTGGCGGTCCTTCAACCCGGCCCGCGATAACCGGCGGAGATGGTATTTGTACTCGAGATGCTTCAGCAGGTCGAGCGTGCTCCAGTCGCGCTTCTCCAGCCGGCAGATCGAGTATTGCCCGGAACGGGTGAATCGCAAACGCAGCAATTCCTCAACCTCGAAATCCTCGGGCCGGAACCTGAGCTTCACCGCGACAGTAATAGCAGAAATGGAAGAGATGTCAAGCAAACCGGAAGGATTGAAACACGACGGCACGACGAACACAACGTTGGAGAGGATTTCAAAGTCCAAGATGACCCGAAGCATTTTTCGCCTCCGCAGTCTGTAATCTGCAACTTGACTTCCCCGACTCACCGTCGTGGTCGTTGTGTCGTTGTGGTGAATCGGCCTCGGTTACCGGCTCGCGGCTTGACTTTTCGGGTTCGGTTGCTAAACTCCCTTCGGAAAAGGAGTAAGGGAGTGGTGAGTAAGGGCTCACCCGCTTCCGCAGCTACAGCCAAGGAGGACAAATGGCATTGTTCGATGACGTAAAGAACATAATCGTGGAGCAGTTGCATGTCGCGCCGGAGAAGGTCACTGCCACCGCGCATTTCGTGGATGACCTGGGCGCCGATTCGCTCGACATCGTCGAGCTGGTGATGGCGTTTGAAGAGAAGTTCTCGGTCGAAATCCCGGATGAGGATTCGCAGAAGCTCGACAGCGTCGCCAAGGCCGTCGAGTATCTCGAGAAGAAACTGGCCGAGAAGAAGTAAGCCCGGTCCATGCGCCGCGTAGTTGTTACCGGCATGGGCGCGGTTTCCGCGCTCGGCAATGATGTGGCCTCGCTCTGGCAGGGCCTGCTGGCCGGCCGCAGCGGGATTGCCCGCATCAGCAAGTTCGACCCGTCCCGCCTGTCGACTCAGATTGCAGGCGAGGTCAAGGGTTTCGACCCGAGCTCGCGGATTGACCCGAAGGCCGCCCGCCGGATGGACCCCTATTGCCAGTACGCGGTGTGGTCCGCGATTGAGGCGGTGCAGGACGCAAAGATTGACTTCGCGGTCGAGCGCGCCGACCGCTGCGGCACCATCGTCGGGTCGGGCATGGGCGGCGTCCACACCTGGGAGACCGAATTCGCCAAGTTCGTGGAGAAAGGCCCGAGCCGGATTTCCCCGCTGCTGATTCCGATGATGATTCCGGACATGGCCGCGGGCCAGATTGCGATTCAGTACAAGCTGCGCGGCCCCAATTTCGCCACGGTCTCGGCCTGCGCCTCGGGCGCCCATGCCATCGGCGAGTCCTACCGGCTCATCAAGTACGGCGCCGCGGACGTGATTGTCGCGGGCGGCAGTGAAGCCGCGGTCACCGAGTTCACGGTCGGCGGGTTCTCGAACATGCAGGCGCTCTCCAAGCGCAACGATGAACCCGAGAAGGCGTCCCGACCGTTCGACAAGGACCGGAGCGGCTTCGTCGTCGCCGAGGGCGCGGGCATCTTCGTGCTCGAAGAACTGGAACACGCCCGGAAGCGCGGCGCGCGCATCTACTGCGAGATTGCCGGGTATGGCGCGACCGGCGACGGCTATCATATCACCGCCCCGGCTCCGGACGGCATCGGCGCCTGCGAAGCGATGCGGATGGCGGTCGAGGACTCGGGCGTCGGGATTGACGGCGTGGACTACATCAACGCTCACGGCACCTCGACCGACCTGAACGACCTGACCGAAACTCAGGCCATCAAGCGGCTGTTCGGCGGGCATGCCTCGAAACTCGTGGTCAACTCGTCGAAGTCGATGATCGGGCACGCACTCGGCGCGTCCGGCGCGCTGGAGTTCGTGGTCACCTGCCTGTCGGTGGTTCATCAGAAGGTGCACCGCACCCTGAACCTGGACAACCCGGATACCGAGATGACGCTCGACTATGCCCGGGAGGGTACGCGCGACGTGAAGATCCGCAGCGCCCTGTCCAACTCCTTCGGGTTCGGCGGCCACAACTGCTGCCTGCTGGCAAAGAAGTACAACGGCTAACGGCTATCGGCCTGCGGCTGACCGCCGGAAGAATGGATGCGGCATGATGAGCGGCTTTCGCCTGAACCCTGGAACCCTCGAAACCGTGAACCCTGTAGAATGAACATCGCGGTCTGCATCAAGCAGGTTCCTTCCACCGAGACCCGGATTACGGTCAGTCCCCAGACCAACTTCGTTGACCTGAAGGATGTGGAATGGGTCATCAGTCCGTACGACGAGTACGCCCTCGAAGAAGCTTTGCGTATCCGCGAGAAGTTCACTGGCACGGTAACGGCATTCAGTTTCGGGCCGGAACGGGTGAAGAGCGCTTTGAAGACCGCCCTCGCCACCGGCGCGGACAACGCAGTCTGGATTTCGGACCAGGGCCTAGCCGCGAACGACCCGTTTGTCACCGCCCGCATCCTCGCCGCTGCGCTGAAGCAGGGAGGGCCCTCGGCGACGCCTTTCGACTTGACTCTCTGCGGCACGAAGGCGATAGACGACGACATGGGCTATGTCGGCATCGCAGTCGCGGAGTTCCTGGACCTGCCGCATGTCTCATCCGTGACCCGGTTCGAGCTCAGCGAGGACCGGCAGCGCGCGAAAGTGCATCGGGAAATCGAAGGCGCGACCGAGATTATCGAGACTTCACTCCCGGCCGTCATCATGGCCCAGAAAGGCCTGAATGAACCGCGCTACTCGACTCTGCGCGGCATGATGCTCGCGGGCAGGAAACCGATTCCCGAACTCAAGCTCGCGGACCTCGGCCTGAATCCAGAAACCTTGAAGCCACTGACCCGGGTTCTCAGAGCCACGCTGCCGCCTGAGCGCAAGGCCGGCCGGATAATCGAAGCCCCTTCCCCTCAGGAAGCCGTGCACGAACTAGTCCGGGCCCTGCGGGAAGAGGCGAAAGTAATCTGAAGAAGCATAACGCATCACGCGTGGCGCGTAACGCCCGGAATCGAGAGCGTCGAGCGTCGAGCGTAAGGCGTAAGGCGGTTCTAGTCGGCGTGGGCGGCAACGCCGGTTCCGGCAAATCCACCTTTGTCAAGGCGCTGGCCCGGCTGGGCGCGAGGACAATCGACGCCGACCGCATCGGCTGGGAACTGCTGAAGCGAGGCACGCCGACCGCCCGTCAGGTCGAACGCGCATTCGTCCCGGGCATCCTTGACTCCCGCGGCAGCATTGACCGGAAGAAACTCGGCGCGATTGTCTTTGCCCGTCCGGCGGCCCGGCTGAAACTCAACCGCATCGTCCATCCGGCCCTGCTCCGGGAAATCCGGCGACAAGCCGGACAGCCAGCCCCGACCCCCGACCCCAGTACCCTGACCCCGGTCACCGTAATTGACGCGGCCCTGCTCTTCCTCTGGAACTGGCACCGCAAAGTCCATATCGCGGTGCTCATCAGTTCGACCCGTCAGAACAAGATCCGCCGCCTTACCGCTCAGGGTCTGACCCTTGCCGGGGCACGGAACCGGCTCGCGAGCCAACTTTCCGAAGCGGAAATGCGCCGCATGGCCGATCTGGTCATTCCCAATAACGGCACCACAGCGGAACTCCGGACCCGGGCTCGCCGTTTCTACCGGTTGCTCCAGAGCGAACTCTAGGCTATAATCTAGCCTGCTATGCGTTTGACCCAGGTCGCGTTACGCGACATTGAACTCGACGGCCCCGTTGTGCGGGCCACGACGCCGATTGTCCTTGAGCAGAACGAAGTCGACGACCTGAGCACGGATATCTTCGCGGTCTACCAGGAGAAAATCAACCCCCGGGTTCAGCGTCTCGAACCGCCGCTGCGTGAGGCCAATGCCGACACCTATCCCTTCAGCGGCGCGCCCAGCCGGCTCCACGTAATCTACGATATCGAGGAAACCCGGCTTGCGCTCGAGTGCATGGACGAAGACGAGGCGAATAAGGTCTTCCGGGTCTGGCGCGACCAGCGCATCATCAAGACCAACCTCGATTTCATCCGGGACCAGGTCCGGGGTTCCCTGAGCGAAATCATCGCCGCGATTCTCTGGCAGATCGGCGCCATCAAGGTCAGCCTCGGCGACCTGCGGCCGCTGTTCACGGTCGACGAAGGCAAGAACCGGAGCCCGATTTATCTTGACCTCAAGCTGCTCCCCAACTACCCGATTACCGACGACTTCATGGTCAGCCAGGCCGCGCTGCTGCTGCGGGACATTGAGTTCGATTGCCTGTGCGGCGTCGAGGCCGGCAGCATAGCCTTCTGCGCCCTGCTCGCCCAGAAGCTGGCCAAGCCGATGTTCTTTGCCCGGCGTCAGCGCAAGTTCCCGGAGGCATCGCTGCTCGAGGGTATCAAGCCCCACGAGTTGTTCCGGAAAAGGGTCGTGCTGGTGGACGACACGCTGGTCAAAGGCTGGACCAAGGAACGGGTCATCCAGGAAATTCGCACGCAGGGCGGCATCATTGACACTTGTTTCGTCATCTTCGACCGCCAGCAGGGCGGAAGCGAGTCGCTGGAACCGACCGGGGTCCGGCTCCGGTCCCTGACCAACCTCGAGGCTGCGCTTTCCCATGCGATTCCCCGTGAAATCACCTTCCTCACCGACGCCGAGGACCAGGAAATCCGGGAGTATTTCCAGGACCCGGCGGCCTGGCACCGCAAGCGGAACCTGGAATATCACGAGCTTACACCCGGCGCATAGACGGAAAGAAGCTAGTTTGCAGGCAACGAACTGCAAAAGCCGACTCTTCCATTTTGCACTTTGCATTCTGCATTCTGAATTTTGAATTCCCTTCCCCCCGCCCCCCGACCC
>Ga0209777_10005035_pt1 | contig 15394 bp, 12 predicted proteins | sample FrelakmetHBP12HB_FD_187147 | JGI IMG/M metagenome (GOLD analysis project Ga0209777, IMG submission 187147) | Freshwater lake sediment microbial communities from the University of Notre Dame, USA, for methane emissions studies -HBP12 HB (SPAdes)... | ecosystem: Environmental > Aquatic >... | reverse complement strand
TGCACATGACCATGCAGTAGGCTACTTTGAGGTTCTCTTCTTTAGCCTGTTGCGCCTTCTTATACATGCGCTTCACTATGTAGCGAATCTTCTTTGCCGACTCGGTGGATTTGGCAGAGCTCGTTTTCTCCTTCGGTTCTGTTTTGGTCTCTTCCGCCATGGCTTTACTCCCTTCGTGCCTCGATCGTTTCCAGGAAGGCTTCGACCCTGGTCTTCCACTGCCCTAAAGGAGACGTGATGTAGGTATCCTCGAGGAAGAGCACTGGCAAAGCCAAGCTTTGTATGTAATCCTTCATCTCGGGGGCATCTAATTGATAGGTGTCACAGAATCTGATGGTGTAGAGAATAACTCCTTGTACTTTCCAGTCGCGGATGAAGTCTCCCAGATAGCTGAAACGTTGCGAGGCTTTGCCCGGCCTGTAAGTGCGTGGGCAGGTGATTCCCAGATAGCGTTCGGCGAGCCCAGGGATGGCTCCTTTCGAAGCGTCAACATCGTGCCAGAAGAAGCGGGTGCCCGTGCACAGGTCATCCATTACTACATGGGCTCCGGATTCTTCGACCAGGCGTATCAATGAATCATCGTCCACCTCGCTGCCTGAGATGAGGAGACGCGGCTTACTGTCAGGGCCTGGCTTGCGGCGGCGCACCTCCGCAAGGACGTCCTCCAGGAGTTCGTTGAATTCCTGGATAGGGATTGTCATCCCCGCGATCAGCACCCACATAACCTCAGTGCCGGTGATGAGCGGTGGCCCTGCTTTCCTCAGATTGTAAAGCTCTCTGATAAGGGCGCGACCGCGGTTATGGAGCCTGATAGCATTAATCAGGTCCTTCTCGGATGCCGAACGCCCCACGAATTGCTCCAGGCCTGTCTTGAGGCCCTCTATTTCCTTTTGGAAGAATTCGTAAGAAGCCTGGTGAGTCATATGTGGCACATAGAGTTGATAGCTATAGGGCGGCTTGAGATGGTACTTCCAGATATCATAGAGGCGGTGCATCGCATCGCAGGTATGGGGGATAATTGCGCCGGACAGAAAATTGAAATCGCCGCTCAGGGCGAGGTCGAAGCAACTGCGCACGTAGGGACATACAATGGACTCAAGATATTGCCCGGCCTGCTCAACCGGCTTACCCGTCTTGCCCTGGATGCGGTAGGGCACCACGTCGAGGGCTGTGAAAATCTCCACAGGGGTGTAAGAACAGAAATACCCTATTACCTTCTTGCCTTTTTTTGCTAGCTCCTGTGCTCTTGCCTCCCGATGTTCGTATAGCTCCTGGGCTTTTGCCAGCCCTCGCTGAGCTACTTTGGCCACAAATCACCTAACCTTTTCTAGATGGCATCCTCCTGATTAGTTCCCGCGCCCTGGATTTCCCGTCCGCCATATTATCTTAGACGACTCCAAGTTATCACTATATTTAAGGCCTTGTCAACCGCTACGGCCAGAACAATTTACGAGCTTCCTTTTTTAGCTCCGCACGAAAATCGGGATGCGCGATGGCGATGAGTTCCTCCGCCCTCTCTCTGTGGCTTTTACCGGCCAGGCTGGCTATGCCGTATTCGGTGACCACGTAATCAGCGAATTGACGCGGTATGGTCACCAGCGAGCCCTCGGGCATTTGGGGAACGATAGTGGAACTCCCTCCGAAGGCCAAGGTGCGCAACACGCTGATTGCTCGACCCCCCTTCGCCATGAAAGCTCCGAGATGGAAGTCTAGCTGTCCTCCCGGGCCATTAATCATCCTGGGGCCGAACTGGGTTTCGCATGTTATCTGGCCGGTGAGGTCGACTTGAAGGACGCTGTTGATAGCTACCATGTTCTCATTCTGGGCGATGACGGTGGGGTGATGAACATACTCCGCATCGTACATCTCGACAAGCGGGTTATCGCTCATCCACTGGTACCCTTCCCATCCGGCTCCATCGAGCGCCGTGAAAATCGCTTTTCCTGGATGGAGCGTTTTTCTCTTCCCATTAAACACGCCTTCCTTGATTAGTTTATGTTGCCCCCAGGCCGACATCTCGGAGTGAATTCCCAGGTCTTCGAAGTTATCGAAGAGTCCAACCCTGGGCAGCCATGTGCTGGGCCTGCCGGCACCGATCTCGATAGTATCGCCGTTTTTGATTATCTCGCTTACATACCCCGCTATCGCCCTGGCCTCGGGATAAGGTTCTTCCAGCCCTATAAGCCCGGTGAAAAAATCGGGCGACATTAGATTCATCATCGGTGCTATCATATTGGCCGCACGCCCTATGTATTCCGGCTCGTGCTTATTGGCCATTACGAGAGCATCTATCCAGGCCTGCCTCATTTTTTCATCGGCAACTGATTCCATGGCGAGCTTTCTGAGTTGCGCATCGGTGAAGCGGGCGGTGGGCGCCTCCACGAAGTAGTCAACATCCGATACATGAATGAAATTGTCGCCCCGGTAAGGATAGACCATATTCTCGTCTACCTCGGCGATAACTACCTTAGCCCGCGTGGCGTAGCTTTTCTTGTTCCACATATGTGGACCGAAGCTGCAGAAGCCATGTTTGTCAGGAGGCGAGACGTTGGTCATGAAAACGTCGATGTCCCTGCGTCCATGCAGCCTCTCCTCGTCACATAGCTTGGCCCGCAGCGACATCAGACAGGGGATGAAGGAGCATATCTTAGCATCGTGAGAGGGTCGCCCTACCGGACCGAGGAAGTTGATGGCACCGACGAAGAAGTTCTCTTCACAGCCCGGTTGCAGCCAACATGGGTCGAGCCAGGGCGCATTGATTTCCAGATATACGTTCTTCAGTTCATCCTTGCGCTTCCCCAGGGCTAACGGAACCGCTGTGGGATGCGCAAAAGGTAAAGCAACCCTGTCACCTGACTTGACCGCCTTGGCTGCCTCATCGGCCGGGACCGATTTCCTCTTGTAGTCCTCTTTCCAATCTCTCTTACGTTCTCTGCGCTGATTGACGTCCGCTGATTTCATTTGCTGCCCCCTGCCTGCTGAAAACCCGAAAAAATTTGACTCCAAAGACAGTGCAATGAACTGATAGAGAGAAGGCAGACCTGTCCCCTTTGAGCGAAGCGACACGAGCCGGGCGGGAATCTCCTTATCGATGCCTGATGCCTCAGCTCGTAAACTCAGTCCACTCCTTATTCGGAGCGGAGCAAAAATAGCAAAATATGTGGGAAACCGGGTGAACTATGGTTGAGTCAGGTGAAAGAATCGTAACCAGTCGCCAGATTTTTGTCAAGCTCGTACGCGTTGTTGACGATGAGTACGATAAGGTCTAAAATTTAGCGCATCGGCTTAAACGGTTTCTTAAGGGAGGTCTTATGAGCGATTTGGATATGATGAAACAGAAGATTTCCGAGATTGATGAGTTGAGGAGCAAGCTGAGGCAGGGCGGTGGTCCCGCTGAGGTTGAGAAGCAGCATAAGAAAGGGAAACTCACGGCACGTGAGAGGATTGAGAAGCTTCTCGACCCCGGCACTTTTCAGGAGCTTGACCTGTTCGGCACGCCTATGGCTACGGCGTTCGACATTGATAAGACGGAAGGCCCCGCGGACGGCGTTGCCGTAGGATATGGTCAGGTAAACGGACGCCCTATCTATGTCTGGGCGCAGGATGCCACTGTTTTCGGCGGGACACTGGCTAACATCCATGCTCGCAAGATTAGCGGGGCGATGGAAAAGGCCATCCAGGCCCGGATCCCTATCGTCGGCATCATCGATTCCGAGGGCGCTAGAGTCGAAGATGCCATTCAGTTCTATCGCTTCTATTCTCCCGAATCTCTGGTCTATTTCCAGACCATGGCCTCGGGTGTGATCCCCCAAATCTCTCTGATAATGGGGCCGTGCGTGGGTGAGATGGCTATCTCTGCCTCCATGGCGGACTTCGTGTTCATGGTCAGAAAGACGAGCTATATGCACGTAGCACCGCCACCGCAGGGCAAAACCTCTGAGGAGACGGGCGACCCGTCGGGGCACTTCCGCAAGACGGGATGCTGCGATTTCCTGGCCAAGGACGATAATGAGTGTATCGAGAACTGCCGCAAGCTGCTGGGCTACCTGCCATCGAACAATAAAGAGAAGCCGCCTTTTGTGAATACCGGCGATGACCCCAATCGCAGGGAAGAGGAGCTTTTGAGCGTGGCTCCTCTCGATACCAATAAGCCATACAGCATGACCAAGCTGATCTCGCTGATAGTAGACAAGGGCGAGTTCCTGGAGCTGAAACGGCAGTGGGCAAACAACCTGATAACCGGTTTCGGCAGGCTGGCCGGACAGACGGTGGGCTTCGTAGCTAATAATCCCCAGTCTATGGGCGGCGCGCTGACGCTTGACGCCGCGGACAAGATGGCGCGGTTTGTCAGGTTCTGCGATGCCTTCAATATAGCGGTGGTCTGGCTGGCGGATAACCCTGCCTTCCTGCCAGCTATCGATGAGGAGACCAGAGGGCTGATCAGGCACGGATGCAAGCTGGTATTCTCCAATGTCGAGTGCACTGTGCCTCAGATCACTATTGTCATAAGAAAGCTTTATGGTGGTGGTCAGTTAGCCATGCCGGGCACGACGCTGGGAGGCGACCTCGATGTGGCCTGGCCTTCCGTGGAGCGTGGGTTGATGGGGGCGGAGGGGGCGGTATCTATTATGTACAGGAGGGAGCTCGCTGCCATTGAGAATGAAGAAGCGAGGGCGCAGAAACTGGAGCAGCGCACTCTGGAAATGAGGCATAAGCTGCGGGCTCTGGAGCGTGAATGGGGGCAGGGCTTTATCGACCCCAGGGACACCAGGCCCTTCCTGATACAAGTAATCAAGACATTTGCCGGCAGGGAAGAGGGAAGACCTCTACGCAAACACGAAAACATCCGATTGTAAACTAGCGGCGAAGCGCTGCTCCGCCCATTCCTCTCCCTTGAGGGGAGAGGTAAGAGCCTGTCCTGAGCCTGTCGAAGGATGAGGGTGAAACGGTTGCAGTCCGCCAAAGGCAGATGTAAAGAAGATTAGATTCTAACTCGTAATCAGGGTGACTAGTTTAGGAGGGATCACATGGCTGACGCGAAGGCAAAGCTGCAAAAGGTTGAGGAGCAAAGGAAACATTGGCTACCCGGTGGAGATAAGACTGCGATAGATAAACAGCACGGTCGAGGCAAGCTGACGGCCTGGGAGAGGATTCAGAGGCTTTTCGATCCCGGGACGTTCCATGAGATAGGCTTGTGGACGCAGGCGATGAAGACCGGCTTCGATGTAGATGACCGGGAGCTGCCCCGGGATGCCGTAGTTGTGGGCTACGGGAAGGTCAACGGGCGCGACGTTTATTCCTATGCTCACGACTTCACCGTGCTCGCGGGCACCCAGTCCATGATTCAAAACAGCAAAGTGGCCCGGGCCATGGAGCAGGCGATGGAGGAGGGCATCCCTATGGTGGGGATGATTGACTCGGGCGCTATCAGAATCCACGACCTGTTCGGCAGAAACGGATTCAAAGTGCCTGTGCGCGGCAGCCCGGTGGGCGGCGGCGGCGGGTTCATGTACTATCCTCCACTGATGTCGGGGGTGGTGCCTCATATCAGCCTGATGCTGGGGCCCTGCTACGCGGGTTCGGCCTATTCTCCGATAATGGCTGACTTCGTCATCATGCGCAATCACATAGCCTTCATGTCCGTAGCCTCGCCGCCTATCCTGAAGGCAGTTACCTTCAGGGATGTCACCGAGGAAGAGATCGGCGGAGCTCTGCTGCACTCCACGGTCACCGGCTCCAACGACCTGCTGGTCGATAGCGATGAGGAAGCGATAGACGCCAGTAAAAGGCTGCTCAGCTTCCTGCCCTCCAACTGGAGGGACAAGCCCCCTGTTGTAAACACGGGTGACGACCCCAATCGGACCGACGAGCATCTTTCGGACATAGTACCTGCGGATGTGAGCCAGCCCTACGACATGCACAAGGTCATCGCATCCATCGTGGACAAGGGGGACTTCTTCGAGTTACAGGCCCTCTATGCTACCAGCATGATAATCGGCTTCGGCCGCATGGCGGGAAAGACGGTGGGGATTGTAGCCAATAATCCGGCGGCCGGCGATGGCTGCCTCGATGTTTACACCGGAGACAAGCAGGCGCGGTTCATCAGGTTCTGCGACTGCTTCAATATACCGATAATCTCGCTGGTGGACAGCCCGGGGTTCCTGCCCAGCCTGGAGCAGGAGCAGCACAGGGACGGACTGGAGAGAAACTCTGCCAAGCCGGTGTTCGCTATCTGCGAGGCTACTACGCTCAGGATCACGGTGTATATACGAAGGTGCTGGGGCGCAGCGCGCCTGGTCATGGGCACCGAGCGCATGGGCGTCGATGCTGTATACGCCTGGCCCACTGCCGACGTCAGGATAGAGGGATACGAGAGAGCAGCCGACGCGCTCTACAAAGGCGAGCTAGCGGCTGCCGAGCATCCCGAGGAGCTGCGGCGTCAGTTGATGGAGCAGATACACGATAAGTACGCCACAGCTTATCATCTGGCAGGGATTCAAGGCGCCGACGACATCATCGACCCCAGGACGACGCGGCCGATACTGATAAACACCCTGGAGAGGCTATCCCAGAAGATGGAACACTGGGAGAAGCTGGGGCCGGGGCCGGCGAGGCCGTGGAGAAAGCATTCCCTGATCCCGCTGTAGAGGCAGACATTTTTATCATTGTAGGGCGTCCTTCCCATATGGGAAGGACGCCTCGCCTATACACACCCAACCACTGTCTTATCTGAAATATTATGTGCTATATATCTTTGGATATACAATTGCGTTCTTGGACCCATAACCAGACCATTGACCTGAGCCTCAAGATGCTATAATATTCTCCTATGAGATTACCCTCTTATAAGTATCTTGTAAGCATCATGCAGTAGATTGAGTTTCTATTACAAAATTTTACTAGAGATAGTGAACGCTATATTATTGAAAATTGTGGTGTGGGATTATCGTCAATAAGTTATAGACTTAGATAATAGCATCAGAACCAAATTCTGCAGGAGGCCATAATGTTAACCGAAGAAGTCAGGAGAGCGAATCCATATGACTGCGATTTTCCAGTGGATGACCCCAAATTGTTTGCTGGACGGAGAGAGGAGCTCGCACTTTTAGGGGATGAGATCAAGAAGTTTGCATCTCCACCTCATATACCACCGATGTTCGCTATGGTTGGCGAAAGACGAGTAGGGAAAAGTAGTCTTTTAAATCAAGTTACCAGAATTTGTCGCGAATATAAACTGGTAGGTGCTATAGTTGAACTGAAAGATGTCTCAGTATCAGCACCTCGAGAATTCTGGCGTCTGTTATTCCACGAACTAACCCGGTCGTCCGAGGCTGAAGGCTGTTTGAGATCGTTGGACCATACAAAAAATATTGGTTTTAAGCTAAATGTTGACAAGGTAGATTCGGATTATGTTCCACCAAGTGTCGACATCTTACAGTTTGACAATTATTACAGAGATGATGTGCTTTCAGTTGCACCATTACCTTCCTTTATAGTTGAAGAGGATTTGAAGAAACTTTGTGACTGTGCATTGGCAGCAGGACTCAATGGCATGATGCTTCTTATAGATGAGGCACAGCTACTTCTACAATCTAACGAAATTCAACAGGAGTTGAGATCGGCAATTACTAAGGCACGTCGATGTAGCGTGATTTTTGCAGGCACTGAGACTCTAAGCCAGTTGTTCAACGACCCTTCTAGGCCACTATATCGTCAGGCACGCGTCATAAATCTCAAGAATTTCCTTGACAAGAACGATGTAGCTGAATGCGCGTTATTGCCTCTAACCGATGCCGAGCGTATGTTAATGAGTCCTATGACAGTAGACTACCTGGCCAGACTCAGTCAAGGCAAGCCAAATCAGATAAGATTGATTTGTAGAAGTATCTACTCACAGTATGAAAGGGGAGATCAAAACGACCTGAACATCAACATAAGAACTCTCGATGATGTGCTTGCGATAATTGCTGCTTCCTACACTCAATTCGATTTACTTAAGTTAGTGGACAAAATCCGGAAATTGAACACTGTAGAGTTGGAAGAGCTATATTATATGACTCGATATCACGACTGGTCAATAGATGACGTCATAGAATTGTGCGAGTCTTTCCGCGGGGAAGGCAAGAGTGACCTGGCTGAGGCTAGGCGTAGGCGACTACTGGAAGAGAAAGTACATAAATTTGTTGTCAGCGGCCTTATGGCTGATCAACCTGGAAAATGTGTTCTAGCTGGCGATGAATTTCTATACCTATACCTCAGGTTCTGGTTCGAGATTCATAAATTCGGTGAACTATCTAGTCGACTAGAGCTAGGCAAGGGAGCTCCGACACCATTTCATGAGAAAGTCGACAAACTTGCTGCTTCTATATCAACTATGCTTAGTAATGTCCCGAGAATTACCGTTATAACTCATTTGTCTCATGACGCTGATATCGAGTATGTGGCACAAGGCATAAAGCGCAGGTTTACGGCACTTAAAGCTTGTCTTGAAAGCAATAAGTCAAAAGCGGAAGAGATTAGCGAAGGTAACCTGGTTGAATTTCTAGAAGAATGCGCAAGCATATGTGAATTAGTAAAAAGCCCCGGACCGCATCACCTAGTATGGTTTATAGCTCATAATCTGGAAGATCCACGAGAATTAACACGTGTCGAAATGTACTATGATCCTTTTCCGCTGGCGCTGCTTCTCTCGGCTGATCAACGAAAAACCCTCGAAAAGCAAGCACACTATGCCAAAGTCAAGATTGAGCGTTTGGATGACCTCAAAGTAGCCTACCTTCCTAAACTCTCCGCTTTGCTGAATGCAACTGGAGGCCCAACAATTGATGAGATAATGGAAGATGCAAGTATGGTTACCCGTTGGCGCATGGCCTCTGTCAGATACCTAGTAGATAGTTCTACAGAATCTTCATCTGAAAAGGGTGGTGAACCAGAGGGCACTGAACAAAGTAAAAGGGACCCTTGGTTGGAAATGTACGACAAGGGAGATCCAGTGGGTGCAGAGAGTGACCTAACTCAAAGAATTTCACACGCTGGGGGGACAAAAGAGTCGTCACGTTACTATAATGACCGAGGTTACATACGTTATGGTCTCAAAAAGGCTGAAGAAGCGGAGAAGGATCTTGAAACTGCATTAGCTTACCATTATGAACATCCGGCAGTCACACTATTGAATCTAAGCGTCGTATTTATGGACCGCCAAGCGTACGAAAGAGCGATCGATATTATCGAAGATGCTCTATTCCTTACTTTTAGCAGAGAAGAAATCGAAGTTGGATATCTAAGGCTTCGTGTCCCTCGAGTACATTTCGGATTTGGTATGTTGGAGCGATACGAACAACGTCCGGCCAATTGTCTAGAGGTTGCATATGTTAACCTGGCATTCGCTTTGCTTAATTGGGATAAACCCGGGCAGGCATTAGAGGCACTTCAAGAGGGTCTATCTCTAATGCCGAGCTCGTTCAGGTTAAAACATGCTATGGGTCGTCTCCACCTTCATCGCAAGAATGCAAAACTAGCAGATCCGATATTTGATGAACTCTACAATATGGAAATAAAAATAGATGACGATGCTATTAGGAAAGAAGTGGAAGACTATAGAGCACATTTTCTACGCATTAAGCGCAACCCTCGTCAAAATCAATAGGAAGACGTTGACAGCTAACCACATTGAACAAGGATTAGCTTAAGGTAGAGAAAGTACTTAAGAATACATAGAAACTCAGTTCCTTTATCATGCATCGGTATAACCAGCCATGAAGAAGTTTGATGGTTTAGAAACTAAGCAAAAATGGTGCGTAGTTATTGATACATGCAATATAGAAGGCGACTTTCGGCTAAGGTCAGGTGGCCTTTTGTACTTACTCCATGCTTGCCGGGCTACAAACGTTCAGGTCTATTTTCCACGGGTATGTGTTTCCGACCTAATAGCACATTACCACATAAAATCTGCTGAATCTCTCAAGGCTTACAAACAAGCATATGCAGAACTTGACCGCTACGTTTATAAAGGGAGACCCCCTCCATTTTTTGAGGGATTGGGCCAATTAGATGAAAACTATGATAATTGGCTTTTGAAAAGAATCAAGGAACTACGCATATCCATCCTTGACTATCCAAACATAACTCATGAAAAAATAATTACACGTGCGACGGGGAAGAAAAGGCCTTTCACGAATCACGACCGTGGATACAAAGATACGTTGATTTGGGAAAGTGTTCTCGAACTCTTGCAAAGCCGAAATAGTCATGTCATCTTCATAACACGTGACAAAGATTTCGTGGAAGGAAATGGACTTCATAAAGATTTGTTACAGGATTTAAATACTCTTGGCGTCAATGATTTCCAAGTTAAAATGGCTCAAAATTACGAATCTGCGATCGAATATCTAGATAAGACACTGGGTGTCCGCTCGAAGCTTGATGAAGAAAAGAGAGCAGAATGGGCAGGTGTTACGTCTGCTACGTTGAAAAAAGCTATCCCGTTCAAACATGTCTTTGATAACGCAATTGGCTATCTTGAGCATGAACTGATGGAGCATGCTGAATGGTTTAAGTCACATTTGGAACCTTTGACACTTTCTGTAAAGGATGGCATCCAAGTTCAAACGACAGAGTTTGAAGCAAACTATGTTGGTGAAGGAGTCTGGAGGGTGGATGGGGAAGCTCTTATACAGACAAAAGTTGAGTACGTTACTTCATATAGTAATCACGGCCCGGCGGAAGAGACTCAAGAAATGTTCCTGACTATCGGCTTTACCATATACTTTGACTACCCAAAAATGAAAATAACAGACGTCATCTTGAGGGGAGTAAAGCAGTAGAATACCAACTTGCAATGCTACATAAACAGAAGTTACATATCTGACATTCACAAATTCCTAGTAGGTTGCTCAGAAATTAGTCCTTCTAGTGCGCTTCTGAATTAATGTTTGCTCAGCTTGCAGTTCGGGTGTCCCCGTTTTGGAGGGCCCTTTTCGCATTCCGGGGGCGGTAATCCCCCTGGGCCCTAGATTTCCCGGCAAGCGTCATTGGGTTGCGCTGCTCGTTTCGTCGGTCGTGGTCGGTCTGAGGGGTACGGAGATTAGGCCCGTGTCTTAGGGACGGAAATATCCAGCTGGCGGCATATCTTTCTAGCTAAGAGGATTTCTATCTCCCGGTGGCGAGGTACAGTAGCCAGATGCCCGTTTTCGGGATTCAGGAAAACTGAATGCTTGGCTCCCTCACGGTGGAGGATACAGCCTTCCTTGCTGAGGTGATTAAGCAAATCACGGTGTTTCACAAAGCTATACCTGAACCTGGATCTTTCTCTTTACGATTTTCCAGGATACTCCCTCTTCTCTCAGTTCCCGCTGACTTTCCAGTATGAGTTGCACGGCTTCCTTTAGATTCTCCTGGACCTCTCTAATCGTCCTCCCCTGGCTGAAAGCTCCCGGAACTGCCTCCACCCATCCTATATACCATTTGTCACGCTTCTCGATAGTAGCTTCAAAGGTCCGTTCCATAGCACTACCTCCCATCCGAAAAGATTATATAGTATCCAGAGATGCTAAGTCCACTCTCTTTCAAATCTCGGTAATCGTCATGGGGTTGCGCTGCTCGTTTCGTCGGTCGTGGTCGGTCTGAGGGGGACCCTGTAACCGCTTCACGAATAACGATTCGAGCTGCGTAACCGCAACCGTTCGACGAAAGGTATGTAATCCCCCTCATCCTTCACTTGAAGGACAAGCTTCTAACTCTCTCCCGCAAGGGGCGAGAGGATAGGGCGAGGGCACCTGGATTCCCGCTCAAGGCGGGAATGACATGAGAAAGGGGCGAGGGCGTCCTTCCTTGGAAGGACGCCCTCATAATTAAATGGCTCTTTCGGTCGGGGGTCTTTACCAGTGAGCAGCAATCTCCCTAAAGAGTTGCAGGGGGGTTTTTGAGGGAATTGAGAGCTGGCCCGAAACCAATTTCTCAGTCGTTATCCAACAAGCTCGCGAATCCTACGAAGTCTGCTTCCATATTTATATCCGCTGCGGGCAGGGTAGCGTAGGCCTTGCGGCGGAGGAACCGCTGCTTGAATAGAGCACCGGCTTGAGCGATGATTTGGCGGAACGTCTTCCACTCCTTTGATATCGTCGGGATTCCCATAAGGTTGGGAGGAATCATGACCAGCGCGTGAACGATCAAGGCGAAGCAAAGCGCATCCGACCTGTTGATAGCGAACAGCCCCAGGATGTAAACAGTAACGAACTCGTATGTGCCCAGGGCACTGGGTGCGGACGGAATAGCCCCTGAGAAGAGAGTCATACCGACGAGGAGGATGCTTATCACCCAGAACGGCAGTTGGATTCCGATGGCTTGAGCTACGAGCCAGGCTGCGGTGCCCAGAAGCATCCAGGCTAAGACCGTCAGAGATATCGAAAGCCCAAAAATGAACTTGCGATCGCGCAGAAAGGCAACTGCATGCAGCGAGGATTGGAGCGCCTTGACCCTGTTCAACAGCGGGAACCTGCCCACTCTTGTGGCGAACAGCACGCCTAGTACGATTAACGCTATAACGACCAGTACCGGTATGATCACGGGCTTGAATACTGAGAGCTCAGGGACGACGAAAAAGCCGACAAGAACGAATATCGATGTAATCACAAAGTCCAGTGCACGAGCCATTAACAGACTGGCGACGACTTTGCTGCCATCGATCTTGTCCGACCTGGTCAGCATGGCGAGCTCTGAGGCATCGCCCAGGACGCCCCCACCCTGCGCAAAACTCAGGTTGTTGATGCTCAGGCCGGCATTGCGTACGAAGAAGAGCCGCGCTGTGGAGACCGACTCGCGGGGTAGCATCAGCTTCCAACGGACCGCTTGCAAGAACAATGAAGCGATGACAGCGGCTACCGCCGGGACCAGCACGTCCCAGGATACCTTGCCGAGGGCGCTGTGCATACTGCTCCAGTTAACGCCTCGCAGCACCATCCATCCTAATACTAACCCCAGAATGATGCCGGCGGTCACCCAGAGCACTGTTAGTAGTTTTTTTCTGGGCACTGTGTTCCTTAAATCATACTCAGCAATTCAGAGACCTGCAGTGAGCTCTTCGCTGAGAATAGTATTCCCAAACCGGGTCCTCCCGGAGCAGAACAACGTTCCCCAAAGGCTTGATTTTAGAGCAAGGTAGGGAAGAGCAGGAAGGTGAGGCATCCTATAATGGGGATTAAGATAATGGGGATTGTGAGGTCTTATTGAGCGCTTTCACAGGCTATCCAAATCCCGCCCCATCGGCTACAACACTACCATACTAAAACATTAGCATGCCCTACATCTGAACAAATAGTGGTTTCCTATTATTATACCACAGTGGTTCTAGCTAACTTTAGTTAAGAACTCGGCGTGACTGGAAGGCACTGGACGGGCTGATTGATGCAGGGGCGTAAATGTTCATGTCATTGCGAGGAGTGCCGCAGGAGTGGGAGCACCCACATTATAAAGAACACATGTTCTATTTATCAAGGGGTTTTTGTCGCGTCAATGAATTCTAGGGGAGCGGCAATCTGCCTCGGAAGTTGTAACAGATTTCAGGGCATTCAGCGGCGCTCCTGGCAAATGTAATTCGACCTTCCAGGGATGTGTCCTTCAAGGCAAATGTCGTCTATTTGGCTGGACTGCTTATTTTGGAGGTTGCGCGAATAGGCCAACTAAAGCGCCTACCGCAGCGGACCCCAGAGCAACGAGAACTTCAGGGGTGGTCTTGCTTTGAAGTACGAGTACAATGGAGCCAATAGCCGCGACCAGCGTAAGTGAGCCGAGCACACCGACGGCGATGCGATAGACTAATTTATCATCAATGTATGCTTTTATTTTGTCGGTTTCTTCTACTGCCTTGGGTGCTGTTTCTTTAAGTACTTGTAGGGGATCTTCTGTCTTTAATCTGCTCAATAGCGCAGTATCCCCTTTGAATATCTTTACCATTTGATCTGCTGAACGTACTTCCTCTTTCATCTTCTACCTCCTAAAACTGAGATGTGTTGAGCTGTATGTAGCCTTTCAGAAGAAAATCTTGCAGGAATAACTTATCACAGGAATGTAATGGTGTCAAGAGAGATTTTGGTCTCACATACCTTCAATCGGATGGAATTTGGGGCATTGGTTTTATGGTTCGCAAAGATTCAAATTTTATCAAAGGGCGTGTCCACTAAGGATTCTGCACCACAATAGATGCAGCGAGAGTGTCTTCTGGACACCGGCCTGCCACATTTAGTGCACTCCTTTGGGGGTTGGCTTAATTTTCCATGGAGAGAACCATCTTGCATATCGATTTCGTTGACTTTGTTCAATAACAATTCATCGTTTTGTATACTTCTTGAAGTGCCTAAAGCCAAGTCTTTTCCGGGCGCTTCTGAATTAATGACTGCTCATCTTGCCCTTCTGGTGTCCCCGTTTCGGGGCGCCCTGCGACAGGCCCAGCGCGAAGGGACTAAGTCCTCTTTCATTCTACCTTGAACTCCCACCGGCAGGCGATGTCGTCTTCACTTTTTCGGGGAGGCAACTTCAAGGCAGTGGCTTTCATCCTGGGATTGAAATATGCAGCAACCCGCTGGAACATCGGTATCTCTATTTCCTCACAGGTGAATTTCTGCAATGCGTGGTCTTCGGTCCTCTCCCACCAGATGACCCCGTTACAGCGGGTGACTGTCATTATGCCATGATTCCTGTCCTTCAGGTCCCAGTCGATATCGAACAACACCCCGAACCCCGGACTGAACTGAAAGTATTTGAACAGGGCTGCGACGTCGTTACCTGTGATGTTCAGCGCTTTGGCTACTCTGCGCACTTCGTTCTGTGTACCAGTCTGCCATATCTCTTTGTCGTAATCGAAGGCTACCCGGTCGCCGAACCTCTTCCTCATCGCAGCGACCCAGAGCGGGTCTATCCCTGTATAGAGCTTGCTTGCTGCTAGCAGCAGCCTGATGAGCGCGTCTTTGGAGAAGTCCTGCAGCTTTAGCTGCGGGTTGAACTCACCGCTGTAGTCCAGTAGGTCCTTCATCTCGGCCTCCTCTTTCATGGCGGCATTATAGCATTTTCTAGCGAGTATATAGCAACCTCTTTTTGAGTATTCGGAGGGGTCGACACTTGCCTGCGTTGCTTAAAAATCTCGCGTGAGAGCCGCAAGAATGGTGGGAAAAGTGATGAATAATGAAGTACTTTGAGGTTGACCAGCACAGTACCTTGGTGCTAAAACGTAATTGTAATCAGGGAAAGATGCTCCGGGAACTGCTTCGGAGATAGGACACAATGAGCATATTTAAGGGTTCTATCTTGATAATCGACGACGACGCATCGGCAAGGGGGACGCTTCTGTCGAGCTTGGCCCGAGAATGCTACTATTGTGTTGCTGCTTCAACCGGACTGGATG
>Ga0209777_10005034_pt1 | contig 15394 bp, 14 predicted proteins | sample FrelakmetHBP12HB_FD_187147 | JGI IMG/M metagenome (GOLD analysis project Ga0209777, IMG submission 187147) | Freshwater lake sediment microbial communities from the University of Notre Dame, USA, for methane emissions studies -HBP12 HB (SPAdes)... | ecosystem: Environmental > Aquatic >... | reverse complement strand
AATAGCCTCCGTCTGATTCCGGTATTTCGAGGGGTACTCCGCCTCCACCGTTTACAATGTAATCCACTCCATCAATTTTTTCATGTTTGAACATATGTTCATGGCCGCAAAAAACCATATCCACATTGTATTTTGTACACAGGTTTCTAAATTTGTAAGCCCACTTTTTGCCGCTTTTCGCTGAGGCATACCGACTTTGCAAGTATGGTATAAATGCCGGTTTATGCGCAGCAACAAATATATGCTCATATTTTTGCCCCTCGATAAGGCGTTTTTCGAGCCAATCAAACTGGTTGTCGGTTAATTCATTTTCTGAATTATCAAGTATAATGAAGTAAGAATTTCTGTCGCCAAAGGCAAATTCTATTTTTCCCATGTATTTTTCAAACAATTCTCTTTGTCTGTTTTCGTGGTTGCCAAAGGCAGCAAACAGGGGATATTTAATAAGTTTCTGTTCTTTTTTAAAGGCAAGGAAATGCGAGGGCTTACCGAGTAGAGTTATGTCACCGGTGTTCAGGACAAAATCTATGGGTGCTATTATAGTTCCTCGCTCCTTATTCATGTGTGATATCAATTTGAGAGTAACTGCATCATTGAAAAATAATCCTGCGTGATTATCTCCGAAAACTATAAAAGAGAAAACTGCATCCTTGTTATTCTTGAGTTTTTCGATGTTAGACTGATTATTGTCACTCATTTCCGCTGGAACCGCAGCTAACTCGAATAAAATAAGCGGAATAAAATAATATGATGCCATCGCAATCAATATGACAAAAAACACGTTTTTACGACGTACTTTTGTGAATTTTGACAATATCATACAATTATCCTTATTTTAAAATTATATTGCTTCATTAATCTTATAATACCTGCCCTCTGATTATCGATTTGAACACTGTACAAAACGTTCCATTAATTGTACCTTGTGGGTACTATACGCTCCATTCCTTTGAAATTATGACAAAGAAAAACCGAATAGACGTTATCAATCCTGCCTACGGTGCTTCGTGTTTTCACTATATGTTTCTGGTACTCCTGGAATCTATCCTTAAGTTGACTGGGCATGTCCTTGTCGCCTGAAAGTACCAGGACAGCGTCGTAATGCAGGAGGTCGTGGAAAGTCGGCCATACGTCGTACTGGTTGATCCTGCGACCCAGGTTCACACAGTATGTTGTAGGCTGGCCGTCCACATAAAACGCCAGCCGAGAGGCAGTCATGTATCTGTTTGAAAAGATAAACCGCTGAGGTTTCAGCTGGTTAGCCATGCTGGCGACTTTGTGCCCCAGTTGAACAGAGCCACAACGTACCTTCTCAAAGGGGTCTATGTTGCTGGGAAATGTAATCAGACAGGCCACGTGCATAAAAATCGTACAACAAATGGCTAAGGCGACTGCCGCGACCGTTAGTCGTCGCAGGCGAATGCTCAATGTTGAAAAACCGGCCAGAAAATATGCACTGAAGCTTATTATACCGGTTAGATAACAGCACAGCGCCCAGTTGGCCAATACCCTGCCCTGCAGGCTCTTAAGCAGGAACAGTGACAATAACGGAATCGAGAACCAGAAGCTCAGCGAATCCTTTCTGCGAAGCTTGAACAGTGCCCAGACCATCATTACCAGCAGCAGTGGTGTGATAATTCCCAGTTGTGAGCCGACGAACTCAAGGAAGCTCGTTAGCGAACCTCCTATGCTCGTGGACATTTTGCCTTGGCCAATATTGTGGAAGAAATTAATCCAGCCATGGTGTAAATTCCAGAAAACCATGGGTGAAATCACGACCAGACACAATACCAAGGCCAAGTACGGCCAAGGGCTTAGCAACTGCCGCCTGGCGGGTGAAAATACCAGCAGAAGCAAGGCGGGCAGGAAGAATACTATCATCGTATCCTTGCAGAGGATGCCCAGCCCCACAGATAGTCCAAGCCCACACCATGCCAGCGGTGAAGTGGTTTTCCATGCCCAATACATCAGAAGAAGGGACAACAACCAAAAGAAAATAAGCGGCGGATCGGTGGTCATGCCAATGCCATTGAAGGCAAAAATGGGCGTGACCTGGAATATCGCTGCCGAAAAAACGCCCACCCTCGTATTGTAGAGTTGTTTACCAAGGAGATAAATGACTATGCTGCTGGTGAACGAAAGAATGATGGCCGAGGCCCGGACACCAAGTTCCGTATTACCCAGTACCATCCGCATGCACCAGATACAAAATGGTGTGCCTGGCCCCTTAGTAACGTAGCACCAGTCCAGATTCCTGGAGCATTGCCAGTACAGGGCCTCGTCACCACTAAGTTCGTTAGGCACAGCTACAATGTACCAGATGCAAAAGAGACTCAGACCTACGAGGAAGGCCATAAGGTATAATAGTTGACTATGTTGGCCGAGGAATATCCAGGCAATCAGGCTCAATGCCACAAAGACCAGGCCAAACAAACAGCATGCCGCGATTTGCCGGGAATCGACGGTTGCACACATGGTGGCAAAAACCAGGTATGGTCCCCCAAGAAAGAGCACGGATTTGGCTACTCCAACCCTGTCTCCCGTCTGTCCGGAATGTTCTGCTGGGGACATGACAGGATTATTTGGTTCGGCATTTTTCATTTAGTCTGACATCTCCCATATTATCCCAGAATCAATGCCGATAGAACCAACAAACCTTTCTTTTTCATTTTTGTTTTCCTTAAAAGAGTTCTTAATAAAACTAATATAAGGATATGATATAAAAGGTTGTTAACTGGAAGCTTACCTTAAGATTACTTTTTGGTAATCTAAACGGATAATTTAATCCGACAAGGTTAGGAGGGGTAAAATGACTGTAAATTTACTTCCTTTATCAGGGGCACTTTCGACTTTAATATCTCCTTTATGTAACCGGATAATGGCTTGGGCAAGGCTAAGTCCCAAACCGTTTCCAGGTGTAGAACGACTTCGATCGCCACGGTAAAATCTCTCAAAAATGTGTGGCATTTCTTTTTCCGTTATACCTATTCCTAAATCGATTACTGATATCATCACCTGAGTAGATGTCCTCTCAATCATTAAAACCACTTTTCCTCTTTCAGGGGTATATTTAATGGCATTATCTATAAGGTTGGCAATTGCGCGTTGAAGTTTTCCCTTATCTCCGCTGGTAAACAAGGGCTCCAGAGGAATATCCATTTCTACAAGTACACCCTTGTCATCTGCAACAGGCAGAAATAATTCACAGGCATTTTTAACAATTTCTGTCAGATTGACATCTGTGATGACAAGCTTTGCCACGCCGGAATCAGTTTCGGCTATTTCCAACATTGTGTTAATTAACTGGACAAGACGGTCGCACTCTTCAATTATATTTCCGGACATTTCCTGATATTGTTCTACATTCTGTTCACCAGTTAAAGTAACTTCAGCGATACCTCGAATTCTAGTAAGCGGGCTGCGAAGATCATGTGCGATATTACTGGTAACTTCCTTCATCTCCATGACAACCTGTTGAATTCTCCCAAGCATATTATTAAACGCCTTAACCAGATCATCAATTTCTTTCCCTTCCTTTCCCAACTGGACACGGAGATTGAAGTCGGCCTTACTGATTTGATCTGCGGTTATAGTGACACGTTTTACGCCTGACATGGCACGTTTGGCCATGAACCATCCAACAATACATGCGCATACCATTGTTGACAGTATAGATTCTGCAAATATTGTCCCATATTGCTCCATTAGCTCTTCGTTATCTCTGAGGGTACGTCCGACTTGAAGAATGTGACTGTCATCAAGTTTCTTATAAATTACACGTGCCTCGTGTTCAGTGCCTGGTATGGGGATTGTCGTAAAAAAAGGGTTCTCTGTTGTTAATTTAGACAGTGGAACATTCAAGGAATTGACCTTGTGCCAAGCACTAAGATTAGTCGCAAAAAGTTCTGTTTGATCTGGGGAAAGTACTCTAAAGAAGACTCTGTTAATACCCTCAGAAACAGCTTCGACCCCAAGTTCAGTTTCAAGTGCTTTGATATCGAAACTGTGATGCAAAGCATCTATTTCCTCTATGTCGTTTTGCATTTGTATGTCAATACGGCTGATCAGAAAAGATGATAGGAAAATATAAATAATAATAAAGAGAATTATCGATAGGCCTCCAAAAATAGATGTATACCACAAAGTGAGCCGAAAAATCACTGTATTGAAAAAACTATCTTTCTTCAAGAACATATCCTGCACCTCTAATTGTGTGGATAAATTTTCGACCGGGCAGGATATCTATCTTTTCCCGCAAGTGACAAATCCTGGCTTCTACCACATTAGTTTGCGGATCAAAGTTGTAGTCCCAGACATGTTCCATAATCATTGTTTTGGATACAACTCTGCCGTGGTTTCGCATAAGATATTCGAGCAGTGCAAATTCTTTTGGTTGTAGTTCGATGTTTTTACCAGACAGAGAAACCTTGCGACCGAGCAGGTCTATCGAGAGCTCGCCAATTGTTAGACTTGCCGGTTCAGCGATCGAATTGGCCCTGCGGATAAGGGCCTGGATTCGTGCCAGTAATTCTGAAAACGCAAAGGGTTTGACCAGATAGTCATCTCCGCCGACATGGAGCCCTTTAATACGGTCATCAACGGAGCTTTTTGCGCTGAGTACAATTACCGGGGTCATTACCTTTTTTTTGCGAATTTCGTTAATTAAGGTCAAACCATCCAGTTTTGGCAGCATAATATCGACTACTGCCACATCATAGGATTCGGTTGACAGATGATGCAACCCGTCTTCACCATCAGCCGCATGTTCTACGGCAAATCCTCCTTGTTGCAGCCCTTTAATGATAAATGATGCAGTTTTTTTATCGTCTTCGATAACAAGTATTTTCATATATCTGTAATAGTTACTATTAACCTGACAAACCAATTCAAGACAATTGCACAATCTTTTGCACAAAAAAACCGCAATTCCCCAATCCGTCAAACCCAAAAAAAACCCCTCAATGACAACTCTCTCGAACCAAGTTTCATCATGGGTGAAAATCTATCGCGTGCTGGCGATGCACCCAAAATCGCCCAACTTTTGTCCGGCTTTTTTTTGGCGGAATCAATTACTAATTCTCCTCAGCTCACTTGACTTGCAATTATAAGATTTTCCCCACATCCCATCAACTTTTTTTATAAACAAACCTCTCACCTCCCTGCCCTCGATTGCAGCTCACTTGCTTCTCTGTCGGGGGTCCAGAATCAATCAAAATAGCAGGGGGGTGCGCAAAAAGTACTCAAAAAGCGCTCTTTTTTACACTTTTCTTATACTTTTTGCTCCTTTTTTCACTTTTTTTAACACCTTTTTATCTCTTTTTGACCGTTTTTTCAAAAAACAATCACTTTTGATTGATGCTTTTCACCCCTTCCATATTACCCAAACAACCCATATTAACGCCGCCCCACCCCCATTTTTACCCCCAAAAACCCACATCCCCCCAAAAATTCCCCCAAAAATCGCAATTTTCCCCCAATTACGGCCATTCCCAGCTCATAATTTGTGTGCCTTTTAGATGAGCTGGTTTTCGTTGATTTTTCTGCTATTATGTTGATTTTTCTACTAATATACGGTATAATTACCTTTTTGGAATTATGAATATATAGGAGGGGCACGATTATGTTTAGACATACTGCTCTTGTGCTTATTGTTTTATTGTCGTTCGCCGACTGCTTTGCCGACACGTTTGTCAACCGCCTGACCGGCGAAACCTTCAATGGCTATGTCGTCAACATAAAAAGAGGCGACAAAACACAGGTTCGCATCGGGAAAAACAGGGTTGAATACCTTGACCTTAGCCAGTTCAACATCACCCGTAATCCTCTCGGACGCAAGGACAGGGTATCGGTCTTTTCCTTTACCGGCACCATCGACCTGATTTGCGAAGTCGAAGCCTTCGAAAAAGCCATCGTCGACGCCGCCAACCAGGGCCCGCTATTTATTCTCATCGAGATTGACACGCCCGGCGGACACACCGACCTGGTTCAGCGCATCTGCACTGCAATAACTCAGACAGATAATTGTCAGACGATTGGCTTTGTCAGCGGCGGCAGATTCGGCGGCGCGTTTTCAGAAGGCGCTATAATCGCACTGGCATGTGATAAGGTTTATATGAAACAAGGTACAACAATCGGCGGCCAATCGCTTCGCACAAAGACTTCTTCCGGTTCCCAGGCTGCTGCGGAAAATTATACACCGCTGAATGGTGCCGCCTCTGAACAGCAGTGGCGCTCCTATGTCTCTTCAATTGCAGAGCTTCGCCGCCGCCCTATTCTCCTGGTTAACGCGATGGTCGATGAAGGCATCGAAGTCATTGAGGTTATCGACGCCGGCCAACATCTTTTGATTGACCGAAAAACCCGAAAGCCTGCACAAACACTCGTAACCACCTGGAGCGAAAAAGGTTCATTGCTCCAGCTTACCGCTGATCAGGCCGTCGAGCACGGCCTTGCCGACAAGACAGAAGCCTCTGGCGACCAGCTTTTTGCGGAGCTTGATGCCGCAAATGCAAAGAAAATTCCCGATAGAAATATGCTTGCCGCAAGGCGCGGCTATGAGCAGGCCCACCGAGCAATCGACAGGATTCTTTCTACTATAAGCGGACTCGAAAACGATGCCGCCGCTCTTGTCACCCAAATCAATTCCCTTGAAGCTGATATCAGCCGCATGGGGGATATCAGCACTTTTTCACGCACAGGTAGAGTGGTCGGAGGCTACTATTGGAGTGCGAACCAGCAGAGGCAATTGCGGCAAATGCAGGATGACCATGCTAATTTGTCGGCTCAATTGGTTGATGTCCTGGACACGCTGATAGGCAGCTATCAAAGAACAATAACGATTGCTCGACCCTATGCGGATTTGAATGATGTTGCACAGTTGCTTCAGAGTGATTTGGATTCTGCGCAGTCAACATTTGAAACCAGGTCCCGTGAAATCGGTACCCTTCGCACTCAGCCTCGCTATCGCACCAACATCCAATATTAGACATAACTTATTTGAGCAGGCCGCTTGGCGACAATTTCACTGAAGAGCAAAAAAAACAGCGAGAATTTTGACAAGATTTTTGTCAAAAAGGACTTAACATTTTTTTTTGCAATATAACCACACCGAGGCCAAGCAGAAATAGCGCGGCAGGTACTGGTATGAATACATCAACGATTGGAAGACGTTTTTTTCTCTGTGGATTGTGTCTTTATCCCAATTTTCTTTGTTATCTCTTTTATATGCTGTTTGCCTGATGTGGGTTTACCGCGAGAGCCGGTTGTTTTAGAAGACCCACCTCTCATCAGATGCAGAGATTTAACACATGCAGCTTTGGTAGTACGGTCACGATGTTTTAGCCCTTGCTCAAGAACTTCAGAAGCCATTTTCTGCATCCTGCCTTTCATACTCCTCAGTCCGTAAGCTGCTGCCTTTTTAGCCGTCCTTGGATAGTTCCCGAATAATGCCTCCGTGAGTATAGTTAAGCCATCCTCCTGCTTCCATGACAGATTAAAAGCTGCCAGTCTCGCAGTTGAAATATCGTCAGAGAGCAACCCCTCTCTGAGCTTTCTGAGAAGCTCAACAGTTGCCTGGTCTCTTTGCCGTTCAGATGGTTTTGTGCTGTCCAAAGCCATAAAACAATCCTTTAAAAAAGCTTAAACATTTATTCTATCAGTCTTTTCCTTGAAAAACACGTTATTTTCTTTCTTTAACGTCACCACGGGCGAAGTTTGGCAGAGTTACGGTTAAATAACCGGAAATATCTGCAACGTATTGCGTATGGCCAAGCAGCCGGAAACTGTGGATTGCAGTGAATCTTTAATTTCAGGTCGAAGCTGATACTGAGAAAATCGGCTTGAGCTGGGCAGCGGTTTTCTCAAGCTGCGAGATTTCGGCAGGGCTAATCTTTTTCCAGTCGGAAGCCACCTCGAGTGCGATTCTGTAAAGCTGCTCCTCGCCCGGAGGGATAGCTGCAGTGACATCAGGCTGCGAGAGCGTCCAGCTAAGGGCCGGCTTGGCCAGCAGAGGGTCACTGATGGGTTCGTACCAGCATTTGGGATATTTCTTTTTATCCGGCTCGCTTTGCCAATTCTGTCTTGCCATTGCCTTCAAGGCAAGAATACCCATTTTTCTTTTTCTGGCTTCGGCAAGTACTTCTGCATCGAAATTGCCCTGGTAGTGACAGCAGAAATTGACAGGATAGAGTATCGTATCGAAGTCAAACTCACGCATCGCCGTCAGTGCGGCATCTCGCGAATGAGCGGAGAAACCGATGTAGTGAATAATGCCCGCTTTTTGTGCATCGAGAAATGTTTGTATCGCGCCATCTTTTGATAAAGCTGCTTTGACGTCTTTTTCCATATCGAGCATCCCGTGCAATTGATAAAGGTCGATATGGTCGGTCTGCAGACGCTGAAGTGATGCGTCAAGCTCCTCTTTTGCGCCGTTGCGGTCCCGTCGAGCGGTCTTACAGGCGAGAAACACGTTCTGCCGATAGGGTTTCAACGCCGGACCAAGCTTAAGCTCCGCGTCACCATAAGTTGGCGCGACATCGAAATAGTTGATACCTTTTTCGATGCTTTCGGCAACAACCTGTGCGGCATGGGCAGGCTCGGCGTCACTGACGACTATGCCGCCAAAGCCGATTATAGAAAGCTTAATACCGGTTCGGCCAAGCGGGCGCTTTGGAACTTTTCCACTGCTGTCTTTATCTTTCGAGAGCGGCCGGGACATGCCAAAGGATGATTTGCCTGATAGCAGGATACCGCCTGCGGCAGCGGCCTTGAGAAAATCGCGACGACGAATCTTCATTTTTTTACCCTCCCAAAAGGTTATTCTAATTTGTCATATCCATTGCTCCCCTATAGCTGAATTATAACCCTGCGACCTGCTTCTGCAAAGCAAAATTTCTGCTCTTTTTCGAGTAAGTTTTCGATAGGCTTTTTATGAGTGTCGCTGCCCTAAGAATCTTCGCTCTCATATTGAAATATATCTTCTACTTTTACCCCAAAGGCCCGGGCTATTCTAAACGCCAGGCTCAGCGAAGGCGAATAATTGCCTGCCTCGATTGCGATTATTGTTTGCCGCGTCACACCCGCCATGTCAGCCAATTGCTGCTGGGTCATCTCATCATGATCAAACCGCAAACGGCGGATAACATTTTTGATTTTATTCCCTTTCATTTTTTTCCCCCCCATCTATGCTGTCTCTGCCATATTGGATGACGATCGCGAGCGAGTAAATAAAAAATAACGTTATCGCTACTACCCCAACGAATATCGTCAACATCTTAATAGGTATCATACCCTCAGACCCATATATGAAAAATGCAGATATGCATGATATGATAGTAACCGAAAACATCGAACTGAAAGCGACCGCAGCAGCTCTTGCTCTAATGATCTGAATCCTTTCATCAAACTCCACCACTCCTTTTTCCTTCTTGAAAATTAATCGAGCAAAACCAGCAAATCCTGAAATCCCCAAACAAGAAAACCCGTCAAGATCCCTTGGCATCCCCACTATAAAATATAGTACCGTAACAGCAACTACGCTCATAACCAGGCTTGTTGCGATGACAACTATCATAAACCATGCAATTTTCTGTTCCCTGTTCATAATATTTTCCCTCAATTACAATTTCCTTAATCATTCACGCTACATTTGCAATGTAAAGTAAACTTTACATAAAGTCAAGTAAAATTTACATTATTTTTAGATTTTTTACTGCTCGGTAGCTGAGTAATCTACTGTACAAATCATTAGCATTTTTCCGATATAAAGCACATGGAGACTTTTACGTTTACGCGGTCGCAGGCCAAAAGATGCCCGTTTTGTGCTGAGATAATCCAGGCTGAGGCGATAAAATGCCGGTTCTGCAACGAGTTTATCAATACTGATAAGCCCAAGGCGGTGCAGTCCGGGTGCAAAACAAACTCGCAGTCGCCTGAGGATGCAGAGACATCGGATAATGTGTTATTCGAGGCCCGGCCTTCACTGTGGGCAATGACAGGTGCGGTAATAAAAGGGCTCTTCTTTTTCGGTATTGCGGTACTTCTGCTGACTCAGCCTGTCGAAAGCATTCTCAATAACCTGCTGGGTTTGAAACTTACCGAAAAAGACCTTGCTGTTTTCGGCAGCTATCGTACCACCGCTGGTGTGGGGCTGGCGGTGCTTGTTGTTATGATATGGTTCTTAAAGGCGGTGTGGCTGAAGAGTATTCGCTACAAGGTCAGTGCAGACCGTATAGAGTGGTCGCGGGGCATTTTCGACAGGAAAATCGACAACCTGGATATGTTCCGGGTGATAGACCTTAAGCTGCGACGCGGCCTGCTGGACTGTGTCTTGGGCATCGGCAGCGTGGGGCTGATGACAACCGACAAGACAGACCCGGAGTTTATTTTTGAGAAGGTTCACAATTCCCGCAAACTCTATGATATTATCAAGAAGGCCAGTCTCGAAGCGGACAAACAGCGCGGCGTCATACACGTCGAATGATATGTGTTTGGCTGTAGGTAAATACTGAGGCAATAAGAAGATATGTTTTATTTTTAATTTTGAAAATGGGGGAAGTTTTTGGGGAATTTTGGGGGGTGGGATGTGGTTTTTTGGGGTAAAAACGGGGGTGGGGGTGGCGTTAATATGGGTTGTTTGGGCAAGATGGAAGGGGTGAAATTTCGCATTTGCGTCAATCAAAAACGATGCGCTTTGTAAAAAATGGTCAAAAAGAGATAAAAAGGTGTTAAAAAAAGTAAAAAAAGGAGCAAAAAGAGTAAGAAAAGTAGCAAAAAGATCGCTTTTTGGGTACTTTTTGAATACCCCCCTGCACTTTTGGTTGAAAACCAAAAGTAGTGGTTAGTGGCCAGTGGCGAGTGGCCAGTGAGAGGGAAAAATTTCCAATATCCAATTACCAAAGTACGAATGTACAAAACTATGCCAGGAGCAGTGCAGGAAAATTTCTATAAATTTGGTTGGTCAATCAAAAATGAGGTATCCAAAATGATTGATTTGATAGTCAGCGTTCGTAAGAGCAGTGGATGGTGGCCAGTGGCGAGGGGCGAGAGGGCAGGAAAGATTTCCAATTTTCAATCAATACTGTTCGGGATTTTAGGGGGGCAAAAAAAATTTCACAAATTACCCATTTTAAACTGGCGCGCTGAAAATGATTATGTTTAAATCCCAACAGGATGTCACGAAAAGCAAAAAAGCCTATTACTGCAAAAGACGTTAAAGGGCTCAAGTATTTAAGAGCATTCTTTGAACTTCTTGAGCCCCTGGCGGATATGCCGGTACACGGTAACCGCAGGTTTTTCATGGATGAATATGTTGCTCTTCTGCTTTTGCATTTTTTCAATCCCGTCCTCGGCTCTCTTCGCGCCCTTCAGCAGGCAACCGGCCTTGAAAACGTTCAGGAAGCAATCGGCGTCAAACGCACTTCGCTTGGTGCTATGAGCGAATCGGCGGGATATGTGTTTGACCCTGAACTTATGGTGCCTATCATTGAAAAAGTTTCTTCTCAGCTTAAGCCCATAGAAGGCAACAGGCATCTTAAGAATCTGCCCGGTATACCGATTGCGGCTGACGGTTCATTTTTAAGATGTCTGCCAAAGATGGTCTGGGCCGTCTTTCGTACGCAAAGCGATAACCGCGGTGTTCGACTTCATTTGCAATTCGACATTGTCAGAGGATCGCCTGTCTCAGCCGACATTACCGAGGCGCTTGGTTCCGAAACAAAGATGCTGAAAAAGAATCTCAAGAGCGGAATGCTATATATAATGGACAAAGGATTCATCAATTATACGCTTTTTGAGAGCATACATAATAAACATTCATTCTTTATCGCTCGCCTTAAGGACATCAGCACATACAAGGTAATCCGTGATAATGTTATCAGCGAAGATGCAAAGGCCGCCGGCGCGATTGCCGATCAGCAGGTGGTTATGGGTTCGGAGTTTACCAAAGGCGATTTGACGGCACCTGTGCGAAGACTTGTCATCGTCGATACGGATGATGCCGACAAAAAAGAACTTATAGTCCTGACCAATACCGATCTTGACGGCGAAATTATCTCGCTGCTGTATCGTTATCGCTGGCAGGTGGAACTGTTTTTCAGATGGTTCAAGTGCATACTCGGCTGTACGCACTGGCTCTCGCAGACACGGACGGGTCTTACGCTACAGGTATATGTGGCTATACTGGCTTCTCTTTTAATAAGATTGTGGACAGGCAGAAAGCCAACGAGACGCACCTTCGAGATGATACAGCTGTACTTCATGGGCTGGGCACAGGAACATGAACTGACAGCTCACATAGAATCGTTGAAAAAAGTTTCATGACCGCCACGGACTGATTTTGTCATTTATCAGCCTGCCTTTGGTGCTGCGCACCCAAAATCTTACACGCTACATCCCACGTGGAATAGGCCTTCGAGTGTTCAAATCCATCTCCACCTGGAATATTCATAACCAAAATCCCGAACAGTATTGATTGCCAATTTCCGATTGTCAGGGAGCTTTTCTACAGAGCATACAGGACACCTTTAATTCTTTCGGATTAGTATATAAGTATATGCGTATATACTTATATAGTGCTTTAATAACAGAGTGTTTTTGAAGTGGGGAATATTGGATGCGGCGGTCGTGCCTTGTGGCCCGATCGATAAATCACAAATCCCACCCGTCGAGGCAAGCTCGACGCGGCAGGAGCAAGAAATCCTAAAAAATTTCGGTTAACCAAAATTCGAAGGTATGAAACTACGCTGAGTGGTCGTGATGAGTATTGCGAATAGGAGAGCAGACAAATCCTAAATCATAATATCTAAATCCGAAATTCATCCTTCGTAGTAACTACTACGGAGAACGGGCAATATCTAATAATAATTTCAGTAAGAAAGAGCCGATACTATAGTAATCCAATCTGAATTTAAACTTCTGGATTCCTGCTCCCTGCCTTCGCAGGGACAAGCTTCGCAGGAATGACATCAACAAACAATCGGCTATTATTAACTGTAATTGATATAATTACCAAAATACGAATGTACAAAACGTAAAGACAGTAAAGATGGTTGCTCGTAGCTCGGGGTTTGTATTTCGTATGTCGTATTTTGTATTGCGGAGAAAGTAGAGAGTAGAGCAGGTGAGCCCGCCTTCGCCAGGGGGCTACGGCGAGGCAGGTCCGCCTTCGCTGGATAAGACAAGCTTCGGCAGAAAAGACGTATCTCGGAAAAATCAGACGACACAATCGGCAACAGAGGGTCATTTGGTTGTTATTATTTCAGTAGGTGTTATTGACACCTAGTGCCGTTTCCATTAAATAAGTTTCACTTTTGTTGAGCATGTTTATTGCGATATCTGACATATTTATTCAGAGCTGTTCTGAGTTCATTATGATTTTGATAATTGGTTCCACGAATCACAAATTCCTTCACATGAGTAAACTGGCATTCGATAGGATTGAGCCATGAAGCATTGGTTGGTGTCCAAATCATATGAATATTGTTTTGTCGGCAAAACCTTAACACCTTCAGTTTGTGATGTGGCGAGAAATTGTCCAATATCAAGTGGATGCGTTGGTTTTTCGGATACCTTTTCCTTAAAAGTTTCAACGCTTCCAGGGCTTCCTGATGTCTTTTGCGACAACGAACATAACCCCACAGCTTTTTCTGGTGAACATCGTAAAATGCCAGCCAGTGCTGAACCCCATGAGGGCGGTGATAGGTGGCAGGCAAACGTTTCGGATGGTCTGTATGGCAGTAGGTTTGTCCCGGTTGAGGACGTATCTCCAGAGGGCCAAACTCATCGAAAGATACCGTTGGACCATTGGCTGCGGACTGGTTTACATACCGGCGGATTAGTTTTTTTTAGACTTGAGCCTCGGATCATTGCATTCTTTCCACGTTTTGATGCGTCTGAGCCTGACTTTTGCTTCATGCAGAACGGTGCGAAGAGTTTCAATACTGATCGAGGAAACAATCTTTTCTGCCACCAGATATTCACGCAGCTTTTCCAGCGACCAGCGTTTGAACGGACAGCCCAGGAGGTCTGGAGGACACTTGGCAGTTTCTGCAATAAGAGCTTTGTCGTCTTCAGTGAACTCCGTCGGCCTGCCGGAACGGGGCTTTGGTTCCAAAGCCTTAAGGCCTCGCTGATTAAACTCCTTGATAATTGCACGGACATGATGTTCAGAGTAATGAACCAATTCTGCGATGGCTGGCGTTTTATAGCCTTGTTCGGAAGCCAATACCACTTGTGCGCGGCGGACTTTAACACGATTAGTACTCCTACGAAGAATTCGCTGAATCTTTTGGCCTTCATTCATTTTAAGTTCGCGTACGTAGAGACACATAATTCACCTCCATGTAAGAATTTTGTCGTATCTTTACGTAACATCGGAATACCAATAAGGAAAATTTTAAAACTTAAACTAACTTTTTAGAAATGGCACTAGCATAAAAGGCTCATGGGCGCCACCTGAAAGGTGGCGTCCCGTGTAACCGCTGGTTAGGTCTCAACAATTTGCACGATTACACCGGGATGGTTCCCTGAGTCCCAATAAATACCATCACCTAATTTGTAATCTTCTTTGGCCCTCGACAGTTCGTCTGAATCTGATTCGAAAAGAGTGAACCTATAGTTCTTTGAAGTGTTTGCTTTCTCATCAGAAGCTTCAACAGAAACACGTAACTCGTATTCACCGGGAAGCCACACAAATTTTTCGTTAAACATATCTATAAATTTAGAGACATGGCTCTCTTCTGCTTCAACAAGACGGTCCTTGTTTTCTGGAAGCTCCCTCTTTTCAAAAAGGTCGTCCTTTAATAGAGCTTCTGCGCTTTTATATTTCTTTTCGTCCGGCCGAGAAAAGTAGTTCAAAAAATTGACAATGTGAGCCCATTCTTCCTTCGACTTCAGCGCAAAACTAGTAAACATTACAGTCGTCTTGTTGTCGTCAGGATTCTGTAAATAATTCTGAGCAGGCAAAACAGCAATATCTTTTCCGTCTCGTTTTAGAGTTAAAGTTGTTCCTTTTATCCTAACGCTTCTCCCCCCGACATTCGTGAGCATGAGATGTAACTGAACATTTGGGTTGCCTACTTTGTGTGTAATATGGATTCGTGAATACAACTCCATTTCAACTTTTGCTCGCCTCACAAGCGTTTGTATCGGCGGCATCTGGGAGAGGACGATAGCGATTGCAGCGATTACCACTGCCCATAACGACCAGTTGAGATAAAACGGCACGCTTACGGCTTCTTCCATTGATTTTTCCCTTCTTTATGAGGCATAATAATTATTAGAACCTATCCCAAAACCTCAATTATTGAGTGAATGTGAGCCGATATATGGTCTATGGACATTACAAACGAACAATGGCAACGGATTGCCCAGTATATTCCGAAGCCCAAAGCACAGC
>Ga0209777_10005033_pt1 | contig 15395 bp, 13 predicted proteins | sample FrelakmetHBP12HB_FD_187147 | JGI IMG/M metagenome (GOLD analysis project Ga0209777, IMG submission 187147) | Freshwater lake sediment microbial communities from the University of Notre Dame, USA, for methane emissions studies -HBP12 HB (SPAdes)... | ecosystem: Environmental > Aquatic >... | reverse complement strand
TATCTTCCCGCTGGACAGCGACAAGGATGGTTTCCCGGACGAGATAGAGACAGCGTTGGGGTCGGATCCGAAGAATCCTGCCAGCACGCCTTTTGGGCTGCCTTCGCCGGTGCCGGGCGGCAACCCCGCGATACGGCAGCTTCAGATTCGCCTGGACTTCTTCCAGCCGGTTGGGCATGACAGCATCACGTTGCAGGGCAAAGTGCGGGTGCGCAGTAACTTCAGTCCCAGCAGGCAATATGTGATCCTGGATGTGGGTGGGGTAGTGAAAGCCTTTGTCCTGGACGCGCATGGACGTTCGAAGAGTGGCAATGACCAGTTCAGGCTCAGCAATTGGTCCCGCAAGAGCCAGCCAGTCTTGCCCAACGCCAACTATTCTGTGTCCTTGCGGAAAGGCACATTCGCGGCAACGCTGCAGAATAGAGGCTTTGTCAATAGCAACATTGAGTACGCGGGCCTGTTTGTGCCAGTGATTATGATCCTCGACGGTCAGGACAGTCGGACTGTTGGGGGACAAAACTACCAGGCCAAGGCCGGGCTGTGGGGCCGGTCGAAGTAGGAGCAAAGGTTGATTCGCCCGTAAACACCCCTCCCCCCCTTCCGCAAGAGGGGAGGGGGGCATCAGCGGGCCTGCCGGCCCGGTGCTGCGCCAGCCACTGATATTTTCGCCATTTTCTGATTGACAAATGGGACTGTCATACGTAGTATAGAGTAGGTGCCGGGAAGCTCTTTGAAACCCGAATACCGCGCATGGTGCAGCCTGTCAGCCTTGCACCCATATCCAGTTGCAGCGCAACTGGGGAAAAGATCTGTCCAGACTGCTTGGGCACGACCATAGCCAAGGTGCGATAAAACTGAACAAACACGATACAAACAGCGATCAAAAACGATTATTCGCGTATCAAACGCGTATCGAACGCGTATCAAAAGTGAACAAAACTGACCATCTCAAAGGAGTTAGCGGAGTTTTGCCGGAACGTTATCGGAAGCGCCTGCACGCAAGACCGAAAGAACGCTGCAATCCTGCGCGTGAAGCGTGGAGCGTGAGGCGTGCTCGAACCACGATCCACGCGCCACGACGGCTCGATCTCTCGATGGCCAGACCACCCGGTCTCTGGCATTCTTACGCTCTACGCTGTTGCTGTTTGCGAGCTCATGTCTTACATTGCTTGTAGAGAGGCCGGCCTCGGGCCGGCATTGGAGCTTAGGTCTGGTGGCAGGTCAGAAGTTCTACACATGCGCATTCCTTTCGATCTGATAGCCGCTGTCTTGTGCTTGGAAGGCATCACCAAGTGCCTGTTCCAGGGCGCGAAGGCCGGCGCGCTAGACAGGACGCCGTTGAGTTCAACGTTCGCGGCATGGAGTGGCTTCCTGCTGTTGGCGTGGCTCATGCACGAATTGGCAACGCGCGACGCCGAATGGCGCACGCGGTTCGGTATGTTTCCCGCGGGCCTGGGGCGCAGACGGCACCCGCTGATTATCCACACCTGGGCCGTGCGCGTGGCCCAAGGGCTCAGCGTGCTCTTCTATGCCGGCGTGCTATGGGCCTGCAAGTGGCCGCTGTGGGTCGAGCAGTGGCCGGCGGCATTGGGTTTGAGCCCGGACAGCCACATCGCGGGCTTGCCTCTGGCCAGGAGCAGCGTGGTGACGATTCCGCTCGACCTCCTGCCCTTCCTGCTGGCCATGGTCGCAGGCTGGATACCCCGGCGGCGGCTGGCGGCGCGGATGCGCGGGCGAGCGATTCCGCTGCTGTCGTATCTGGGTTACGAGGCACGCCTGACTTGGTTGCCGTTGGTGATTGGGCTGCTGCTGGCGGTGGTGAGTGACATAGCCGAGATGCTGCCGGGCCGGTACACGGAGTGGTTCAGGCGCCCCGGCGCAGACCTCTTGACGGTAATCGCTTTTGTCGCGCTGACCTCGCTGATTCTTCTGCCGAAGCTGATCATCTGGCTATGGAAGTGCAGGCCCATGCCGGACGGCGAACTGAAAGAGCGGCTCACTGCGCTGATGCGGCGCTCCGGGGTCAAAGCGCGGGAGGTCATGGTCTGGGGGCCGCGCAGTACGGGCCTGCTGAACGCCTGTGTGCTGGGCGGCTGGGCGCGCTTTCGCTACGTGCTGATAAGCCCCGCGCTGGTGGATGAGTTGGGGCCCGAAGAGACGGAGGCGGTGCTGGCGCACGAACTGGGGCACGCGCGCCACGGACATCTGGCCTTCCTGTTCATGATGATCCTGTGTCTGTCGGCGCTGCTCAACCCGGTCCTGGACCTGCTGCCTGAAAGTTGGCGCAACTCGCCGTTCGCAGAAGCCGGCGCGCTCATCAGCCTGGTTGGGGCGTACATGTACTTCTTCTACGGGACAGTCATGCGGCAATGCGAACGGGAGGCGGACCTGGCCAGTGCGGAGCTGATGGGGACGTCCGCGCCTCTCGTGGCGGCGCTGGAGAAACTGGCGCTGATGACCGGCAACGTGCGCAATATCTGGTGCTGGCACCACGGTTCGATTGCGGAGCGGGTGACGGCGGTGCGGCAACTCAGTCAGGATCCGGAGGCCGGCCGGCGCTTCCACGCACGCCAGCGGCGTGTAAGGATTCTGTTTGCGATACTGACCTGCGCGGCACTGGGGGCGGAGCTTTACGCGAGGCTGATTTAGAGATCAAGGCTGAAGGCTGAAGGCTGAAGGATGAATAAGGAATCTCTAGCGTCCGTTCCTTCATCCCTCATCCCTCATCCTTCATCCTTTCAGTTGACGGAAGGTGAAGGAAGAGGGAAGTTGCACGTCCTGAGAAACAGGCGTAGTGGAACAGCAAAGGAGTGGAGGAAGAGAGCCATGCAGCGTGCAGTCCTGATTGCGTTTCTTCTGGTTGGCGTTTCCGCATGGGCGGGCGAAGAGAAGATCCGCGGAGTGCTGGAGAAGACCGTGAAGCCGGGGGCCTGCGCGCAGATTACGGACGCGCTCTCCGACATCTACTACATCGTGAAGAGCGACGAGGCCGAGAAAGCCATAGAGAAATACGTCGGCAAGAATGAGAAGGTGGTGATCAGCGGCACTGTTGAAACCAAAGAGGGCGACCCGGCCTTCTTCTTTAACCTGAAGTCAGTCGAGCCATACGCGGCCAGGATGCCACCGCCGCCGCCCGCGCCCGCCGTCGCCAGCGGAGCCGCAACCGGCACCGTGGGGCAGCCTTTCAACTACCAGATCGTAGCCACCAATAGCCCGACGAGTTATAGCGCGGCAGGCCTGCCGGCCGGGTTGGCGGTGAACAATGCCACCGGGGCCATTTCCGGCACGCCGACGACGGCGGGGCCTTTCAACGTCACAATCAACGCCCTGAATGCCGGCGGCACGGGAACCGGGACGTTGACGCTTACCATGAATGCGGCGACTGCGCCTGAGCAGAAGGCCGAGACGAAGACTGGCGAGGCCAAGCCTGAGGCGAAGAAAGAGCCTAAACCGGAAACGAAGCCTGAAGCCAAGGTGGAAACGAAGGTTGAGGCCAAGACGGAAGCCAAGAAGTAAGTGGGCATTAGGCTTTGGGCATTAGGCGTTGGGCTTTGCCTCATCACCCCCAAGGCCCAAGGCCTAACGCCGCCTTTTGTGCCGGCTGGGGCCGCGAGGAACGCGGCGCGGGAGCCATGGGCGTCGGCGACAAAATCCGCAAAGCTCTGCATGGCGTCTACCAGTCGGCCGTGTGGAAGTCCGTATTCCGGCACAGCTTCCCGGACGCCGCCCCTGGCCGCGTGCGGGTTGTTCTGTCCAATGTCTTTCTGCACCTGCATCCCACACAGATCAAAGGCCATGCGCTGAAGATGCGTTATACCTGGTGCATGGGAGGACTGGCGTTCTTCCTCTTCCTGCACCTGACCGTGTCTGGAGTTTTCCTGATGTTTTACTACCGTCCCACGCCCGCGTACGCCTATGCGGACATCGTGGCACTGCGGGAAGACGTGCCGCTGGGAATGTTCATGCGGAACGTGCATCGCTGGGCCGCCCACGGGATGGTGATAGTGGTCTGGCTGCACATGCTGCGCGTGTTCCTGACAGGGTCGTACAAGCATCCCCGCGAGTTCAACTGGGTGGTCGGGGTCGCCCTGCTCACGCTGACACTGCTGTTGTCCTTCACGGGCTACCTGCTGCCCTGGGACCAAGTCTCTTTCTGGGGTGTGACCGTCGGCACGAACATGGCTGCCGCCGCGCCCGTGGTAGGGAGTGAAGGCCCCGGCGCGCCTCTCCTCAGTTACCACGGTTCCCAGCTAATCCATGCCAGGAACGACATCCGGTTCCTTCTCCTGGGCGGGTCGTCGGTCGGGCCGGCCGCGCTGTTGCGGTTTTACGTCCTGCACTGCATTTTTCTGCCGTTGCTGGCGGCCGTGATGATGGCAGTGCACTTCTGGCGCATCCGCAAGGACGGTTTCAGCGGACCGCTCTGAAGGCAGGTGGTCAGTGACAGGTGACGACGCACCAGGCCAACACGTTACGTCGCGCATAGGACACGGAGCCAGGCGCAATGGCTGATGCAAGCGTTGATGGTCCGCAAGCACTGGGGCTCTTGTACAGGGCCTTGAACTGGCTTTGCCAACCCGCGGTGTTCTGGACGGTCCTGATCGGGGCCTTTTTAGGCGCGCTGGCCTTCAGGAAGCTCTTGGTGAGGCGGGCGGTCGCAAGCAGCATACTTGCGGGCGCCCTGGTCTTCGCAGCGCTCAGTACATTCAGCCCGCAATTCCTGAAGGAAGCAGCCAAGCCGGACTACCTGCCGCTCTGGGCCATGCTGTTCCTCACGGGATTGTGCCTGTGGGGTGCATTCTACCAAGCCGTGCGCAACGATGAGCGTCTCAAGCTGGGGCTGCAGCCCGAGGAGGCCGCGGCGGCGCAGGAGGACCTGCACGTCTGGCCTTACCTGCTTTACTTGGAGGCCATCGTGGCCGCGTTTGCCATGGCCATACTGCTGGCCTGGGCGCTGGGATTCGAGGCGCCTTTGGAACAGCCGGCCAATCCGGCGAACAGCCCCAACCCTGCGAAGGCCCCCTGGTATTTCGTGGGTCTCCAGGAGATGCTGGTCTACTTCGATCCCTGGATCGGGGGCGTGCTGCTGCCGGTGATGACCATCACAGGACTGATATGTCTTCCGTACTGCGATCCCAACCCCGAAGGCGCCGGCTATTTCTCCTTCGAACGACGCAAGTTCTCGATCACCACCTACTTGTTTGGTTTCCTGGTGCTGTGGATAGCGATGATTTGCGCCGGTGCGTTCCTGCGTGGACCGAACTGGAGTTCCTTCGGGCTGTATGAGCCCTGGGACGTCCATAAGCTGGCACAAACGAACGATACCAACCTCTCACAATTCTTCTGGCAGGATGCGATGAACTGGCTGACAGGGCGGCCCAGAGCACTGGAGTCGCTGCACTGGCTCAAACGGGAACTGCCGGGCTTCCTTGTCGTAGCGGCGTATTTCCTGCTGCTGCCGGTGCTGGGCGCCAGGCTTTTCAGGAATCCGTACCGCCAACTGGGTTGGCTGCGCTACAGCATAGTGGCCTTCCACCTGTTGGTGCTTCTGGCCGTACCGATCAAGATGTACCTCCGGTTCGCCTTCAACCTGAAGTACATCATTTTTGTGCCGGAGTATTCCTTCGACGTATGATGAGCCGGCCTAATGCCTGGCGGCGCGCCTCAGAAGTTGCGTATATGCTGCACGAGTCTCCACACGCGCACAACCGCCGATCGCGCGACCGTCCTGGCCTTATACCTAGGATTTAGCGCCACGAGCGACAGGCTGCTGGGATTGGGCGTCTCGACGCGGCAGAAACTCCCGCCATCGGTGCCTACGACAAAGGCAAGGTCACCCCCTTTGACTGTCGAGCTGCTGGAGAAGACCAGCACTTCTCCATGGCGGAAGCTCTCAGTGCCGCTCTCCATTGAGTCACCGTGCACCCGCAACCCGAAATAGGAACCGCCGGAACCCATGAAGGGCAACTGCATTACCAGCTCCAGCCGGGCCTGCGGTTCACCGTGCGCGGCAACACTCGCAGGGTACCCCTCACTTGTGTCCAACAAGGGAACGGCCGTAAGTTTGCCTGCCATCATCAGCGCGGCGTGCTTCGGCCCAAGCGACGCCGCCCATTTGCGTTCCACTTCCTGAACGCGGGCTTCGCTGTAGAATTCCTTCGCTTCTACGCCCAGGGCCTTGGATATTTTTTCCAAAGTCGCGGGCCGTGGTGCCACCAGGGCGTTCTCAATCCTGGATAGATTGGGCTGCTTCAGGCCTGTGAGAAGTGCCAACTCGGACTGCCTAAGCCCCTTCTCTTGTCTTATCAAGTGGACCACACGGCCGACATATTTATGCATTGGGAGCAATCCCATACTATACCTCCATAGGAGTATCATATTCGATAAATGCGAACCTGTAAAGAACTTGTTAGGAAATAGTGCTCATTCAGCCGGCTTCTTCACCAAACGTTACAAATTTCACAATCCCTTTCTCAACGCGCAGACGGCCTTCGGCATAAAGCTGGATGGCTTTAGGGTATATGTCACGCTCAGCGGCCTGCACACGCGCAGCCAGCGTATCGGCTGTATCGTCCTGCAAGACCGGCACCTCTTTCTGGGCTATGATCGGACCGTGATCGTACTCATTGTCAACGAAGTGCACCGTGCAGCCTGTCAGCTTGCATCCGGCCCGAAGAACTGCTTCGTGAACGTGGTGGCCATAAAGTCCTTTCCCGCCAAAGGCTGGGAGCAGCGCCGGGTGAACGTTCACGATGCGTCCTTCATATTCCCTGGGAATCCTGAGCCGAGACATGAACCCAGCTAAGCATATAAGATCCGGCTTGTACGGAGCGATGGCGCCAAACACAGCTTGGGAGAACTCCTCCGTGCTCAGGAACCTGCGCCTCTCGGCGGTGAGCGCCGGGACGCCCCTCCTCCTGGCCCGTTCAAGCCCGTAGGCATCCGCGCGGCTGCTTAGCACCGCCACGATGTCAACGCTCAGTCTCCCTGCTTCGCGCTTCTCAAAGAGGTTCTCCAGCGTTGTCCCCGAACCGCTCAACAGCACAGCCACTTGCAGGCTAGCCACCCAGGTTCTCCCTTGTGTCTCAGATAGCCAGTACGATCTTCCCGAACTGGTCTCCGGCCTCCATGCGCCGCGCGGCCGCAGCGTATTCGCCCAGCGGGAAGACCTTATCAAGCACAGGCTTGATCGGCCTTTCCCCCGCGGCACGGACCAGCCGCCGCATGTCTTCCATGCTCCCCATCGTTGAACCCAGCAGTGACAAATGATCCCAGTAGAGCTGCCGCAGGTTAAGCGGCGCTTCCGCACCGCCGGTGACGCCGCAAGTGACAACCCGCCCTCCGCGTCGCAGTGCCGCCATGCTTATCGCCAGCGTGGGCGCGCCGACGGTGTCCAGTGCCACGTCAACGCCTCTACCACCAGTCATCTCTTTGACGCGGGCCGCCACATCCGTGATCTGCCTGTAGTTGAGGATGCCCGCGGCGCCCAGCAGCAGCGCCTTCTTCAGCTTTTCGTCCGATGAACTGGTGACGATCGCCGTGGCTCCGCACAAGCCGCAGAGTTGCAGCGCCGCCAATGCCACACCGCCGCCGATGCCGTGGATCAGCACCGTCTCCCCGGCCTGCAAGCGTGCGCGTTCAAACAGCATACGCCACGCAGTCAGGTGAGCCAGCGGCAGGGCGGCCGCCTCTTCCCAACTCAGAGCCGCGGGCTTGGCAAAGAGATTGAGCGCCGGCACAGCCATGAGTTCCGCATAGGTGCCCTGTAGCTGAAAGCCAGCAATCCGGAAATGCGGGCACTCGCTGTGCGCGCCGCGCAAACAAAACTCACAGCGCATGCAGCCCACGCCTGGGTGGAGCACCACCTCTAGGCCCGGCTTGAGCTCCAGGCCCTCACTGCCTGGCCCAAGTGCCTCCACCACGCCGGCCGCATCCGACCCCATGACATGGGGTCCGTGCAGCGTCAGTCCCGGACGACCTTTGAGCACGGAGAGGTCAAGGTGATTGAGCGCGGCGGTCCTGACGCGCACCAGCGCCTGGCCGTGCCCAGGGACAGGAGTCGGCACATCGCCCACCCGCACTTTCTCGATGCCACCGAACTCAGTGATATAAACCGCGCGCGTCGGACACCTCCTTACGTGTCAGGAACCGCGGCCCCTGCCTTTCTGCGGTGAAGGAGCACTCACATCAGCGCCGTCTTGTTGGCTGAGGCAGCGGCCTTCAGGTCTTCCAGGGTGCGCTCAACATCGTACTGCGAATACCTGCCAGGGCAATCCGGGCTCATTATGTAATCCACGATCCTGTCCTGCAGCCCCGGCCCCCACGGTTCGCGCTTGAGGTTCAGCCGCGCGACAGGGCGCGCGGAGTAGGGGCACAGCCATGCGCCGTCCGCGTCGCAAAGCTGGAAGCGCGGGTCGGTAGCCACCAGTCTCGCCACCTTGGCCCGGTCACCGCCGGCCTCAGTAATCTCCTCGACGCTCCTGGCCCCGTTTATCGGATCCTGCTGGCATGCGGCGCACTGCGCAAAATGTTTCAGCATCTGTGGAATGAGGAATGCCTTATCCGTCTCCGAGCCGTCCCAGTTCTTCAACAGGATGCCAGTCTTGTGCAGGCAATAGGGACATACCCATTCGCCGTCAGGGGCCGCCAGCTTGTAACTCGGGGCGTTTGAGATGCGCCAGTTGAGCGTGACCTGGACCAACTCCGCGTAGGGTTTCTTCTCTGCCTTCCAGCCGAACTTTTGCAGTTCCGGAAGGCTCAACAGGTGGTTCCTGATCGCTTGGCATGTCAGTAGAGTCAGGCTGGAGCCGTTCCAGTCTGGCGCAACCACTCGTTGGGCAGTGAACGGACATAGCCAATCGTCACCCAGAGGCCTGATGGCCACGCGCGGGTCGGCCGGGTCCAACAATTCCGGAAGGGCCTCCTCCAGTGGCCTGCCGCCGGCGAACGACCCGGCGAGCTTCTTCAGCTTGGACGATAAACTGCTTACCCAATCAGCCATCCGCCAATTCTCCCTTGCTGCAACAGGCGCCGCAACAGCTTGACGCGCAGGCATCCTAACCCAAACCCGTGAGACTCCAAGCTTAGGAATGTGGCCCCCCGGACCGAATCAGCCATTCGCGCAAGGCTGGCAGCATAGGCTCCACCAGCAGGGCCTCGCCGGGACGCAACCAGCGCGCTTCCGCGACTTCCAAACCATGCAAGCACATGGTCTGTCCTGGCCGGCTCAGCTTCGCTCGCAGCCAGTGCAGCCGGAACTCCCCGTTAGGCGAAATGCTTTCGTGGACTTTCTGTTGCGCCTTAATCTCCAGCCCAACTTCCTCGCGCGCTTCCCGCTCCACCGCCGCCTCCAGCGTCTCGCCCGGTTCAACCTCGCCGCCCACGAAACACCAGAACCCAGGCGCGCGCATAAGGTTTAAACCGCGGCGTATGAAGAGGAAGCGGCCCTCCTCGTCCTCCAGGACTGCCACCACCCCGTGTTTCGCAGGCTCCGCCACATCCATCCTCTGCAATGTGAGGTTACAGGCTGCAAGTTTCAAGTTACAAGTTGCTATTGGTGGGGCGCGATTGTACTAAGATAGAAGCATGCGCATCTCTGTCGTCATCCCCACGTTCAACGCCGCTTCCCAACTGGCCGCGCTGCTGGAATGCCTGCGCTCCCAGCAGCCCAGCCCGCCGGATGAGATCGTGGTTGTGGACTCGGGTTCCACCGACGAAACCTGCGGGCTGGCCTCCGCCGCCGGCGCGCGGATAGTCCAGTGGAACGAGCCTTATGACCACGGTCTGGCGCGCGACGCCGGCATCTCGGCGGCCACTGGCGACATCGTCTTTCTTACAGTGCAGGATGCACTTCCGGCAAGCAGCGCCTGGCTTGCGCACATGGCCGCGCATTTCGAGGACGCCAGCGTAGCCGGCGCCAGTTCCCGGCAGATTGCCCCGGCTGGCGGCCCGCTCGAACTGCGCATCAAGGCCGGCCTGGACGCGCAAAGCGGGGACGTCCCCATCCGCATCTCACTTGCCGATCACCCGCACTACTCACAATATCCACCCGCCAAGCGCCTGGAGCTGTATCGTTTCGACAACGTATGTTCAGGTCTGCGGCGCGCCGTCTGGGAACAGATGCCTTTTGGGGCGTGCCGCTATGCAGAGGATATCCAGTGGGCGCGCCGCGTGCTCGAAGCGGGACACGCGCTTGTGTGCGACCCTTCCGCGCCGGTCATCCACGCGCATAGCCGCTCCTTCGTTTATGAGTTTCGGCGCGCACTCCTGGATGCCTGGGTCCTGGATGAGGTCTTCGACTACCGTTACCGCTTGCGGGACAAGCTCGATCGTGCCAAGGCGCTCACGATGTCCAAACCGGATGGCCTGGCCGTGCCGCCCGTGACCAAGACAGGTGCGGGTGCAGCGCGCGGCTCCAGGCCCGGCCTCGCAGCGCGCTTGGCCGCCACGCGCACCTACGCCGCTCATGCTTCCGCCCGCACCCTCTACAATTGCTATCACGCAACCCTGAAACAGCTCGGTTGGGGACGGAACGCTCTGGCCCGGCTCACCCGAGGAATCTGACCCCGGAAATACTGACACGCTCTATCGTGTCCAGCACGTCCAACAGGCGCTCGCGGTTGCTTCTCATACCGGGATCCCCTCGCGCAGCACGCGCTCTCGAATCCGCTCACCGAGGACTTTCTCGGTCACCACGTCAACTTCGCGCCCCAGCAGCTCCCGCAAGTCCATTATCTCCCTGGCGTGCCGCCATGGTTCAGCCGCAAGTCTGTCTCTCCCAGGCGCCGCAGGTCGTCCAAGGCCGCCGCGATCTTGGCCAGTGCCTGCGCGTCAACCTTGTCGTCAGCCTGGTACTCCGTCGTCTGCTCTGGGAGCTTGAAGCCGTCGTTGCCGACCAGGTACACCTGCGCAGACTGATTCTTGTGGATTTCCGGCTTCGTATTGTAGAAGCAGATCGCCATGAGGAACAGCTCGAGCGCCTTATCGCCAGTCTGGATGATCCTCACATTGACTGGTTCGCAGTAGAACTGGTCGTGGCCGAGGAAGATTTGGCCGCCGTAGTTGGTAATGGTCATCGCCACGCCCTTGGATTCGTCATTCTTGGGCACAGTGAAGTTTACCTTGGCGCCCTGAATTGTGGCGCGGCCAGGGGGATCCTCGGTTGAGCCTTCGAAGACGCTGCCGTTGTCAGACTGTTCGACATAGAAATCGCTCATGACGATGCTGTGGTTGTCCTTCAGGTACAGCCCATGCGTTACCACCGTAGCCAGGCGCGTCTGGAAGCCCAGCAGACCGTCACGGCGCTTGTCCTTGCCTTCCACCACGACAGAGCCTTCGAACGTGGTGTTGGCCATAATGGTCGCCTGCGCGGAGTCAATGAAGCGCAGGTTGCCCTGGACGTGAGGCAGCACTACGACCGCGCCTGGCCCAAGCCCGGAAAATTGCAGGCCCTTCCTGAACGGCTGCTTCTGGTACATGCCATAAACGAAAACGCCATCGTAGGTCATCCGCGAGGGCTGGTCTGAACCCGTCTGGAGGATATCCACCCCGTTATCCATCGCCCCGCTGTCGTGATTGCCTACGGCAATTTGTTCGAGCGTCACGTTCTGCGGATCGCGAACCGCGACCATCGTCCCGCCATTCCCGCCCTTCCAGACCAGGCCGGTCCTGAACCCCGCCCCGCCGACGAAGTACTCCCGCCCCGTGATCTTGAGCGTCTCCTTGATCGCATAGCGTCCGGCGGGCAGATAGGCGATAGCATCCTGGGCGTGTTCGCGCGCGGCATCAATGCACTTCTGGATGGCCGCGGTGTCGTCGCTGTTGCCGTCGCCCTTCGCGGCGAAGTCGCGCTTGGCATCGAAGACCTTTCCAGGAATACGCGCCGTCTCCGTCAGAAACCGCTGCGCCGCGGAGCGCAGCGCGCCTTGGCGCTGCCCGGCGGGAATGACGTACACTTTGCCCCTGTGGCCGGGCTGGATGACGTCTTTCGTCCCAGGCGCGCGGTTCTCCGAGACAATCAGCCGCTGGCCGTCTCTGGCGATCTTCACCGGCGCACTGCCCGCCGGCCCGCCGGTGAAAACGCAATCGAAGAGGATGACTGGCGCGCCGGCGAGTTTGATGGCCCCGTCGGACGCTTGCCAGCCGGCCACCTGGCAGTCCTGAATCGTCATCGGCGTGACCGGGTTGTTCAGTTCGAGAAACCGGTTTGAGCCCACGGAGGTGCAGCGCCGCACCGAACAGCCGTGTTCCGGCATTGCCAGCACGTCCACGATTCGGCTGTTCTCGAAGTGACAATCGCGGACGTAGAAGTTGCCGTGGCGGCACTCAATGGCCACGTCCGCGCCACGGAACTCGCAGCCGTCGAACGTGTAGTCGTAGTCGTTGAAACTGGTGAAGGCCACGCCGCGGCGGCAATTGTCGAACAGGCAATTCTCGAAATTCGTCTCCGCCAGCGCCAGCTTGGCCTTCTCTTCCGCGAGTATGGCGGCGTCGGTGAAGTTCAGAAAGGCCAGATGCATGTGCCTGACTTCCGTCTCAAAGCGCTTGTCTGAATAGTGCCACAAGCCGACTGCGGCCTTGCCTTGGCCGTCTAAGAGCAAGCCCACGAAGCGCGTTTCGGCCACGCCGCCGTCTCTGAGCAGCTTGCCGCCGGCAGCGCCATCCCAGATAAGACGGGTGTCGCGCCCGTGGCCGACAACCGACACGCCGACCAGCGGCCCGTCCAACAGCAGTGTGCGCGTGATGCGGTACGTTCCCGGCGGCAGATAAACCGTCGTCCCCTCCCGCGCGCCGTCCAGCGCCTTCTGGATGGCTTCCGTGTCGTCTGTGACACCGTCGCCCTTTGCGCCGCACTGCTTCACATTCAGCCAGTCCGAGCGTGGTTCCCAGTTGAGCGCTGGGATCATCGGCTTGGCGAATGTTGTCTCGGCCGCGGCAAGGAAAGGCGAAACAGCGCAGACCATGAGGAGCGTGAGCGCATACCGCGCAGGACTCGCAGGGACGTTCATCGGGTCTCCCTCCCGGAATGTCGTGCGGTTATAGAGTCTGTGTCAACAGGTGTCGAGCACTGGCACGAGACAGCCCCGTGTCTTGAGCCATGCGCCTTTTTTTCTTCATGGTTGATGTAACTCCTTAAAAATATGGCAAAAACACGGAGAACTGCGGTTTTCTGTGGGGAACAGGGAACGCAGGGCGCGTAAAGCGTGGTGCGTGGAGCGTGAAGCGCGGGGCGAAGGACGAAGAAACATTTCTAGCGGAAACTTTGAACTTTTTCACGGGAACTACCAACTTTTTCACGGGAATTACCAACTTTTCCACGGGAACTACCAACTTTCTTATACAGAATTGGGAACCTTCTGCTGTATGGATGGCAAATGACAAGTGACAACGCATTTCGTATTTTGGATTCTGGATTTTGGATTGGACTGCCCGAGCGAGTTCCCTTGCGATCAAACGCCATTGATTCCAATCGTACATGGGTTTCCAAAGCCCGCTGCGTAATGTCTACTACGAGTCTTGGCCACTCAAACCCGGCGTTCGCGCACCGATTTTTTCCAGCTATGAAATCCTGCGACAACTCCTGTCTGCACAAGCTGTTATGCGAACATCAGCCTGCGTTTTGCTGTTCCAGGGGATTTGACCGACACGTGACGGTTAAATCTTTAGGTAGATATTAGGTATGGCCTTGCAGACTTTGCCAACCTGGGGTGCAGGTAAGGAAAAGGGAGTGGATGGACGGGATGGACGACATGGACGGGCCGGCGTGCCTCACGATGCAGTGCCCTGCCGCCGATATTCCACGCATCCACGACATCCGGCACTCTTTCGCCAGCCAACTCCTGGCAAACGGCGCTCCCCTCTTGTACGTGAAAGAACAGATGGGCCACGCCAGCATCCAGACGACCGTGGACATCTACGGCCGCCTGATCCAAGGCGCAAACCGGAACAAAGTCACCCGGCTGGACGACGCGGTCTTCGGCGGTGCGGAATTTATGCAGAAGGCGGGGTAGAGTGCTGCGGGGCTGATGATGCAGCCGCGCCAATCGTGCGCGCCCAAACAGTTTCGCGCACGTCCCCAAAGCTTCGGAGATTCCCAAGGAGCCTGCGTTCGCGTTCAATCGGAACTCAAACCATGCTCTGCCACAAACCGCTTCACGGTCCTTGTTGGCGCCTTGTTTGCCTTCATGTATTCCCGTTGATAGAGCGGATAGCCAAGTCCGTCGGTGATCGTCGCGGGCACGGGGGTGATTTCCACCAGCGTGTTGCCCTTGAAGTGGCAGATGTATTTCTGATTGGCCGTCTCCCACCCTCTTTGCGGCCAGTTGGACTCAAACCAGCAGTCAGACTGATTCCACTTGAGAGTGTAAGTCTCGGTGGACTCGACAATGGGGAACTCCATTGTCAACGTAACGCCGCCTTTGACCGGGTCGAAGATTGCATACTGGCCATTCCAGAACGGCGTGGCGGCCAAGCCGTTGATCTTGCTGCTGACCGCTTTCCTATCCACCCACAGCGGCATGCGCACCGAGATTCTTTCGGCCGTCTTGTTCCTGATTACCACCTTGCCTTCATAGGGAAGGCAACTGTCAATATCCAACCACGGTGAGGCGCGATTGAGCAACAGATTGATCCTGGCGGCTTTGTTACTGCAATCCACGATGCTCTTCCAGGCGTAATACATCCCCTTGGCACCGTTGCCCAGACAGCAGATCGTGTATGACCATGTATGACGAGGAATCTTGGCGGGATGCCCGCCATCGGAAAAGAAGGCGCCGATATTCCGCTCAACCATTTGCCGGGTCATGTCTTTTCCGGGGACACAATCCTGGCGAGTATGCACGATATCCCCATCCTGGGGTCCCTCGGCGAGTTTGTCCGGCCCAGGCATCTGGGCGACGCACCTTGCGACCAGTTCCTTGTCCACAAACTGCACTTCACTCAAATGGTTGCGGACGTATTGATCAACGTGGTCCCAGTAATCGCCAACTCCCATGGCGCTCAGTTCGGCGGCCAGCACGGTCATGTCGCCGATCGTGCAGGTTTCGCCTAACGCCCCTATGCGGGCGATGCCGGCGTTGCGCGCATATTCATAGCCGTTGCGGACGAATTCTTTCAGCCACGCGTCGTTGGCGCGCTGGGCGTATTCGAGCATGCCGATCAGGGCGCCGGCATAGGAATGCATGTGGCCTTTGAAGTGGCCGCGCTCGGCGCCGGCAAAAAACTTCGGTTCCACCTCCGGCTCCCAGAATGTGGGCTGGCTGACGAAGCGGCTGAACTTGCCGGCCAACTCCAGGTCCTTGGGATTGCCGGCAAGATCATACCACTGGCAGAGCGCCCACATCGGCCCGCTGTGCTGGTGGGTCTGGTCTTCGTAATTGTTGATGCCGGATATCGAG
>Ga0209777_10005032_pt1 | contig 15399 bp, 26 predicted proteins | sample FrelakmetHBP12HB_FD_187147 | JGI IMG/M metagenome (GOLD analysis project Ga0209777, IMG submission 187147) | Freshwater lake sediment microbial communities from the University of Notre Dame, USA, for methane emissions studies -HBP12 HB (SPAdes)... | ecosystem: Environmental > Aquatic >... | reverse complement strand
CTCTAGTTGTCTTAATTTGTTTGTTTTAACACATATATTATCCATATAATCCTCTAATGGTTATTTGGTGGCTATTAATAGCCACCAAATATCTTAATATTAGCCTTGACCTCTATAAGCTTTTTTGTTGCGCTTATCGTTTTTTGATTTAAAATGTGTATTTCTACTGCATCCAATAGTAGTCTTTTTTGGTACTCTTTTTTTGGATAATTTACTACTTCCTGATTTAACTGGTGCTGCCATGTTGTTTCTCCTTATTTAATAATTTATTTTTTAATAATATACCAAGAATCATTTGTAACTCTATGCAAATCTTCCATTGTATAGTTTTGTTCTGGTAAAAATTGATTTAGTGCTTTATTAACGCCTGGTAAACTATAATCATGTCCTGCAAATATTCCATTTGTTTTTACTTTATTAAAATAATTGCAGAAATCTTGATATGCATGTTCATAAGAATGATCAGCATCAATAAAAATAAAATCTAATTCACCATCAGTAATGTGTGTAATTGCATCCTCTGATGAAAGTTCCAAAAATGTAACTTTACTAGATTGTGATATGCTTGCTAAATTACTGTTTGCAATTGATTTGCTATATGAAATTAAATTTTCATCGATTTCTTGACACCAATCAGTATATGGTTTATATTGATCTACTGCATACATTTTAGATATATTATCACAATTTTCTAAAATTTGACACAAATTTTCACCTTGCCATACTCCAACTTCACATCCTATAATATTATCACCAAGAGTTTTAATGATTTCCAATAACCCATTACTTGCACATGCTGTATTACTAAATTTCATATTTGTGTATCCTTATTTTGTATTGTTAATGCCATTAACCGTCATATCAATTGCCAAGTCTTTAGCTGTTTTAACTGATAACATATCGATTAATTGTTGAGCACCTGATCCAGCAACTCCACTAGAATTACCAGTTACTACAGTAGGTACCCAAGCTCCTTTATAATTACCAATAGCATTAGCATATGCTTCTTGAATTTTTACATATGCTTCTAGTTTTTGATCTAATGCACCATTAGCAGCCATTTCTAATCGTTTACGTTCAGCATTACCTTGACCTTCTAATATTTGCTGTAGTTTATATTGTTCTGCTTTTTTAGCTTGTAATGTAGCAACTTCTAATTCTTGTTGTGCTTCAGTTACTTTTTGTGCTTTAATTGCTTCTTGTGCCCATTTTGTACCAGCTGCATTTGCTTCACCTAGTTTAGCAGCTGTTATTGCATCTTGTTCAGCTTTTAAAGCATTAGCTTGGGCTTGTTGAACTGATTGTATAGATTGTTGTCTTTTTATAATTTGTTCTTCAATTGCACTATCATATGTGATTCTATTAATAGTAATAGGAAGTAAAGTTACACCAAATTCAAATACATTACTTGCATTTTCTCTAACAGGTTTACCAGTATCATCTACTACAATTTCAGCAGCATTAACAGTTTTTTCTTGACCTGATAAAGGATCTGTTACTTTAACGGTAACTATATGAGTTTTATATGGTCCATTTTTTGCTTGATCTTGTAAGTATTGTTGTAAATCATTCCGTTTTTCAGCTGCTGATTCAGTTGAAGACATCAATGGACCAGTTGTAAAAGTTGCTGATTCTATTGCTGTACGTATTAATTGTTGTTCAATAGCAATAGGATTGCTAAATTTACGATGAATTTTTATTAAATGTTCATGGTCATTAGGCATTTCCCAAGAAACAACTCCTGAAATGTTTGCATGACCACCATCATTAAATCTAATTGGAATACTTTCGTCTTTGGTGCTTCCTTGATCTAAACTTGAACTAAATGAAAATTGTGTTCTCATTGGGTATTTTTGAACCTTACCAAACCATTGTCCATACCAACCAGGCTCCGTTGCTGCAACTAATGTTCCATTAGGATATTGAATAACCATGTATTCAGTTGAATCTAATGTCTCAACAACTTTAGTCAAACTTATTAAAAATATAATAGTACCAATAAATATACCTATTACTTTAAGAATTGTTTTATCTGTTTCACCCATTTTTAATCTCCTTAATTTTAGTTTCTAATTTGTTAATTAACTCTTTTTCTTCTTTTATTTCATCAATAGATTTAATCATTTTGTTTAAATCTCTAATGTTTTTATTAAATATTGGAAATATTGTTTTACCTTTAATAATTGGATATATCAGTTGAGTAATTACTACCGATACAAATAATGATCCTATACTAATCTCTAGTAACAATAACACGATTATTCTCCTTATAAATCAACGACATATAAATCAAGATCTGGATTTGATTCAATTAATTCTTCTACTATTGGTTTAACATCATTGCTCCATGATAGGCCACCTAATTTACATCCTATCATAGGAATGTATAATGGTAGATTGTGATGCATAGCAAATTCAGCTATGTGTATTAATGTATCATGAATTGCTGATATATTAGCATATATTTTACCATCATGTCCACAATACACTTGTGTAAAACAATTTGCTACATATAATTCATTTTCAATAATTTCGATTACTTGGGTTGTACCCAATAGATCTCCTGGGTTATTTTGTTTTTGAACCAATTTAACATAATCAGTGTAAACATTATTCCATTTATTTTTAATTGCTAGAGCACATCCAGCACCCATGGCTCCTAAACAATTAGTTCCATGACCAATGACTCCACGAGTTACGGTGGTTATATCTTTTTTTAAATATGTAATCATTATTTTCTCTTGTAAGTATAAAAAATTATAAGCATCCTTGCTAATGTATATTATGAATTAGCAATAACAATAGCTCCACATTCATTATCTTCCGAAACTTCTACTTTAGTTAAGTTAAATTCTTTTAATAATTCATGTGCAATCATTTCACAAGACTTCCCACCAAAATCATGTAACCTAGAATTATAAACCCAATATTGTTCACTTAAGTATTCTAAAATTTGATGTTTTAATTTAATAAATTCAATATCTCTATCACTATGGGTTACGTCAATATATGCTGTAATAAAAAAATTATGTCTATGAGGATGTAAAAGATATTCCACTTCTAGAATATCACAATTTTCCCAATAATGGATTCCTTCTACTTGTAACTTGCAGAAAATTTCCATTGATGTTGATTTTTCTGTTTTGGTTAGATGTGATGGTATCACACCAATAATATTATTAATTAATGATATATCTCTGTGTATAACACCTTTTCTCATATCCTGTATACATCTCATTAAGTTGTTCAGTTGTTCATCTGTAATGGTACTCATTGTTATCTCGCTAGTTGATATGATTTTAATAATTTGTTAAGTTCCCAATCAGTTTGAGAAATTGGTGGTTTACATAGATATTGTGGTATAATGTTTCCAATTTGATCGCAAATATTTGCATTGTATACAGTTTCAGGTAAAATAATTCCTATACAAGTCAGACAACCGTTTAATGAAGCAATATCTTCATTAAATGAAGCAAATGGGTATTGATCATACTCATTGGATATTATATGTTCAAGATCTAATAATTGGTTTTGATTGCCACCATTTAAAAAAATCATGGTTTTATGATTATTAGCCCACTCAGAATACATAGAGTGTTGTGTAGTATTCTGATTGTACTTTATTGATATTTCGGTTATGATGTGTGCACTTTGCAATCCAATCTGTAAACTGGATAAGTACATATTTGAAAATGTATATAGTCTCATATATCTTATTAAATGTTAATTAGAAAAATCTAATTATACACTAATAAGATATAATTACAACTTAGAAACTATTTAATTTTAGCGATTCTATAACATCAGACAAAAACGATTGCTCTTCTAATTTTTTAGATTCTGCTTTTTTCTTAGCTCTGTTTTTTCTTTGTTGTTTTCTATCTCGTTCTCTTATTTTAGCAGCTTTTTCTGGATCTTCCATTTGTTTTGCTTTGCTTTTTCTTTGTTGTTCTCTTCTTTTAGCAGCTTTTTCTGGATCTTCCATTTGTTTTGCTCTGTTTTTTCTATCTTGTTCTCTTATTTTAGCAACATATTCTGGATCTTCCCTTTGCTTTTTCCTTGCTTCATTCCGTGCTTTGTTGTGTCGTTCTCTCATTTTAGCAGCATACTCTGGATCTTCCATTCGTTTTTTTCTACATGCTACTTTACGTTGTTCTTTTTCTTTTCTTTTTTGCTCTATTGTTTTTTCTAATTCTTTTCTTACTATATCATTTTCTGTCCCTTGCATTCTAGTTTTATGTGCTAACATAAATTCATCAGCTAACTTTTTTTGTCTTTCTTGTCTTGTTAGTACTGGCTCAGGAGTTTTAATTTTACTTTTTGAATTTGTTTTGTTTATTTTGTTTAGTTCTTGATTAAACAAATAATCATATCTTTGTTTTGTTTCTTCAGCTGATAATTGTTTTGTTTCTTCATCAGATAACGTTTGTTTATATATATCAATACTATGAGGTCGTTTTTGTTGACCATCTGTTTCAAATAAATCAATCAATTTCATATTCTTCTCTTAATAATCTGATAACATCAGGCAAAAATGATTGCTCTTCTAATTTTTTATTTTTTGCCGCTTCTCGATCTTTCTTTGCTGCTAATCGGTGTCTTTCTCTAAATTCAGCTGCATATTCTGGATCTTTCATTCGTTTTTCGTGTGATTCTCTGTTTAGTTTTTTTATTCTAGCAAATTCTTCTGGATCTTCTTTTCGCTTAGCTAGTGCTTTTCGTTGTTGTTCGTTAAATCTAGCAGCATATTCCGGATCTTTCATTCTTTTAGCATGTGATAATCGTTTTCGTTCTTTTATCCTAGCAACTTCTTCTGGATCTTCTTTTCGCTTAGCTAGTGCTTTTCGTTGTTGTTCGTTAAATCTAGCAGCATATTCCGGATCTTTCATTCTTTTAGCATGTGATAATCGTTTTTGTTCTTTTATCCTAGCTAATTTTTCCGGATCTTCTCGATCTTTCTTTTTTGCTAATCGGTGTCTTTCTCTAAATTCAGCTGCATATTCTGGATCTTTCATTCGTTTTTCGAGTGATAATAGGTTTTGTTCTTTTACTTTTGTTGCATATTCTGGATCTTCTAATCGTTTTTTTCGTTTTTCTTTTACTTTTGCTGCATATTCTGGATCTTCTAATCGCTTAGCTAGTGCTTCTTTTGCAATTCTTTTTTTTCTAGCTAATTTTTCTTCTGGTGTTAGTCCACTTAAATCAATACGTATTCGTTTTGGTTTACCTTGTTGTTTTTCTAATTCTTTTGCCTTCTGTTCTATCTCTTCATCGGTTAATTTTTCGTTTGATTTTAATACTTTTGTGTTTAATATCCCTTGCTGGTCTTTCTTTTTTCTTTTTTTAAGTGTTTCTTGTTCTATACCGGTTTTTTGAAGGTTTTGTAATTTATCTTCATCTTTTATTATTCCTGTTTCTAATATACTAAATAATTTCATTTTTTTCTCCTATTATCTAATACGATTTCGACTAGTTTCAATACCAGCACCTACGTTTCCAAATAAATTGAAATTTTTGCTATCACTAACTGGCCAAGAATATATATAATGACCTGCATGATCCTTTACTGTCATAAATTCTGTATCACCAACAACCCAAATTTGAATATCAGCTCTGTATCCTTGCAATACAGTTTGATTAAAATCTAATTCAGCTTCTGTTTGTCGTTCACCGTTTCGTCTTAAATATGAACCAACTTGACGAATTTCTTCATCTGTGTTTGGTCCAGATCCATTTACATTTGCAATAATATCAATATCTTCAATATCAGTATTAGTTAATGGTCTAAATATTGCTCTTCCAATAGCTCGAATACCACTCTTCATATAACCAGGTAAATCTTCAATCTTGTGCCAATTAGGCTCTGTTAAATCAGTAGATACATCTGTATTACGATTAGCTAATCCTTGACCTCTAATAGCAACTTCAGTTCCTGGTGGTCTAGGTTCTGGTCTTCCCATAGTATTACGTGTACGAGCTGGACGATCATCTTCTAATCCACTTTGATCTATTTGATTTAAAAAATCACTTGAATGTTGATCCATTTGAACACCAGATACATCTCGTCTAGTTCTTTCTCTACCTGCTTGTTGCTTTTGAACATTCCTGGTACCAGGACGATTTGATGGAGCATTAAATGGACGATCATTTAAAAGATCATCCATATTAACATCACGTTGATTTGTTTTGGTTGGTCTAGATCTATCAGCTTCAAATACCAACTGATTCCATTGAGCAAGAGGATTATACCACTCCCTTACTTTTTCACCTGATAATTTACCTGAACACGTTTGATTCATTATCATATTACCAGCTATATATTTCATATACTTATCAGCTGATTTGTCTTTCTTGTTTTTTTCTTTTTTTCTGTTATAATATCTGATAATCTCATGCTTATTCCCATTAAGTTCAGATATATTTATACCTATCTTAATTTAAAATAAACAAATAATGGCCAAAATATTACACTAAGCACAATAATCCAAATAATATTAAATATAAAACATATTACACCTAATATAAACAACAGCAATATAAACATATACTTACTCATTTGATACCCCTATAAAACAAAAAAATGATATATTAATAATATATCATTTTTTATAAATTTTCAACATTGTTAATTTTACTGATTAGGTCTAGTTGATTTGATAATAGTTTCTAGATCTTCTGCATATTGTCTACGAGCAATATCCCTATTCATTAATATATTTTTAATATCTACAGATAAACAATTAAGATCACTTGTTTTTAATGTAGGTAATACTGGTCTAGTTGGTAATGGTAAAGGAGTAGTAACATAGATTATCTTTTCTACTTCCTTTGGTGGTTGAGTTGAACAACCACTACCAAGACTGCTCAAGAGGATTAATAGAATTATTGGAATTCTTTTCATCTTCAATCTCCTGTTTATGTTTTTCTTGTACTTCTTCTAACATATTTTGTGTTTTAATTAATTGTTCATTTTGCTTAATGTTTGTATTAGCAACAATAGTATTAACTACAGCAACTTCAGTTGTTTGTGCTAATGTTAGTTCAGCTTGCTTCTTAACAGTCAATGAATTTAAAAAACTAATAACTGTTTTTAATATCAATTGGAATATTTGCATAATATTACCTCTTTTTAAATACTATTTTTTTATTATGAGAAAAAGTTCGCAATCCAACATTTACCATTGATAATATTTCAAGTTGAGTTGATTCATCTACTACAAATCCATACTTATTTTGAATCCAAAATGATACCATTGCAATTAAATTAACCCAAACAGTTTTACTGTGCAAAATGTATTGTACAGCCTCTTGTGCTTCAACTTTTCCATCATCATCAATATCAATCGTATTGTAAATATCCATACAATCCAAATCAGTATTAGATTCTGTTGTATTAGATTCCACGTCTTGGGTTATTATATCTGCCATAATAACCCCCTTATTGTGTTGCTTTATTAGATTGAACAGCTAATTCTACACCTAAAGACACAACAGATAAACCAATTTTAATTTGTGATTTAGCTAAACTGGAAATAATTAATGCTATTGCTGCATCTCGTTTAGCTCCTGGTAATATCAAAGTTGGATCTGCTTCTATTTGAGCAACCGCAGCAGATGCTAATGGTAATACTACTTCTAATTCTTTTTTTACCGTATCTTTAAACAATACAGATAAAAATTGGCCTAACGTACCCAATGTAGTTATAAACCATTGTTTAATACTCATATATCCCCCTTGTTAAATTTATAGTAAACTAACAATTGATTTGATTGTTAGTAATGTGTTTATTGTTTTTTTTGCTAACCTAAAAGCTTCGACATCGTTCATATCATTTTGTATATCTGCTACTGATATAACATCTTTCATTAATTCATCAAATTCATCATCAGAAATCTCATTGTTTTTATGCTTATAATATAATGAGATAGTTGAATTTGCTAAATTTTGTATTGTGACATTATTAGATTTAGTCAATTCAATGACCCCAGCCATTATATCATTATTCATAATTTACCCATTTCTTGTATTATAATACTTGTACCAACTAACATATCATTTGTTTTAAGTTTACAATAACCAATAGATGCTGATACTTTATGTTTATATCTGGATTGCATATCAATAACCATATTGTTAATAATGCTAGTAGATTTTGCAAAATAGGTATTTTGCACTCTATGAGTTGAATATTGTAGTTGGTGTTCTAGCATAGTATGTAATTTTTCTAGATTATTAACTACATTAGGTGTTCCACATGATGTATGTACAATCAATATTTGTTCCTTAATAGAAATATATCTATCATATTCCCCAGAATCAAAATTTAAATTAACACATGATACAAGCAAAAGAGGTAATAATAAAATTAAATGTTTCATACTGTATATGTTTCTCCATAATTGAATTATACATATACAGTATTTAGGGTTTAAACTTTAAATTATAATATATCTTGTTTTATTTGATAGTTAGCCAATTTTTACAATTATTCTATTTTAAATTGGTTTAATAATTCAATTTGATTATCATTTAAATTAGTTGGAATTTTTATTTTTATACGACACAATATATGTCCAGTATTGTTATTATAAGTAATACCTTTATTAGAAAGCTTCAATAAAGAATCGTGTTGTGTTCCAGCTGCAATATTTAATTTTAACTGTTCACCTGTTAATGTAGTTACAATAGCACTAGTTCCTAATATAGCATCTATCGCATCTACTGTAATATTCATATGTAAATCTAAGTTATGTCTAGTATATACACTATGTGGTTGAATATTAACAACGATTATAACACCATCTCCTCTCATTATAGTACCATGAGGTATACCATTAGGTATTTTTATATTTGTATTAACTTGTTGTTTTGTTGTTCCTATACCATGACACGTATTACATGGATCAGTTACAGTTTTCCCTTTTCCATGACAGGTTGGACATGTAATTATCATTGGACCATGCATCATATGACCATGACCTTGACATGTTGGACATATTTTAATACTTTCAGGTGTTTTTGATCCTGTTCCATTACATGTATTACATTGAACATCTTTAGTAAAACTAATTGGTTTTGAACATCCAGTAAAAGACTCTTCTAATGTTATAGATACCATCACTTGTTGTTCTTGTTGATTATGCCCTTGACCAAAAAAAGTTGAAAACACATCAGCATGATTAAATCCAAACCCACCAAATCCTCCACTATTTTGATTTGGTTGGTTATGTCCATATTGATCATATAATGCTCTTTTATTATCATCTGATAATGTTTCATATGCTTCTTTTATTTCTTTAAATTTGGTATCATCTCCATTAGTTCTATCAGGATGGTGCTGCATTGCTAATTTTCTATATGCTTTTTTTATTTCAGCGGATGATGCGTTTTTTTCTACACCTAAAGTTACATAATAGTCTTCTTTTGTCATAATATCGTCAAAGTTAGTAGTTAAAAATAATATTTATAATTTATTTTACACTAAATTTTAATTGAATTCAACTAGTTTATTCTTCTGGTCTACACGGATCAATGATTACTATTTGTGGACCATATTTTGTTAATCTCATCATTAAATTATCAATATGCATATCATTTCCATATTTTCTAAATAATGGTTCTAATAAATCCATTGCTTCTTGAAATTTAGGAATCAATGAATGTGTAGATACCATTGATCTATCAACTACACTATCAAACAATCTTCTCAAATCAAATGAATCTGTTAATGGACCATCATAATCAATTCCAATATTTTGCAATGCTTGTCTAATCATTGAATCATCAAATTTATGCATGGGAATTAATTTTTCCATAAATGCATAAACCGTAAAATGATCATACATTAGATTATCATATTTTAACGATGTATCACCTTCTTCTTCGTGTATTTTATATCCATATATCCTTGGAAAAAATGGATTATCCTGATGATTTTTTATTAGATCTAAGAATTTAATATAGGAATCATTCATACTGAATACTTTTACAACTTTTAATATTCTATTAGGATGTTGCAAATCTTTGTATACTTTACTATCAACAACTCCACCACCATATCCACTACCAATTAATTTAAATCTATTAGGCATATTATCTGGATCAAATGTATATTTCTTTTGAAATGTCACATTGTCTTTTCTATTTGGATCTCTTATTTCTATCAACAACATAAAATCAACCTATTATGCCAAAAATTGATTAACAAATAATAAAGACTGTCCATCTAATTCAGGTTGTTGTGGATATCCATTTTGTGCTAATTGGTTTACTATACCCATTACTAAATCTTGATTATTGATTTGATAATTACTATTTTTTAATACTTGTGTCATATAATAAGTAAGAGCACCATAATACTTATTTTCTGATTGAATCCATGCATCAGCACTAGTTTGATAACTTTTACACCCAGCAATTAATAAACCAACTTGGTCTTTATTATCAACTAATGCCTTTTCTTTTGGTTCTAATTCTAATCCATATGCTCTATTTGCTATATCAACTGGTGGTGTAATTGATCTACTTCTAGTTGGTCCTTGTAACTCTAAAGGTGGTGCAAAATCTCTTAGTCCATCACCGGAATGACAACAATCCAATGTTACTGTTAAATTTACACCAGAAGGTACACTATTAAATATTCGTTTTAGATCCTTATCTTTAATCATTAGATCTCTCCAATTCATATCATATGGAACTATTACTTCATCTAATCCATCTGGTTCTGATAAATTATCATAATCTGTCATACAAACCTGAGCTCCATGACCAGAATAATGAAAATATAATACATCACCAGGAACAGCATCTTTAACTAACCACTCTAATCGCTCTAATATATTAGCTGTTGTTGCTGATTTATCAGTTAACATCCTAACTAATCTAGGATCAGAAAAACCTAATTTATTAACCAATATTTCATTAATAGCCATTACATCATTAACACATCCACGTAATGAATGATCAGTATCTGGATAATTTATTCCTACCAATAAAGCCTTTTTCATATAATTACATCTCCAATCAAATATAAGTATATTTATTATAGCTACGCTTGATATGTTCATTTTGTTTCGTGATAAATCACTTCACCAAAATTCCATATCAGTTTATTAGTAATTAAGTAATATTAAGAGCAATATAACCATATTCACTTCTTTAATATTCAGGATTGTAAGAATATTGACAATTATTAATATTACCCAAGTAGCTCATGGCCCCCGTTATTTGGTTTAATGAAGAACCATCGCAATACAGGGTAGGTACTACGAGAACAATGTGAAATTTTAGATAATATGATACTTGCCCAGAGCGGATGAGAGAACCTCGACTTGTACATCACATGGGTTTGATGTAGGCAGCAGCAATTGCGAGCTATGTGGATGAATATAACCCCATTAAATAAAAATTAATAGGGTTATGTTGTTAATATAATTTAATTGCTGTTATACTAATTCCAGTTACTATGTTAGTATTAATTTGTGTAACTGCTGCATCAGCATCTAATAATTCTTCAAATTCAATTACATCCGTTTTAATAGTTGGTGTAGCATGGACATATCTCGTTATTACAAATATTTTATAATTTTTCATACTGTACTCTTCTGTTATTAAACTTGTATTATACAATATAATTGCATAATATCAACTATTAATTGTAATTTTTATTGATATCAAAAATTAGGGTAAAACTCATAAATATAGGTATAAGAGTTATTATATTGAATGGGGATAATAGTTATGTATTTGCACAGAAGACGTTTGCCACCACAATTTAGTGAAAGACAAGAATATTCAAATCAACCTCCATATCCATATTGGGAATATCCACAAATGCAACACCAAGAACCAAAAAATGTAGGATCTACTACCCTTACATTACAACAATTTGGTGGAATTGTTATTGTTCTTAGTAGCATACTCTTGAGTGGATTTAGTACTTGGAATAACCTTAATCGAGATCTTGATTTACAAAAATCTACATCTGAACAATTTAGAGCTCAAATAACTAAAGATATTGATAGCATATCATCAGATGTAAAAGATTTGAAAAATATACAAGAAACTATTAAAAATGATAATAAGTTATTAGCAGATACACTCAATAAACGGATCGCAGAATTAGATGCTTCTGTTACTCAACTATACCAAAAAGTGAATGGAAAATAATGAAAAAATTACTATACATTATTTTTGTTGCTTGTTTGGAGGTTCAAGCAAATGATATTATTGTTTGGAAAGACTATAAGGATACTATTGTATGGAAAGAATATAATAATACTCTAATACTGGATAGACTCTCATTACAAAAAATATTTACTCAACGTCTAACTAAATGGCCAGATGGTAGATATATTCAAGTTATTACTAAACCTAATGACTCCATTGAACATAAAGATTTTATGACTAACACATTAGGTTTATCTCCAACTCTATATAATCAACTTAAAAAACCAATATTAGATTATACACCTGATATCATAGAAGTTCAAAACGATAAACAAATGATGATGAAAATTGAAACAACCCCTGGATCAATTGGATATCTAAATTATGAAGTATACATTAACTCTAAACACATTATTGTCCTAGATTCAAATAACCTAAATTAATATTTGCACTATAAATATTAATAAAAAATAGGATAACTTTATGGTCACTTATATTCAATCACTAGCCGGCATCACTACCGAATTACTTCAAGAAGCTAGAGAAGATACTATCGCTTCCAACCAAGGTAATAAATTAATTCAAGCATTTAACTCAAAAGAACCACAACCACTCCAAATATCTCCTCTTGAATTAATTAAAAATATTGCTCAACAAACTATTCCAAAATATATTCAATGGACTATTAACCAATATATTACAGATCCAACATTCCAATTAAAAGATATTCCTAATATCAAAAAATTACAACAAGCCTACGATAGAATTAATACTAATAAAACTAATATTAATACACTTAATATCAAACAACTAATTGCTTACTTAAACGAAGACCAAGGTGGTCAACACAAATATAATACATTTGCTAATAGATTTTATCAGGCAATGCGAACTGCAGTAAAAAATGGTGATGGTGTTTTTAAACTAGAAAGTCCTGATTATTGTGTTTATACACCAAAGAATTGGGAAGGAAGTAAATGCTTAAGACGAGCTAATCCCGATGTTGTTAAATTATGTACCACCTTTCTTGATGATTCATATCATTATAATGAATATTCAAAAAATGGAATATTGGATTATATATTAACACCTAACACTATGTATCTTTGTTATATATCCACTAAACCTGACAAAAATTTTGAATTTGCTGATTTTGGCAATATACACCAATTAGCCCCCTTACCAAAAAAAGTAAAAGATGTATTATATCCCGATTTTAAATTAACTAACAACATCTTCTCTACATTATTAATGTATCAACCAAAAATGACTGATACATTAGAACAACAAGTTATTAGTAAATTAGATGGAGTTACTGAGGAGATGGTTCAAACAATAAAACAGTATGATAATCAATTTAGTAAGAAATATATGACTGTTAATATTATAAATGCATTTTTAAATGAAATACAAAAACAAGCAGATAATGATGATTATTCAGATGATGATTATTCGGAAGATGAAGATGAGCATTACGATGCTCTTCATGCTGAAATAGGTCAACGATTTAGTTTAATGTATGGTCAGATTGTTACTTATTATACCAACAATAAAATACAAGACCGTGACCAATTAGCTGAATTTGTTAATAAAGTGTATAACACAAGACATAACCTACTAAAAGACGAATATGATAGTGATCCAGATCTAGACCTAGATTTTGATGAGTTTTGTATAAGAGTATTGGATGTTTTTGATGATGAAGATTACTTCGATATTAACTTAGAAGAAAGAATAGTAGCTAATAATTTTCCCACATTTGATGACGTTAATGAAGCTAGAGATTGGATCAATAAACTACAAGAAGATGATCATAAATTTTGGATTCTAGAAGACTCACTATGCCAACAAGACCGCACACATGTAGGAATGATAGAATTAAATAACGCCCTAAGAGAAATGAGATATCAGTGAGGAATGATATCTCATTGATAATTATTGAGGATTTATGCTAATCTCTTTTTTCTAGTATCACTAAATAATTTAGTTACATCCCTATATAAATCCATATCTTCTTTCTTAGGCCAATTAGAGAAGTAACTATCATATGCTTCTCTAATACTCCTATAATATTGTATAGGTTGATCTAATTTATCTATTAAATAATAATCCCTTTCAGTAACACTATCATACTCAATACCAACAACTAACCCATGTTGATCTAATAATTCAAACTCTTCTTTACTAATATTGCTCATTTATATCCCTTTATTGTTGTTTAATATACATATTATACTAAATTATAACTACAAAATAAATGTTGTAATTATCTCGAGTGATTGTTATATATTGATCTCAATGCATCCAATATATCTGATTCCAAATACTTGAATTCAATACTATAATTCCTTGGCGCTTGACATACTCGCCTACTAATACACTCATTATCATACTCAACCCTATATTCATCTCTTACCCACCTATAATATATTTCAGTATTTTCATCATAAATTTCAATACAATATACCTCCCTACTCTTTGTATCAAAACATACTATCGATTCATAATCAATTGAGTCACGATTATTTAATAATTGCCATACATATACATACACGTTTTCACCAAAACATGACCAATTATAATTTGAACTATTATATACCTTATAATCAATAATTTCTAACCACTCTACTATCTTCATTGCGGAAAACCAGTAACAGCACAAAATGGCAATAATAACAACAATAATACTACCACTAATATAATTACTATATATCTTTTCATTCCTACCCCACTAACGTCTTTATACACGGCAAATTAGAATACTCTATCCCAACACCAATAAATAACATAATTACCATTATTAATGATAATACAATCACAATCTTAGCTAATACCATAACAACTCCCCTTTACTATACATCTACATATTCTAATTTAAATTTTTCAAATAAATTCTCTTTTGGATATCCCCTCGGATTACACAAAATTCTAGTATCCCCAATCATATAATCACTCTTATTATGTAAATGACCATGAATCCAAACTACAATATTATCCCTATCCATAATAAAACTTTCAAGATTTGAACAAAAACCACCATTCATGATAATTTCATTTTCATATATTGGATTAATCGATCGAAATGATGGTGCATGATGCGTTATTACTACTATCTTCCTATCTCTATGCATAACCGTCATCAAATCTATATAATCAACCGCTTCCCTAAACCTAACAATACAATCATCTGGTGTGAATTTACAATCACCATTACCAATAATTCTAAAATC
>Ga0209777_10005031_pt1 | contig 15400 bp, 16 predicted proteins | sample FrelakmetHBP12HB_FD_187147 | JGI IMG/M metagenome (GOLD analysis project Ga0209777, IMG submission 187147) | Freshwater lake sediment microbial communities from the University of Notre Dame, USA, for methane emissions studies -HBP12 HB (SPAdes)... | ecosystem: Environmental > Aquatic >... | reverse complement strand
GCTGGAGGAGATCGACAACCTGCTGATCAAGTCAACGCAGGACGATCCCGACAGCCCCGTCAAGTTCAAGGTGAATCCGAAGGAGCCGGCCGGGCGTCGCTGCTCAGGCAAGGTGTGGCTGTACGACGGTCGTACCGGCGAGCGTTTCGACAACAAGGTGACGATCGGCTACATGTACATCATGAAGCTCCTGCACCTGGTGGACGACAAGATCCACGCCCGCAGTACCGGTCCCTACTCCTTGGTCACCCAGCAGCCGTTGGGCGGCAAGGCGCAGTTCGGCGGCCAGCGCTTCGGCGAGATGGAGGTTTGGGCCCTGGAGGCCTACGGTGCTGCTTTCACCCTGCAGGAGATGCTCACGATCAAGTCGGACGACACCATCGGACGCGTGAAGGCCTACGAGGCCATCGTCAAGGGCGAGAACATCTCCAAGCCCAACATCCCGGAATCGTTCAAGGTGCTGATGAAGGAGATCCAGAGCCTTGGCTTGGACGTGTCCGTGCAGAGTGAGGAAGGCGACATACTCGAGGTGCGTGAGGAGGACGACGACCTGCTGCGCGCCGCCGAGGAGTTGGGCATCGACCTAACGGCGAGCCTGCGTGCCCGCCAGCAGGTGGACGGTCTGGAGGTGGACGGCGAAGAAGCCGAGGTCCCTGGCCTCAGCGACCTTGTGGGTGCCTCCGCGCTCGTCACAGAGGTGGATGAGGAGCTCGAACACGACGAAGTCGAAGAGCCCGAGGTGGAGGAAGGCGAGTTCGACCTGCACCCCGACGTAGCGCTAGAGGATATCGACATCGCCGACCTCAGTATCCACCTCGACGGCGGTGACGCCGCCCCCGAAGACACTCACACTGACGAATAGCGCTGCCGAGGCAAAGGGAGCTTGACGTGATAGACATCAACAACTTCGATTCCATCCGGATCGGCCTTGCCTCGCCCAAGCAGATCGAGGGCTGGTCCAAGGGAGAAGTCACAAAGCCTGAGACGATCAACTACCGCACCCTGAAGCCCGAGCGCGACGGCCTGTTCTGCGAGCGCATCTTCGGTCCCACCAAGGACTGGGAATGCTACTGCGGCAAGTACAAGCGTGTGCGCTACAAGGGCATCATCTGCGAGCGCTGCGGCGTCGAAGTGACGCGCGCCAAGGTGCGCCGCGAGCGCATGGGGCACATCAGGCTCGCGGCCCCCGTGAGTCACATCTGGTTCTTCAAGGGTGTGCCGTCGCGCATGGGCTACCTGCTCGACATCGCTCCCAAGGAACTCGAGAAGGTGCTCTACTTCGGTGGCAGCTACGTGATCATCTCGGTCGACCTGGAGAAACGGGAACAAGACATGCCCCTGTTGCAGGAGCGCGTCGGTGAGCTCAAGTCTCGCTACGACGTGTACGCCGAGGACCGCGTGCGCGCTATCCGTGCCATGCACGACGAACTTGTCGAGATCATGGCCGGTGACCGGCCGGCGGAGGAGTTCCACCTGTCCGAGCAGCCCGACGACGAGTTCGGGTTCTTCAACTACTTCGACATCTACGAGACGTACCGGCGCATCAGCGTCGGCATCGACCAGTTGGGCGCCGACGAGATCAAGCCGCAGCGCACCAAAGTCGACAAGCTGGCCGACGACTACGTCGACCGCGGCCTCAAGGCCGTGGAAGCCGCCAAGAGCCTAGTCGAGCGTGCCTGGGAGCAGTTCCGCACGGTGGCGCCGCGAGATGTCGTCGGCGACGAGAACCTGTACCTGCAGATGGAGCGCATGTTCGGCCGCGACCCGGGCTACGAACCGGAGAGCTTCGGGGTGTACTTCAGCGGCGGCACGGGGGCCGAGTCTGTTCGGGAGCTTCTCAGGGCGGTCGACCTTGAGGCTGAGACCGCGCAGCTGAAGGAGACCATCCGCACAGCCAAAGGCCAGCGTCAAGCGCGCGCCGTCAAGCGTCTCAAGGTCACATCGGCCTTCCTGCGCAGTGGCAACCGTCCTGAGTGGATGATCCTCGATGTCGTCCCGGTGATCCCGCCGGAGCTGCGCCCGATGGTGCAGCTCGACGGCGGCCGCTTTGCCACCAGCGACCTCAACGATCTCTACCGGCGCGTGATCAACCGCAACAACCGTCTCAAGCGGTTGCTGGACCTGCAGGCGCCGGACATCATCGTCAACAATGAGAAGCGCATGCTGCAGGAGGCCGTCGACGCGTTGTTCGACAACGGCCGCCGCGGCCGCGCGGTGACGGGCCCCGGCAACCGCCCGCTCAAGTCTCTCAGCGACATGCTCAAGGGCAAGCAAGGCCGCTTCCGCCAGAACTTGCTCGGCAAGCGCGTCGACTACTCGGGTCGGTCGGTGATCGTCGCCGGTCCACACCTGAAGATGCATCAGTGCGGCTTGCCCAAGATGATGGCTCTCGAGCTCTTCAAGCCGTTCATCATGAGTCGCCTGGTCTCGCGCAAGCTGGTGCAGAACATCAAGGCCGCCAAGAAGATGGTCGAGTCGATGGTGCCCGAGGTCTGGGACATCCTCGAGGAGGTCATCACCGAGCATCCCGTGCTGCTCAACCGCGCCCCGACGCTGCATCGCCTCGGCATCCAAGCGTTCGAGCCGCTGCTCGTCGAGGGCAAGGCCATCCAGATCCACCCGTTGGTCTGTGCGGCCTTCAATGCCGACTTCGACGGCGACCAGATGGCCGTGCATCTCCCGCTGAGCTGGGAGGCTCAAGCCGAGGCGCGCATCCTCATGCTCTCGACCAACAACATCCTCTCGCCGGCCCACGGCAGGCCCATCTCCGTGCCCAGTCAGGACATGGTCATCGGTGCCTACTACCTTACGTACCATCCGCGAGAGGATCTCGGGACCACTTCGTTCGACGATCTGGCCGACAAGCCCAAGCTGTACGCGAACTACGACGAGGTACTGCGCGCCTATGAGCAGCGCATCCTCGACCAACGCCAAGTGCCGGTGCACCGTTCGGAGGGTATCGCCGACTTCACTCGCTCGCTCATCGGTCTGCATACGTCGAGCGGGGAGCGCATCGTCACCACGGTCGGCCGTGCGCTGTTCAACCAGCAGGTGGAGCAGGGCCTGGCCGAGATCCTCGGCGACGAGCTCCACGACGGCGAGTACGAGTTTCTCAACAGCACGATCACCAAGAAGGCTCTGGCCTCGTTCATCAACCAGCTCGTGGCCCGCTATGGTGCCAACAAGGTGGCGCGTCTGCTCGACGTGTTCAAGGACGTCGGCTTCAAGTACGCCACCCGCGCGGCGGTCACGGTGTCGAAGAACGACGTGGTCATCCCTGAGAAGCGCAAGGCCGAGATCCTCACCGAGCACGAGGCGATGGTCGAGAACGTGCAGTCGCAGTACAACATGGGCTTCCTCACCGAGGAGGAGCGCAAGCACCGGGTCGAGGAGATCTGGCGCGAGGCCGACGTGCGGATCACGGCGGCGACGAGAGCCAACTTCAACCCGCTGAACCCGATCTACATGATGGCTACCTCGGGCGCCCGTGGCGACATCAAACAGATCCGCCAGCTCGCCGGCTGGCGTGGCCAGATGTCCAACCCGAAGGGCGAGATCCAAGAGCAGCCCGTGAAGTCGAGCTTCATCGAAGGACTCTCAGTGCTCGAGTTCTTCGTCTCCACTCACGGTGCTCGTAAGGGTCTCGCCGACACGGCCCTGCGCACCGCCGACTCGGGCTATCTCACGCGACGCTTGGTCGATGTGTGCCAGGACGTGACCATTCGCGAGAAGGACTGCGGCACCAAGGAGTCGATCCCCATGTCGCCGTGGTCGCGTCGCCGCGACGAGAACCCGGAGATGGAGGGGCACCTGCTGGCCGAAGACGTGAAGCGTCCGCAGAGCGACCGCGTCGTCCTCAAGAAGAACGCCAAGATCGGATCGGCTCATCTCGGTCTGCTCAAGGAGCTCTTCGCCGAGCTGCCCAACGCCAAGGTGAAGGTCAAGAAGGGCAAGCAAGGCAAGGCCGAAAGCATGGCCGTGTGGGCTCACGAGCCCAACGAGAACCTGCTTGGGCGTCATCTCGGTGCGCCGATCGTCGACGAGAGCACCGGCGAGGTCGCCTTCGATCGCGACACCCTCATCGACGTGGCGGCCCGCGACGGTATCCTCGACGTACTGCAGCGCGGCAAGGACACCGATCCGATGGTGCCTGTGCGCAGCGTGCTCAAGTGCGACTCGGAGTTCGGTGTCTGCCAAAGGTGCTACGGCATCAGCCTGGCGCACAACTGTGAGGCCGAGATCGGTGACGCCGTGGGTCATATCGCCGCGCAGTCCATCGGCGAGCCCGGGACCCAGCTGACCATGCGCACCTTCCACACCGGCGGCGTGGCTGGTGCCGACATCACCCACGGCCTGCCGCGCGTGGTCGAGCTCTTCGAGGCGCGCAAGCCGAAGGGCGTGGCGCGCATCGCCGAGGTGGCGGGACGCGCCCAGATCGAAGACAGCGAACGCGGTCCCAAGCTGACCGTCTTCCCCGACGACGGGGCGGCAAAGGAGTACCAGTTCCCTCGTCGCACGCGCTTGCTCGTGGAGAACGGGGACCGGGTCGAGCAGGGGCAGTCGCTCACCCCGGGATCGCTGTACCCGGCTGACCTGCTGCGATTCGCCGACAACACGCGCACTGAGCGCTACCTCGTGAACGAGGTCCAAGAGGTGTACCGCTCGCAGGGCGTCGAGATCAACGACAAGCACATCGAGCTCATCGTGCGCCAGATGATGAAGAAGGTGCGCGTGCTCACGCAGGGTGACACGGTGTTCTTGCCAGGCCAGCTGGTCGATCGCAGCCCGTTCAGACGTGAGAACGAGCGCACCGTCGCCGAGGGCGGTCAGCCGGCCGAGGCGGAGCAGGTGATCCTCGGCATCACCAAGGCCTCGCTGGCCACGGAGAGCTGGCTGTCTGCGGCCTCGTTCCAGGAGACGACCAAGGTGCTCACCGACGCCTCTATCGAGGGCAAGGTCGACCACCTGCTGGGCCTCAAGGAGAACGTGATCATCGGCAAGCTCATCCCGGCGGCCACTGGCCTGCGCACGTACCGGACGATGGAGATCTTCCCGGCCGGCAGGGCTGCGGCCGAGCAAGAGGCTTACGAGGCGTTGGAGTTCTGACAGGCGTGCGCGTTCCAACGCGATCAGGCTCTCGTGCCGCGGCGGTGGTCGGCGGGCTCGCCTTGCGACCACCACCGCGGGTTGCTAGACTACACGACTGCTGTTCGCACGGGCCTTCAGACGGAAAGGGTACATGACTACGATCAACCAGCTCGTCCGCAAGGGACGGGAGCGTGTCGTCAAGCGCACCACTACGCCTGCGCTCAGGGGCGCGCCGCAGAAGCGCGGCGTCTGTACCCGCGTCTACACCAACACGCCCAAGAAGCCAAACTCCGCTCTGCGCAAGGTGGCTCGCGTGCGGCTCACCAACGGCATGGAAGTGACCGCCTACATCCCCGGCATCGGCCACAACCTGCAAGAGCACTCGGTGGTGCTCATCCGCGGTGGCCGTGTCCGGGACCTGCCGGGAACCCGCTACAAGGTTGTGCGCGCCGCTCTGGATACCGCCGGCGTCGCCGACCGCAAGAAGGCGCGCTCCAAGTACGGCGCCAAGTCCGCCAAGGGATCGAGGTAGACCATGCCACGCAGAGGCACGGTCACTCGCAAGGAGACTCTCCCGGACCCGGTCTACGGCAGCAAGCTGGTCAGCCAGGTCATCAACAAGGTACTTCTGGACGGCAAACGCTCGATCGCCGAGACGATCGTCCACGACGCTCTCGAGACGGTGCGCGCCAAGACCGGTCGCGACCCGGTCGACGTGCTGCAGGAGTCCATCCAGGCCCTGACGCCTCATCTCGAGGTGCGTAGCCGGCGCGTCGGCGGTGCCACGTATCAGGTGCCGGTCGAAGTGCCTGGCCGTCGAGCCCGCACACTTGCCATCCGCTGGCTGGTCAGCTTCTCGCGCGAACGCCGGGAGAAGATCATGTCGGAGCGTCTGGCAGCCGAGATCCTCGACTCGCTTGCGGGTCAGGGTGGCGCCTTCAAGAAGAAGGACGACATCTTCCGCATGGCGCAGGCCAACAAGGCCTTCGCCCACTACCGCTGGTAATCGCTGTCGACCCCTGACCCGGCTGCGGCCGGTCAGGGGCTCTTCGACGTGCAACAACGAGTGACGGGGCGCATGCGACAGTACTCTCTGCAACAGACGCGCAACATCGGCATCATGGCGCACATCGACGCGGGTAAGACCACGACTACCGAGCGCATCCTCTATTACACGGGCAAGACGCACAAGATGGGCGAGGTCCACGAGGGTGCCGCGGTGATGGACTGGATGGCTCAGGAGCAGGAGCGCGGCATCACGATCACCTCAGCCGCTACCACCTGTCACTGGCGGGACACCAACATCAACATCATCGACACTCCAGGTCACGTGGACTTTACCGTCGAGGTGGAGCGCAGCTTGCGCGTTCTCGACGGGGCTATCGCCCTCTTCTGCTCAGTCGGCGGCGTTGAACCCCAATCGGAGACCGTGTGGCGCCAAGCGGACAGGTACGGCATACCGCGCATCGCCTACATCAACAAGATGGATCGTATCGGGGCCGACTTCTTCCGCGGCGTCCAGATGATGGTCGATCGGCTGGGTGCCAACCCTGTCGCCCTCCAGCTGCCCATCGGCCGCGAGAGCGAGTTCACGGGCATCATCGACTTGGTCGAGATGAACGCCATCGTGTACGTCGACGAACTCGGCACGAGCTGGGAGACGGTGGCCATCCCCGATGAGCATCGGGAAGTCGCCGACGTGTACCGGCAAAAGCTCATCGAAGCTGTGGCCGACCACGACGACCGTCTGCTGGAGACGTACCTCGAGGGAGGCGAGATCACGGTGCAGCATCTCCGCGACGTGATCCGGGCGGCGACCCTGGACATCAATATCACGCCGGTGCTCTGCGGCTCTAGCTTCAAGAACAAGGGAGTGCAGCCGTTGCTGGACGCCGTGGTCGACTACCTGCCGTCGCCGCTCGACGTGCTGCCCGTTGTCGGGATCTTGCCCAAGGGAGGCGAAGCGACGCGCGAACCGTCTGACGAGGCGCCGTTCTCGGCGCTGGCCTTCAAGGTGGCCGTGGACCCGCACGTGGGCAAGCTCACCTATTTTCGCGTCTACTCCGGCACGCTCAACGCAGGGTCCTACGTCTACAATGCCACCAAGGGCAAGCGCGAGCGCATCAGTCGCATACTGCAGATGCACGCCAATCGCCGCGAGGACCGCGAGGATATCTACGCGGGCGAGCTGGCGGCGGCAGTCGGCCTCAAAGTCACCGGCACGGGCGACACTCTGTGCGCGATCGACAAGCCCATCATCCTCGAGTCGATGGAGTTTCCCGAGCCGGTCATCGCGGTGGCTATCGAGCCCAAGACGAAGGCTGATGAGGAGAAGCTTGCGGCGTCTCTGCAGCGTCTGGCTGAGGAGGACCCGACGTTCCGAGTGCGCTCCGACGAGGAGACCGGCCAGACCATCATCTCGGGCATGGGGGAGCTGCACCTCGAGATCATCGTCGACCGCTTGCTCCGTGAGTTCAAAGTCGACGCCAACGTCGGCAAGCCTCAGGTCGCATATCGTGAGACCATCCGCAAGGCGGTCGAGAAGGTCGAAGGCCGGTTCGTGCGCCAGACGGGTGGCCGCGGCCAGTATGGCCACGTGGTCATACGCATGGCGCCCAGCGAACCCGGCGGCGGCTACGCGTTCGAGAACTTGATCGTGGGCGGTGCCGTGCCGCGTGAGTACGTTCCCGCGGTCGACGAAGGCATCCAGGAAGCCATGAACACCGGCGTGCTGGCCGGCTACCCCATGGTCGATATCAGGGTCGCGCTGATCGACGGCAGCTTCCATGAGGTCGACTCGTCGGACATGGCCTTCAAGATCGCCGGTTCGCTCGCCTTCAAGAACGCGGCTCAGAAAGCGCACCCCGTGCTCTTGGAGCCGGTCGTGGCCGTAGAGGTGGTCACGCCCGCCGAGTTCATGGGGGACGTCATCGGCGACCTCAACTCCCGCCGTGGTCACGTGAGCGGCATGGAACCGCGCGGCACCGCGCAGGTCATCAACGCCACCGTGCCGCTGTCGATGATGTTCGGCTACGCGACCGACCTGCGCTCCACCACCCAAGGACGGGCGACATACACCATGCAGTTCACGCACTATGCGGAGGTGCCGGCCTCGATCGCGGCCGAGATAGTGGCCAGGGTGCGCGGAGGCTAGTCGTCGCCAAATAGCGTTTGCCCTTGTGAGCGGGGGTGAGGTATACTGCACCCCTTTGGTACAGCCGTTGGACGCACCCCCTCGTGATTCGACCTCAACCTTCGGGTGTCGGGAAAAGGAGTCTTGGACATGGCAAAGCAGAAGTTTGACCGCAGCAAGCCTCACATAAATGTGGGCACTATCGGGCACGTCGACCATGGCAAGACGACCCTAACTGCTGCCATCACGCTTGTGCTTCACAAACGGGGCATCGGTACCACGGAGTTCGTTCCGTTCGACGCCATCGACAAGGCACCCGAGGAGCGCGAGCGCGGCATCACCATCGCCACGGCGCACGTGGAGTACGAGACCGAGAAGCGTCACTATGCGCACGTCGATTGTCCCGGCCACGCCGACTACATCAAGAACATGATCACGGGTGCCGCGCAGATGGACGGCGCCATCCTCGTGGTGGGCGCCGACGACGGTCCCATGCCACAGACCCGCGAGCATATCTTGCTGGCTCGCCAGGTCGGTGTGCCCAACATCGTCGTCTACCTCAACAAAGTCGACCTCGTCGACGACCCCGAGCTCTTGGAGCTCGTTGAGATGGAAGTCCGCGAGCTTCTCACTGAGTACGAGTTCCCGGGCGAGGAGATCCCCGTCATCTCGGGTTCGGCTCTCAAGGCACTCGAGTGCGGCTGCGGCAAGGACGACTGCGAGTGGTGCAAGTCCATCCTCGAGCTCACGGCCGCATTGGACGACTACTTGCCTGAGCCGGAGCGTGACGTCGACAAGCCGTTCCTGATGCCCGTCGAGGACGTGTTCACCATCACCGGTCGTGGCACCGTGGCCACCGGCCGTGTCGAGCGCGGCATCGTCAAGGTCAGTGAAGAGGTCGAGATCGTCGGCATGCGCGAGAAGGCGCAGAAGACGGTCGTGACCGGCGTCGAGATGTTCCGTAAGCTGCTCGACGAAGGTCGGGCGGGCGACAACATCGGTATCCTTCTGCGTGGCACCAAGCGCGAAGAGGTGGAGCGCGGCATGGTGTGTGCCAAGCCCGGCAGCATCACCCCGCACACGCACTTCAAGGCGCAGGTCTACGTGCTGTCCAAGGACGAAGGTGGCCGGCACACGCCGTTCTTCAACGGTTACCGGCCGCAGTTCTACTTCCGTACCACCGACGTGACCGGTGTCATCACGCTCGAAGAGGGCGTGGAGATGGTCATGCCAGGCGACAACACGATCATGGAAGTCAAGCTCATCACGCCGATCGCCATGGAGGAGGGCCTGCGCTTCGCTATCCGCGAGGGCGGCCACACCGTGGGCGCCGGCGCCGTAGCGAAGATTATCGCCTAGTCAAGGACGGAGTTAGTGCGGACACGGTGCGTAGGGTCTTGCCCAACAAGGCGACACACCCGGCCGCGTGAACAGGAGCGAGAAGGCTAGAGTGGCTCAGCAAAACATACGCATAAGGTTGAAGTCTTACGATCAGGAGCTGATCGAGCGTAGCGCGCAGTCCATCGTGGAGACCGCCCAGCGTACGGGTGCGACCATATCCGGTCCGGTCCCGCTGCCCACGGAGAAGAACGTCTACTGCGTCATCAAGAGTCCCTTCAAGGACAAAGACTCACGGGAGCACTTCGAGACGCGCACTCACAAGCGGCTCATCGATATCCACCAGCCGACCCCCAAGACGGTCGATTCGCTCATGCGTCTCGACCTTCCTGCCGGCGTCCACATCGAGATCAAGCTCTAGCGTCGTGACCGGCATCATCGGCAAGAAGATCGGCATGACCCAGCTGTTCGACGACGACGGCAACCTGGTTGCCGTGACCGTCATAGAAGCTGGTCCCTGCCCGGTGACGCTGGTCCGCACGGTCGAGCGCGACGGCTACGAGGCTGTTCAGCTGGCGTTCGAAGACTGCAAGGACAGGCACATCACCAAAGCCGAGCTTGGCCACCTCAAGAAGGCAGGCCTCAAGCATGGCAAGCGTCATCTGGTCGAGCTACGTGGGTCCGGCGACCTCAAAGTCGGCGACACCGTCACCGTGGAGGCCTTCGAGGAAGGCCAGGTGGTGAGCGTGGTCGGCGTGTCGAAGGGCAAGGGTTTCCAGGGCACCGTCAAGCGACACAAGTTCAGCCGCGGTCCAGTGACGCACGGCTCGCACAACGTTCGCCAGCCCGGTTCCATCGGTGCCAGCGCCTATCCCAGCCGTGTCTTCAAGGGCATGCGGATGTCGGGGCACATGGGCGCTCAGCGCGTCACCCAGCCGAGCTTGCGCGTCGTGCGCTGCGACGCCGCGAACAACCTGCTGCTCGTGAGGGGATCTGTGCCGGGTGCCAAGAACGCGGTCGTCGTCGTCAAGGGTGGGATGTGACCGTGGCTGCTGGCAAGAAGGACGCCAAGAGCGATGTCCAGGCAAAGGCTGCCGTCTCCGCCGACGAGGGCAAGACCGTTCGCGTGAGCAAGGCGACGCCGAAGGCGAAGGCCACGTCCAAGGCGGCCACGGCGCCGGCTAAGAAGGTCGCCAAGCCGGCGGCCAAGAAGGCGGCCAAGCCGGCCACCAAGCCCGTCGCCAAGACGGCTGCCAAGAAGGTCGCCGCGCCGGCCGCCAAGAAGGCCGCTAAACCGGCGGTCAAGAAAGCCGTCAGGCCGGCGGTCAAGGAAGTCAGCAAGGCCAGAGCCGCCAAGCCGGCGGTCAAGAAAGTCAGCAAGGCCAGAGCCGCCAAGCCGGCCGTCAAGCCGGCGGCCAAGAAGGTTGCCAGGCCCAAGCCCGTCAAGACGGAGCTGAAGGCGGGCGGGCCTCTCGAGGCGGTCGTCATCGACGGCGACGGCCGGCAGGTCGGAACGGTGGCCCTCAACGAGGCCCATTTCGCCGTACCGGCGGACATCAACATGTTGCACCTCGTCGTCAGGGCCGAGCAAGCCCGCCGCCGGCGCGGTACGGCTTCGAGCAAGTCGCGCGGTGAGGTCAGCGGATCGACGGCCAAGTTGTACCGCCAGAAGGGCACCGGCCGTGCCCGCGTCGGCTCAGCCAAGTCGCCCACCCGTAGTGGTGGCGGCGTGGCGTTCGGTCCTCACCCGCGGAGCTACGCCATCAAGGTCAACCGCAAGGTCGCGCGCAAAGCGCTGGCCATGGCGCTCACCGACCGCGCCGAGGGGGGCAGCGTCATCATCGCTCGTGGCCTCGAGCTGGAGACTCCCAGCACGGCGGCGGTCGACAGGCTGCTGGCCAGTCTCGACATCGCGGTTCCCGTGCTGGTCGTCACCAGCGGCGAGCCGGTCATCAGCAAGTCGGTGCGTAACCTTCGCTACGCGGAGACGAGCGAAGTGGTCGCGCTCTCGACCGAGAAGATCTTGCGAGCCCGCTCGCTGGTCCTCACCGAGAAGGCCTTCGAGGCCCTGAACCAGGCGTAGAGCATGCTAGAGGCAGAGAAGATAATCCTGAGGCCGATCATCTCCGAGAAGAGCTACGCGCAGATCGATCACAACCGCTACACCTTCGAGGTCCACCCGAAGGCGCACAAGACGGTGATCGCGCAGGCCATCGAGCAGCTGTTCAACGTGACCGTGCTCAACGTGTCCACGGCCCGCGTCAAGCCCAAGCCCAAGCGGCGAGGTGCTTCGGCGGGTCGTACATCCTCCTGGAAGAAGGCGGTCGTGGAGCTCTCGCCTTCGGACAAGATCGAGTTCTTCGAGGGCAGGTAAATGGGCGTCAAGAAGTACAAGCCAACGTCACCCGGTCGTCGTTTCATGACGACGGAGACGTTCGACGACCTCACGCGCGCCGAGCCCGAACGCTCGCTCGTGGCCCCGCTCAAGCGCAAGGGTGGCCGCAACAACTACGGCCGCATCACCACTCGCCATCAGGGCGGCGGCCACAAGCGCCGCTATCGGATCATCGATTTCAAGCGCGACAAGGACGGCGTGCCGGCCAAGGTCGCCCAGATCGAGTACGATCCGAACCGCTCGGCGCGCATCGCCCTGCTGCACTACGCCGATGGGGAGAAGCGCTACATCCTGGCGCCCGAGGGTCTCACCGTGGGCGACGTCGTCGAGTCTGGTCCGGGCGCCGACATCAAGCCCGGTAACGCGTTGCCCCTGGAGAACATCCCGACCGGCACCACGATCCACAACATCGAGCTGAACGAGGGTCGCGGGGGTCAGCTGGTGCGCAGCGCCGGCACCAGTGCACAGCTTCAGGCCAAGGAAAAGGGTCACGGTGTGCTGCGCTTGCCTTCCGGCGAGCTACGCCGCGTGCGCCTTGCCTGCCGCGCCACGGTCGGCGAGATCGGTAACTCCGACCACTCCAACATCAACGGCGGCAAGGCCGGGCGCCAGCGCTGGCGCGGCATCAGGCCGACCGTGCGCGGCACCGCCATGAACCCTGTGGACCATCCGCACGGCGGCGGCGAGGGCAAGACGACGGCCGGCCGTCACCCCGTCACGCCATGGGGTGTGCCCACGTTGGGCTATCGCACGCGCGACAAGAACAAGCGTTCCGACAAGTACATCATCCGCGGCCGCAAGCGCGGCAAGCACTCGTGAGGCAGGAGGAGTCCTCTTGAGCAGGTCAGCAAAGAAGGGTCCATACGTCGATGAGCGTCTCATGAAGCGCATCAACGCTATGAACGCGACCGGCGACAAGAAGATGCTCAAGACCTGGTCGAGATCCTCCACGATCTTCCCCGAGATGGTCGGTCACACGATCGCCGTCCACGATGGTCACAAGCATGTGCCGGTCTTCATCACGGAGGCGATGGTCGGTCACAAGCTGGGTGAGTTCGCCCTCACGAGGACGTTCCGTGGCCACGTCAAGGGCGACCGCGCGGCGAGACGGTAGGGTCATGGCAGTCAGAGCACAGGCGAAATACGTTCGAGTGGCACCGCGGAAGGCGCGCGAGGTCGTGGACCTCATCCGCGGCAAGTCCGTGTCCGATGCTCGGACCGCCTTGTTCTTCGCTAATCGCGGTGCCGCCAAGGTGGTGGCCAAGGTCCTCAACTCGGCCGTGGCCAACGCAGAGAACAACAACGATCTCGCGGCTGCCGAGCTGTACGTGAAGGAGGCATACGTCGACGAAGGCCCGACGCTCAAGCGCTGGAAGTTCCGTGCCATGGGTCGCGTCAACCGCATCCGCAAGCGCTCGAGCCATATAACCGTGGCCGTCGATCAGAGGGAGGGCCGTTCCTAGTGGGTCAGAAGGTGCATCCGGGCGGGTTCCGCGTGGGAGTCATCCACGACTGGAAGTCGCATTGGTATACCGACAAGGACTTCAAGACCTTCCTTGCCGAGGATGGTCGTATCCGCGCCCACATCCTCGGCAAGCTGGCGCATGCTGGTCTGTCGCGCATCATCATCCGCAAGGATCAGAACAACGTCACTATCGACATCTACACTGCACGCCCCGGCATCGTGATTGGCAAGAGCGGCTCCGAGGTCGACGCGCTGCGCAAGGAGCTCCACGCGCTCACGCACAAGAACGTGCAGGTGAACATCATCGAGGTCAAGCGTCCCGAGCTCGACGCCGTACTGGTGGCCCAATCCATCGCCGAGCAGCTGGAGAACCGCGTCAGCTTCCGGCGTGCCATGAAGCGTGCTTTGACGAGTGCCATGCGTTCCGGCGCCGCCGGCATGCGCGTGCGCTGCGGCGGGCGCTTGGGCGGCGCCGAGATGGCGCGCACGGAGCACTACAGCGAAGGTCGTGTGCCGCTGCACACTCTGCGTGCCGACATCGATTATGGCTTCAAGGAGGCACGTACCACGTTCGGCCGCATCGGTGTCAAGGTGTGGATCAACAAGGGCGAGATCCTGCCCGAGGGCTTTCCCAAGAACGAGAGCCGCGAGCGCCAGGAGCGCGACGAGCAGCGCCGCGATGATCGTGGCCGCGGTCCCCGCCGGCCGCCGCGTTCGCCGGCGCCCCGTCAGGGCAGATAAGGGTTCGAGAGGCACAGCATGTTGATGCCCAGAAGAGTGAAGCACAGAAAGCAGCAGCGCGGTCGCATGGGCGGCATGGCCAAGGGCGGCACCGATATCGAGTTCGGCGAGTACGGTCTGAAGGCTCTCGAGCCCGGCTGGGTCACCAATCGCCAGATCGAGGCTGCTCGTATCGCCATGACGCGCCATATCAAGCGCGGCGGCAAGGTGTGGATCAACGTCTTCCCGCACAAGTCTGTGACGCGCAAGGCGGCCGAGACCCGCATGGGCGGCGGCAAGGGTTCGCCCGAGACGTGGGTGGCGGTCGTGAAGCCCGGCAAGGTCATGTTCGAGCTTGCCGGTGTCACCGAACCCGTGGCTCGCGAGGCCATGCGATTGGCGCAGCACAAGCTGCCCTTGCGCAGCAAGTTCGTGACGCGGGAGGGATCCCTGTGAGAGCCAAGCAGATGCGCGAGCTTTCCGACGAGGACCTGGACGTGCGCCTGCGCGACACGCGCAAGGAGCTCTTCAACCTGCGCTTCCAGCATGCCACGGGACAGCTTGACGACCCGCACAAGCTGAGCACGACGCGGCGCGAGATCGCGCGCTTGCTGACGATGATCAAGGAGCGCGATATCGATCGCGAAGTTTCCGGTGGTGAGGGCTGATGGCGACGACCAAGAAGACCGAGACAGAGGCGGCTCCGGCAAAGAAGGCTCCGGCCAAGAAGCCGGCCGCCGCTGAGGCTCCGACCAAGAAGGCTCCAGCAAAGACGACCCCGGCCAAGAAGACGACCGCAAAGAAGGCCCCGGCCAAGAAGACGACCGCAAAGAAGGCCCCGGCCAAAAAGGCCCCGGCTAAGAAGGCGACCGCCAAAAAGGCCCCGGCTAAGAAGGCGACCCCTGCGGCCGTCGTCAAGGCCGTCGCCAAGCCGGCGAAGAAGCGGTCGGCAGCGCGCCTCAAGGCCAAGGCCGAGCGGCCGGCTCCCGAGCGCGTGCCTGGCCGCAAGGAACGTCGCGGCATCGTGGTCAGCAGTGCCATGGACAAGACCATCGTGGTGCGCATCGATGCGGTCAAGAAGCACGACCGCTACGGCAAGGTCGTGCGCCGCTCGAGCAAGCTGCACGCTCACGACGAGGGCAACACCGCCGGCGTGGGCGACCTGGTGCGTGTGGTCGAGACGCGTCCGCTGAGCGCCACTAAGCGCTGGCGCCTGCTCGAGGTTCTCGAGCGGGCTAAGTAGGGACCCAAGGACGGGCAG
>Ga0209777_10005030_pt1 | contig 15402 bp, 14 predicted proteins | sample FrelakmetHBP12HB_FD_187147 | JGI IMG/M metagenome (GOLD analysis project Ga0209777, IMG submission 187147) | Freshwater lake sediment microbial communities from the University of Notre Dame, USA, for methane emissions studies -HBP12 HB (SPAdes)... | ecosystem: Environmental > Aquatic >... | reverse complement strand
CCTCAAATACCTCCTCTCCCCTCCGTGGGAGAGGATTGAGGTGAGGGGGCAAAGGCTTTGACTCACCCTCACCCCCACCCTCTCCCGCCAGCGGGAGAGGGAAATTAAAGGGGATTTTCATGGTTCGCGCCTGCACGCCAGAGTGCCCATACAGGTTTGGCGCTGGTATCGCGTTTCGGCACGCAGGCGTGGGTGCCCCCTCGGGAATGACCATTAGTTTGAAATTTGGCTCTTTACTTATTGGAATTTGTTTGTCATTTGGTGCTTGGGATTTGGTACTTCATGTCAGCCATCTTTTCTCGACCAGTCGTAGGGGATATCCTTTCCGTGGGGAGGAAGTCGGTATTCATCCGGGGCGCTGTAAGCATAGACTTCCGTCGGAATATTGATGATAATCGCCTCCTCTTCGCTCACGCACTTCCACCCGTGATAGATCTCTTTGGGGACCTGGACGAGGATGGGATTATGGACTCCGATGAAGAATTCATTGATCTCTCCCTGGGTCGGAGAGTTCTCCCGGGGGTCATACAGAACGAGCTTAATCATTCCTCCTACCACGGCGATGTGATCGGTCTGGACCTTATGATAATGCCAGGCCTTCACCACCTGTGGATAAGTGGTCGTCATATAGACCTGTCCGAATTTGAGGAAGAGGGAATCATCGGCCCTCAGGATCTCCATCACCCTTCCCCGTTCATCCGGGATGACCCGCAGCGACTTCGTCTTTACTCCATGGATCATACCACCTCCTCAAAACCCCATTTCAGATTTGAGATTTCAGATTTGAGATTGAAGGCAATTCCTTACCCCATTGAATGAAGCGTCTTTTAAACTGCTAACCTGGCACGATTGAAGATTTTTCAATCTGCAATCTCAAATCTGAAATCTCAAATCACAAGGGTTGAAGCTTCGCTTCAAACCTTGTTGGCTCCTGTCTGGGAGACCAGTTGATTTGCCCGCAGCAAGGATTCAAACGTCCCCGCATCGGTCCACCATCCCTCCAGGAGATCCCAGGTCATCGTGCCTCTCTCGATGAATTGATTGTTGACGTCGGTGATCTCCAGCTCTCCTCGATCGGAAGGCTTAAGGGTCTTGATGATATCAAAGACCGTCGCATCGTAGAGGTAGATTCCGATCACAGCGTAATTTGACTTGGGCTTCTTCGGCTTTTCCTCGATCCGGAGGACCCGTTCACCTTCGATTTCCGGGACACCGAACCGCCAGGGATCGGGGACTTCCTTCAGAAGAATCTTCGCCCCTTCCTTCTGTTTCTCGAAAGCCTCGACAGCTCTTCGAATGTTTTTTTCGATCAAATTATCCCCGAGGACGACGCAGATCTTTTCTCCTCTGGCAAAGAATTCGGCCAGCCTGAGGGCTTCTGCAATGCCACCTTCCCCCTCCTGGTAGGTATAATTGATGTGCTTGAGGCCGAACTCCCTCCCGTTGCCCAGAAGTTTCAAAAAGTCGCCGGCATTGTTTCCACCGGTGACGATGAGGATGTCGTCGATCCCCCCATTGATCAGTGTCTGGATGGGGTAGTAAATCATCGGCTTGTCATAAACGGGAAGAAGGTGCTTATTCGTCACCTTGGTTAAGGGATAAAGACGCGTCCCCAAGCCTCCAGCCAGAATGACTCCTTTCATCACGACTCCTTTTTTCTATAACCCCATGAACTTGGGCCTCTGGCCCAGGCCGCCCAGCCCCAGCAGATTCACATAGACGTTGAAACTGGTTTCCCTCTTGAGTGCCAGGGTACCGTTGTTCTCCGTCACTCCCACCCTTCTATCCTCGAAGGTCACCCCGGCGGTCCAGCATTGGGCCTGGTATTCCAGTCCGTAGATGCTCTCTACGCTGAATCCATCCTGAAAGTTATAGCGGACGCCTCCATAGAAATAGAGAGGATCAATTGTTTTCAGCCTCGTATTAAAGTTGATGGAGTTGATCTTTCCGGTGGGGTTGATGTCACTGAACGCATCAGAGGTTCTTGAGAACCGATACTCGATTTGAAACGCATCGTTTCTCACGTCTTTTAACCTTACGAGGGTATTCAGGCTGTCAAAACCGCCACCGTAGGATATTTTGATTTTCCGACCTGTAACGGGGTCGGGGCCGATAAAAGAACCGCCACCATAGGGGTCAAACCCTGCATCCCACCGGACCATCAAGTAAGGATTGAAACGCCATGTAAGTAGCGCCTGGATGCTCGAAAAGTCCCTCTTCTTACTATCTTTCAGGATGCCATCCTTCACGAAGACATCCTTCACATAGGGATCTCCGAGGCTGTAACTCTGAAAGATTTCCAACATCGCATATTCGTAAGGCCCGGAGTCCACTTTCTCCTTCTGAGGCTTCCCGACGAGGCGCTGGGTAAAGCCGTAGATGATCTCATTGGTATAGGGAATCCGATCAAAGACGGGCCGCTTCGGATCGTCCAAGGAAGGAATATCATCCTGATCCACCCGGGGGATGTAGCGATACCCGATCGTCGGCTCGATGGTGTGCATCCATCTCTCTACATTAAAAAGATCGGAAAGCCAGCGGAGGCTCGTTCCATCATAGACCTTATAAAACTCGGTCGCGAGAGAGACATTCGCTTCGTAGATCTCCCTCGATGTCGGCCCCTTGAACTGGCCTGTTGGATCATTATAGGAATGGTAATACGTCTCCAGAAACCCGACATCCGATCCAAGTTTGAGGACGTCGAAAAGTCTCGTCGGATAGGAAAGGCGGGGCAAGAGAGCGAACCTTTGGGCTTCAACTCCTTGTTCCCGGGGAAAATTCGTGTAGGAGGTAGTGGCGTCAAAGAAAAGACTGTTTTTATAAAGGGATTGCGGATGGGCGTAAAAACTGACATCTGGGAGGACTTGGACCGTTGCATCATTGCTCAGTTCTAACAGAGTCTTTCCCGGCGGCACATCCAGATCTTGGAAAAATAGTCCCTGAGCCAGGAAACTGAACTGATCCCAGTTTTTTCCCCCGAAGAGAACCGACCTCAGATACCTCGTACTGGAGGCATCTATTTTCGCCCCTGCTGGAAGGTCTTCATTAAAGTCACGGAGGTAGGGTCGGTCACTTACGTAGTTAATATTCCCCTTGAGGTAAAAATCCTCGGGCAGTTTCTGTTGATTCTGAAAGAAGAAGGCCTCTCGCTGGCTGCCAAAGACCTTGTCGTCGATATAATAGAACCGTGCCTGTCCATCCGTCCCCCGGCCAAAGGCATATCGGTACTCCAGCCCTTCTTTAAAGCCTCTGTCTCCAAGATAGTCGGCATAAAGAGTCGAGTCCATTTCCTTGGTCATAGCCCAATAGAAGCCTGTCTTCACTTTGGGACCATAGAGGTTCGAATTGCCCACCTGGGGAAGAAGGAATCCTGTCTCTCTTTCCTTTCTTAAAGGGAGGGTCGCCCAGGGAAGATAGAAAACCGGGATATCCTCAAAATAGAACACCGACCGTCTCGCAATCCCTTGACTCGCTAACGTCACTTCCACCTCTTTCGCCGTAAACTTCCACGGGGGCCGCTTGTCATCGCAGGTGGTAAATGCACCATTCCGTACACGGTAGTGGTTCTCCCCCAGTTTCTCAGCCTCCTCTGCGATAATGTGGTAATTGTTATTCTTCAGAAAGAGTTTGGCTTTATAAACCCTGCCAATCTGGGTTTCCAGGTTGACCTCCAGTCGCTCGCACTCTAAGACATCCTCCCCTTCACTCATGAGGACGTTTCCCCAGGCCGTAAAATCGTTGGTGGTCGTGTTCAGGCGGGCGTGATCTGCCTGGAGGTTGAAGTCGCCCCGTGTCACCTCCACATGCCCATGGCCATGGTAGACATCCTCTTCCCGGTCGTAAGTCAGTTCGTCCGCCTCGATATTGACCGGTCCTTCCTCTTTTCCAACCTTCACATCGACGATTTTTCCTTGACCGAAAACAGGAAAACAGATGAAGAAGCAGACGAACAGGAAGAAAGAGAGCGGGATCAGACGACGAGAGATCATGATCTTCTCCTCGATTGGAAGTAGGAAATGGCTTCTCCGACCGTGTACAGGGATCCGGTGACGCAGAAGAGATCCTCCTTTTCGGTCATCGAAAGCCCCCTTGCGATGGCTTCGTTGAAATCTTCGATGAGCTCTGCTTTCTGCCCATTTTCTCCCAATGCCTTCAAAAGAACCGCTGGAGGTGCCGCCCTCTCGATATGGGGTCTCGAGAGGATGATATGATCTGCGAGAGGGGAAAGGGTGTGAAGAATCGATTTGAACTCTTTGTCTTTCATGATCCCGGCAAGAAGAATGAGGCGGCGGTAATGAAAATCCCTCTCCAGGGCCTCCTTGAGAACCTGAGCCCCTGCCGGGTTGTGCGCTCCGTCCACAATGACCCTCGGAGAAGAACGAACCATCTCCAGCCTTCCGGGCCACTCCACAGATCTCAATCCTTCCATCATGGCCTCGGTCGATACGTGATATCCCAAATCCTCCAGAACCTCCATCGCCCCGAGTGCCGTCGTTGCATTAACGACCTGATGAAGGCCATGGAGGCTGAGATCGATGTTCCACAGCTTGCGGACGAGGCCCTCGTAATCGAAGGTCCCTTCTCCTGCCCTGACATATCGAAATTCCTTACCCACCCGGTAGTAAGGAGCTTCCTTCTCCCGGCAAGTCTCTGAGAAGAGGCGAAGGACCCGGGGCTGTGTCGCAGCGGTGATGAAGGGGCGGCCCTTCTTGATAATTCCCGCCTTCTCCCCGGCAATCTTCAGGACCCCTTTCCCCAGCACCTCTTCATGGTCTCGGGCGATATTGGTGACGATGGAGAGGAGAGGGTCAACGACATTCGTTGAGTCGAGCCTTCCTCCCAGACCGACCTCGAGAATGGCGATATCCACAACCTTCTGGCTGAAATAATAGAGGGCCATGGCCGTGGTGAAATCGAAGAAGGTAAAGGGAGGAGTGATGCCAGCAGCCTCGATCCTTTCCTTCATCCATCCCGTCAGGGAGGCGACCTCCTTCTCCTCGATCTCCTTTCCGTTCACTTTGATCCGTTCGGTGAACCGCACGAGATGGGGCGAGGTGTATAATCCGACCCGGTAGCCTTCTTTCTCGAGGATCGAGGCCATCATCGCGGCCGTCGAACCCTTCCCGTTTGTCCCACCGATATGGATCGCCTGGAGGACCTGATGAGGATTGCCGAGCGCTTTCAGGATCCCCTCCACCTTGGCGAGCCCGAAGATCATTCCGAATTTTTCAAGGCCGTAAAGATAGTCGAGCGACTCCCGGAAAGCCCCTCTTTCTGCAATGGAGTGTTCTTCCTTAGCCATCTGCCCTGAGCATCTCCAAGAGGGAGCCGAGGGTTTGTCGAAGGTCTTTCCGTTCGACAATGAGATCAATCATTCCGTGCTGAAGAAGGTATTCCGATCGCTGGAATCCTTCAGGGAGTTCGGCTCGGATCGTTTCTTTGATCACCCTCGGTCCTGCAAATCCGATCATCGCCTTTGGCTCTGCGATGATGATGTCACCCAGCATGGCGATGCTGGCCGAGACCCCCCCGGTGGTCGGATCGGTTAAAACAGAGATATAGGGAATTCTCGCCTCATGGAGTCTGGCAAGGGCCGCACTGGTCTTCGCCATTTGCATCAGGGAAAGGATGCCTTCCTGCATCCTGGCTCCTCCAGAGGCGCAGAAAATCACCACTGCCGTTCTCTTTTCGATTCCACGCTCAATCAGGCGGGTGATCTTTTCGCCCACGACCGATCCCAGACTTCCACCCATAAAGCCAAATTCGAAGATGCCGATCATGACGGGCTGGCCTTTGACCTTCCCCTCTCCGCAGATGATGGCATCATTCTGGCCGGTGGCCTCCCGGGATTCCTTGATCCGCTGGGGGTATCGCTTCGTGTCCTTAAACTCCAGGGGATCCCCGGAGACGAGGGCCGTGTCACTCTCTATGAGCGACCCCGGATCAATGAGGCACTCAATTCTTTTTCGGCCGGGGATCTGGAAATGGTAATTACATTTTGGGCAGACCTGGAAGTTTCTCTCGATGACCGTGCGATAGATTATCTCGTTACAGGAGTTGCACTTGACCCAGAACTCATCGGAAATCTTTAGCTCTTCCCGCTTCCCCTTGATTTCCTTCTCTGTCTCTTCGCCCCTTTTGAACCAGGTCACCTGTTCAGATCATCCTTTCTTCATTAGAGGTAACTAAACTAACAAAATAAATCTGAAATGTCAATTGATTCGAGAACTGCGGCGAGGCTCTTCTAATGCATTGAAATCAAAAAGTTTTTTACCCAGTTTTCTCCATCTGAGAAATGGGCCATGGTTCGCTGCCTCCCTGAGGCTTGCTGAAGGAAATGAATGATCGAGGGTTATTGGAAGGGACGGGTGCGATGAAGCGAAAAGCGTGCTATTCTAAGCATTGATGTAAGCCATTAGAACGAATCCTGAGTGATTCAGTTGGGCCCTTTTGGTCCGATAGGGTTTTCAAACGGCTCACTTGATGGTATTCTGAAATCAGGGGAATGGAAATGATCGTTACCGTCGTTTCAATGGCTTTTGGAGGCTATGGAGTCACACGGGTCGACGACAAGGTAGTCTTCATCCCCTACACGGTGACAGGGGATCGAGCTTCGATAGAAATCCTGAAGGAGAAGAAGAACTACTCCGTTGCGAAGTTAAGTGAGATCGTTGAATCTTCTCCCCGGCGGACAATTCCGCCATGCCCCTATTTTGGCGAGTGCGGGGGGTGTCAGTGGCAACATATCGATTACTCAATCCACGGAGAGTTGAAAAAGGAAATCCTCGTCGAAATTCTGAAGCGATTAGGAGGACTGAAGGAGATACCTCCCGCCGCGGTATGCCCTTCTCCCCTGCCCTATGCCTATCGTGTCAGGATCCAATTGAAGCGAAAGGGAAGAAGCCTCGGCTATTATCGAGAAAAATCTCATGCCATCATAGATATTGATCACTGCCCGATTGCTCATCCTCTGATTAATCAGATCATCTCCCTTCTCCGGGAGGATCTGGGTCGTTTTTCAAGCGTCGAAGAGATGGAGATGAACGTCTCGCCGGAAGAGGGCAAAGGCGTCCTGGTCCTTCATGGTGACTCCGTCCGCCGGGAAAGCAGGGAATTCCTCGAAAGGTTTCTCAGGATCCATCCCGTCGTAAAGGGGATCGCCATCCCGAGAGAAGGTCGGGTAACCCGCCTGGGCGACCCTTCCCTGAGCTTCCCGATCTTCCTCGATCGACCGGAAAGAGGGAGAACCGTAACCTTTCGCGCCTCACCGGGAAGCTTTTTCCAGGTGAATCCGGATCAGAATCAAAGGCTGATTCAGACGGTAGTTGAATTCTCAGGTGTGAAGAAGGACGAACAGGTTCTCGACCTCTATGCCGGCATCGGAAACTTTACGCTGCCACTCGCTTTGGAGGCAGGGCAGGTTATCGGGATTGAAGAGAACCGAACGGCTGTTCAAGACGCCGATTTCAACAGGGAGGCAAATGGGATTAAGGGATGCCGATTCATCGCCGGAAGGGTGGAGGAGATCCTGAAGAACTGGAGAGGGGAAAGGCCCCACCTCATCGTCCTCGATCCACCGAGGACGGGTTGCAAGGCTGTGATGGATCAAATCGTCCGACTGAAGCCCTCAAGAATCATTTACACTTCTTGCGAACCTACAACCTTCGCACGGGATATTCGTCTGCTCTCAGAAAGGGGATACCGTCTCCAGAGACTTGCCCTGGTCGACATGTTTCCCCAGTCCTACCACATGGAGGCGGTGGGCCTTCTCACAGGTTGCTGAAAAACGGCCATCTGCGGCGTTTCCCTCATCCTTCGTCGTTGCGGCGTACTGCCAAGTACGCCTCACTCCTCAGAATTTCGGGTGCCTTGCATCTGGCCATTTTTGAGCAACCTGGAAAAGATGGCTTTTTCGGCACCCTGCTGAAACCCTCTTGTGCAAAATAGAAACCTCACCGCTGAGAAGGTGTGAAAAAATCACATTTCTGGGAACACCGTCGTTCCGGCCTGCATGGATAGGTGGATTGGAGAAGATTTGGAGCGGAACATCTAAGATTGAACACCATTGTCTAAACCCGGATATTGACTCTGTCTTACTGCATGCGAGGGTACCTCATAATATCTGATGATCCGCGTTCCAAAGCTTCTCCAAGACGCCTATTCATGTGGGCCGAGGCACGGATCCCCAATTTTTTCACACCTTCTGAGACGCCAAGGATGCAGAGAAGGTAATTTCTATTTGGCGGCGAGAGGCCGCCAAATAAAAAAATATGCCTCTGCGGTGAAGCTGTTTTGAAAAAGGAGGGGAGAGACGTCTCAGACGACTTTGTTGAGAGGGTATTCAATAATCCCCACTGCACCACGCTTCAGCAACTGCGGGATGAGTTCCCGGACCACTTTCTCCGAGATAATCGTCTCCACCGAAAACCAATCTGTCTGGAAGAGGTTGGCAATGGTAGGTGCCGTGATACTGGGAAGAATCTCCATCACGCTCTTAAGATCATTGGCCGGAACGTTCATCTTGAGCCCCACCATCCCCTCGGCCCGGAGGGCTCCCTGAAGGAGGAGGGCGATCTGCTCGATCTTCTCCCTCTTCCAGGGCTCTTCGTACGACTCCCGGTTCGCAATGAGTTGAGTATTCGTCTTCATCAGCTCCTCGACGATCCGGAGTCCGTTCGCCCGGAGCGTGCTTCCCGTCTCCGTCACCTCCACAACCGCGTCGCAGAGTCCCTCGATCACTTTCCCTTCCGTCGCTCCCCAGGAGAACTCAACGTGAACCTTGATATCTCGTTCCGCGAAGTATCGCTTTGTAAAATTGACCAGTTCGGTGTAGATCTTCTTTCCTTCCAGGTCTTTCGCCCCGCGAACGGAAGAATCCTCAGGGACCACAAGGACCCAACGCGCAGGAGCGAGGCTTGCCTTCGAATAGATGAGATCCTGAATGACCACGACGTCGGAGTTATTCTCCAGAATCCAATCCTTTCCGGTGAGACCGACATCGAGTGTACCCATCTCCACAAGGCGTGACATCTCCTGGGCCCTGACCAGGGTGCAGCGCATCTCCTCATCATCCACCATGGGGAAATAGCTCCTGGAGCTTACGGAGATCTTCCAGCCGGACTTCTTGAAGAGCTCGATGGTGGCGCTCTCAAGACTTCCCTTCGGGATCCCAACCTTCAGCAGGTTCATTCGCCGTACACCTCCTTTGGATCAAAGACTCTCTCCCCGGAAACCTTCCATTCTCCGTCTTCATATCGATGGTGGAAACAGCTCCGGAAGCCCGTGTGACACGCCCCTCCTCCGATCTGGTTGACCTTGAGGAGAAGCGTATCCCCATCACAATCGAGAGAGATCTCTTTGATCTCCTGAAAATGGCCCGAGGTCTCTCCCTTGAGCCAGAGTTTTTTCCGGGACCTTGACCAGAAACAGGCCTTCTTCGTCTCGAGGGTTTTCTCCCACGATTCCCGGTTCATGTAGCCAAGCATCAGGACCTCATTCGTCGAAGCATCCTGAATGATCACCGGCAGAAGCCCATCCCCCTTTTCGAAATCGATCTTGACCACTGTGCGCCCTCTCTCTCAATTGCGAATTTCGGATTGCGAATTGCGGAATGAAATCCCAAAAACCCAGAAACCGATCCGGTAGGTCAGACGTCCCGCCTGACTCAGAATTCTTCGAATCAAACGTTCATGATTTTGTATTTCTGAAATGACCTCTCCAATTCGCAATCCGCAATTCCCAATCAAGAATCACTCTGAACTCTCTGTCAGCAGTTTCGCCATCTGGGCCGCGTTCTTCGCAGCGTAGCCGGAGTAGCAGTTATTGAAAAAGACCAGGGTCTTTGTCGTCTTCTGAGAGACATCTTTCATGTCGGGAATGAATTCCTTCAACTCATCCTCACCATAGAGGTAATTATACCTCACTTCCATGGGAGCGCGAAACCAGGTGGGATTTCGGCCATGAAAGCGAAAATAACCGATCTCGGACGTGACCTTGGGAGCATAAGGCATGAGCTTCGGAAGTTTCGGCTCATCCACGATACAGAATCCGATTTGATTCTTCTCAAGGAATTGAAAGGTGCTGTCTCTCAACCAGGTTTGGTTTCTGAATTCATAGACCAGAGGGATCTCTCCCATCTCTTCCTTGAACTTCTCAAGGTAAGCGAAGTTGTCCCGGTTGGGAAAGAATCCGTAGGGGAATTGAGCAAGCACACAGCCAAGCTTCCCGTCATTGACCAGAGGAATGAGACTGTATTTGAACTTCTCAAAAACCTCGTGATTGTCCACCATCCGGCCGGTTTCTTTGTCCTGCAGCTCATGGGTCATCCCCTTGTTGGCCTTTACCACAAATTCAAACTCCCTGGAGGTCTTCCTGGACATGGCCTCGAAGCTCTTTTGAGACGGCAACGTATAGTAGGTAAAATTGAGTTCGAGGACGTTGAATCCCAGTTCTTTCTCGTAAAAAGAGAGCATCTCCTTCTGCGGGAGACCAGCCGGATAGATGGTCCCTTTCCAGTCTTCAAACGAAAATCCGCTCGTTCCCACCTTGATCATTCGGTTTTCCTTTTTTGTCCGGAGCTCGCAGTTTGCGAATGAAGTTCAGGACATCAACAGGTGATATTAATTACAGAGGTTATTCAATAGTGTATACGAAGGAAGGTCGCAAATCAACAGTCCTGCACGCCGCTCATTCGCAGCACGGGCTTGATGGTGTCGCCGGCCTTGGCATCGGCGATGGCCTGGTTGATCTCGCTGAAGTCATAGAACTTCACGAGGCGGTCAAAGGGGAACTGCCCCGCCTGGTACAGCGCGATCAGTTTGGGGATGAAGCGCTGCGGCACGGCGTCGCCCGCAATGATGCCGAGGGTTTTCCGCCCTTCCGGGAGAGCGTCTGTGCCGCTCTCGCCGGTGAGAAGCGCTACCGTGCCGTGCGGATTCAACACATTGATGGCGAGCTCGTGCATCTTCGGGCTCGCAGTGGTTTCCACCACGTAATCAACGCCACGGCCGGTGATATCGGCGATGCGGGAGGCGACGTCATCGTGACGATTGTTGATGACATGGGTGGCGCCCGACTCCAGGGCGAGCTCGAGCCGCATCTGGTGAATATCGACCCCTATGATCGGGCAGGCGCCGACGATGCGAGCCGCCATGACAGCGGCTATACCGACTGCTCCCGTGCCGAAGATGGCGATGCTTGCCCCGCCCTTGATCTTTAATGAGTTGATCACGGTGCCGGCTCCTGTCTGCAAGCCGCAGCCGAGGGGTGCCAGAAGCTCCAGATTCAGGTCTTTGGGAACTACGACGAGGTTGCGTTCGGTTGCCAGGGCGTGCGTGGCGAATGAAGACTGACCGAAGAAGTGCCCGCGCACGCCGCTACGCTGCAACGCATTGCTGCCGTCCAGGCGGCTAAAACCGAAGTTCGCCTCGTAGAGGTGGTCGCAACCCGTAGGGTGTCCACTCCGGCATTGATGGCAATGGCCGCAGGATTGGTAGGAGAGAACGACATGATCGCCAGGCCTGACACGCTTCACGCTCTTGCCGACCCGCTCCACCGCGCCCGCACCCTCATGACCCAGCACCACAGGAGTGTCGGCTTCGTCCCAGTCGTCACAGAAGTCGATATCGGTATGGCAGATGCCTGTAGCGACGATGCGCACCAGGACTTCGTCGTCGTGCGGCTCCTCCATCTCGAGGGATTCGATCTTCAAGGGGCCGCCCCTCTTGCGCAGAACGGCTGCCTGAATCTTGCGCACTCGCACGTCAGATTGGTGAGTCAATGTCCGGCTCCTTTGTCCCCGATCAGCCGATGGGAGCGGGGACGTGCTCTTTTCCATCACCCTGCGATCAAGCTGGGCCGTAAGGCAGCGACGGCATTCAGCAGACCGGCCAGCACCTCTGCCGCGGTGATGTGGGGATTGTGGCTCGCATCGATCTCCCGGTAACTCCAGCCAGGCTCGCTCCGCGCTCGCGCGGCGAACTGGCCGAAAACGTCCCCCTCGGCGGGTCGTGTGCAGTAGATGTACGTCCGGGGTACCGTCTGGGCCACGCCGGTCAGATAGATTGGGTCCTCGAAGGTCCTTATCGGCTGCATCATCCGCCGTGGCGCTGCCCAGGCGACATCGGCCTCACTTGTATCTGGGGGCAGAGGGTTCGGGGGAATACGCCAACCCGCACCGGCCATCCTCGCCGCCTCGCGCATACGGGCGCGGGTCTCTTCCGGCTGGAGATCGAACAGCGACTGCCCGTCACGCGGGACGAAGGCATCAAGGTACACGAGGTGGGCCAAACGCCCTAAGGCGCGGTCCGCTACGCCCGTGGCGACCATGCCGCCATAGCTATGTCCGATCAGAATGACTTCCCGAAGATCCTCGAACTCAAGGACGGCAAGTATGTCCTCAATGTGGGTCTCCAGTCCAACGCCCGGGCTGGCGAGGTGTACCCTCTCGCCGAGCCCGGTATACGTCGGGGTAAATACCTCATGACCGCGCTTGCGAAGGAGCGGCCGCATCTTCTTCCAGACCCAGCCGGCTGACCACGCACCATGGGCTACCACAAATGTCGCCATCAAATCCCTCCCTGCACCACTGCTCGAACGATCTAACAGGTCAAATTCACTTTTTTTCTATTTGATTCAACAGTTCCTTACCTTTCTCTACACCCTTTTCATCAACCTGAATTTCAATTGGTCCAAGCATTGAACGAAAAAAATTGAGGATCGACTTTAAAAGATCCTTGAATGTATACCTGTTCGTAACACGATCTTCAACGTTTTCAGCATGGCTATTTTCACCATCCGTTTCTAACAGGTCAAATTCACTTTTTTCTATTTGATTCAACAGTTCCTTAGCTTTCTCCACATCCCTTTCATCAACCTGAATTGCAATTGATCCGACTACAGGATTGAATTCAGTACCTAAGCGGCCACCGGCAAATAAATCTTGCAGCGCTTCTCCTTTACAAAAGTACCTGATACCTTCAGATTGGAAAATGGACTTGACAAATGCGATGAACGCAGGATTGCCCGTTTCATACACAGTAACGAATTTTATAAACTCACGGTCTAATGGACGCGGATTCTCGTTAACAAGAGACACATTACACGTCGAACACACAGTGAACCCTTCTCTGTATTCAGCACCACAGTCAGGGCAAAACATTTCCACCTCCAAGACTTCTGAGGCTGCAGGAGACGGGGGCGCTCTACGGACGCAATTATCAGGTCTCAACATTCAACAGTCTTGATGATCCGAGCATTCTTACAACTTCCTTCTGTCAGATGTTGAGACCTGACTATTCTGCTTTTCTTCCCTTACGGCGTTCCCCCCTCTTTCGGGCAGGGGCCTGGCTGCGCCGACAGTGCCCATCTCATCGATCCGGCACCTCGTAACCTTGCTGCCTGAATCGCGCCTGCACGGGTGAACTGGTCAGAAACCGCAGGAACGCCTCCGCAGCGGCCGGATGCGGTGTGCGCTCGAGCAGGATCCCGGTGTAGGTGGTCATGAGTTGCAGGTCCCCGGGATACGGCCCGACCAGCTCAACCTCCGGCACCGACAGGATCTCGCTGATCTGGGTCAGGCCGATCGCTTCCTCACTCGATATCGCCATCAGCTCCATCGAGGCCTTGCCGCCGCCGGCCGTCCGGCCCTTCGTGCGCACCTCCTCCCCGATCCTCAGGCGATCCGCCACCTGGAGGAAGTAGGCGCCGGCGGTCGCGATCTTCGGGTCGGCATAGTGGATCTCTTTCGCTGCGAGGAGCGCCTGTTTCAGCTCCTCCGGAGTACCGATCGCCGGGTGGGGGGCTCCCTTACGGACGGCAATGCCGCCGCCCACTCGTCCCAGATCGGTCCGGGTGCCCGAGCGCACCAGGCCCCGCGCCAGAAGCTGCTCGATGATGACCGGCGTGACGATGGTGAGATCCGCCGGCTCCCCGGCGTAGATCTTGTCACGAAGTGCACCCACCGGGGCGTAGGTGAGACTGACCGTGTGGCCGCTCTCCCTCTCGAAGTTCCCCACCACGTCCCGAACAACGGCCTCGACGGCTCCGGCAGCCAGCACATTCAGCTCCACGGCGGAGACTTCTCGAATCGGCGCAAGCAGAAGGGCGGCCAGCGCGAAGCTAAGGATCAGGCCGTGGTTCACCTGCATGCCGACCATGGACAACAAAAACTCCGGAACTCTGTACATGGAACACCTCCATATCTCAATGTGAAATCTCTGAAATGCCTGATCCTATACGGGTGAAAGCCAGGGTATGGTCTGTCACCCTTCCTGCGGGACTTTGGCATCCGCCACCCCGAGCCCTTCAAGGGCTAACCCATAGCCCAGCAAGTCATGTATCTGGCGCTTCAGGTGCTGCGTCAGCAGCACGCGGCTATAGCGCAGCACGAGCGGTGGGCGTTGCGCCAGTTGCTCGGCGAGAGCCCAGGCGCGTGGGAGGAGTTCCTGGCGCGGCAGCACTTCATTGACCAAACCTAATTCCTGGGCTTGATGAGCCGTCAAGGTTTGCCCGGTGAGGAGAAAGTACCGTCCCCGGTTCATCCCCAAGAGCAGAGGATAGATAATGTGCATCCCATCGCCCGGGATCATACCACTTGGAAAATGGGCTGAGTCCTGAAACGTCGCTTCCTCGGCTGCAAGCACGATGTCACAGAGCAGCGGGATTTCCGAGTGCCGAAGCGCCGGACCGTTAATGGCGCTGATCATGGGCACTTCAATGTCGAGCAGGTTCATCAGCAGGTGTTTGCCTTCCCAATACACCCGGTCCCATTGCCGCGACGTGTGACTCAAGGCAGCATCTGGCGTTGCCTGGGGGCCGGAAAACACCGTCCCGGTCCCAGCCATGATGACCACTTTATTGTCGGGGTCGCTGCCGATATCGTGAAATGCCTCCGGGAATTCGGCGTGCGGAACCAGGCCCCACTGCAAGGGGCCGCCGTCGGTGTGAAAAGTGAGCTGTAAGATGCCGTCGCGCCGTTCAATACGAATGGTCTGGTACTTGCGGGCATAATCCTCGAACCGCACCATAGGATTCCTCCCTTGAAAACAATGGAATCACTTCACTCTTGTCCAAAATAGGATTTTCACCGCAGAGCCGCCGAGGGCGCAGAGAAGATAAGTTTTTTTATTTGGCGGTGAGAGGCCGCCAAATAAAAAGCCCTCTTTCCGGTCAGAGCAAGTATATTATGGTGTCTTATGGCCATGGAACGTACCCTGAGCACCTATTCCCGAAGGGTGAGAGTTTATGATCCAATCGCCGTCTCCCGATTGGATCATCCTCAATAATGCGTGAAAATGGTATTTTGCACTATGAAAGCCTTATAAACACTGAATTGTTGAGAGCCGTGTATTTGCAAATTCATGAATTTAACGGGATTTTGAGTCTGTCGATTCTTTTTAAAGC
>Ga0209777_10005029_pt1 | contig 15408 bp, 27 predicted proteins | sample FrelakmetHBP12HB_FD_187147 | JGI IMG/M metagenome (GOLD analysis project Ga0209777, IMG submission 187147) | Freshwater lake sediment microbial communities from the University of Notre Dame, USA, for methane emissions studies -HBP12 HB (SPAdes)... | ecosystem: Environmental > Aquatic >... | reverse complement strand
CGTATAGGCTACCAAGAGGCTCAATTAGTCACACAAGAGGCCGCAGCAAGGGGTACAGAGATGCATTATGTATTAGAGAACTATATTAATGGTATAGGGTACCTTAATTTAAGTTCTAAGGGTGCTTTATCACGCCTCATGGCTCATAAGATTATAGATAACTTAGAGCCACTTAAAGTAGTCTATGGCAACGAAATTAATTTACAATATGAAGGTAGATGGGCGGGTTCAACTGACCTTGTGGGTAACTTTGATGGTAAAGATACTATCATAGACTTTAAACAATCTAACAAATTAAAAAAAGAAGATTGGATTGAAGACTACTTCTATCAGATAGCGGCTTACTCTTTAGCACACAAAAAAAATTATGGACCGATAGAGCAAGGATTGATTTGTATTTGTACCAAAGATAGACAGTATCAACAATTTAAAATGGATAAAAATAAATTAAAAGAATATGAGGATAAGTGGTTTGACAGAGTCGATAAATTTTATACAATGAGCTAGTGGAAAATAAAATATTAGTTCATAAACATTTAATCATCAGAGCTGAAGCTATAAATCCTCCTATGGATGAGGAGTTTCTTAGGCGTTGGTTAGAAGAATTTGTAAAAGAAATTGGAATGAAAGTTCTGATGGGTCCTTACGTTAAATATTCAGACATGGTTGGTAATCGTGGTATCACAGGAGCAGTTATCATTGAGACCTCTCATATTGTATTACACGTCTGGGATGAGACTAACCCTGCACTTATGCAATTTGATGTTTACTCTTGTAGTAATTTAAATGTAGAAAAGATTTGTAAAAAAATTACTAATGATTTTATAATTGAAAAATTAGAGTATAAATTTTTAGATCGTGAGAATGATTTAAAAGATATTAAAGGTGCAACCATCTATGCTTGAGAATGTAAAAGCACGGATCAAGGCCCACGAGGGATTTAATAATAGAGTTTATAAAGATAGTTTAGGTAAAGATACAATTGGTTATGGTCATTTAATAACTAAAACTGATCCTTTTGTTGAAGGTGAATATTATGATACTGCAACATTAGAAAATTTATTTGAACAAGATTTTCAAATTGCATTTGACCAAGCAGATCAATTACTTGCAGGTGCTCAAGTATGTGAAGATGCATTTGGAGTTATTGTCGAAATGTTATTTCAATTAGGATATGGCGGAGTATCTAAATTTAAAATGATGTTAAATGCATTACAAAATCACGATTACGAAACTGCAGCACAACACATGTTAAATTCTGAATGGCACAGACAAACACCAAAACGTTGTGAAGAATTATCTAATATATTAAAAAATTGTAAAGATTAATAATCTTTATTCCATTGAAGTTCACTTCCACATTCATTCCACATTTCTTCTAATCTTTCATATAATTTATAACCTTTATATACATATATTTTTCCATATTCATTAGTAATTCTACAAACCCAATTAAAAGTTTCTGGTAAAAATCCAATATTTCCTCCATATTTTGTAAATATTGCAGGAGATTCTTCAAAATGTTTATTTACAGAATTATCATCTTCAAGATGTTCATAGAGAATACCAAAAGAACTGTTTCCTAAATCAAGAGATGCACCTAATATTAAAAGTTCATGTTCAGTATTTTTAATACCAGAATTTAATATTTTATTATAATCTGGGTGATTAGAATTCCATTCTTCTGAAGAATAAATAGGTTTAACATCTACTAATATTTTTTTAGTTTTTCCTATAATTATAAAATCTGGAATCCAACCATTTATTTTTGGTATTTCTTGAGGCTCATATTCAATATTCCATTGAAGCCTTTTCATAAATAAATACCATCGTGCTTCTAATTTACTTCTGAATTGAATTCCATTTTTTCTAACTGGTTGGGGTTTCATTGAGCATCGCCCCAACTATTTCCTATTGCTACATCAACTAAACTAGGAACTTTAAATTCAATACAATTTTCCATAGTCTTTTTAATTATTGCAACATCTTTTTCTTTATCTTTAATATTAAAACATAACTCATCATGAATTTGTAACAATGGTGTATGTCCAGCTTCATGGCAATCAACCATAGCTTGTTTAGTTTGATCGGCAGCAGAACCCTGAATTAAACGATTTAATGCTTTATAAGTACCAGCACGTTTAATATTATCTGCACCACCAAATTTAACAATAGCTGTTTCAAATGGTTCAGCAGTTGTCATAACCCAGTCTTTTGGTTCCCATTTATCAAACCTACACTTACGTCCTTTTTTAGTTCTAATAGCACCTTCTTTAGATGCTTTTTCCATACATTTATTAATTAATTGTTTAAGGAAAGGAACTTTACGATTGTATTTAACAATTATACCTTGTGCTTCTTCCTTAGATAATCCTAAAGATTCTGCAAGTTTAGAATTACCCATTCCATACATTAAACCAAGACCAATAGTTTTAGCTTGTGATCTTTCAATACCAATCATATCTGCTATTGTTTGGTGAAAGTCAGCTGAGGCATTTTCATAAGCTTTAACTAACTCTTGTGTTCCATCATATCCAATAGTTGAAGCATAATGTACCACCATTCTCGGCTCTTGTTGTGAATAATCAAAAGAACCCCACTCACAACCTTCGTCTGGTAAAAATAAACTTCTAATCTTTGATCCAAATTCTTTATTACGAGCAGGAACTTGTTGAAGATTAGGATTGTTCATAGAGATACGACCAGATACTGTTCCACCACTATCTGATCTTAATTGATTAATTTCAGCATGAATACGTCCTTTAACATTATATTTTAAAATGTTATTTAAAAATGTTCCATGAAATTTATTAACTTCTCTTGCTTGAATAACTAATTTAGCAATTTCATGTGAACAATTAGTTAACCAATTTTGTGTAAAGCTAGGATCATTTAACTTTTCAGTTCTTGGATAAGCTATTTTTAATTTATCAAATAATTTACCAATTTTTCTTGGAGCCCATATATCTAAATCTTCTCCTGATATTTTTTTAATTTTAGATAAAATTTCTTTTTCTTGATCTTTAAATACTTTAATTAAATTATGTGCTTTCTCTGTATCTACTCTAATTCCTTTTTGTCTAATTTTAATTAAAATAGGAAGAAGTTTAGATTCCATTTCCCAAACAGTGGTTAAATTCTGTTTTAATATTTCATTCTTTAATACTTGCCATAATTTTAATGTAAGTCTTGCATCTTGTTCTGCATAAAAACCCACATATTCTGCGGGTAATTTCCACATTTCAGATTTTGGATCAATGCCATGATTTTGAGCAGCTTCTCTTAAATCTACTTCTGCTTTAATCTCACCTAAATAATCTTTAGCTAAAGCATTTAAATTATATCCATATCTATTTTCATCTACGATTGCAGCAGCGACCATAGTATCTACAATCTCTCCATTAATTTTAATTCCCATAGATTGTAGCCAGCCCATATCATATTGAGCATTGTGAAATATTTTTCTACAAGGTAATGCACAAACTTCTTTCATATAATCAATAACTTGTGATTCAATCATATTGCCACCACCAAAATGTTTAAATGGATAATAACCTTGCCAACCATCAACAGCGACAGCAAAACCAATGACATATCCTTTACCTAAAGCCCAACCAGCTCCTAAACGTTCACTGATACCATCATCTCTAGTTTCTAAGTCAATAGCAATTTCTTTTGCTTGAGATAAATCTTTAAACTCTAGTGGAGAAAGCCACATACTTTTTTTAAATGTAAACGAATATTGTAAACTAGTCATTGTAATCCCTTTCTATTATCATTTCGATATAATGTATTGCTTTAAGTAAATCTTCTTTTTTATTTTTTAATTTATGTCTGCAAATGTATTTAATTGCATTACCTTCTGCAAACGGTAAATTGTTTTCATTAATAAACTTAGAGGGCTGTATCTTCATTGTTTTATAATGAGAACCTCCAACTTGTTTAAAAAACGCTTTATTGGTCATTTCTTTTCTCCTTCATGTAGTTTAAATAATCTTCTCCAATTGGATAGTTATATTTATAATCAGAACTTAATAAATGCAAGGATTGTTTTGCTCTTGTTACGGCAACATAAACAACTCGTTTTTCATCCATTTTTTCTGGCACGGTTTTGTTTTGATATTGAGAAGCGTAATCTGCTTTAAAATAAACAAGCACATTGTCCGCCTCTCCTCCTTTTACAGAATGAACAGTATCAATAATTATTGTTGGTTCTTTGTTTAACTGTTCTTGTCCATAATTTTGTAATAAAATTTTAATATAGGTTACTTCTGTTGAATTAATATTACGTTTTAATACATTCCACCAAATTTCTGATTTAGCCTCATCTTTTAAAGTAAGACCACACCATGCTTTTAAATCTTCAAAAGAATATTCTTTATGTTTATCCTGTTGATCCCAAAACTCTTTTTTTCTATATAAATCATTGCTTAAATTTCTTATATACTTATACATATTTTGAACTTCTTCAGCATTAAGCTTTTTGTCGTTTGATAATTTTGTCCAAGATTTAATAGCTCTCCATTTAGTATTAGCAAAAGATTTATTACCTTTATTATCCATAAAATATAATCCTTTATTCTTTGCCATCATTCTAAGTTCATTCACAGTTGTTCTTATACGACCTAAAATATACCAACTGCCTGTATATTTATAAAATTCAATATCACCAAATGAAACATATCTTTTAACTTCATCTTTAATATCTTTGTTATATAAAAATTCTTTTGGTTCTGTATCTAATATTCCTCGTCTTACTACTTGAGAAAATCTATGTATTTCTTTTCCGAATCTTCTTGTTTCTGTTAATACTTTTTTAGTTCCTGGAAAATATGTTGTAAAATATTTATGATCTGAACCATTCCAACGATAAATAGCTTGATCATCATCTCCAGCTAAATATATTTTATTTACATTGGCTGCCATTTTAAATATCACTGACCATTGTAATGGAGTAAAATCTTGTGCTTCATCTAATATTAAAACTTCTAAATCTGGAAAATTAATTTCATCGATTGATTTCTCAATCATATCTGTAAAGTCTATATATTTAGTTGCACCTTTCTTTTTATATTCATTATAAGCATTTACTTTTCTAAGAAGCATGTCTAACGATTCTCGTTTATAAGATTCTTGACGATAAATTAATTCAACAGGTTGCATCATATTTCTAGCTTTATCATAAATATGTAATGACCAATCTTTATAAATAAACGAATCATCATCTAATCTTGAATCTGAACTTTTAATAATTGAATTCTGTAATGCAAAATCAATCATACATCTTTGAGGATCAAATACTTCTAAAGTAAAATATTTTTTACAATATTTATGTAATGTTTTAAATCTTTGGAAATCTTTTAATGTATATTGTGGGAATGTAGACAATGCTCGATCTACTGCAGTATCAACTGCTTTATTAGTAAATGAAATAAAAGCTATTTGATTTGGACTAATTCCGTCTTTTAAATGATTAGTAACTATTTCTTGAACTAATGTATTAGTTTTACCAGTTCCTGGCGGCCCATAATACTTTATTGTTTTATTCCTAATTTTATTTAGGAGTTCTAAATTGTTGTGCATGATATGCGTCATCTAACTCGGTTAATGTTTCTTGTTTAGTTTCTACTTTTAAGTTTGTTCTTTTTTCGTTTTTATTAAAATCAGGTAATTCCATTCTCCAAAGGTTTTTATGTTTATTATAATATTCTAATCTTTCACAGCCTAATATTTGTAAGGCTTCTGGTGCATTTGAAAAAAATTTGTTTGAAGATTTTTTAATAAACTTTTCTAATGTGCTACGTTTAAAATAACAATAATCTTTTCCATCTATTGTTTCTGTAACAATATATTCATCTTCTACTTTATCAAAATCATTATCTAATATCATATTTCTTTCATAAAATTCTTTTTTAAATACATATACAGTATCAACAAGTACATCTTCATATTTTATAGATGGATTTTCTTTTCCTTTTTTTAATAATTCATTTGCTAACATTTCAAATGGATTCGGTCCTTTTTTAGGTTTAGGTAAAGACATCCACATAATTCCATAACTTAACATTTTTGTTCTAAAAGATTTTTCATCAACTAAATCTGTATCTGTTTTAAAAGTCATTTTAACGCCTTCGTATGTAAAAATAAGATATGAATCTTTTACTCCTTTATTAAATTCTATTTCTGTAAAATTATCTATAATATCTGGTACCTGAAAACCTATTCCAAGTTTTCTTTTCTGACATAATTCTTTATTACAAATTGGAGTAATAAATCCATTTTTTGGAGGACATAAATAATTATAACTTTTTTTAGATGCTGATTTAGCAACACTACCATCTATTTCTTTTATTTCTAATGGTTTTACAAAAATTTGTTGATTACGTTCTAATAAAATTTCTTTTAATTGTTTTGGTGTAATATTTCCTTCAGTTCTTTTATTTTCAAGAACTGCCATATTAAATATAATATTATTACGTCCATCTCCTGACCATTTATCTGTTAATAAACTTTGAATACATGGTGGATATTCATTCCAATCTGGTTCTGGTTCGTATTTTTGTGTTTTAAATTCTACTAATTCTTCTATTGTTTTTCTTTTTTTATAAGCAAGTTGTATAAATTCATTTAAATCTAAACCATTTCCTTTTTCATCATAAGCAAACTCAACTGTTCTATTTGATTTATGATAAGGCATACCTAATGCTTTATTTCTAGGAAATACTTCTTTAGCTAAAAAGAATCTTTCATTCCATTTATTTAATATATTTAATAAATCATTTTGATCTGCCCAATCTTTTAAAAAACAAATTAAATGTAATCCACCAGACTTTGATCTTAATGCAACTAAAGGTAAATTATATTCTGTAATAATATTTATAAATTTTTTACTATCAAAACCTGTATAACTGCTTGGATCCATGTCGATACAGCCCCATTTAGTCTTACCATTTATTTCTGGTTTAATACCAATAATGATTTCACCATCTAAATGCTTTTTCCAAATATCTGCCGTTACTGCCTTGTGGACAGTTTTATACTCAGCTTTTCGTTTACCTCGTTCATCAAGGTCACCTGTTAAGGTGACCTCAATGTGTTGAGTAGAATCGCCTTCGAATAAATCTAATAGCTTTTTCTCATCCATTAGAAAGGAACCGATTCAGTGCTTACAGTATCTTTTGGAGTTTCTTCTTTGCTAAAATCAACTTTACCAAAGATGTCTGACTTCATAGCACTTTCATAAAATGCTTTAGTCACTTCTAATGTTTTTGATAAAGCAGGATCATTCAAGTATTTATCAAACTCTACAATCCAACCATACCAACTATTATTAGAATTAGATTCTTTAGTTGTGGTTAATTTATAAGCAGTAGCCCAAGATGGTGGATTATAAAATCCTTTTTTACCTTGCAGTCTTCTGCTTTGTATCATTGAGTTCCAAGTCTTTGATTTTTTCTTTTGAGTTGACTTCATTGCAATCAAAGCTGTTTCTATTGGATTATATTGTTTATCCAAAATATAAACAAAGTGATTACCAGTATCTTCAATATAATTACCATTAGGTAATCTATCTTTACCATCATCACCTTTTTTAGTTTGTTGCATGATAGTTGGATCAGTGTGAATACCAACTGGTCTTCCAAGACTTTCTCCTCTATCTTTCCATTCATTAAATGTATTGATGTATAAACAAGGAACAACAATTATGCCTTCTTTGCCTTTATAAAGATTGCCTGTTGTTTCATTATAAATGTCACCTTGTTTAGCCGTTTCAATATATTTTCCATCACTCTCATCTAATACTTTTGAATTTGCGTATAAGATTTTAAGTATTGGAAGTTTAGTGTCACGAGCTGTGACAAACTCCGAACCCTGACCTGATGCTGATTCTAAATCAAACATAGCAGGTAGTGGAGCTTCTTTTTTAACTGCAACTTCTTTAGTTGCTTTCGCTTGTGCTTGTGTCATGTTTATGCTTTCGTTGTTATTTTTGTTTTGTTTGCAACGTACACTCCAAACAAATCAGAAGGAACATTTTTTCCTTGCGTAATCTGTTCTTTAACAAACGCTTTCAATGTCATTGGTTCAACCTTTTGACTTTGGTCTACGTTGTGTCCTTTGTTTCGTAATTCATCAATAAGTGCTTTCGCAACTTCATCTTCACTACGACCAAAAGTTAATGTGACATTGTTCTTTATTATATCCCCAAAACCATTTTCTCGAAGCCATTCAAATGCTTCTTCAGTTTTAGTTGAGGGAATTCTTGCAGAATAAAATGGCTTAACTTCAACTGACGAGCCGTCAGAAAGTTTAAGCAAAGCTATTCCTGCCTGTTGCATTAAGTTTGGTATTGTCTGTTCAGACAGCAAAGTCTCGGCTTCTTTTAACTTTTTTAGTTCTTCTTCAGCGTTTGATATTTGTTTCTGAACGTCCAATAACTTATTGCAAGATTGTGCAATATCCGAAGACATTGCGGTATCAACCCTTAGGGTTGATTCTGCTTCTAAGTCCATAAGACCTCCTTAGAGGCAGTACTTATTTTATTTATAGATTATTGTCAAACATTTAATTTGACATTTATTAAAAAATTACTATATTAAACAGTACATAGCTATTCTGTCGCTATGCCTCTTGGATAAAGAGTATAAAGATATCCTTTATTTGTTATAAACAATGGAGGGATTAGTTTTTGTCTCCACTAATCCCTCTTAGTTAACCAATAATTTTCACAATCATTATAAGGAAACATAATTAAAAAATAAAATTATTTTATTTTTATTTTTTTACCTTCAACAGTTTCAGGATTTTTAATACCAAATTTAATTTTTAAAAGTCCATCTTCCATTTCAGCGTCATCAACAATAACATCATTTGCTAATTGGAATTGTTTTACAAATTTTTTAAATGATAGACCTTTTTGAACATAATCAACATTCTTATCATCAACTTTACCTTCGATGCTAAGTACTCCGTTTTTAAGTTCTATTAAGATATTTTCTTTATTATATCCTGCAAGTCCAAGTTCTAATCCGTATTTACCTTTTCCGTATTTTACTACATTAAAAAATGGAAAACTTGGAATTTTAGACCATGTATCGAATATATTATCAAATATATCGTTAGATTGATTTATGAAATTTTCATGAAATTTATCCATATTGATAATTCCATGATTGTTAAATAATGAAGCGTAGTTCATAATTTACTCCTTTGTTAAGCAAGTTAAATTAGTCTGCCCACATTGGCACGACATACATATTATATAGTGAAACCCCACCCTTTTACAAGAGTGGGGAAACTTTAAACAATGAAAGGAAAAAATAGAGTTTGAAACTCTATGGATTTAATTATGTGGGTAAATGTGATATATGTCAATACAGACTTAAACAGAGAGAATAGGGGTAGTATTCTACCCCTATATAATTAGTGATTACTATTCGTCTTCGTCTTCGTCTTCGTCTTCAAAGCCGTAGTCATCATCTTCATCTTCTTGGTCTTCGATTTCTTGATTTTCTAAATCAGATACTTTTTCTTCTAATAGGTCTAAATCTTCTCTGATACAATCAATAACATCTTGAATTGATTTTTTTTTAGCCATGATCAGCTCCTTTCGGAAGAATGATGCCAAATAAAAATAATGGGATCAATACTAAGATATTAAAAAAGAAGTTACTAAAGCCGTAGTACTATTTAAAACAATATTTCTCCATTTATCTGCCATCTTTTTAAATTCTTGTCTTTTTTCTTTATTTTTTTCTTGTTTATAAGTTTCATAATGTCTGTAATAAGTTACCCAATTAATTTGTCTTTCTGTAAATTTAACATCACCACGCTGTACAGCTTGTTTATATCGTTCAGTCACAAGGTCTGGGTCAAATCCTGCCCAATAACAAACTTTTTGAAAATCTTCTTCTTTTTTAACAATCCATTCGTGAGCTTCCATTTTATAAATAGAAGTCTTACGATCTGGTAAATTCTGCATTGTATCTTCTATTGCATTACACAGCACACCTCGCCAGAGTTTTTGCTCTGGAGCTAACTCTTTGTTTTCTAAGATTGTTTGAGCAAATTCAATGCCCATAAGTTTTAATAAGTCGACTGAGTATGTCATGGTAATATAAGATCATCTCAGGACGAGCTTTTGTTTTAACAAAGTAATCGTAGTTATCATGTACAGCTAATAACAGTTCGTTAATTTCCTGTCCAGTCCACTCTGAAGTATCTCCTTTTAAGATTTCCTCTAATTTATCTGGTTTCATTAAGTCCATACGCTTATTGTATGACTTATTTCTATGCTTTTCCACCCTCATAAACCTTGAACTTGATAACTTTTTCTTTGTATTCATTGATTTTAGTTTTAAATTTATTTTTACCTTTACTATGCCAATACATCTTGACTAATGGTAAAAATCTTTCATCAAATGATGAATCGAATCCGTAAGTGTCACCCATATACAAATTAAACATGATATTAGTCACAATATCATATTGTTGTTTGTTTAATTTTTTAGATAAAATACTAATTGCGTAAAGAAATACTTCGTCTATTGGTTCTGCTTCGTAATCCATCTCATGTTATTAGCAATAAATAACATGGGATTCAAGTACTAATGTTTGCCGTTCATTAGCCTTTTTATTAATATTTTAGGCTCTATTTTTTCTTTACTAGCCATGTAATTAACATAATCATGCAATAGTTTTGAAATCATACTAGAAACGCTTCTTTTTTTTATCTTACAAATACCTAAAAATATTTTATGATCTTCTAATTTAACTGCTACACTTTTCCATTTACTTATATCCATTCTTTTCTCCATTCGTTGTATGTTGGTTCATTTTTAAAAATCCAAAATATATATAGTCTTTTAAAGAAATTAGGATATCTTCCTTGTGGGTGATTATCCATATAGTTTTTAATTGACATATATTTTGTAAAGTTATACGCATATCTTTTTATAGTTTTAATCATGGGTGAATTCTTAATTTTTTTAATGATAATGTCAATCATATTATTGACAACTAATCCCATATCCCCTAAGATAATCCTATGAAGTCGTTTCGCTTCACTGCTAGATATGCTGGTCAACGAATAGTTCTTGACGTAAAGGCAATAGATGATGATGAAGCAAAAAAGAACTTCTTAACAGAGCTTAGAGAAGGCAAAGGTACTTGGAGTAAAGAAGAAACATACTCCCCAACCAAAGTCTTCCTAACATACGAGGAACTGAATGGTTCATAATGTTGGGTCGCTATTAGCTAAAAAAATGATTCTTGAATCAAGATGGAATCAAATGTTTTTAGAGAATGGTGCTGAAACAATGGACATGATGCAGATTGAACTGGAACTTAAAGAAATTAAGAGACAGTTAAGACAACAACCTGTAATGTTCATGGAAAACCAAGAAGAAGATTTAGATATCGCTTCTTAGTTTTGTTAATTATAAAGTTTTAGTGACTCCTTCAGTCAGGAGATGGGTACACTTGTCTGTAAATCTTTTAATTCTTTCATCAGTAAATAAAAATTCAAAATCACTAATTAATTCTTTTTTAGTGTGTTTTTCCCAAACTATTTTATTTAAATGTGTTAAAAAAAATGTTTCATCTTTATTTCTAGCAACATAACATAATGAAGCATTAGCGTGTTTTTTAATAAACACAAATCTATGGTTGCCACTCATTAATTCATATTTACCATTATCCATTTTATTTAAAACTAATGGACATAATAATCCATTTTCTTTTATATCTTCTCTAATTTGAGATTTAAAATCATTGTGAGGTATATGATTAGTCCATATATCATCAAATTTTATTATTTCTAATCTTATAGGAAATATTTGGTAATAAGGGTGAACAATAGTTAATTGTCCATTATTAGTCACCCATTTTAATTCATTCTCAATCATTCAAGCCATGCCCTTATTTCTTCACCCATTGTTTCAGATGATAATTTAATTTTACGTTTTAATGCAGAAATAATATGACTGTCAATTGTTTTATCAACAATTAAATCTACATAAGTCACTGATTTTTTTTGTCCAATCCTATGAGCCCTGTCTTCAGACTGTTCTCTAACTTCAAGATTATAACTATTAGAATAATACACAACATAACTAGCTTCAGTTAAAGTTAATCCATAACCCCCCGTTGCAGGATTTCCTACAAAAAATCTGACTCTAGGATTATTTTGAAATTGTTCAACTGCTAATGTTCTGTTATCGGTTGAAACATTTCCGTAAATTACAACTGTACTATACTCACCATAAATTTGTTTTAATTTTTTAACAATACTTTCAATGTTATAAACATAATTAGCCCAAATAATAAATTTACCTTCTGCTTCTTCGATAATATTTAACAATTCTTCCATTTTAGGATCATTTTCAAATGACACTTGTTCGCCTTCGTTTGATTTTAAAAATCCATTACACACTTGGTGTAGTTTTAATATTTCTGTAAGTTTATTTGCAAAACTAACTTCTTTATTTTTTAAAGTTGCTCGTGCCAATTTTTTAAGATTATCATAAACACCTATTTGTTGTTTAGATAATGTGACATAGCGTTGTTGGTATATTTTAGGTGGTAAATCTAAACAATCTTTTTTTCTAACTCGTACTGAAAATCTTTTAACAATTAAATCAAGTTCTTCTAAATTAGTATAATGGCTTGGAATTAATAACATGCGTCCACTTGTGCTAGTTATTTGTTTCATTACAGCATATCTTGATCTAAATGCTACAAATGAAGAATAACCAAGTAATTTTTTTGACATAAACGCACACTGTTGATATAAGTCTAAGGGTGACTTAGTCACTGGTGAGCCTGTCATTATCCTTTTGTATTTTATTTTCGGTGATATTTTACAAATATTCTTAGACCGATTGGCACTTGGATTTTTAATTGTTGTACTTTCATCAACAATCATAATCATTTTTTCACCAAGTCTATCAACTAAATCTTCTAAAAATTTAAAACCTTTTTTATGAGACAATGCTTCAACATTCATTAACACATAATTTAATCTATCGGGTAAATAATCAACCTTAGTATCGTCCTTCCAAACAAACAAAGTATAATCTTCAACAGGCGAGTGGACTTCTATTTCTTTAATCCAGTTTTTATAAACTGAGTTTGGTGCTACAACAACTGCGGTATCTATTTTCTTTTGTTGATATAGATAAGCAACATTGTCTATTGCAACTTTAGTTTTTCCACAACCCATTTCTAAAAAATAAGCAAAATTTAATTTGTCAGCACCTTTTATGAGTGCTTGTCTTTGATGTTCATAAGGTTGTGTCTTATAAACATATTTTTCATTTTCCATTATTCAATAATAAGATTTATAACGTAATAAATAATTACGCATAACATTATAAAGTGCATCATATTTTCATTGTGTTAGTTATTGGTTATTTAATTTACAATTTATAGCAAAAAGTAAAATAATTATAATTATAAGAAGTGTTATTATCATATTAAAGTATAACTATTACTGTAAATAATATTATTACGCCTGTAATTATATCGTGTATTGCTGTTTCCATATTTAATTTACCGTTTCCTTTTTTTCAAACAATGGTTTTATTGAGTTTGCGTCACGATTTATACTTTCCAACATATCTCTAAACTGTTGGTCATTGAATATACCACGATACAAACGCAATCCCTGTGCCACGAGTGTTGAAGCAATAAGTTGTGCTTCATTACCATCTTTTAATTTTTGAATTATTGTTTTTAAAAATTCTTCATAAATTTTTAACAGTTGTGCGGTCTGTAATGCGTTTATTTTATTTTCCGTCATGGATATCCCCTTTGAAAGTATATTCAATATACATTTTATAATAGTGGTCGGATAACCCTACGTCATCAGTTTCTTTACTTAATCGTAAATACTCCAGTGCTTTTTCTTTATAAGTTTTAGATTTTTCTTTATTATCTTCTGCGTATTCCATCATTAGTGTAGCCTTCTTTTTTTATATTCTTTTATACATTGGTTGATTTGATCTTTTATATCGTAATTATCGGAAAGTTTCCAACGATTTATTGGGTCTTGTTTCAAGTTTTTTATCACCATATTCTCAATAATCTCGTATATTTGTTCGCCTAACTCCGTATTTTCCATATAATCTTTTTTATCAATTACACACAAATCCTTAATATCTAATTTAAGAAGCATATATTCATAAATTTGGGCTATAAGGATTTGTATGTCTTGATGTACTTTAATTAGTTTCATTTAAAAATGCTCATAAGTATAACTATAAGAGCAATTAACACTACCGCTTCTATTACTGTATTTGTCATTGTTTTAATTTTTTAAGTTCATGTAAAATGTATTCTCTATTTTCTGTTTCTTCCCACAAGTTTATAAAACGAAATAACCAATCAACTTGGGTCTTGGTTAAATCATCTCGTCTTATAACTTCATCAGCAGAAGTTAATGGTTGTAGGTTATTGGTATCACCCCAATTATTATAAATGTAGGATAGTTTATCTAGGCTAATCATAGTGTCTCCTGTTTGTTGTTGCAATCTTCACGGCTCACGGGACTTTGTTTCTCAACTTCTATTTCAGCTATTTCTCCATTTTCTTCATAATACTCTAAGTTTGGGTTTTCAATTAAAGACTGAATAATTTTAAATTGATCGCTTGGGTCTTTATCAGTCCAATCAATTCTACGATTTGTCATACATAGTTCTTTAATTTTTTGTAAAACGTCTAATCGTTCATCTATATTTACTTTGACTACTCTATATTCATCAACGTCATAGTGATCTCCTAGCTCGTTTGTGCCGTTGTCCACTTCTTCGTTCCATTCTTCAACGAAATCATTAATAGACGCTTGTGCTTCATCTGCTGTTTCGTAATATATTTTATTACCATCTCCATCACTTTCGCAATTAACCCAACCATCACACCAAGTGTAATGTTCTACTTGATATTTAATCATTACTTTTCCTCTATTGTTTGTTTATTAGTATTATAAAGATTATCTATATCTCCTTCATAACCATCACACAAATAATTATTGTGTTCTATTTTGTCGTTGTATTCACAATCGCCACCACAGTACATACATTTTTCTACTGTTATAGATTGTTTCATTTTATTTCTCCTCTATTGTTATATTATAGTCTTTAATCCAACGCACAAAATCTTTGTTTGTTGGTCTATACTTATGTGCAAAATCCTTATCATCTAGGATTAAGTCCATAAATTCGTATTTAGCTTCTGTTTGAGTTAGCTTACTGTACTTTGGCTCGTCACTTGTTTTCATTGTTCTATTCATCTTTGTCCTTTTCATAGTCGCCTTCTTTAAACGCTTCATAAGCCAACTTACACGCTTGTTCGTATGTATAGCCCTCGCTTTCAAATGCTTCTACAAGTTTTATATATCTATCGTCACTC
>Ga0209777_10005028_pt1 | contig 15408 bp, 16 predicted proteins | sample FrelakmetHBP12HB_FD_187147 | JGI IMG/M metagenome (GOLD analysis project Ga0209777, IMG submission 187147) | Freshwater lake sediment microbial communities from the University of Notre Dame, USA, for methane emissions studies -HBP12 HB (SPAdes)... | ecosystem: Environmental > Aquatic >... | reverse complement strand
TGTGATTCTGGGACAAGATCCTTATCCTACTCCTGGAAATGCGCACGGTCTTGCCTTCTCTGTTCTTCCTAATGTACGACCGCTCCCTGCTTCCCTTAAAAACATCTACAAAGAGCTTGCCACTGACCAAGGCATTACCCCACCTGCGCACGGATATCTGGCAGGATGGTCTACACAGGGGGTTCTCCTTCTTAATACGGTTCTTACGGTGGAGGCAGGTGCCCCTCAATCGCATGCTAAAATTGGATGGGAAGAGGTGACCGATCAGATCATTCGTGCCGTCGCCGCTCAAACCAGGCAAACCATCTTTGTTCTATGGGGGAAATCCGCACAAGTCAAACGAAAATTACTGGGAATGTATCTGGATTCCCATCAGCACCGTGTCATCGAAACCGCGCACCCATCGCCACTAAGCGCTTCCAAGGGTTTCTTTGGGTCGGCGCCCTTTGGCATGATCAATGGGTGGCTGACTGAGATGGGGAAAGAAACCATTCGATGGAATGATTTACCTACAGTAGATGGATGATCCTTCCCTGTTTCATCTCTTTATCTGCCCGCACTGTGAGGGTTCAATTATCGTTCATCAACAAGAGCTAAACTGTCGTATTTTTCGTCATGGAGTCCATCAAGCAACCATGCAGCAAATGGATCCGCATACCCCCAAAGAGGAATGCGATCACCTAGCAGCAACCGGCCAGATCGTGGGCTGTGGAAAACCCTTTCAAGTCGTGGAACAGGATGGTGATTTAGTAGCTATCATTTGCGACTATATTTAATCCAATAAACAAGATTATTCCATAGTAGGTTTCATGGGTTGTGTTCAGACAAAAGTACAGACGGATAGGATCAGGCCGGCCATCGAAAATATAATAGACATAACGATCGATGATGTAAAAAAAGAGGTTGTAGAGGAATCTATCAAAATACAAGATACGGAGAAAAAGCACGAACTGCATGTTTCTATGGATGAAGATCTGATGAATGAATTTAAAGATGAAATTAAGAATTGTAATGAAAAGCAAATTTCCTTTGTATTTCATGATATTGTGGATGACAAGCACATGAAATACATGGATTCCTACGATGCTTCTAATACAACCCTTTTTTGGGGACTTGGGATTGAAAATGAGACCTATCTCATGCTTTCTCACTTACTTCCTGCTGCCCAGTTTCGAAAGCTCATCCCAAAGAGAGAGCGATACAGTGTAAATTACTTTAATAATTTCAAACCTGAACCATTTGCGTCTACACTGAATACACTTCGCTCATTGGATTCTCTTACCTACCCCGTCTATATTAACGCACATACCTTTCAGTCGACCGATCCTCGTCTTCAACATCGAACTCTCTATGATGAAGAAGTGAGACCCAATCCCGCCTATACAGAATCCATTCACGATATTCTGATGCGGGAAAATGCCTATTATCAAAAAATATATGATAAGTCCTTCGTATTTGACGGTGACTCTATCGAGTTCATTACCCAGAATTTTTACAATACGACAGTCGATCAATGTGTGCATGAGTTAATTCAAATCAAGCAGGAGTTTCAGCGCGAAGTCTTTCCCTTTTTTAATGAAAAGGGTATCGGTGCCGTTCAGTTTCCCGACCATAATTATGGCCTTGTTACCATGCTAAGCACCTTCAAAAAGAATCTATTGATTTGCAATAATGGAACGCATCATTTGAATATCACACTCCCTACCCTTTTGAAAAATGGGATCATTGTTGATAAAAATGCGTTTGCTCGAACCCATTTGACCTATATTAATTGTATTCAAATGGTTGAGCCTCTATTTGTGGCATGTTATGGAACACCTGATGTCCTTTCCATGATTGATCCCGCCTATTCTATGGGTAGTTTGCGCGTGAGCCTCAGTCGATACATTTCTCTCCAGACCTTTAACACCTCCTCACCTGTGAATGGAAAATTACTATTGATGCCGAAACCCGCTGATACGGCCTATTGGTACAATCAATTGAAAGATAGTCCTTATTTGATTAACCAGACCATTGGGTATGATATTAATTTCAACAAATTCAAAAATCATGGCGTGGAAATCCGTTTTTTTGAATGGTTCCCTGAGGAGTATTTGATCGATGTTGCCAATTTTTTCATACTTTTGGCACAACACTCCCTTACATCGGACACATTTTCATTTCAGAAAATGAATTATAATAGTATTCTACAAGGATGCGTTCAGAAAGGATTTACCTATCAGTTATCTGTTGTGGAATCCAATCAAATTCTGGAGGATTTACATATTCCTCTTTGTATGAATGCCCCCGTTACCGCACACAAATTATTATGTGAAATGAGTGACATATTGTATGAACGCTATCATAATGGAGAAATTGTTAGACGCATGTCACCTAATATGAAGAAGCCCTGTTTGGTAAATTATAATTACATTGCCTTTCAGAAATTACATGATGACATTTTTGGAAAACCTGAACTGATCATTCGCGCAGAAATGAACCCATCTGAGATGCGTACACCTATTATTCCCGCTCATCTTGCCACCCTTCATTCCCATTTTACTATCATTGTGGAATCTTCTGCTACAAGGTGTTATTCCGATGAGGAATATAAGAAACATGGGGCACGAATTGTACCAGTTGGTTATTGGACGAATACAAAGCACTCTTATATTATTGGACTCAAAGGAATTGCTGAATGCACACATCCAACCCAGACTCTTCTTCATTTTGCTCATTGCTTTAAAGGTCAAGAAGGATGGCAGAATACGATTGCGAATCTACAGCCATGTACCTTTATTGATTATGAGTATATGGTAGATTCCGAGAAAAAACGCATCATTTCCTTTTGCGGACAGTCAGGTAAAATAGGGGCCTATTTGGCTCTTATGGCCTTTTACCGTCAACATACACAACAAGAGGCATTTCCGCCTTTTGATGAGAATGCCTATCAATCTATTCTTCAAACGATAGTAAAAAAACCAACAGTGCTCTTACTTGGGTATGGTAAAGTAGGAAAAGCAGCAAAGGAAGTATTGGATCAGTTTCAGATTCCCTGTACGATCATCACCAGCAAGGGTGTGGTTACCAAAGACATGATTCATAGTCACTCCATCTTACTTCATGCCATTCGTTTATCCAATGATATCACCGTGTGTCCTACGCCTTTTTTGACAAAAGAGGACCTTTTATCCAAAGGACAAAACATACTGCCCCGTTTTCAACGGGGCATGGACCTCGATTCTGTGGGCGAACTCTCTGTCATTTGTGACATTAGTTGTGATCTTGGAAATCCGAGAAATACACTACCCATTTATGATGAGTATACCACTCATTTGGAACCTGTCCGTCCGCTCCAACCTCATTTGGATCTCATCGCCATCTCTAATTTACCCTCCCTTGAACCGACCGTTTCCTCGGATCGATTTTCATCCATTTTGGTTGATTATTTGCCTGATTTGAAACATTTTAAATTAACCAAGCATATGAATTCCAACGCAATGATTTTACATAATAGTTATGATGTCTTTCGTTCATTCCAAGTCAAAGAAAAATAACTGAAATAGCCGCCCATTTTCTTTCGTTGATCCAAAATATTCTGAGGCCGCATGAATCGTAAGCGAATCAAATAGCACCAGACGATTATACACATTTCCAACCGAATCCACCCTCTCAAATTGAGTCGGATCCAAATATCCATTTTGAAACACCGTCGCATGATCCTTCTCAGGTACTTTCATGTTCTTTGTATGAATAGACCGAAAGAGACTCGTTCCTGTCGTAACTGGCGCATCAGGGGTCAAAAAGAGTACGCCCGCATATTGTTGTGTATCACAGTGATATACGAGTTGATCTCCTCCAACACAATATTGAAAGCATCCATTGGTACCATATTTCTCCCAATTGATGATTTTTCGACCCACCAATTGTTCAAAACGTTCTTTTAGTCCATCAAACCGATAGCATTGATCCGTTCGTTTGCCTTTATGATAACTGGGGTGATAGTTAAATTCGAGGGATAATGCGAAATGACGGACGGCATCGGGATTCTCATAGAAGTGATCGACTACCAGATAGGCTGGCGGATGCTTTCGAATGCCAAATTGATTTTCTTTCCATTCTGGTTGAGTAGAAAAAATAAAAACAGTTTCCCATTGTTCGGGAGCCACTTCCATTTGTAGTTGACAGGGGAGTATTGTATAAGGAAGTACCTCCTTCCATCCACAATGAATAAGAGGATCCAGCTTGTAAAACTGGCATACATCGGGGCGTGGAACATTAAAAAGAAATGTAGCCTCACCTGAATGTGATAGGATACGAATGGGTTTTGTCTCATTTGTACGCGATAGGCACCATCCTGCTACCTCGATTGAGTTCTCTCCTTTTACTGCTGTATCAATATATCCCAGTACATTGGGGTTTAATGTTTCGTGCATGATATCATACAAAGAGAGAATATGCTTTAGATCTGATATGATCGAATTCTTTGATATAGTTTGTGTGTTATCAATATATAAATTTGATAAACAAATCATACGCATTATGATATGAAATGGACCCATCTTTCTTCTCCGGTTGTAGTATCGGAATGGACTCCTCTCTCGTCGTATCTCCTTCTCTTATTGGCCGTTCTCCAGCACACAAGGCAAAATACGCTGCTTTAGATGAGATAGAATCATTGTCATTGGACTCTGAATTTGTAGAGCCGATCTTGAGAGAGAATCCGAACCGTTTCACACTCTTTCCTATTATGAAACCCAAGCTCTTTCAACAATACAAAAATCATGTTGCCGTCTTCTGGACGCCTGAGGAGATCGATCTTGCCAAAGACATGAAAGACTGGGTTAAATTAAATGCCAATGAGCAGCACTTTATTAAAAATGTACTTGCCTTCTTTGCCGGTTCAGACGGTATCATCCAAGAAAACATCGCCGCTCGCTTCATGAATGATGTGCAGCTCAGCGAGGCGCGCCAATTCTACTCCGTTCAGCTCATGATGGAGGCGATTCACTCGGAGACCTATTCCTTATTAATTGATACTTACATTGAAGACAAGGCCGAAAAGAATCACCTCTTTCAGGCCATCCAGACGATTCCCTGCGTCAAACACAAGGCGGAATGGGCGCAGAAGTGGATGGTATCCGAGGAGGAAAACTTTGCCACTCGTCTGATTGCCTTTGCCGTTGTCGAGGGAATCTTCTTTAGCGGATCCTTCTGTGCGATTTACTGGCTCAAAGAGCGCGGCCTCATGCCAGGTCTTACCACTTCGAATGAATTTATCGCGCGGGATGAGGGTCTTCATACCACTTTTGCCTGTGCTCTCTATGAGGAAATCATTCAGAAGATTCCCAAGACAAAGGTCCACAAAATCATTCGCGAAGCCGTCAAAATCGAGAAACAGTTTATTACGGAATCGCTTCCCTGTCACTTGGTCGGTATGAATGATAAGTTGATGGCGCAGTACATTGAGTTTGTGGCGGATCGTCTTAGCACACAGCTTGGATATGGTAAGATCTATTCGGCATCTAACCCATTTGATTTCATGGAGAGAATTTCCCTTGAAGGAAAGGATAACTTCTTTGAAAAGCGTGTGACAACTTATGCCAAGGCGGGAGTCGGCAAAAGTACGGATGAGATGAGCTTCGCACTTGACGCAGACTTTTAAAATCAAAAATGTAAAGTAGGAATGATGGAGGAAATAAAATCCTTTGTCTACGGAGTATTACTGATTCTCATTTTATACTTTTTTCTTCGACAACTCTATTCGGTCTATTACACCCCTGGATCGACCACCTTGTACAATTCACCTGTTACACAGGCTCTTTTTCCAGGGGCGACCAAGAAGCTCTTTCCTACTTGGGGGTATAATTCGGTAGGAATGGTGAAAGGTGATCCCACCAAATATGGACAAGGATCGTTCTGGCCACAATCAGGCAAAGGCTTTGTTCCTAGTGCGTCAGGAAGTGGTGGGCCCAGTCCCTCAGGCGGTATGCGCGACTATAAAGTATCTACCAAGGTGGATCTGCGCGATGGATATGACCCTCTTCCACAACTTCGAGATGTCTACGATCAGAATCCAGAGATTCCCAAACCCGTCCATACGGAAGTAGGATGGTGGGGCATGTAAAATGTAAAAGATAGTAGATGCATTCATCAACTCTACTATTTGGTTTATTCTACGGGGTTGTCTTGCTCGCCATTCTGTATATATTATTTCATATGATGAGACCCGTTCAAACCGTTGTCATTCGCGAAGAGCCACAGATCATTCCAGAATCATCGTGGTGGCCTTTACCTACGACTTCCTATAATCATTGGCCCTATTGGAATGGTTGGTGGTCAGGTGGCAGGGATGGAGGTTATGATCCTCGCCATGAAGGGCCTCGTGGCGGAATTCCGCACGATAGACATTAAAAGAGGAAATATAGATAGAACATGGACCGCTCGACTTCCATCTTTCTGCTCTATGTGTTTATCATGCTGATCGTCGCATTTATGTTGCGATCGTTGTTATCCTCGCCGCATTATTATGGTATTTTACTCATGGCGGGTATCTTTGTATTTATTCTAATATATCCTGTTCCAAACATTTATTCGGCAGCAGAGTATTCCATTGTAAATCGGCCCATGCGCGACCGAATCGATCAACTGGAGTGGAATAATGAAAAACAATCCGATAAACCGTCTGAGCCAAATATGCCAATTGTACCTAAGCCGATTGTTATTCCTATAAATAAGAAATAATATTGATTATGCCATCTTCTTTTTTGCTAAAATCCAACACTGACATACATTTCGCTCTTCATTTATCACCTGATTATCATGCTGTAGATTATCGTATCCTGGCCAATCATGTGTTGCCCACGATTGTTTGATATATTCATAATTACCCCATTGTCCAATTTCTGTTATTTCAAAACCAGAGGTATGAAATAACATTGCAAGACCCATTGGAGTAAATCCATTAAAATGAATAGGAGTATTGTGAGGAATATTAATTGTGGGAACGGATGTAAATACATACCCGCCTGGTTTTACAATTTCATAAATCTGTTTCATGGCCTCAAATGGCTGATACAGATGTTCAATCGTTTGATTAAATACAAAAAAATCAAAGGCATTCTGATAATGCTGTGAAATGGTATGAAGATCGTATGGAGGATAGGTTAACACTGTTTTGTTGGAAGAGGTAATAAATTCCAATTCAGGATCATTCAATGCAGTACATCCAAGATGGTCGATTGATGTTAGATGATGCTTTTTTGTCCATTCAATAAAATCCAATATACACCATGTTCGTCCAAAATCATAACGACCCCAACGGTAATTATAACATTTTACAGGACATGGCGGCAAAGTTACATATTTATTAAAGTATTCAGCAGGTAGTTTTACTTTTGTATTATACAATTCACATATCTCTTGCTCTGTTGGCATAATAGATGTATACTACTTTGTATCTTTAGATGGTAATTTATGATTCCAGCAATTCACTAAGGATCATCTGTAGTGTATAAGTAGGTTTCCAACCTATTTCCATAAGTCTTAATGGATTTCCATTTATTTTAGTAATAGCATTACGCAATGAATTTCCTACATAGATTACAATCTCATTTGTATCCGAATTAACATAATAATTGCCTTTTTTCTCTAAAGTAATATCAACCTGTTTGTAAATATCTATGATCATATCTTCTACTATATAAAAATTAGAACTACATATCACATAATTATTTCCATGCGGTTGATTTACAATCATTTGAATTGCGCATGCAACATCGGATGCATGATTAATATTTCGCCATGAATCCAAACATCCCAGGTGTATCGGTTTCTTATGATGTTTGTATTGTTTTGCGTGTAATGCTACCTTCTTCAACAAAAATTGTGAGGAACGAAGTTTTGATTCTGTCATGAATAAAATACCATTTGAAAATGGTAGACCATATGTAGTACGATAATGATCTACTATTTTATGCCCCATTGCTTTTGATATTGCATACATGGTAGTAGGAAAGAATGATTCATCATGATCATTGATCACATATTCTTGATGACCCTTATATAATTCTGAACTGGATGCATGAAACAATTTACAATTTAGTTTATTTCGATAGATAATATCACATACATTCGCAACTAATCGTCCATTTGTATCAATCGTTTTAATTGGATTTTTTTCACATTCTTCTGTATTAGAGATGCTTGCTAAATGAATGACACGATCAGGATGTATCAAACATATAATATATTCTAAGTAGTGCTGGTCCAGTAGATTAAATGGTATACGAAGAGAGCTTAGACTTTTTTTTTTTGAGAAACAATGCCATACACAGAATCTGTTGCAGCCAGATGATCTTCAACATATGATCCAATTTGTCCGTCTATTCCTGTAATAAGTGTTTTTGGCTTACTGCTATAGACTTCAAATGTAGGAAACGGAAAAAGCAGTTGCCCTCCGTTCTCGAGAAAGGTGGCTTCACGCTTAATAATTTCAGAACGAAAATGCCATGGAAGTACTAATAGGTAAGCGGGTGGGAGTATGCGCATGGTTTCTTCATTAATAATTTCAATACCTGTTGAAGTGGTCCGCCCCACTTTAAGTGGATTGCGCTCTACAGCAAATGGTATGAAAGAAGAATCTAAGTTTGCAAATTGTAACAAACAATTTCCCTTGGTTGATGCGCCATAAATATAGGTATGTTTATGATCATTCTTTGCGATTCTAATAAAATCTACCAATTTGTTTATTTCTGTTTTACAATCATTCATAAATTGAACATATCGTTCAGGAGTATGCATGCCTGATTGATTTTCATGTTCTAGGATACGATAAATCAAATCAGAATTCTCGTGATGTTGTGTGGATTCTTTCTTTGAAACATAGATACGAAAGCTTCCTCCATTGCAGTCATTGAAAGATACATCGATGATTTTAAATCCCGCAAGATCCATGATATGCTTTATTTGTTGTAGACCATAGTATTCCAGATGTTCATGACAAATGGTATCAATGCTGTTTTTTTCTAACATCGTTAGTGCATAGCTTTGCTCCAGTGCCCATATACCATTATCATCCAATACATCATAAATATCTTTTGCGAATTGTACTGGATCAGGCAAATCATAAAACATAGAAATCGAAGTAACTACTTTAAATCGAATCGCGTCTCCGCATTTGGATTGAATAGCAGACCGTGTAAAGTAAGTGGGAATTAGCTGTGTATTTGTATCATTATAAAAATCGTTGAATTGAATACCAGTTGGATCACATCCATATCTTTTTATGTGATCTGGATAGTTTGTTAAAAAAGTACAATCATTGCTACCAATGTCTAATACAGAATCTCCCTCTACAAACTGTATTTTAGATTGAAGCTCTTGATTGAATGCAGCCAAATGATTTCGCATGGTTGCATTAATACCAGATCGATATCCATAAAAGTGTTCATACATTTCTGTTGATGGTGTAGTATCTCTTAATTGAACCAAATGACACTTTTTGCACATAATAAGACAGATTATGCCGGTTGGTGTTGTTTTATCTCCAAGTTTTGGAAATCGCGATGTAATAATTTGATTTCCAAGATCAACGAGTTCATCAAATTCTATCCCTTTACAGATTCGACAAATCATTTTCTATCTGTATTTTTATAAATAAAGATGGTTAATATATCGCACTTATAACTGATATGTAAGATTATCCACACAATATAAAGATTTTATCTATAGAATAAAGCATGTTGATTGAAATATCAATTGGAGAAGGACTGGATCGATTTAGTATATTGGAAATCAAACAAAAAGAAATAACAGACGAAAAAAAGAAGGTCCATATTACAAATGAATTACAATCTCTATCTGAACTTACTGTTCATAAACAGAATTTTCATTATTATTATGAACTACTTCTAAATGTAAATACACAAATATGGAATCATACCAATACCATTAAGAGCATGAATCCAACAGACACTGAATTTTCTACGATCGCACATTCTATCTTTGAACTCAATCAATCACGCTTTCGTCTCAAAAATATTGTGAATCAACTATCTGAAAGCCATATTCAAGAGCAAAAAAGCTACGGAGCGACACATGTAGAGATTGAATTAAATGATTCAGATGCCATTGATCTTGATATGGTATCAACATTGAGTTTACAATACGATAATGTAGTTATTCGCTGTAGTAAAACAAAACAGATGGAATTCGAACAAATCGTGCCTCGATTTCATTATTTATTTCTAAATTGATGTAGATGACCACATATAGTCAAGCAAGCCAGGATTTATTTTATCTTAATGCATTGCAATATAAAATAAATGGAAATTTTCTTGAAATAGGATCAAATCATCCTATAACACATAATAATACATACATAGCTGAATCAAAATATAACTGGAAGGGTATTATGGTAGAATATGATACAAGTTTTGCACCACTTTTTACGATACATCGACCAAACTCAATTCATGTATTAATGGATGCATGTAAGGTTGATTATCGAAATTTATTAGATACACATTCTTTTCCAACAAATATGGATTATCTGCAGATTGATTTAGATGTTAATAATGGATCAACTATAAATGTATTAGAATTATTGGATCATACTGTATTTGATAAATATACTTTTGCAACAGTTACATTTGAACACGATATTTATTCTGGTAATTATTTTAATACAAGAGAACGGTCACGAGCTATATTTCAAAAAAGAGGCTATCAATTGGTTTTTCCAGATGTAACAGTCTATTGGGAAAATAAGAATGTACCGTTTGAAGATTGGTACATTCATCCTTCTCTTATTACTAATTTTAACTATTTTGGAGAGAATTTATCACATGATAGGATTATTACACTATTTAAATAATAATATATATACATATCTATTATGATTATTCTATTCCTAAATCACAGCGATGAAGCATGTGGTGTATATCAATATGGTAAACGCCTATTTAATATTATTAAAAAGGATGAAGACATTCAGTATCTATACAAAGAAGTAAAAAATGTACAAGAGTATCGTGCGATAATTGAACAAATGACAAATATATCAGGAATTATATATAATTATCATTCTTCTACAATGAATTGGTTAACTTCACACACCATTCAAAAAAAAGTTATTAATATTGGCATTCCTCATGAATCAAACTCGAATATGTTTGATAAATTATGCGAATTGGATCCAATGAAACAGATTACTGAAAATGAATATAAAATACCAAGACCTATTTTTGAAGATATCGATTTTATTATAAATAAATTACAGTATTCTACATCATCTATTCGTGATTTTATTACCGCATATACCGATACTACAGTACCAATCTTTGGTTCATTTGGGTTTGGCTTTAAAAATAAAGGATTTGATAAAATTATTAAGATGGTGAATGAACAATATGATCATGCTGTTATTAAACTTATTATTACACAGGCTAAATATGGAAATTATTCTACAGAAGCAATTGATATTAAGAACGAATGTATGAATATTCCTGTTAAAGATGGCATTCGTGTTATGATAACAAATGAATTCTTTTCAGATGAAGAAATGTTACTATTTTTAAAGTTTAATACAATGAATCTATTTTTATACGATCATATGTATGGAAGAGGCATATCAAGTACAATCGATTATGCCATTTCAGTAAAAAAACCAATTGGAATTTCAGACAGTTATATGTTTCGACATATTTATTCTGATGCAATATGTGTATACAAAACACCTCTCGCACAATGCATGATTCAATCAGATGAAGTAATTAGTCGATTTTTATTAGAAAATAGTCATACCACAATGATAAATGTATTCAAATCTATTATTAATACTAATATTACAGAAATACCAGTTGATGTACTACATTATCGTGCTTCTGGACGGTTAGGTGATTTTATATATCAACTCTCTGTTATTTATGAAAACTATTTGAATACAGGTAAAAAAGGAGTGCTCTATCTTTGTTCTGAACCAGAACCATTCGCTCATGGATTAGAAGTAGCATACAATGATACAAAAGACTATATTATGACACTGCCATATATTCATAATTATAAAATACACGCAAATGAATCATATGATATTGATCTAAGTAATTGGAGAAATAGTCATCTATTAAATTCAACACATTGGAATTCCATATTTAAAAATACATATGGGATTGATTGGGGGGCACGACCATGGCTTATTGGTAAAAAAGATAAAACATTTCAAAATAAAATATTAATTTCGTGTAGTATTCGTCGTTTTCCAAACAGCATTAATTTTCACAATTTATTTAAAGACATGAACTTAGATAATATTATATTTATAACACAAAATGAAGATGAATATACACATTTTAATATTAAAACTGGTATTACTCTTCCTGTATATAATCCGCCTACCATTGAATCATTTATTTATGCTGTACATAACTGCTCCCTGTTTATTGGAAATTTATCCTCTCCATTAACCTACGCGTATGGATTACATGTACCATCTATTACATTGCTTTCAGCCGATTTTAAAACAGATAACGCACATATTATTGGAATTGAAAAAATAATACCTACTACCCTTCTACTAGAATAACCAGTGCGGAACATGACGGCCTGTGTATTTGATAAGAGCTTGTTTGCCCGCTCGATAATAATGACGGTAGCATCGAATAGGATCCTTTGAAATTCGGTATTTTTCATCCATGGCGATGGGAAATGAGATACGCGGTGACATCGTAATGGTTAGGGGTAGATTATCCTCTAACCATTGGATGTGAGCTTCACATGAATGTACTTTTTTGAATCGATAGCGAAATTCCTTCGCCAACTCTAAACCAAGTTGGGCCAGCCACAGATAATTTCCTGAGGATTCCCGCGCCCATTTGGCACATGGATGCTGGCTGTGACACGGACGATAAGTAGGCTCCTGACTGGATTCGCACAGCGGCGCACCCCACATATACTCAGGGACTTCCAGTTGTTTCTGGGCCTTGGATAATGCGGCAGGAGATCGACAGGATTCCAACTCCGAATAGAAGAGCACCCAGTGGGCGGTATACAGGAGCTGACAGGTTTCCAAGAGCATTTTTACCACATGCTGGTTCACATGCCAGCGCGCAGCCTTTCGTGGATTGGGATGGAGAGCGAAGATATTCATGTTGGGTTGTATTTTTACATTTCCATTTCGCATTTCAATTTTTTATAAACGCACATTTAAATGAAATTCATTTACATATCATATGGATCCATCCCCGTTATTGATTGCGTATTCCGCAACAAGCATTTCTTTATTCGGCCGATTTATTTTTATGTATTTACTCTATACACGAAAATCAACCAATACCTATTCGCTTATTTTTTCGATTGTCAACATTATCTCCTCCTCTCTTTGGGTTACCTATGGACACATGGTCCAGGATCAACCTCTCTTGGTTCGAGGTTCCTCTGATTTAGTGTTATTTGTTATTTCTGCATGTTACATTATATATAATAAAACGAATCCCTCTATTCATCCCGAGATACCCTAAGGGTGAGGTTCTTACTGAACCCTTACCCTAGTGAGAATACACATACTATCCTTATAAATCGATCCTATTTTTCCTGATTGAATGAGCCGATTGACATTCGACCAAATGAGTGAAAGATAGAGTACCAACCCACCCAAAATATAGATTTTCAGCAACTTGATTTTTGTGGCTTCATCATTTGAAAAGAAGGCCAGATACATCAAATGATATAAAAGAGGAATGGCAGCAATAAAGGTCGCATAAAATAACCAGCGATTCAGCTCATCTTGCTCGTATCCATGATAAGCAATATAGGACAGAATGAGAAGCGAAAGGGAAAGTGTAAGGAGTGGCTGTGTCGCATTCACTTTGAATCGAATCGAACTGGCCTGAATCGCACAGAATAAGACAAACACAATGGCAGAACTGGCAATGAGAACCGTACTGGCATATTGATAAGAGGCAAGACTCATCTAGAAGAATGTTTGAATTTATTATATCCAGTGTTTGCGGATCTTTTTATGAATCGCAACATAGGAACATCCATATTCAATCTTATCAATTGAGTATTCAAATGGATTGTTCGTCTTTTTTATAATTTTATAGGGATCCGCACAATAATCCCTTATGCCCTCCGTGGAATCAAATCGACACTGATTTAAAAATCGGGTATAGTTAAAAAAATATTGAAGATGATTGTCATAGGCGCCATCAATAAAATCGGGGAATTTATAACACACAGTATCTTCTACCACATAAATACCATCATCATTCAATAGGGGAAATAACAATTCAAATGACTTAATAACATCCCTATTAACATGTGAACCGTCATCCAAAATAATATCAAATGTGCCATACATACTAATTAAACTGTTTATGAATGCTGGATCAGTCACATTTCCTATTTCAATAAATACATGATTGGATTGATTTACAAATGATTTGCTTTCAGGATGATTACCTATGCCCACCAGCAGGGTCGCATTTTTAAATGTTTCTCTCATTGCATATAGACTATTACCATTATGTACTCCAATTTCTAGATATTTAATTGGTTTTTCTCGAATCTCATTAAACAACTGATGGTATTGTCGCGATAAATTATGAAAAGTACGATTTTTATCAGTATTATATTTACTAAAAATGTGATCCATTGTATCGAGTGAAGAGATTGGCAATTTGTTAACGGATGAAATGTTAGGAGATGTATGAATCACAGCAGTATTTGTATATTTTGGTAGAGGAGAACGAGTAACGGTGCTATCCTTTTTAATTCCTACAACATACAAATCACATGAATTTGCATTATAATAAGTATCCCAACATGAAAATAGAGCATTAAATGGCAGAACATCATTTACATCATGTTCAGTAAGATTTTTATAATAATCACTCATATCATCCAGGTTGCCTATGGTTCCATAGGAATCCTTTGGAGAGGTTCGGCGTGTTCCATGTTCGGGTCTTCCTGTGGACGCGCATGTAAAAAAGAAGAGTCCATTCGGTTTTAGAATAGAATACATTTTACGAAAAGAGTCGGCATATTCTGGATCATGTTCAAAACATTCCGTTGAGACAATCGCATCAAATGAATGATCTTCAAATGGCAAATCTTTTGTTTTGGATACAATGGTAACATTAGGCGCATCAATCACATCATTTCCTTCATACTCGCAATTTTCAAATAGGAATCGATTATTTCCATTAATATCTCCTGCACCAACATCCAGAACGACCTTATTTACAAAATAATCAGGTAGAATATTCTTCACAAAAACGGTAAAATCTCTTGCTTCCCCGTGCATCTATCCAATTAGATTATAATCCCGTTTAAGCTAAATGATACGATTTATCTGAATTATTAAAAATTGAATCAGATGGATGATAATAAAAGAGGCAAACCATGAACTATGAGCTTAAACAGATCAAC
>Ga0209777_10005027_pt1 | contig 15409 bp, 20 predicted proteins | sample FrelakmetHBP12HB_FD_187147 | JGI IMG/M metagenome (GOLD analysis project Ga0209777, IMG submission 187147) | Freshwater lake sediment microbial communities from the University of Notre Dame, USA, for methane emissions studies -HBP12 HB (SPAdes)... | ecosystem: Environmental > Aquatic >... | reverse complement strand
CGAGCCCGTTGATCGAGAGAGGAAAGGTTGTGCCGTCGGTGGAGAACGACCACAGCTGGCCCGCTTGATCCCACTTGATCGCCGGAGGATTCGCGCCGGCGTTCTTGGCCCTGATCAGCTTGTCCGATGCGAGCGCATCCCCGATTTCAAGGACGTTCCAGCCGAGCTTGACCAGATCCACCGTCTGCCCGATCTCCAAAAGCGTCCGCTGATCGGTCAGCTTGCGTAGGATCAACTCCGTTCCGTCCACCCGGAAAAAGTAGAACTGCCCCGCCGGAACGCTCGCTTCGAGTCCGAAGCGTTCCGACTTCACCCGAGCGAGGCCCCACAAGGCCGAAGTCATCGACCCCGGAGCCTGACCAGGCGCAGGCCCCCACACGTCGATCCCGTCGTGCGCCGCCATCGTGGGATCCCCGTCCACCGTGTTCCTTCCGAGCCGGAGAAGACCACCGGCAAGCCCCGGATCCAGCGGCGGGAAATGGTTCAGCTGGTAGCGACCTTGCGGATCGATCGAGTCCTCGACGAAGTAGGCATCAAGCGACGTGCCGACCGGAAACGGAGGAGAACTCCCGCCGCCGCCGGTGGATGGAGGACAGACGCCAGCGACGAGGACGACCGGAGAGGATCCCTTGCGACGGTTGGCCCGAATGAACCGCCAGGGCCAACCGGCCCACGAGCAGGCCCCGCCAGCGACGCCAAAGAACCTATGGACCGGCACCCACTCGATCCCGTCGGCGGATAGCTCCACATCGACAGCATCCGCCGGATTCGAGCCGGTGAAGACGAACGAACGGCGCAGATCGTAGGCTGAGCAATCGACCGCCGCCCCCGGACCAGGAACGGCCGGAACCACGAGCGGCAGGCCCGAGGCCGCGCCCGAGGACAGCACATCACCCGAAACGGCAACCACCGGAGCTCCCGCCGGATCGACCTTGACCCGCTTTGCCTTGATCCACACCCACGGGAACTGAGACGCGTTGAACGACGACGGAGCCCCGCGGCCGACGGCGCACACCGCGTAGTTGATGCCATCGTTCGAAAGCCAGAACTCGACGACATCGAGCGGACCCGCGCCGCCCCATGCAATCGCACGATCGGGACCGAACGACGAGCAGTTGACGGGAGCGCCGAACGCACCAGCGACGGCAGGAACCGGAACAGCGACGCTAGATAGTGCCATCTTCTCTTACCTCCGACGGGGTTTCACCGTCCGTTTGATCGTCATCCTCTACCGTGGACGCCTCGACCTGATCGCCCACCAGGAGGACGACCGGAATCCGATGGTACACCACACCGGGCGCCCTGGAACACGTCGGACATTCGCACTCGATCTCCGGTGTTCCGTCGAGATCATCCGGTGTGGGGTTGACCGCTTCGACCTGCAGAACGGATCCGCATTCGGCGCACTGGATCGTTAGGTGCACCTGCAGCCATACCGCTGGACATGCCATCTGTTCACCCCTTGCCGGGCCGGGGATCTTTTCTTCCCTAGCCCTCTGATCTTTGGTTGGGTTGGGCCACCGGCCCAACAGTTGACCCCCGCGATCGGTCTTCCGACCGACTACGAGGAGCCGGGCGGTACGCCCGGCGGATGCGTGAGGCCCGAAGGGCCGCACTCCTTCTCCTGATAGGACGCCGGAGATCCGATCTTTCTACAGTGTTTCTGATAGCCTGACGCGAGATCAGACACAGAACTACGGGAAGACAAGCCCGCGCCGGGAACGGTTTTTTCCTCGACGCGCCGGAACCAATAGACGTTGATCGCCTGACAAGCCACCCTCCCCGACGGCATGTAGTGAAGGGACCGAGGCAGCCCGAACCGCGAAGCCTGCCGGGGCGAAGGTTGGTGCCACTGGATCAGATCCCCCACAACGGGCCGGAGCCGCCCCAGGATCCGCGACACCGTGTCAACGTGTACGGACACCCCACGAGCCCGCTGAGCGGACCACTGAGCCAGGAGGCCCCGAGGCACCCCCACCACCGCCCCGTGATAGCCGCGCCGTGCCGTGGTCGCTTGCGCGAACCAGAGCGCGAAGGCCAGTGCAAGCTCCGCGGACCACTCGCGCCACCTTGCCCCCCGATCGATCCCACCGGCCGGATCGCGCACCAGCTGGACGAGGCGCCGCACAAGTTCGCGCTCCGTTGCGTCGGTGGACTTGTGCCCGAACGCCAGCCAGGCCCGCACTTGTTGGAACGACGTGCCCCAGATCCAGAACGGCGCCGCAACCTGCCCCGGATACCACCGACGGTTTGCGCGAGCCCGCCAGCCCGGAGGAGGACCGGAAACGGACCTTCCCCGCATCGAGGACGGCACGATCCGATCCGAGGACGCCGCCGCCATCTCCTCATCCGGCGGATCCTCCGACCGGAGAAGATCGCCCGCCTGGACGGGATCGGGCGACCGGCGCACGCGAGGCCCGACGCCCGACGGGTACAAGGGGCGGGAGCCGCCCTCTTTCTCCTCCCGCCAAATGACCACCATCCGCCGGAACTCATCCGGCGAGAACGACGACGCGAGATCGGCCAGCGACCCCGCGCGAGCCTCGATCGCAGCGACGGAAAACGATTCTTCAGCTGCGATCGTTCGTAGATCCTCGACGCTGGAACGCATCATCAGCCCTCGATTCCTTCGAACTCTGAGAGATCAGGAACCCGACCCTGCAGCACCGCCGAGATCGCCCGAGCCGTCGATCCCCGGATGTACGTTTGATGCATCCGATCCATCAGCCGGAGCCCGCGAGCGATCCGATCCGCCAAGACCGCAGCATCGATCGGATCCGTGACCGGGAACCGCCGATCGAACTCCCGCAGATAGCGATCCGCTTGCTCGCAGATCGCTTCAGCCGATGGCGGATCGGCCGACGCCAGGAAGCCCTTGACAACCCCGATCCAACATGCTTCCCGGCCGGTCACTTGCGCGCCCTCGCACATGCCGCCGCAAGCGCCGCGGTAGAGATCGCGAGTCCCTGAGCCTCCCGATAGATGGTTTCGGTTAGACCCGGAACCCGCCCCTTTGGCGATACCAGCCAAGCCGTCGCGCCGAAAGAGGCGAACGAAACGCGAAACGAGAGCGCGATCCCGTCTGCATCTACATCCACAAGCCAGCCCGCCAACACACCGCGCCCGAACTTCGTAACCTTCTTCTGCTTCGCACTCATCTCCCACCCCCAACCGACGCCGCCGCCAGCCTCGACGGCGGGAAGAACCGATCGATCGTGTCCACCCCTTCGACGAGGAGCGCCCGGATCGCGCGCACCCGCGCCACTTCGCGCAGGCCCCGGCGAAAGAGAACCGCCCGAGCCCGCAGGAGGACCGAGAAGACCTGAGCGAACGGATCCGCTTCAGCATCCTCGATCAGCTGCGCGCACATTTTCGAGACGTCAGCGACAGAGATCGGACCTGGAACCTTGCTTGATTGCACCACGTAGCACCTCCGTTAGTTGGGCCAACACCGACGATAGGATCTCTTGATCTCGACGATCCGACAGATCAAGAGCCTCGACGCACTGAAGAAAGAGCGCGACCGCCCGACGAAGATCCCGCGGTAGCCGGGCGGGAACGACGACGGCGCCCGGCTGGACGGATCTTGACGTTCTAGGGGGATTTGGTACGCTGGACACGCCGAGCACCTCCGATGCTAGGCACCGGGCCGGGACGTAGACGAGCGTTCCGGCCCTTTTTTCGTTCGGGAGCCCATCCTAGGACGATCGCCGGAGCCGGTCAAGTTAGCCGCGCCGCCGCCGCTTGCCGCCCTTCTTCCGCATGACCAGGAGGACGGCGCCGGCGATCACCGCGCCGCCGAGCAGAAGCATCCCCGAGGAGGACGCCTGAGCCGGAGCCTGAGCCGCCGACGCAGCGATCCGCTTGCCAGCCGCAGACGTGGCCGACGGGAGCGGAGGCCCGTAGTCAGCCGACGGGGCGATCTCGCCCCCGTGAGGCTCGCCGCCATAGCCCTCATCGGTGGACGACGCCGCCGAGGAGCCGCCGCCCGACGTGCGCGCCGCCAGCGTCGCAGCCGAGGGAGCCGGAGGACCGTACTCGACCGAGGGAGCCGCCGCAGAACCGGCCCCGCCAGCCGTCGCAGCCGCACCAGCTGCAGCCGCGCCCGCGCCCTCGCCGACGCCAACCTGAGCTTGCTCCAAAACCTCATCGCCGAACAGCGCACGAACCAACGACATGGAGATCAACCTTTCTCGCGCCCACGCGCGGACCCGAACGACTTGAACAGCTGGATCAGGGTGTACCCGAGCCCCACCATCACCGAGAGATAGACGAGGCGATCGGTTGCCAGCCGATCCGCGGCATCGAGCGGAGCCGGCGAGGCGCCCGGAGCCGGCGAGGCGCCCGGAGCCGGCGAGGCGCCCGGAGCCGGCGAGGCGCCCGGAGCCGGCGAGGAGCCCGAAACGGAACCGCCGACCCCGGCCGGTGAAGGCTCATCCCACTCGACGCCCGGATCGTCTACGAGGAGCCGGTTAGGCTCGCCAACGACCGCACCGAAAAAGACCGACTTCCAACCCATGACGCTACCGCCGACCCTTGGCCTTGCGGATCTGGTCTACGACCTGGACGGCAATGTAGGCACCGACGCCGACCGTTGCGAGCGTCAGGATCGTCTTGACAGCGGCCGACATGGATCCCCCTTGCTCCGTCTGATAGTCAGCCGCAGACTGTGGAACCTCGACGGCATGAGCCTGAGCAATCCGCGCCGCCAAGGTCGCAGCTTCGCGCCCGAGGTTGATCAGATCCCCCCACTGTTGGTTTGACGTGTACGGCCCCGACGGAGAAAGAGCCGTCCCGAGCGCAGACTGAGAACCGATCGCCGCCTCGGCGGCATCATTCCGAGTTCGGATCGAGGCAACCGCCGAGGCGAACGCCGGATCGTTCCCCGTCGAATTATCGACGGTCAAAAGGTCCGAAATCCTACTTCTCGCCTCGGAAAGCTCCGCGATCGTGTAGTAGACATCCCCGAACAGCGCCGCGCCGATCGTCCTCATGACAGAAACACCCACAGAGCCGCCGCGACCAGGAGAGCGACCACGACGGGCGAGGATTGCCACAGGATGCCAGGGAACCACGACGACGGATCGATCGGATCGGACGCGCCGCCCGTGGTCCGCTTCAGCTGGAAGTGAAGATGCGCGCCACCGCTTGCCGTCCCCGTCGAGCCTACGCCCCCGACCCGATCCCCCTGAGAGAGCGACTGACCTTGGCGAACCTCGACGGACGATAGGTGAAAATAGCCCGCCTCGATCGTGTCCGACCCGTCGGTGAGCGTCTGGATCACGTAGTTTCCCCCGCCGCCGCCGCCCTGAGCCACCGGGGGATCCGTCCCCGTGCGGGCGACCGGCCCATCAGCCACCGCGAGGACCGGATCCCCTTCGTTTGCGACGAAATCTAGGCCGCGATGCGTGCCGTTCCGAAGCGGCCGAGGCGCCCCATACTGCCCATGTGGCGTGAGGCTGAGCGAGCCCGAGAGAGGAGAGCCTAGCTCGATCACCGCGGCACCGTGCGGCCCGCGAGCCGCGCCCCGAACAAGCCCCCGTTGAAATGGTGGGCCGGATCGTGTAGGTACGCCTCGACCGTGAGCGAGTCTCCCGCTCGCCATTCGATCAACGGGATCGGAGACACGACGCCCCAACCATAGGCGATCGTCGAGATCAGCGACCAGCCAGGGATCGGAGCCCCACGGGAGCAGACGCGCCACCGTGCGTTGACCGTCGCCGGAGTGATCAGCGGACCCGTCTGGACGGCGCCCGCGGCGTCGGAAAGCCACGGGAAGAACTGGAAGACGTAGCCCCGCCACGACGGCAGAACCCGATCCGCCAACGTGAGAACTTCGATCCAACGATCGTTCATTGCCGCCGCAACGTCGATCGTCTGGAACTCATCGAACCACTGAGCCTTTGCACGCTCAGCCGGATCGTAGAGAGCGGACCCCCAGGCACCGACGGATCGAGCCTTGGACGGATCGATCTCGACGGGAAGATTGTTCCCGAGCGCTCGCCGGTAGCGCCGGTATTTCGGAGTGAACTCCATCAGCAACCCCCGCCGTGCTACTTGCGGATCGTCGGACGCACCACCGGGAACTGCCGCAAGGTCGGCTCAGTCCCGAGGAGGATCACTTGCGCCTGGATCGGGGAGGCCCCGAGCCCAAAGAGATCCGTCCAGATGACCTGCAGCTTCGTACTTGCCGGAACCTCGCGCGCCGGGCGAACCGGAACGCCGCGCGTCAAGCTCGCGGTGAGGGTGCGCGTTTCCACCGCCTGCCCGAACCATGACGTGTTTGCTTGCTGGATGTCCAGCGTGTACGCATCCGCGATCCCCGTCCCCCAGTTGCCATTGTTCGCGGACCAGTAGCCGATCCTGATCTCATGCACCAGGAATGCGTTGACGATCTCCAACTCCCCGCGCCACGTCGTTGCGTTGAGAGGCTGAGTCAGGATCAGCCCGTAGGCTTTGCCGTCGGGAGCGATCTTGTCGCAGTCGAACGTCGCTTGATACCAGTGATCCCAGGAGATCGGGGCGGCATCGACGGGAAGCGGAGCCATCTGCGGCTTTTCGAAAATGGTGGACATTGGGGAACCTTTCCCGCCCTGGCCTCATCCGGCCGGGCGAAGTAGGACCGGAAACGGAAAGCCCGCCGGGGGGGCGGGAGGGCTAGCCCAAGCCCAACCCGCCCCCCCGCCGAGGAGGACCGACTAGCGGAGCGTGTGGTTGTACGCCGCCGACCCGTCGGGGTTGGCCGACACGCCCTCGAGCAGCGGCTTGCCCCGGACACCCTCCATGCACACCCGGACCATCGCCGTCAGGTTGCCAGTGAGCGGCGTGAGCCCCTGGATCGACGCCAGCGCCGTCGGAGTCAACTCCAGGTAGATCGCGAAGCTCGCCCCCTGCTTGAAGGAGATCGGGGCGCGAAGGTACCGCTTCGCGCGGTTGTCGGGGATCCCGTTGACGCAGCTTCCCGCGTCGCTGTTCGCCGCCGCCGCCTGGGTCCGCACGCGCGGCCCGTAGAACGGAGCGCCGCCGCCGGGCAGATCCGCCGTCGGAGCGACGAAGATCGGATCGCTTCCGAACGTGATCACGAAGGCCGAGTTCGAGATCCACTCGCGGCCGAACTGACTTCCCGTCGCCGCGCCGCCGCCGGCCGGGCCGGGAGCGTCGGGATCGCAATCGACTTCGATCGAAATCGCGTAGCACAGGAAGTCGCGATCCAGCTTGTTCTGGTCGCTGTTCGACGTGAACGGCCAGCCCGCGTTTCCGGTGGTGCGGGAGTTGAAGAACGATGTGCGACCCTCGCACTGAGCGAAATTGAACGTCCCCGGATCCGTGGGGAATGCGGTCGCGCCAAAATAGCGCGTGTCGTAGTACGTCCACGCCTGCGCGTTTTTCGACGCCAGCAGCATCTTTCGGACATCGGTTCCGATGCCAGCTTGCTGAGCCACGGGACGACGAGCGACGGGACGACGGATGATCTGAATTGCCATGTTGCAGATCCTTCCCGCCCCTTCTAGGGGCGATCTGCCGACTCGATCGGCAGAGGAAAGGCGCGGCCGGGCGACTATCGCCAGGCCGCGCCGAGTGAACTACTAGAACGTGCCCGGCTCGACCACATCCCCGAACGTGTCAGCCTCGACGACATCCCCCATGAACGGGAGAGCCCCGCCCATGTCATCGACGTTGAACGTCTGCGGGGCGATCTCGCCCATCTCGGGAGCGTACTGCGGAAGCTCAGCCATCTCGATCGGCGCATCGAGGCCGACTTGCCCGCGCGTGAAGGTCGGAGCCGCGAGGCCGAGGACTTCGCCGACCAGGCCGCGGAGGGTTTCGGCGAAGCCGCCAAGCTCGACGGCGCCGCCGTTCTGCGCGCCCGCCATCGATCCGACGAGCTTTCCCGCGCCCCACGACGCGACGCCCGCGCCGCCGACCCGGATCGCCGCGCCGATCATGCCGGTTTTGTAGGTGGCCGGCACCACCTGATCGAGCCAGTACCGGGCGAGCCGGGCGAGGAGGATCCCCACCGCGCCGAACGCCGCGAACTTGACGACTCCCACGATCGAGCCCCGCGGATTCCGGTGGATCCGATAGTGGTGACGACGGCGCCGCGGATTCGACTCGGGGTTGACCACCACGACCCGAGCGCCCCGACGATGGCGCACCCGACGATGGCGCGGATTCGCCAGGAGGACCGGAACCGCCGCCGCCGGATTGTGGCGAACGATCGCCGTTGACCGACGAGCCCCGCTGTGATGCCGCTTGAAACGTCCCTTGCTGTCACGAGTTCGCGCCATTGCTTCACCTCGACTGAAGGAAACGGATCCCCGTCGCATCCGCCACGAATGCGCCCCGACGGATCCAGATCTGCCCATGTCCGACGTTGAACGCGACCGGATACGCCGGCCGATCGTCGGACGAGAAGTAGTGTTCCCACACCGCGAGCCCTTCCCCGCGATCCATCCAATAGCGGAGGAGGACGACGCGCCCAAGCTCGACCGGATCGGTGAACTCGGGGATCACGCCCTCAGTTACACCGACGGGACCGCCGGCCCACGTCCGACGACGATCCGCAATCTGCACCCCCCGATGTCCGTAGGACTCGGGATCGTGCCACTTGTCGGCGCCGCCCCGGATCGAGAGGCAATAGAGATCCCGCCCGTCCGACGACGAAGCGAGAACTTCCAGACCCTTGATCGTGCGCGCCATGCCTCGCGCATCCTCGACGATCATGGAGTGCAGCTGGCCCAAAACGGCAAAGCCGCGTGGCGTCGCCATCAGACCCACTCCACATCACCGGCGAGGATCGCCGCGATCTCATCCTCGGAATAGCCCGCATCCGCGAGATCGTCCGACGTGTAGATCTCCCCTTCTCCCTGGTACTCCTCGCCGCCCTGGTACTCCTCGCCGCCCTGGTACTCCTCGCCGCCCTGGTACTCCTCGACCGGAGGACCGTAGGCGGATGCTTCGATCGCCGCTTGCTCAGCCTGAGCCTGCGCGGCCGCATCCGCCTGAGCCTGCGCCGCCGCATCCGCCTGAGCCTGCGCGGCCGCATCCGCCTGAGACTGCGCCGCCTGATAGACGGGAGCCATCGAGAGCAGCTGAGCCCCCGCCGGAGCCGCGCCAGCCTGATCAGCAACTCCCGTCGCTAGCGTAGACGTATCGATCGGCTGGCCTGCCGCTACGGTCGATCCGGCGGGAAGATCGGACGGAAGATAGACCGTCAGACGACCGACGCCCGGATTGCTCGCCTCGACGGAAAGCCTTGATTGGGTTGTATCGGCGGTAGTGTCCTCGACGCTCAGCTTGTCCAGAGTGAAACGGTTTCCGGGTTGCCACCACTGAGCCGCAGTCATGCCCGGAATCTCCGTCAGAACTTCATCAGGAACGAGGCCGAGGACTTCAGCCGAGAGCGCATCGACGTTGATCCCGGAAGGCCAGAACCACGTAGGCACCCCCGATTGAAGATCCGCCCGCCAGAAATCCGACGGCAGGTTGACCCAAGAGACTTGATCGGGAACGATCTGTCCTCCCGAAAGCAGCTGGATCAGGTAGCGAATGAAGCCGATCGACGGACCCGCGGACCCGTCGAGAGCGATCGGCGGATGCAGATCCCACCGCAGATCGTCCGACTGCGGATCGCCGCTTCCCCATGCGAGGAACTGATCACGACCGCCACCCGTGGGATCGCGGTAGGCAAGCTCACCGGCGATTTTCGGGATCGAGAGGATCGGTGTCATGTCGATCGCCGGGAACGCAAACCGCATGGTTGCCCGCTTGCCCTGGTAGTGGGGAACCACGGAATCCGGCAGCGTCGCCAACAGATCGCCCGATACCCACGAAGCGAACGACGGCACATGGTCAGGAGTGACCCCGAACGCATCCGCCGCCGTGGGATCGATCTCCCATCCTGAGCCATCCTGGCCCCCATCCGGTTGACCGAACAGGCCCGCGAGAAGACCCCGGCGAGGACGAGCCGGAAGCGCCGCAGCTGGACGAACCATCATCCCTGGACGCGCGCCCGAAACGGAAGGAGCCCGACGGGCGCCCCCGACCATCAGGCCCCCCCGAGCCGCCGCCGGAAGGGTGAGCCCGCCGCCCGCCATCCGGGCGGCATGTTCCTGAGCGAGCGAGATCCGCCGGCCCGACGGCGCCGCTAGCTTGCGAGGACCGACGCCCGCCGCCGCCGCGGTAGCCTTCCGGCGCTTCTTGGGAGGAGAGATCTTGCGCTCCACCCACCGCCATCCCGCGCGAAGGCGAGGAACGGCGCCAGAGGATCCGACCACCGGAAGCCCGAACAGCGACGACAGAAAGGACATGGATCACCCCTAGAGCAAGAGGGAAGCCGCGATTGCGGCCGCGCCGATTGCCGCCGCCGTTCCAACGGACACCGGAGGCTTTGCCGCCGGTTTCTTTTGGATCGCCTGCCCGATGGCCTTCGCCCCCTTGGCGCCTGCCGTCAGGATCTGAGCCGCTTTTTCGGCATCCTGCCCACCGATCGCCGTCGCCACTGACGATCCGGTAGAGAGTAACGCGGAAACCAACCCGCCCCAATCCATGTTGATACCGGCGGATCCCGTGGCATCGCCAAACATCGCACCGACGGCAGAAGTAGGTTTCATTCGTTCACCCTCCGACGAGAAGAAGACCACCGAGCCGCCGGCCGGAAGGGCCGACGACCCGAGCGGAAGACCGACCAAGAGCGCCGCCGACGGATCGGCAGCGATCCACGCCTTCGACCCTCGATCCCACACCCTCAGCGCAAGGTGCGAAAGGCGAGCCCGAGGCTTTGCCTGAGCCTCCCAGGCCCACGGGATCCCCGCCGCCGTGCAGAGCGCCGCGAGGTATGCGACGAGACTTTCGCAGTCCTCAAGGACGACGCCCCACGCCGCAATCGTCCGATCCATCTCGATCGGATCCGTGACATGCTCTAGGCCCGTCGGATCCGCCTGATAGCGAGCCTGCCCCGTCACCCACGACCAGATCGCCCGGATCTCCTCAAACCACGCACCCGACGGCAGATCCCGAAGCAGCGACACGATCCGACGACGGAGGATCGGATCCTGGCCTCGATCGCGCACGAGATCCGATAGCCACCCCAGGAACCGATCGATCCCCTGATCGTCTGCCGTGGTCCACCACAGCGATAGCCGATCAGGTATGAACCGATCCGCCATCAGGCACCCCGCTTGCGCTTCGCCGCCGCCAACTGATCGGCCGTGAGCGGCCGACCGGGCGAAGGCTTGCCAGCCGGCCCGCTGGATGCCGCCGGAGCGGCCGGAGCGGCCGGAGCCGGCGAGGGAGCGGCCGGAGCCGGTGGAGCCGGCGAGGGAGCGGCCGGAGCCGGTAAAGCCGGCGAGGGTGACGCCGCCGCGCCGAGGAGCGCCGGAGCGAAGCCGCCGACCGCTTCGCCGATCTTGGCCCCGAACGCCGGCCCCGCCGCCGAGATCAACGCCGAGAGCATCCCGCCGCCGGCCGATTGCTCCGGCTCAGGCGCCGCATCATCTCCACCACCAGGAGGAGCCCAACCCCACTTTTCGAGGAGCGAGCCAACCGCCTGGACGATCCCGATCCCCTCTTGGATCGGGTTGGCAGCTGCAGCCGCAGGACGCGAGGACATGCCTTCAAAGATCTTCGACCATCGAGCCTCGGATCGTTCTTGCATTCCGGCGAGGAGCGCGATCAACTCCGCGCCCTGCCGTCGCCCGCGTTCTTCAGCCTCGCGCACGAGGCTGAGAAGATCGACCGGAGGACCGGCCGGAGGACCGGAAACGGACGCCGCAGGTTTCTCCACCTGGACCGGAACCGCCGACGGATCGATCTGGATCTCGACGCACCGGACGCACCGGCCGCGGACGAATGCCTTGATCGAGAACCGCCCCGCCCCGTAAAGAGCCGCTAGCCGTTCCTCGATCTCATCCGCTAGCCCCTCATCTACCTGGATTGTGCCAGCGTACCGCTCGCCGTCGCCCCCTCGCCGGTAGATCTTCAGCTTCGCCGCCGCCCCGCCGATCTCCGCGAACAGCTGGCCGATCCGCTCCTCAGGAGTGAGATCGACCGACCGGCCCGCGCCGTTGGCCGGGGCGAGTTCTTCCACCACCGCCCCGTCAGGCATTCGGCCCACCAACGAGCCCGAGATCTGGCACCGAGATCCGCCGCTCGCCCTCGATCGCGGACTTGACCGCTTCGATCCGCATTTCCTCGACGATCGGGGCGATCAGCTTGACGAAATCGGCAGGCTTGATCGACGGGTGAAGATGTAGCTTCACCGTTCCGGCCGATTGCGTGAGAAAGACGATGGTTCCGGCGGGAAGTTCTTGACCTGGCATCAGCGCACCTCCGTTAGTGGCGACGAGGACCAGCCGCAACCATCCCCGCTTTCCGCCCAATTCCCGACGGAACCAGAGCGGATCTCCCTGGAATTTCTCAGGGATCTCATGGGGATCTGCGGCATGTTCGAAAGCGTAGATCGCCGCCTGAGCCCTTGTCAACCATGCGCCGCAAGTAGCGTATCGCAGCGTCACGACCAGGCCCGATCCCGCCCAAAACGGAACCCCGGCCGGAAGCCTGAGAACTTGTGCGGTAGCTGTGGAGAAGTGAGACAGGCGCCGCCGGGCGGGAGGAGAAGACCCCGCCCGGCCGATCCCCTGTGGGCTTTGACCCCGCCGAGGTAGCTAGCTGGCGCGGACTAGCCGCGAGCCCTTGCGAGCCCGATTAGAACGGCACGCCCTCGATCGTGTCCTCCCGGTCGATCCCACCGTCGCCGCGAACTTCGTTCAGCACCGGCCCGAACCGCTGGACCATGTAGAACTGAACGGCCGAGGCCGCGCCGGGCGACGTGAGGACCACCGCGATTTCGACGTCAGCCGGATCCCAGGAGTGACCCGACCCGAACCCGTGCCACTCTTGCAGATGCCGCGTGAGCGTAGAGTATAGCCGCCCCTTGTGAGATTCCCCGACGTACAGCAGATCGCCCGACTCCCGATCGCGGACGAGGTAGACGCCCGACTCGCCATCGAGCGATCGGATCCAGGGTGCGAACCCGCGAGGCCCAGCCGTGGGCGCCGGAGACATCCACGGCAACCCGTCGAGGGTGAAGGTTGAAACGCGCTGGATCTCCTCAGCGATCCGATCGGCATCCATGCTAGGGATTCTCGCCCAGGAGGACGAGCCAGGCAAGGCGCACCTTGCGAAACGCCGCCGCTTCGATCTGGCGGATGCGTTCGGAGCTGAGCCGAAGCGCCCTGGCAACCTCTTGACGATCGAGCCCCACCCGTGAGAACGTGGCCGATCGCTCGCCAGCACACCGCGGATGGATCGGCTCGACCCCCGCGCGCAAGATCTCGAGCATCCGCCGCGAGGAGCGACCACACCACACGCACGAGGCCCGAGGCAGAGGACGGATCCGCCGCCGCCCGAAGATCAACCCCACGGGAGCGCCAGTCGACGAGCCGCGAAGCCCGCAACCCGATCGGCAGCTGCGCGCCTCCGAACCTCGACGGCACAGCAGGTACGGCAGTACCACCGGAGCGAGGGATCCGCCTGGCCCGGATGCCCCTTGTTGACGTGCCGAGGAGCCCCGCACCGAAAGCACGAGGCCCCCGGCCCTTCGTTTCCCATCCTGTTTTTCTGTCGTGTCATGATCTCGCATCCGACGAGAAGTGATCCGCACGGGATCACATGATCCCGTGCGGATCGTGAGAGCTAGGCCCGTTCGATCGCTAGCTCAGCTTCCAGACGCTTGACCCGCCGGGCGAGCGACTGAGCGACGCCGAGGAGCAGCCCGACGCAATCGCTCAGGCTCTGCCCGTCGCGGTTTCGGCCCGAGAGCAGCGGATCAGTCTCCTCCGCGATGAAACCGACATGCAGCGGCGCAGGCCCGTTGGCAAGCGGTGACTCATCCTCAGACCGGAAACGGAACTCCTGGATCTTGATCCCGTCGAGGATCGAGAACAGATTCATCGTGGGATCCTGGATGTCCCGCTTCAGCTTGCGGGAGGAGCCGTTGACCCAAGTATGGGTCGCCTGATCGTAGTGACCACCGCCGGCCCCGGTTTCCATATCGAGGAGATAGCCCGGAGCCGTCGGAGAAGCCTCATACGAACCGGCGATCCGTGTCCAAGCACCGATCACCGTGTCCGTCGCGTGCGTGGTCCCCGTTCCAAGCCAGATCCGCCCGTAGGTGCCGCCGGGAGCGGACCAGGGACCGCCACCGAGCGCAAGAGGACCGCCGACGCCGGCCGGATCAAAAGCCCCGCCTCCCTCGATCCGAACTTCGCCGCCGCTCGCCCCGTTCGAACCGCTCAGCCAGCAGAAGCCCGGAGCCCCGTGGTTGCCCGCGCCATCGTTTCCCGCCGTGCCGCCGATCAGTTGCCAGGATCCGCCCTGGCCGCAGAAGCCCGGCCCGCCGGGAGAGTTTCCGCCGTCGCCCGCCAGCCACGCCCAATTGCCACCATCCCCGCCGGTACCCGTGGGATCGGTGGCATTTCCGCCGTTGCCAGCCGTCCCGCCGTTGCCGCCGCCGTTGCCGCCGAAGGTGCCAGCAACCGACGTTGCACCGCCGTTTCCCGCGTTGAAGTACAGCTGGCCTCCGTTGCCACCGCCGAGGCCCGCGCCGGAGTTCGCGCCGCCATCCCCTGCCGTCAGACCGCCATACCCGCCGCCCCCTGCCATTTGACCCCCGACGGCACAATCGCCGCCCTTCCCACCCGTCCAGACGAAGACGCCGCCGCCCGCGCCGTCGGCGCCGGCCGAGGCCGGAGCGCCGGCCCCCGTCTGAAATTCGATGTACCCGCCGAACGCCCCCGGAGCCGTCCCCGTGTCGGTAAGAATGTGCGTCCAGTTGTTTCGAAGTTCGAACGCCCGGCCCGAGAAGGAGCAAGCGATCATCGGTGAATTGCCGAGATCTGCGACGTGAAGCCCCGTCGGATCGACGAGAAAGACGAAGAACTGCCCAGGCCCCGGAGTCGTCGAGATCTCCCACCAGATCCCGTCGGCACCGTCGAGACGAGCCATCGACCAGTTGCCCGCATCATAGGGAGCCCCCGACGGGTTTGGCCCCCATCCGGTGAATCCCCCGCCGATGTTCATGTCTGGATCGCCGTCCACCGTGTTGGCGCCGGTCTTGAAGACGCCACCTTGAGGCGGTACCGCCCCGTTCGGAAGCGCCTTGAACACGACTTGATGCCGTCCGAACGCATCGAGCCCGTTGATCGAGAGAGGAAAGGTTGTGCCGTCGGTGGAGAACGACCACAGCTGGCCCGCTTGATCCCACTTGATCGCCGGAGGATTCGCGGCGGCATTCTTGGCCCTGATCAGCTTGTCCGATGCGAGCGCATCCCCGATTTCAAGGACGTTCCAGCCGAGCTTGACCAGATCCACCGTCTGCCCGATCTCCAAAAGCGTCCGCTGATCGGTC
>Ga0209777_10005026_pt1 | contig 15410 bp, 10 predicted proteins | sample FrelakmetHBP12HB_FD_187147 | JGI IMG/M metagenome (GOLD analysis project Ga0209777, IMG submission 187147) | Freshwater lake sediment microbial communities from the University of Notre Dame, USA, for methane emissions studies -HBP12 HB (SPAdes)... | ecosystem: Environmental > Aquatic >... | reverse complement strand
GCGTCATCCACGACAAAACCGGTCGAGATCGTCAAGGCCATCAAAGTCAGATTGTTGATACTGAAGCCGAAAAGGTACATGACTCCGAATGTTCCGACAAGCGATAGCGGCACGGCGATACTCGGAATGATTGTTGCGGATAGATTACGCAGAAAAAGAAAAATGACCATAACGACGAGAGCAATAGCCAGGAAAAGTTCAAACTGAACGTCGTTCACTGATGTCCGGATGGTTGTAGTGCGGTCGGTCAGCATGATAACGTCAACCGAGCCGGGGAGCGATGAACGCAATTGCGGAATTATATTCTTGATACGGTTGACAACCTCAATTACATTGACGCCCGGCTGACGCTGAATATTCACGATAACGGCCGGCGTTTGGTTTTGCCACGCCGCCAGGTTAACATTCTCAGCATCATCACGGACATCCGCCACATCGGTAAGACGCACCGGAGCGCCATTGCGGTAAGCAACAATAACTTTCTCATATTCCGCGGCTAACTTGATCTGGTCATTGGCATCGATTGTGGAGGCGCGTTCGGGTCCGTCAAAACTGCCTTTAGCAAGGTTGACATTCACATTGCTGATTGTTGTGCGCAAATCGTCCAGCGTGAGCTTATATGCTGCCAATGCTTTGGGATTGGCCTGAATGCGTACAGCTGGTTTTTGTCCGCCGCTGATGCTGACCAGTCCGACACCCGGTAATTGTGATATCTTCTGGGCTACGCGCGTGTCGATGAAATCCTGAACTTTCGGTAACGGCAAGGTTTTGGATGTTATTGCCAGAGTCATAATCGGCGCGTCAGCCGGGTTGACTTTGCTGTAGATCGGGGGCATCGGCAGGTCTGTGGGAAGAAAGCTGGTGGCGGCATTAATAGCCGCCTGCACTTCCTGCTCCGCGACATCAAGGTTCAGGCTGAGACTGAATTGCAGAGTGATTACCGATGCTCCGCCCGAGCTTGTCGAAGACATCTGGTTTAATCCCGGCATCTGGCCGAATTGACGCTCCATTGGGGCAGTAATAGAGGAAGTAACAACGTCGGGACTTGCCCCGGGATAAAGGGTCACAACCTGAATGGTCGGGTAATCAACCTGGGGCAACGCGGAAATCGGCAGTACATGATAGCCAATGATGCCCGCAAGCAGAATTGCTGCCATGAACAATGATGTAGCCACGGGACGCAAGATGAAAGGTCGTGATGGATTCATATATTTGCCTATCTTATCTTGAGGACATCATACCCTTTCGCTTGTAAGTTACCACCTTGCAGGTGGTAACTACCGGCAAGGTAACCTTTAATTATCATGCGTTCCCCTGCGGGATACGCTTCCGGTCTTTGGCTAACTTTGTTGACTGCGTCGTCGGCTTCCTCAACGTATGTATAATACGCCTGCGGAGCCTCCTCCTTGCCGCCGCGTTATCCTTTGACCGGATGCGCAACCAAAGGGCGCGCAATAAAAATTAAACTTTTTACCTTACCGGGAAGTGACGCCGAACAGGCGTCATCTTCCAATCGAAAGGGTATAAATTATGTTAACGAGAGTCAAAGTCGGCATAGTTTACTTTGGTGCTGAGGATTGTCGGCGTTTTTGTCCGGGAACATTGTTTGTTTTTTCTCTAAGGCCTGATGTTCCTTTGCCATCCGGCGTCATAATTTCTACTTTGGTACCCTCGCGCAGTTTATCGCCTCCGACGGTCACCACCGATTCTCCAGGCGCCAGGCCTTCTGTTACGACAACATTATCGCCTTCAGCGGGTCCTAGTTTCAACATTTTCACAGTCACACTTTTGTCATCCTTGACAACATAAGCAAAAGTGCCGATGCTTCCGCGCTGCACTGCAGCAGAAGACATTACAGTTGCATCATGAAGAGTATCCACTTTCAGCCGGACATTAACAAACTGGTTAGGAAAGAGTTTGTTATCCTTATTGTCGAATATCGCCTTCAGTTTAATTGTTCCTGTTGTAGTATCGATCTGATTGTCAACCGCGAGCAGTTTGCCACTGGCCAGCAATGCCTTGCCTTCCTGATCATAGGCCAAGGCAGGTAAAGATTCCCCGCTATTCCAGCGTTTTAACAAAATCGTCAAATTATCCTGAGGCAGTGAAAATACGACCGTAACCGGTTGCAGTTGCGTGATTACCACTATACCGTTGAGATCGGAAACCTGAACCATATTGCCGGGGTCAACTTGCCGCAAACCGACGCGTCCTGTAATCGGGGCAATAACGCGGGCATAAGTAAGCTGAAGTTTAGCGTTAGCGATTTGACCCTTGTCCGTTTCAATCACGCCCCGGTACTGTTTTACCAATGCCTCCTGCGTCGTGACCTGTTGCGCGGCAATAGAATCCTGGGCAATCAACTGTTTGTAAAGCGCCAGATCACTTTCGGCGTTTTTCAGAAACGCTTGATCACGGGCAAGCTGCCCTTCGGCCTGCATAAGCTGAACCTGGAATGGTCGTGGATCAATTTCTGCAATGAGGTCGCCTTTGTTGACATGTTGTCCTTCTTTAAAGCTCACACTAATTAGCTGTCCACTGACCTGAGATTTAACAGTCACGGTGTTTGTGGGAATGACAGTACCCAACCCTTTTAGATATACATCAAAATCCGCCTTATTGGTCATTAAGGCCGTTACAGGTTGTGGCCGCTGATTATCATTTAGAGATTTTTTATCCGTCATGTTTGATCTGATGAATATTATGCCCGTAATAATAATGATAATGGTTATAATAGTTATTACCCAGTGGCGGCGGATAAAATGAAAAAATCTTTGAATCTTGGTTGAATTAGATCCCGTAGGCGTTTCAACCTTTGATGTTTGGTTCATACTAAATTTCACCTATTCCTTGTTTAATAATGTCAAGCCAACAACTTGGAATTCCCGCGGCTCTTGCCGGAGGCTACATTAGTTAAGTAATCCTTTTAGCGAAAAATTTATTATATGTTTGGTTATTTCTTTTATGTCTTTGTCCGTATATCCTTCTTTGTGCCGTAGCCGGAAAATAATAGGCCGGGCATTGCGGAAATAAAGACATTGGCCGATAATACTCATAGCACAAAGTTCTACTTTTTTGTCAGGAGATTTATCGCCCACAATTTCTCTAACGATGGAGGATAATTTAATGAACGTTGGCCTGATGAAGTCTTCCACTAAAACATCCAACGCCCCTGTAGATTCGGTAAATTCACGGGCGAGGAGTTTGCCGAATAATGACGTTTTTCCTTCTTCCAGAAAACGGCAGATAAAAGTGCGAATAAAAATACCGAGTTTTTCTTCGGGAGTATCCGTTTCATTGATGCCGAAAGTAAGAGGGTATTTCTTTATGGCAAGTTCACGGTAGTATTTCAAAACGGCCAGATATAATCTTTCTTTGTCGCCGAAATAATAGTTTATTGCCGCGAGATTCACACCGGAACGTTTGCAGATATTCCTGATCGTGGCTTTGCTGTAGCCTTGTTCCGCGAAGACTTCTCCCGCGGTTTCAAGGATCAATTCAACTTTAGGCTTTTCTTTAATTTTAGAATTCATATAAATTAAACAATCGATTAAAACAATATTTTAAAACAATTGTATTAATATTTTCTCATTTGTCAAGGTTTTTTTACTAACCACACATTCTCCTTGACAAATCATAAATATTCTATAATTTGAATTTATATTCTATTTTTGAATACTTATTCAAAAATAGTAAGGGTTTGGTTATATGGAAAGATTGGAACGAAAAGAGCGCGAATTTAATATGCGCCGGGCGGAAATTCTAAAACAGGCGGAAAAAGTATTCGCCATGAAAGGATTTCATAACGTCACAATGGCGGAAATTGCCAGTGCTTCCGGTTTTTCCATAGGATCACTTTATCAGTTTTTTGAAGGCAAAGAGAATCTTTACAGTACGATGATCAGTGAAAAACTCGATTTGATGTACGCTGAAATTAGAAAAGCAACGAACGCGACCAAAGATATAACCGGTAAAATTGAAGCGCTGGTTAATGCGCACTTGCAGTTTATTGAAAAAAACACAGATTTTTGCCGGTTATTTATAAAAGGAGAAAATGCTGCTTTATCGGAATCTATGACATTGCTGCGCCAAAAAATTATTGATGATTATTTCAAACATATAAACTTCATTGAAAATTTATTAAAAGATGGTATAAAAAAAAACTTATTACGCGCATTACCTCCGCATGAAATGGCTTCAGCATTATTTCACTTGATTAGAGCATCATCAATTGAATGGATGTTAGTGCCGACGAAAGAGTCCCTTAGTTCTAAAAGGGGGTTTATTATGGACATTTTTCTACATGGAGTGAAAAAATATGATTAGAAAAAATTGGCGCATAATTGTCTTAACGCTTTTCACAGTTGCTTTTTCTCCACATCTGGTTTTCGCCGAAGAGCCTTTAACGCTGGAGGCGAGCATTGATACAGCCTTAAAAAACAGTATAGTCATAAATATTGCCAAGGAAGGAACAAAGAGCGCTACGGCTCAGAAAAGAGAAGCCATTACCGGATTTTTACCGAAGTTCAGCACTTCATACAGCTATACGCGATTGAACGAAGCTCCTTTTATGAAGTTTGTAGGCGTTCCCCCGCCATTAAACTCTATTATTCCAAATGGCACGGAGCTGACAGCAGGAACTCAGAATAATTATAACTGGGCCATAGAAGCAACACAGCCGCTTTTTGCGGGTGGCGGGATTCTGGCTAATTATCAGGCAAACAGCATTGGCGAAGATGCCGCCCATTTAGAGGAGACGGCTAAGTATCAAGATGTAGTGCAGGAAGTAAAAGTAGCTTATTTCAACATTTTGCGGGCACAAAGGATTCAGGATGCGGCGCAGCAGTCGGTCGAGATGCTTAGCGCCCATCGTGATGTTGCTGAAAATTATTTCAAGGTGGGTATGATCCCCAAAAATGATTTGCTGCACGCCGAGGTCGAGTTGGCTAATGGCAAGCAAGCCCTTGTCAGAGCAAAAAATGCGGTGGAACTGACTAAGTCCAGTTTTAATACGGTTTTGAAACGCAAAATATTTACGCCGGTAACAGTAGTGGACATTCTAGCCTATCACCCACTGAACCAATCGTTTGAAGAATGTTTGAATGTTACCCAGCAAGCACGACCGGAGCTCAAAATATCATCACTCAAGGCTTCGCAGGCGGGAAAATTAGTTCGGATAGCGCAAAGCGATTATTTCCCCACTTTAGGTCTGGTTGGCAATTATTCAAGGTTTGGCGATAATCCATCTGTTTCCGGCTCTGACTTTAAAGATTCGGAAAGCTGGTACGTTATGGCGGTGGCCAGTTGGAATTTCTGGGAATGGGGCAAAACGAAATTCAGGGTCGATGCCAGCAAAGCCAAGGAGAGCCAAGCGATAGAGGCGTCCAAAGAATTAAGTGACCAAATTACTTTGGAAATAAAAAATGCTTATCTGATATTACAGGAAACGGAAAGTCAAATTGTTGTCTGGCAGAAAGTGATTGAACAGGCCGAAGAGAATTTCCGCATTTCCGAGGAAAGATATAAAGAAAGAGTCGCTACCTCAACGGAGGTTCTCGATGCCCAGACTTTATTGACAAAAGCAAAATCGGAATACGCCAATGCTTTGGGTGATTATAATGTAAATTACGCGAAGCTGCAAAGAGCCATGGGAACTATTTGGCCGTAGTTTTGTTGTATGTGGATTATAACTGCATTAAAATAGAGGTGTAGCATGAAAAACAATAACAGAGCCAGATGGCTGATGGTCGTCGCGAGTATTCTTGCTGTGGGCTTGATCTTGAGCGGCTGCGGAAAAAAAACCACGGGCCCTCAAAGCATTACTCCCGAAGTTGCCGTTGTGACGATTCAGCCGAAGCGGGTGGTTATCACGACTGAATTGGCCGGCCGGACGTCCGCCAATTTGGTAGCTGAAGTGCGTCCTCAGGTAGGCGGTATAATCCAGAAGCGCCTGTTTACGGAAGGATCCGATGTCAAGGCCGGCCAGGCACTCTTTCAGATTGATTCTGTCCTTTATCAGGCGGCGTTCGACAATGCCAAGGCCGCGCTCAGTAGGTCCGAGGCTAATCTGCCCGCGATTCAATTAAGGGCTGAACGTTTGAAGGAATTGCTAGCTGTAAAAGCAGCTAGTCAGCAAGACTACGATGATGCGTCTGCGGCATTGAAACAGGTTCAGGCGGATATACAGTATGGGAAAGCTTCAGTTGAAACGGCTCGCATTAATCTGAAATATACCTCTATTACCGCGCCCATCTCGGGCCGCATCGGAAGATCCAACGTAACTGAGGGCACACTGGTTACGGCGCAGCAGCCCACGGTTTTAGCAACCATTCAACGGCTGGATCCCATGTACGTGGATGTTCCCCAATCCACGGCCGAGGTGCTGCGATTGCGGCGCGGCTTGAAGGAAGGTCATCTGGATCAAAGTGGAGCAGATCAGAAAAAGGTTCAGCTAATCATGGAAGACAGTACAGCATATCCGTTGGCGGGAACCCTTCAATTCCGCGACGTCACGGTCGATCCGACAACCGGTTCGGTCATTCTACGGATTGTCTTTCCTAATCCGCAGGGCATTTTGCTGCCGGGCATGTTTGTCCGGGCAGTGGTGCAGGAAGGTGTCAATAAGCAGGCCATCCTCATTCCCCAGCAGGCCGTGTCGCGCGATCCGAAGGGGAACCCACTCACCTTGATTGTGGACGACCAGAACAAAGTCCAACTGCGGATGCTCACACTTGATAGGGCCATCGGCGATCAATGGCTTGTTTCATCTGGTCTTGCACGTGGCGAACAGGTTATTATGGAAGGAACGCAAAAAGTAAAACCCGGCGCTCCCGTAAAGGCTGTTCCTTTTGAAATTGACGGCGTAAAAAACAGCAGTGAACATAAGGGTGAGTTACCGCCGCCTGCAAAATCGAATTAACGGAGACGCGTGATGCTATCAAAATTCTTTCTGGAACGTCCGGTCTTTGCCTGGGTCATCGCTATGATTATTATGGTTTTGGGCGGCCTGGCGATTTATAATTTGCCCATCACGCAGTATCCCCCCATCGCCCCGCCATCCATCAGGATTGGCTGTCTTTATCCCGGGGCCTCGGCGGAGACAGTGGAAAACAGCGTTACGCAGATCATCGAGCAGCAGATGACTGGGCTGGATAAAATGATGTACATGTCCAGCACCAGCGATTCGTCCGGTATCTCTACAATCACGCTGACCTTCAATCCGGGAACCGATCCCGATCTCGCCTGGGCCAAAGTGCAAAACAAGCTCCAACTGGCGATGGCGAGACTTCCCCAGGTGGTGCAGCTCCGGGGCATTTCGGTTCGTAAATCCACAGCGAACTACCTGATGATTTTGGGTTTGGTTTCCGAAGACGGCAGCATGAGTGATATCGACTTGAGAGACTATACTCTTACCGTCATACAGCAGGTGCTGGCGCGGGTGCCGGGCGTTGGGGAGGTAGAAGGGTTCGGCGGCGAATACGCCATGCGGGTATGGTTTAATCCTAACAAACTGACGGATTACGGCCTGACGGTGGATGATGTGATCGCGGCGCTTCAAGCCTACAACGTGCAGATTTCCGGAGGCCAGTTCGGCGGGGCGCCGGCGGTGCCGGGCCAGCGTCTCAATGCTGCCATTGTCGTCCATAGCCTGCTCAAAACCCCCGAGGAGTTTGCCAACATCCCTGTCCGCATCAATCCGGACGGATCAGTCGTACGGATCAAGGATATAGGGCGGGCGGAACTGGGGACCGATCTTGCTGATACCTTTGTTTATTATAACGGTATGCCTGCGTCCGGACTGGCCATCCGGCAGGAACCCGGCGCCAATGCGTTGGATACGGCCAACGCAATACGGGCTAAGATGAATGAATTAAGCCGCTACTTTCCTCCCGGTGTGAAGGTCATTTATCCCTACGACACCACCCCATTTACCAAGGTGGCGATTGAAGAGGTAGTCAAGACTCTTTTCGAGGCTATATTGCTGGTCTTCCTGGTTATGTACCTTTTTATGGGAAACATGCGGGCTACCCTTATTCCAACCATCGCTGTGCCGGTGGTGCTTCTTGGCACCTTCGCAGTGCTGGGAATATTCGGATTCTCCATCAACATGCTGACAATGTTCGCCATGGTGCTGGCTATCGGTTTACTGGTGGACGATGCCATCGTGGTGGTGGAAAATGTCGAACGTATTATGAGTGAGGAAGGAATCTCACCCAAAGAGGCCACCGCCAAATCCATGGAACAAATCACTCCCGCGCTGATCGGCATCGGGTTGGTGCTGTCGGCGGTGTTCGGCCCCATGGCGTTTTTTTCCGGTTCCACCGGTGTCATCTACCGTCAGTTTTCCGTGACCGTCATCGCCTCCATGCTACTTTCGCTGTTGGTGGCCTTGATCCTGACACCGGTCCTCTGTGCCTCGCTGCTCAAACAGGTGCCCAAGGGGCATCAACCGGCGGAAGGCGGTATATCTTTCCTTCGTCCGTTTTTCGGATGGTTTGATAGTTTCTTCTTCCGGTTCCGGGACCGGTACTTGAAACTGGTCGGTCACTCGTTGAATAATAATGTGCGCTATGTGTTTTTCTACCTGCTGATTGTGGCAGCGATGGTATTGCTGCTTCTGCATTTGCCTAAGAGTTATCTCCCCGATGAAGACCAGGGGATAATGTATGTTCAGGCCTTGCTTCCGCCGGGTTCCACGCTGGAACAAACCAGGAATATAATGGAGACCGTCAAGAATCATTTTCTAGTGAAAGAAAAAGACGCGGTGGAATGCATTCTGACGATTAGCGGTCAGAACCAGGCCGGCCGGGGGCAGAATATCGGTATGGCATTTATCAAGCTCAAGGACTGGAAGCTGCGTAGCGGACCGGAGTTGAAGGCTGGCGCCGTGGCCGACAGAGCCATGCGGGCGTTTTCACAGATTCGCAATGCCAGGGTGTACGCCTTCACACCGCCGGCGGTTATCGAACTGGGCAATGCCAAGGGTTTTGATTTCCAGCTGCAGGACCGTGGAGGCTTGGGACACGAGGGTCTGATGGCTGCCCGCAACCAACTTCTCGGCATGGCGGTCAAGGATTCGAGATTGACCCGGGTGCGGCCCAACGGACTGGAAGATTGCCCTGAATACCGTATTGCGGTGGATTGGGAAAAGGCCGGCGCTCTGGGGATTCCTATTACTGCCATACATGACACCATTTCGATAGCTTTTGGCAGCGCTTATGTCAACGACTTTATTAGAGGCGGACGGGTCAAGCACGTGGATATTCAGGCCGACGCTCCCTACCGCATGCTGCCTGCTGATCTGGAAAAACTCTATGTGCGCAACAACGCGGGCAAGATGGTTCCCTATTCCACTTTTGCCTCCGGACACTGGGCCTTCGGTTCTCCCAAGCTGGAACGTTATAACGGGTTCTCTTCCGTAGAGTTATGGGGAGAGGCGGCGCCGGGAAAAAGTTCCGGTGAGGCGATGCAGGCCATGGAAGATTTAACATCGAAGTTGCCCAAGGAGATCGGGTTTGATTGGACGGCGCTTTCTTACCAGGAAAGGCAAGCCGGCGCTCAGGCCGCTCCGCTCTACGCCTTTTCAATTTTGATCATCTTTTTGTGCGTGGCGGCCCTGTATGAGAGTTGGACCATTCCCATCGCGATTCTTCTGGCTCTTCCCTTGGGGGCGGTCGGCGGCGCTATCGCTATGAGCATGCGGGGGATGCCAAACGGCATCTATTTCCAGATTGGCCTCTTGACCATCCTCGGCCTGACCACAAAGAACGCCATCCTGATTATCCAGTTCGCCAAGGCTAGGGTGGAACAGGGAATGGGCTTGATCGAGGCGACTTTGGAAGGGGCCAAACTGAGGCTGCGTCCCATTCTCATGACCTCGTTGGCCTTCGGATTCGGGGTCCTGCCGCTGATGCTGGCAAATGGAGCAGGCGCAGGCGCGCAAAAGGCGATCGGCACCGGTGCTCTGGGTGGGGTTGTGACCGCCACCTTTTTGGTGACCTTGTTTGCACCGCTTTTTTACGTGTTGATCGAGAAAACTTTTGGCAAACGCAGGAGGAATAAAGCAGCCAAAACAAGCGGCGTAAATCCATCAGGGGAGAATAAATGATATGAAGATAAACCCGTTTATTTCCCTGGGTATGATAGTCTTCCTTCTGGGTGGTTGCACGATAGCTCCGGAATATACGCGCCCGGAGGCGCCGGTGCCGGCTCATTGGCCTACTGGTATGGCCTATATCTATACTGAAAATGCGCCCGATGAATCCACACCGCTAGCATCTACATTGTCATGGCGGGAATTTATCACTGATAAACGTCTGCAAAAGGTTATCGAAACCGCCCTTAAAAACAATCGCGATTTAAAGATGGCAGCCCTTAATGTGGAGAGGGCAAAAGCTCTTTACGGTATCGGAAGAGTGTCGCTTTTGCCTTCGGTCAACGCGGCCGGGATTTGGGATAAAGAGCATGTCCCTGCTGATCTTTCGACCACCGGGAACGAGGTAACCTCCGAACAATACAGAGTCAATCTCGGAATTACTTCCTGGGAAATAGACTTCTTCGGCCGTATCCGCAGTCTGAAAGACAAGGCGCTGGAAGAATACCTGGTCACTGATCAGGCCTTGCGCAGTTCACAGATTCTGCTGGTATCCACAGTGGCCCAGGCGTATCTGGCCCTGGCTGCGGACAGGGAAGCCCTCCAACTTGTATCGAAAACCCTGGAGGCTCAGGAAGCCGCTTATAAACTAATCCGGAAACGTTATGACGTCGGCATGATATCCGAGTTGGATCTCCGTCGGTCGCAAAGCCAGGTGGATATCGCACGGGGAGACGTTGCCCGTTATACTCAACAGGTTGCGCGGGACGAAAACGCCCTGAATTTTCTGATCGGTTCTCCAGTACAGCAGGAACTAATGCCCGCGGATTTGGGAAGCGTCAGCCCCACCAGAGAAGTTTCCGCCGGTTTTTCTTCCGAATTGCTCCTGCGCCGGCCAGACGTTCTTGCAGCAGAACATCAGATGAAGGCGGCCAACGCCAATATCGGCGCCGCCCGTGCGGCTTTTTTCCCCAGCATTGCCTTGACTACATCTTTTGGAACCGCCAGCGCAGATCTATCCGGACTCTTCAAATCCGGTCAGGGTACATGGGGTTTCACGCCGCAGATAATTATGCCGATTTTTGATGCCCGCACCTGGTTTGCATATGATGTCACTAAAATAGAAAAAGAAATGTCCATCGCCCAGTATGAAAAAACAATCCAAACAGCTTTTAGAGAAGTGTCCGACGCCCTTGCCGTAAAAGGCACGATAAACCAACAGATAGCGGCGCAACAATCGCTGGTTGACGCTGTTTCAGAAACATATCGCCTCTCCAACGCGCGCTATACCAAGGGAATTGACAGCTATCTGAGTGTCCTTGATGCGCAACGTTCACTCTATGCAGCGCAACAGGGACTGATCATGCTTCACCTATCCCGGTTAGTCAATCAGGTGGCGCTCTATAACGTTCTGGGTGGTGGTGAGTGAAAAATATCTTGAGAAGGGCGATTATTTTTCCACTTAAAGAAGAATATCTATATAATAAAAAAGGGTACCAGTGTTTATGGCCGGACAAAAAATAACCAGAAGGCAAAAAGACATTTCCCGGCTTTTGCGCGAAAAAAAATATAATCCGCCCCAGCGGTCGAAAAAGGATAATACGCCTCCATCAAAAAAGCGCGGCAATTAAAAGAAGCGCTTTTGATGATAATCTATATTGTTTCGGCGATAGCGTCGATAAAGCCTTCCATATTAACTTTTTTGTTGAAAGATATTTTTTCGGTAAGCGCGGGCAAATTACCGGTCATTATGGATTCTTCCACGGTGGCACCGGATCATTCCGGATTTGAACGATTAGCACTTCGTCACTTCGGATATCCGGTGATATCGCGAATACTTTCAAAGAGAGGCCTCAGCCTCGGGTATATTTGCAGATACACCTCACGGTAGAGACGGTCATAGAGCCGGTGGTTTTCTGGAACAGGTTCGAACACCTCCTTAACTCTTGTCATGGCTTTCACCGCAGACGGGAAATCAGAATACAGCCCGAGTCCCACGGCCGCATCGATCGCGGCACCCAGCGCGGATGTTTCATAGGTGTGGGGGCGTTCCGCGGGAAGACCGAACACATCCGCCGTTATCCGCATCGCCATATCGCTCTGCGATCCTCCACCCGACACCCGAAGCTTGGTGATGGGCGTTTTCGTCCGCCGCTGGGTATATTCTGCGCCCTCACGCAGGGCGTAAACCAAACCCTCGAGTATGGCGCGGTAAAAATAGGCCCTGTTGTGCACGTCGCCGAAGCCGATTATCGATCCCTTTGCGTACGGCTCCGTATTGATTCCCGGCGACCAGTAGGGCTGGAGCATGAGTCCCATCGAACCTGGAGGTATTTTTTCTATGAGTGCGTCAAAGAGTTTTTCGGGAGCAATGTTATTCTTCTCGGCTATTTGCTTTTCCAGTATTCCGAATTCCTCTTTGAACCAGCTTACCATCCAGAAGCCTCGATAGACCATTACTTCGGTGTAATAGGTATCGGGTATCGCGGCCGGGTACGGTGGAATCATGGATAAGAGCTCTATGTACTTTTTTGTTGTTGTGTTAAAAGTGGCCGTCGTCCCGAAGCTCAGACAGCCGGTTTCCGGTGTGAGACAGCCTGCGCCGAGCATCTCGCATCCCTTATCGGTTCCTGCCGCGAACAGAGGCAGTCCCTCAGGTATCCCGGTCTCTTCCGCAGCGCGCCCGGTTACGCTTCCCAGCACTTCTGATGGCCTAACAAGCCGCGGGAGCTTTTCTTTTTCTATCGGAAAGAGCCGCCACTTAATGTCGAATTTTCCGGCCCATTGATATGTCTTGTTGTCGATGGGCAGATAGCCGACGTTGTTGGCGACCGAGTCCGCGAACTCGCCCGTAAGCATGTACGTGAAGAATCCCGAGAGGAGAAGGTATTTGTGGGTATTATTCCAGATGTCGGGCTGATTCTGGCGTATCCAGTTTGCCTCGCAGTTTTGCACTGCGCCTTCGATCCTATCCAATAATCTGATCGCCTTCAACACCGGCCTGGTTACGGAGGGGATGATCCCGGACGAATCCGCCTTTCTCTGGTCAAGCCAGAGACATGCCGGTCGAAGGGGCCTGCCGTCAGCCCCGATATTGATCATGGTGGCGCGCTGTGTGGTCAGCGTAACTCCGGCTATCGACTCTTTTGCCGCCGTGTCAACGCCGCCGAGAAGCTCTTTGCATGCGCCGCAGAGAGTCTTCCAGTAGTAATCGGGGTCCTGCTCCGCCCACCCCGGATGTGCCGAAAAATAAGGTTCTATCTGGCGTTTTACGATATGCACGATATTCCCCGCGGTATCGATCAGGGCCGCCCGTATTGACTGTGTTCCCGCGTCAATCGATAATATCATTTCTCCCTCATTTTTTTTCTTGGTTTCCATTGTGCCTCCCTTTCTCAATCCGCCCCGAGCACTTTGCCCGGGTTCATGATGTTATTCGGATCAAAATATTTTTTTTCGAAGTGGTACTCGTTGTTGATTTCGATTCTTTTTCAAACCCTTCCAATCTGTATGTGACATCATCCGCATAGACTCATAGAAACAGAGCATACCAGGCAAATATGAGTATTTAATCCTCCTGCGGGTACCCAGTGATTTTAGCCATCTTACGGTACATGGGTTCCATTGTGTCAAATGATTTTTTGTAAACTTCGTTGAACAGCTGCGAATAGATGCTATGGCTTTGCTGATTGGGCGCGAATGTCTTACCTTTGCGCACCATGGCGGCCACCGCTTCCTCAAAGTTGGCATATATTCCCGTAGCTACGGCTGCTTCCATGGCAGCGCCCAGGGCCGAGATCTCAGCGGTCGCCATGCGCACGGCTGGCAGATTGAACATATCGGCAGCAATCTGCACCACCATATCGCTGCGCGAACCGCCTCCGCCGACACGGATCTCTCTGATCGCGATGCCCGTCTTCTTTTGCACAATTTCCTGAACGCGGCGCACTCATATTTATTCACATGTTCGAAACGAAATTTAATAATTTTATTCCAATTATTTTGATTTCTCCGGTTTGCCAATTAAAAATCATATTTATAAAAGCAGCGAAATTCTCCGTCCTCTTAAAGTTATTCCATATTCTTAACCTTTTGGCGGATAACCGGTTATATCTCTGATTTCTTTAAACAGAGGCTTCAGGCGTCCATACATCTTCCGGTAAACCTTATTATAAAGATCATTATAGAGTTTATGATTCTCAGAAGAACTCTCAAATACCCTGCCTGTTCTGGTCATGCTTTTAACAGCGGAAGGAAAATCCGGATATAATTTAAGGCCGACAGCCGCGTCAATTGCCGCACCCAGTGCCGATGTTTCAAAAGTATGCGGACGCTCCGCCGCCATTCCAAAAATGTCCGCCGTGATCTGCATTGCTGCGTCGCTCTGCGAACCGCCGCCGGAAACCCTAAGTTTCTTTACCGGCACTTTTGTCTTTCGCTGTGTGAGTTCAGCGCCTTCTCTCAGGCCATAGACCAGTCCTTCAAGTATAGCGCGGTACAGGTGTGCACGATTGTGCACATCGCCAAAACCAATAACTGATCCCTTAGCATAAGGGTCTGCGCCAAATCCCGGAGACCAGTATGGCTGAAGCATTAATCCCATAGAACCAGCCGGTACATTCTGGATTAGCGAATCAAAAAACTTTTCGGGCACCTCATTCTTTTTTTCAGCAAGAATACACTCCTGCAGGCCAAACTCTTCCTTGAACCAGCTTACCATCCAGAATCCTCTTATTATTGAGACCTCTGTATAATACGTGTCCGGTACGGACGCAGGAAATGGCGGTATCATCGGCAGGAGCTCAACATACTTGGGGCTGGCTACATCAAAAGTAGCGATAGTCCCGAAGCTCAAACATCCTATTTCGGAAGTGAGGCATCCGGCACCCAATATCTCACAACCCTTGTCTGATCCCGCGGCAAAGACCGGCAATCCCGCCGGTATGCCTGTTTCCAAGGATGCTTTCTTTGTAATCTGTCCCATAATTTCCGATGGCTTTACAAGATCGGGAAGCTTTTCCTGCTCAATCTTGAAAATCCACCTCTTAAAATCGTATTTTCCCGCCCATTGGTAAGTTTTGTTGTTGAACGGTACATATCCTATGTTGTTTGCAACCGAGTCTACAAATTCACCGGTGAGCCGGTGAGTGAAGAATCCTGACAGGTACAAAAACTTGTGAGTTTTCTTCCAAATATCAGGCTGCTGCTGGCATATCCAGTTCGCTTCACAGTTCTGTATTATTCCCTCGGCTGTATCCAGAAGATTGATCGTTTTTAACACAGGACGCAATGCCCCTGGAAGAATTTTTGAAGAATC
>Ga0209777_10005025_pt1 | contig 15416 bp, 23 predicted proteins | sample FrelakmetHBP12HB_FD_187147 | JGI IMG/M metagenome (GOLD analysis project Ga0209777, IMG submission 187147) | Freshwater lake sediment microbial communities from the University of Notre Dame, USA, for methane emissions studies -HBP12 HB (SPAdes)... | ecosystem: Environmental > Aquatic >... | reverse complement strand
AGCTTTTCGATCATTTCTCTGTTCAATACCTTATAAAACTTCTTGTTATCTAATAATATTTTAATTACTGAATCAGTTTTATCCTGACTTATTAACCAATTTAGATTTGAACCTAAATCTTCACCGCACATTTTCCAATCAAAATCATCGTCTTCCCAATCTATTCTTTTATCAGCAAAAGTATTAATCATTAAGGTTTTGAACTCTTCCGGTGAGTTCAAAAATTCCTTTAATGTTAATACTTCATTATTATTAACCTTATAATTTAAAACTTGCGTTTTTTGTTCGTTATTAAGCTTTAAATATTCGTAATCCTTAATATCATCCTTAAATTCTTGAGTGGCGTTAATGATACGTTTGCGCAAATAAGTTTTCAATAAACCTTCGTTAAGTTTATTCATTTGATACTCAGGTATACAGATACCAGTATCTACATATTGCTTAACTATATCCTTATTTGTCATTATTACTCCATCAAGTAGTCAAATTGCTCATCAGTAAGTATGTGACCACGTCCTACATACTTGCTCTTTAGTTCTATTGGTAGACGTATAAACCAGTCTAAATCTTTATTTTGTTCACGCAAAAGCTTATCTTCTGCTATTTCTTCTGGTGTTTTAGGCTTATTTACTAATAATTTCTCTACTGGAACACCTTTTGACTCTAAATATTCAACATATTTCTGTGGATCAGTACCAAATTCAGCTATTGTACCTGTTGCATTATTAGCATCAGTTAATTTAATACCATGCTGTTCGTGGTCAAAAACTACTATATGTAATGGATCTGATAATTCTTTATTCTTATCTATTATAAAATAGAATGTTGATACATCGTTATCTCTATAAGAATTAAACATATTACCCGAACCATATTGACCAATACAGAAAGAATATTTCTTACCTGTTAAAGATCCTTGTGTATATTTAATACATCTAGTAATATCATTACCATCATAGATAAAGATGTTATTACCTTCCCAGATTGGTTTTTCGTCTGTATCTGATTCAGCAACAGCTCCTTTAGAAACTGGACTATTAACAGCTGGTTTCTTACCATCTACATATTCTCTGAATCTAATAAATCCTGCTGGATTAGCATCAAATAATTTATCAGCTATCTTTAATTTAACTGATTTATCAGGTGCCTTAAATAAAGAAACTGGAGTAACTCTTTGTCTTTTAAGTAAGTCATTATAAATATCCATACCAGCTTTTATATTATTCAAATCAGTTAAACCATTTGCATACAATGTCGCAAAAATAGGTATATTAGTCTGATTAACTGAATTATCAGCGGCTTTTATTTTAGCCAATATATCACCTGGCTCTTCAACTGTAGCCGCATTTAAGATATTTAAGCCTTCTTGTTCTGTCCTTTTACTTTCAAAAACAGAAATATATTTTTGTAGATATTTCATTACTTGGTTTTATTATTTTTCTTATATATTAATATATTAATTTTGTATTATTGGTTCATATCTATCATCAAAACTTTCATCATCTGTCCAACCTTGTTGTCTATCATCCTCTGCTTTAAGTTTTTTCCAACCTTCAACATGACCTCTTATTTCATCATATTCTCTCTTATGTATTTCATCATATTTAGCATACTCATAAGGATGTAAAATAGGTTCATATTCTGCTGGACTATATCTATTATTGAAATAAGTCCACATGTCTTTGATATAAAGGAATCTTTTCCTTAAATAGGTTTTCAATAAACTTGGTGAAAGTTTATCAAATTGATATTCTGGTATTGCCAAACCAGTATCTACATATTGTTTTATTATATCCTTATTTGTCATAAATTATCCCAATATTCTTTTAGGTCATCATCCAATATATCATATTGTTCATCAGTTATTATACCACCTGCATAATTATATAAATTATAAAGATACTTTTTTAACATCGGTTTATCACACCATTCCATTTGCCTATCACTTAGATCAATATATTTCTTAGTTATTATCTCTGATAAATAATCTTTCTTTTGTTCATCGGTTAAATTCTCCATTTCACTATCATATAAAAGATTATCCATATCTCTTTCGTCCATAGTAAGTTCACCATATTCTTCTACTGCATTTTTAATAATAGAATATGCAGAGATATATCGTTTACGCAAATAGGTTTTCAATAAACTTTCACCAAGTTTATCCAATTGATACTGAGGTATTCTAATACCAGTATCTACATATTGTTTTATTATATCTTTATTCGTCATAATCAAAATCGTCTATTGCTTCTCCATTTTCATCAAATTCCAGATATTCATCACCAGGAATTTCAGCTAATCTAGCTTCATATTCCTCTTTTTGTTTTCCGTCTAATTTATCGTGCTCATATCCTTGTAAAAAAACACAAAAAGATATATATGATAAATTACCGTCATCATCAACGTCAGGTCCTGTTGCCATAACATTCGCTATGCTTGTATCAAGCGCAATTATCCTTTTACGCAAATAACTTTTTAACAAATTTGTTGAAAGTTTATTCATTTGATATTCCGGTATACAAATACCAGTATCAACATATTGCTTTATTATATCCTTATTTGTCATTTTCCGAATCCTTTGAAACCTTTTTTAGATTTCTTATTATGCTCGTCTGTATCAAACTTAGTATCAAAGAAATTATCCTTATCAGTTACTATCTTAGTCGTAGAAGATATATTAGCATATTGTCCTAATTTACCACTTCTAAACACACCACCTTCCATATTACCATTAAAGTAACCATTCATAAAGAAACAATCTTTCAATTCGCTATTCTCTACTACACAATTCAAAATCTTTGACGCTGTAATATCACCACCAGTAATATTACATCTAATCATTTGTGAATTACTTATTTCGCTATTAATTAATCCACAGTTCTCAAATATTCCTTCAACAACACAATTTATAAAATCAAAATCACTTATATTTAATGTACATTTAACATGTGCATCCACTATTTCTAATTTCTGTTGACCAGTCATCCAGTTTATTATACAATCTTTAAGATTATCAGTAGAATCCAATAAAGAAAATAATCTGTCATATAAAGTCATATAATAAGCATTAACCGTACTATAATCGGATACTCTATCAACTTGTAAAGCTATTGTAGGATACTGAACTAAAAAGTTATCATAACTAGAAAAGGTTTTGAAATTGGATATATTTTTATCTAAATGACTTTCTAATGATTCAATTTCGTCTTCCGTAAAAGCACCATCAATACATTTAGCAACATTCAATATAAACTTATCCAGAAAATATCTTAACTGACCAACATTCTTTTCATAATCTTTACCACCAATATATCTAAACTCTAATCTTTGTTCATCCTTTTCATTATTAATATGTAAAAAATTTATACCATAATATTTATCTTCTGGTAATCTTAAATTGTTTTTAATAATGTCAATTGGAATGTTATTAAAGTCATATTCTTTATAAGGTATTATTTTCTTAATACTTTTAGAATAAACATTATTCTTTCTTGAAGGATATTCACGATAGATTTCATCTTCATCGGTATTTAGAATTAGCTTAAGTATATTTAAGTCACTCAAATTTTTATCCTCAAAAGAAACATTAAAGTGAATTGAAGCCTTTTCATTTGTGTATCCAAATTCTTGAATGAATTTTAATATTTTATTCAAATAAAATATAGCCTCAAAATAAGGCAATGGTCCCGTAATTACTTCAACCATATTAGAACCACCAGATAAATCGGGAGTTAAAGCAAACCTTTTAGCATTAGGCTTAAATTCTGGGTGATATTGTCTAAATCCGTATATCTCCACCGGACTTAAATGTTTATTCAATAATTCTAATGTTTTGTAGAAAGAAAGATCCTTTACAAAAAATTCAAATTCAAAACCTAAAACAGCTTTCTTTAATATGTCTGAACTATTTATAAACTCCTCTGAATACTTACGCATGTTTTATATATTAATAATTAAGTTTTACTTTTTTCAAATTATTTTTTGTTTTTTCAAATTATTTTGTTACTTTTGCAATACTAAAAAAGAATGTAAATATGAGAATAAAATACGGTGGTAATAAGTACAAACACGGTGATGAAATTATAGTTTCAATGCGGGATAGTGAGTTTTTCAAAGGTAAGATAGTTATAAAGAATAAGAAGAAATTTTACATATGTCATAATCATACCGAATTTCATGGTACAAATATTAACGATAAATTAGGTTTTCAACATGCGTATAAAATAGAGTTGGATAACAATAATGAATGTACATCATTTATTAATAAGCCTTGTATATTTCATTCTATTAATGTTTCTAAAAATAATGTGGATGTTTACTCAAAATTAAATCACTTTATAAATAAAACATTCAGCAATTGTCCTTTGTTATTCTTAAAGTTAGGAGTTATTGATGATTATGATTCTATAACCGAATCACACGGCGAACCTTCATCAGTAGAATTACATTCTTCTACAAGGAATAAAAAACTTACTATAAAATTAGGAAGATTAGTTAGAAAACTTATTATTGGTTATAATAAATTAATTGAAGGTTCGAAAAACGAACCGTTATTGTTAACTGATGAATTTATCGAAACGATTCATAATAAATGGACTTCACATAATATAGAATTAGATTCTGAATTATTAGTAGGTAAGGATATTCTGAAAGGATATAACTCTGATAATTATACACAGGATAATTGTTTTGAATCATGTATGACAGACGAATTTCAATATTTGAAATTGTACACTAAAAATCCAAAACATATTTCTTTACTAGTATTTTACATAAACAAAGAAATATGCGGTAGATGTTTAGTATGGAATGCAGATAACGGTAAAGTATATCATGATAGGATTTATTGTTCATACGATTGGGCATACGCAGCAATAGATAAAGTTATTGCTGATAGAGGGTTATTACCACTGACACCAAGGCGCACAGTAACTCTCGAAAATATAGAATTCGAGCATTATCCTTATATGGATTCATTCAAATATGCTTCTTTTACGAAAAAGAGATTAACAACTTATAAAACTGCAACTTCCGAAGTTATTTTACAAGATACGGATGGTGAATATTCAGATATTAGATAATGGAAAAAAGAAAATGCGTTGCCTTAATATCTTATTATATTTCTAATGAATTCACTGCCGAACAAAACAAGACTTACAATTATAAGTGCCAAACACATAGTTCCGGTTTTAATGAAAAAAAGTATTCTACTTATGAAATTGAAGTTGAAGGAGTATATCAAGATATAGGACAAATATTATTCGAATTTGTATTTGCAGATTTAGCATTAATAAGAGAAAGAAGAATAAATAAAATATTTGCGGATTAAAATACAGGAATACACACCATAGGAAATTATTAAATTAATATATAATTAAAAAGATATTAATTTATGACTTTAATATATGGTTTAAGTTCGGATAATAACCCCGAAAATATTAGATACATTGGTAAAACATCTAATATAGCGGACAGATTAAAAAGGCATTTAGCTAAATGTAATTTAAAAAGTGATACCTATAAAAATAGGTGGATAAAATTGGAATTGTTAAACGGCAATAATATTATTATTAGAAGTCTATACGAAATCAATTCAAATGAAAATTGGGAAGATGTTGAAATATTCTGGATAGCTAAATACAGAAAATTGGGATTCAATTTAACAAACGGAACAGTTGGAGGCGAGGGTATAATATCGGATGATGTCATCAAAAAACGTACGGAAACAAGAATAAAAAATAATTTAGAGAATAAAAAAGAAGAAATTGAAAAATATAATATATTGTTTAATGAGGATAAATGCGAAGGCGAAAGAATATGCCCATGTTGTTCTAAAATAATCAAATATACCTCTATAAGAGGATTGAATAGTATAATTTATTTAATTCGGAAATCTATAAACAGGGATTGTATAAATTGCAATCGTAAAAAACGGAAACACACACAAGAATCAAAGGATAAAATATCTAAATCAAAGGATAATTTGTCACAGCAAACAAGAGACAAATTATCTAAAATACACATAGGTAAAATAGTAAGTAATGTGGTTAGAGAAAAAATATCAAATTCACTGAAAGGAAATAAACTATCAGAAGAAACAAAGAAAAAACTATCTAAAACTATAATTTGCATGGAAACTGGAACAATTTACAGTTCAATAAAAGAAGCAGCTTTTGAGTTGGGATTACACGAAAGTTTAATATGCGGTGTGTTAAAAGGCAAAAATAAACACACAAAAGGATTAACATTTAAATATATTAATAATGAGTAAGAGAACGCTTACCGGTATTCAATCCACTGGTTCTATGCATATAGGAAACTATTTCGGTGCAATTAAACCGACAATAGATTTTAGCAAAACAAACGAAACTTTGTTATTCATTGCGGATATACACTCCTTAACAACAATTAAGGATGCTAAAACAAGACAAGATAATACCGATTCACTATTAGCTTCGCTGATAGCACTTGGATTTGACCACGATAAGAATATCTTATTTAAGCAATCCGATGTAGCAGAAGTATGTGAATTGGCATTTTATTTGTCTTGTTTCACTCCGTTTAATACTCTTACAAAAGCACACGCTTTTCAGGAGAAATCAGTAAATGATGTTAACATGGGTTTATTCACATACCCATTATTAATGGCAGCAGATATACTTTTATATAATGCCGATTTAGTACCAGTTGGTAAAGACCAATTACAACATTTAGAAATAACAAGGACATTAGCGAATAAGTTTAATACAGAATACGGTTCAACATTTACAGTACCCGAACCATATATAATACCTGAACTAAAAACTATTATTGGCACCGATGGTCGGAAAATGAGCAAGTCATATAATAATTATATTGACCCATTTGAGAATAATCCTAATAAATTAAAAAAGACAATAAACCGTATTGTCACTACAAGCGCAGGTATTAATGATCCTAAGGATTACGAATCTTGTACAGTATTTAATTTATTTACTTTGTTTTCGGATTCTTCTGAAATAGAAGATATGAAAATTAAATATCAAAATGGTATATCATATTCGGAAGTTAAGACCACATTATTCGAAAAAATAATGGATGAGTTTAAGCAAGCTAGAGAAGATTACTTTAAGATTGTAGAGGACAAAACAATGTTGAAAGTTATTACACTCAAAGGTAAATATAAAGCTAAAGATATAGCTACTATAAAATTAAAAGAAATCAAAACTAAATTAGGATTTTAATTATGGATAAGTTGGTAATTAATGGTAATACATTTGTAAGCGGAGATGAAGTAATAGCTATTGTAGGCAACAACTCTATTCTTAGAGGAAAAATATGCTTACACTCTAATTACGATACCGCATTCTATATTTGCCATGATGATAGAAACATGTCAGGAAGTAATTCACCTAACATGTATGGTTATAGATATAGCTATATAATGTATGTACATGACACACCACAAGATACCAATCAACCTGGTGAGAATTATGCAGTATATCATATTGTCGATTTTGAAATCGAGCCAAAAATTGTTAGCAATATTAATAACACATTAACTAGTTTTCTTACATTTTATGGGTTTGAATTCAGAACCTTATTGAAATTGAAAAATACAGTTACCGCCGCTTACGATTCTGTTAAAATATCTGACACCCAAGGTTTTATTGAATTACATTGTTCTGAAAGGAAGAAAAAAGTTTCAATAAAACTAAGCCGATTGATTAGGAAGCTTATCGTTAAATACAATGAGGTGGTTTTTAGCAATCCGAAAAACGTATCTGGTATACCTCTTACAGATGAGTTCATAGAAAAATTGTATAATAGATGGATGTCTGCACAGCCTTCTATTATTACACATGAAATCGTAAAAGGACAGGATATATTAAAAGGATATACAAAATCTAACTACGTAGAAGGTGGGTCAACTCTACAAAATTCTTGCATGGGAGATAAGTTCGATTACCTAAAAATTTACACCGAAAATCCCGAACAAATATCTCTGATTATATTTTATACAGGAACACAAGTGTGTGGCAGAACATTACTATGGAACTGTGATGATGGTGAGATATATCACGATAGAATCTATGTAGGGTTTGATTGGTTAGAACACCTTATGCAGGAAAGACTTAATAACATTGGTTATACACGAGTTAACAACAAAAACAAAGTTACTTTATCTAAAATGGATTTTGTAAGCTATCCATATATGGATTCATTTTACAATATTTCATTCAAAACTAAATCCTTACATTATGAACCTAATGGCGAAAGATATAAGTATGAGTTAAGAACAATAAATGGATATGTTCAACAGATGGATAGATTTAGTTACGAATAATTTTGAGAATTATTTTGAAAGTTCAAAATAATTTCGTACTTTTGTATAAATATTAACAAGTTCAATTGTGAGTATCAAAAAATAAAATATGCCTCTAACTATCTCACCGGGTGACGTTATCGTAAAGATAAATAAATCCAAATATATTATAGAAGTCTTTGAAGATTTATCGAAATGGAATGATGAATACAAAGCTTATGCAAAATTAATTCATCCAGATATTTGCAAAATTCCCGGTGCAAAAGATGCTTTATCAAAATTAAATTCTTATAGAGAAGAATTACAAAAAGGCAAAACTCACGCAGATGATGCTGGTTGCGTAACCTATAAGACCGATAAATGTAGTATTGTTGGTGATGTCAATATATTAAATTTTTCTTTGAAACATTTTAATAAACTAATTTCTTACAAAGATAAAATAGATTTGGACTTTCAAAGGTACTTACCTAAGTCCGCTAAAATAACAACCGAAGATTCTATATCTACTTTAGAATTTAATTTACCTCTTCGCTGTATTCCCATATCAGCATTAGGTACACTCCCACAAGGACATGTCAATTGGATATTTTCAAGAATGCTTGAATTCATAGCTTATATTTATAAAAAAGGCTATGTACATGCAGGTATCAATCCAGATTCAATATATGTTGAGCCAGTCAATCACGGAATAAATGCCATGAGTTTTTATCACATGACAGAGATTGGTAAGAAGTTAGGAACTGCTTCAGGTAAATATTTATATATGTACCCTGACCATGTTAGAGTGGACAAAATAGCAACTCCTGATATTGATATTGAATTATGTAAACGTACTGCTATATATTTATTAGGTGACAAATCTGGTATAGGAACTATGTTGAGAAAAACACATAGCTTACCATTCCTTGATTTTATAGGCAAGAGACATACAGATCCGATACAAACATACATCGAGTTTAGGAAATTACTTGATGATAATTTTGAGCGAAAATTTTTACCTTTAAGTATTTAATATGAAAGAGAATCCAGTGTTGTGTGTAATTCAAGTTAAAGAACTAATAGGATTATTAGCCACTGAACTAGCTGATAACTTACCTGATATTAAAAAATATAAGTGTAGTGTATCCGATGATTATGGAGAAGCAATAGATAATTTTTACCAATTACTAAAACCTATTATAGAAAAATATACGATAGGTGAAAAGAATTTAATAAACGAAAACTAATATGCCAGATTTTAAGAAATTATTTGAAGAAAGGATGTACAAAATTAATAATGACTTCTTTTTAGATGTTGAATCCTCCGGTGGATTATCTAAAGTTAAATGTAATAGTGCTGATTGTTGCAGGAAATATGTTTCAATTCTGAAAGAAAAAGGAGTTAAATTTACTAATGAAATATGGACAGTATATCTACCAACACAAGATTTCACCTGTGCAGGTATAAAATATTCTGAACACGAACTAGACGAACAATCTTAATTATGATAGAAATTATTATTACTTGGCTTATTATAGGAATTATAATAGGATACAAGCGTGAAGAAGTCAATAGAAATCTACCGTACAACAGATATGATTATGGTATTCTTATGTGTGGTTCTATAATTGCAGCACCGTTGTTGTTATTGTTTGCTATAATAATAATGATATTTATTAGACCTTGGGAAAAAGGATTAAATGATTAATTTTAACAATTAAATATAAACAAAAAATGGGAAGTTCAAACTACTCGCAAGATGCGTACTCGTATTTTAGTAGATCAACAGTCGGCAAATCAACAGCGGACGTATTTACTCAAACCAAGACAAACACTATCGCTGACACAATGACTCCGAAGGATATTACCTTCCGTGAGTGCAGAGACAGCGACAACCATCCAGAATCACTTGCCGTGATTATCGATTTGGATGTAACAGGCTCCATGGGTAAGATACCCGATATTATCGTCCGTGAAAAATTGGATAAGATAATGTCAACTCTTATTGACCATGGTGTTAAAGACGCAGCAGTTTTATTCTGTGCAAATGGTGATCACGAATGGAGAAGAGGCGGTGCGGATCGTTTCCCATTCCAAGTAGGACAGTTCGAAAGCGGTGCTGACGAATTAGTTAAGTGTTTAACTTCTACGCTGCTTGAAGGTGGTGGAGGTGGTAATGATGTTGAATCATATTGTCTTGCACATTTGTTTGCTGGTAAATATACTTCAATTGATTGTTACGAAAAGAGAGGCAAAAAGGGAATCTTGTTTACAATCGGTGACGAAGGTAATCACACAACTTTATCTGCCGCTTCACAGAAGCAAATCTTTGGTTGTGCAGAAGCACAGGACTTAACAGATAAGGAAATGTTGGCTATGGCTCAACGTCTTTATCATGTATTCCATATTCATGTGAATGAAACACAATACCATGATGACCAATCTGTTATAGGTTATTGGAAGAATTTATTGGGCGAAAGAGTTATCATAATGGAAGATTACAATATGATAGCTGAAATTATTGCATCAACTGTTGCCGTTCTAAATGGCGTAAGTATTGATGCGGTAACATCATCTTTTGATTCTATTACTGCTGGTAGTGTTAAAACTGCATTAGCTAAAATAGATTTGGGTGTAAGCAATTACACACAAAAGACAGGTGTAGTAGCACTTTAATTAATTCTGATGATATTAAGTCGGTGGGAATCCCCACCGACTTTTACTAACCGATAACTTAAAATAGACTGGAGAATGAGCGAAAATATAATAACGGTTAGAATAGATGATTACACGGAGATGGCAGAAGTATTATTAAATAATAACTATATTATGATGGGTAATTTTTGGGATTTTCATCCCGGCTGTTATAGTGTAGGTAATACAGAAAGCTATGGTAATTTTAGAGGACATGTTTCTTTAGCAAGAGCAGTGAAAGAAAATCTCGAAAAACAGGGCGAATTAGCCACTATAGTTACCGAAAAATACGATTACACTAATAAAAAGTACCAATTATGACAGCTTGAAAAACTTCAAAAAGAATTAGGATTATAATGGATTTAACAGCACAGGAAGTTATTGACATAATTAACAGAGAAAGCACAAAGTATAAAACAATTAATGACATCTTAGTACATACATATGTTGGTGATATGACAATCGAATGTACATATGATTACATATTTGAATATGAAGGAGATAGTTATGTTGTTAAAGTTATATTAGGCGATCCGAATGATTATAATTACACATGGGAAGAAGATTTCTTAGATTCTTTTGAGGATGATGTATTTGTCGCAATGAAAGGCAATTACTATAATTTTCCTGTGTTTGTTAAACATGGTGATGACAACTCTAAACTAGCTCAGATATGTTTAGACTTCTATTCTTGGAAGACAAATTCACCTTCATTAAAGTATAATGAATTAACAGGAACGCCTTATAAGGCAAATATTGATGAATGGTTCAAAAATAAGAAATGAAAACAGAATTGAAATTTGTATTAAAAGAATTGGATGGTAATCAAATTATCGCTTTCCTAAACGGAAATTATAGCCGAAGTATTAATTTCATTAGTCAGATAGTATCTATTTCTAATAAAAAAGAATTCTACCAATTAGAGTTTTCCATGACATGGAATAATTGGGGACACGAATCTGATTATAACAACTATATCTATATTTCCGATGGTCGAGTTGAAGTGTCTCTTGCCGAACCCTGGGAAGGGGGTGGAGAAGACGATGAAATGGAAGAATTGCTGGAAGGATGGTTAAAAACATATACTTTCGAAAAAATAAATTATAAGGATAAATTTGATAAATTGATGTTTGAAATATACGATGACGTATTGGAAAGAATTGATAGGGTATCTACTACAGAACAAATTGATTCTATTATAGAGAAATTGAAAACAGCTAAAACTTTTTTATGACAGCAAAAGAATATATAAAATCGTTAAGTGATAAGCTCGGTACTACTTTACTTACTGATAGAACAGAAGAAGAAAGTTTGGATATATTGATACGATCACATAGTCGATTATTAGAAACTAAAGTAGCAGCAATTGAAATCTTCGAAAATCAAACAAAGGTGTTAAATAATTTAATTATTAAACTTGCAAAAACAGTCGAGTTATAGTTATTAGTTTTGGGTTTGGTAAGTCAAAAATATAATATATAGTATAAATATTATTACTGTGCATCATATTTATAAAATAACAAACATAATAACAGGAGACTTATATATAGGTTCTGCAATTTCCTTAATAAAAAGGAAATATAGTCACTTATTTGAATTAAGACACAACAAGCATCATTCACCTATTTTACAGAATTCGTATAACAAACACGGCGAAAATAATTTTATTTTTGAAATGTTAGAGGAAGTTCTTGAAAAAGAAAATCTGGTTATAAGAGAACAATGGTGGATAGATTACTTAAATCCCAGATACAATATATCTAGAATTGCTGGTAGTCCATTAGGAGTTAAACACACAGAACAAGCTAAACTTAATATGAGTAAAGCTCATTTAGGAATTAAACCTACTAAAGAAGCCTTAGTTAAAAGAAGCTTAAAACAAGGTGGTGAAAATCACTGGACATATGGTAAGGAAAGGACACAGGACACGAAGGATAAGATTTCTAATGTTCTTAAAGAAAGATACGAATTAGGCTATGAACATCCATTTAAAGGACATAATCATAAGGAAGATACTAAGGATAAAATAAGTAAAAAACTTATGATACCAATCGAACAGTATTCATTAGATGGTGTTTTAATAAAAGAATGGTTAGGTGCAACAGAAGCAGCAAAAGAATTAGGATTTCACGCCTCTAATATAACAAGTTGTTGTAAAGGTAATACAAAAACAAGTAATAATTTTTTTTGGAAATATAAAATTATATAAAATGAGATATTCAAGTGTGGTTGGATTGTGCTTTGGTGATGAGGGTAAAGGGTCTATGACCTCTTACCTTTGTTCTCAATCCAATAACCCACTAATAATTAGATTTAATGGTGGGCACCAAGCAGGGCATACTGTATTATATGAAGGACTAAGGCACACATTTTCATCATTTGGGTCAGGTACAATGCAAAATGTACCTACTTATTGGTCAAAACACTGTACTTTCTTTCCTACAGCAGTATATAATGAGTACAAAGCCTTACAAAAAATGACAATTGGGGGCAAAACAGTTAGTCCAATTCTATATGTTGATCCACTTTGCCCAGTAACTACACCATTTGATTGTATAGCTAACCAGTTATTTGATAACAAAAATGGGCATGGTTCAGTAGGTGTTGGATTTGGCACCACAATTAAAAGACAAGAGTCCTATTACAAATTGTATTTTCAGGATTTATTTAATAAAACTGTCTTAGAAGGTAAGTTAAATAATATTCGACATTATTATGAGCATATCGAAAAGATAGAAATGCCTCATTATATTAATGACAGTTTATTAGCTTGGTTAAAATGTATTGATGAACTAATTAAAGATGGTGTAATATCTAAAGATAAAATGGGTATTAAAAATATTATAAAAGATTTTGAATACCATTCTTTTGATCATATAATTTTCGAAGGAGCACAAGGAGTTCTTCTAGATATGGATTTCGGTTTCTTTCCGAATGTGACAAGGTCAAATACTACCAACAAAAATGTTTTTGGGTTAATGAATAATTTTAATTATTATTTACCTAGTTGGCAAACAGAGGATTCTAAATTAGATGTATATTATATGACTAGGATATATCAAACTAGACATGGCAATGGATATATGACTAACCAAAAGTATGGTGAAATTAAATTGATAAACAACGAAAATGAAATTAACTTAGATAGTAGTTTTCAAGGAATTTTCAAAAAATCTATTTTAGATTTAGATTTATTAAATTACGCTTTACAGTGTGATAGTAATTTCACCGAAACTGTTCATTCCAAAACTGTCGTTATTACATGTCTGGATCAAATAGAGGACAAAGAAAGAATACAATTTACTATAAATAAAGAATTAAAAACAGGAACTATAAAAGATGTAGTATCTAATATAGATTCCAATTATTTTATTTTAGGAGAAAAGGAAGGAATGTTTTCAGAACAATTTCAAATTCCAGATATGCGATATAGAAGTATATGCAAATTCTTACCAAATACAATATATTAATGATAAAGACAATTGAATTAGGCAAACATTGTTACGGAGAATATATCCGGATAAATGAAAATGATATTATAGACGAAACATATGATGATAATGTTTTGAATGAAAAGGTGTATAAGCAACTCATTGCTTTGTTAGAGGCAACTAAACACGAATTGGATTCACGTAATTGGAATGAAATTATGGAAATAATTATTTCTCGCTCCCATAGTTTTGAACTTGTGAATGATGACCATGATAGTTGTGACCAATGCGGTGACTGGAATTATTACAAAAGATTAGAAAGAATTACATGAAAATAATTTATAGAGCCTTTGATAAAGATACAAAGGAAATGTATAAACATATTGATGAAATACATTTCCTTTTAGGTGGTGACGTAATTAGAGCCAATTCTGTTATCTCTGAAATAGAGGAACATAGAATGGTTAATAGTTATTCTGATCTTGATGATGGGTTTGTATTGCTACAATATATTGGTCTTAAAGATAAAAATAAACAATGGTTATTTGAAGGTGATATATGCATCGCAACATTACCTTGTAACGGTGATGAGTATCATTTCTTTGAGAAAACTAAACAAGTTTTGGCTAAAATAGTTTATTCTGAGGATCACGCCGGATATATGTTTGAATATAATATTTATAAACCAACAGAATATGATCAAGATAGGCATTTGAGTTATTCAAGTTCAAAAATACATATAAACTCAAAAATGATGGCTGAATGCGAAGTGGTCGGTAATATTTATCAAAGTGATATGGAATTATTAAACAAAACATTTGCTAGAGAATTCAAAATAAACTCAATATTAAAATAATGAAAAAATTAATTAAACAATATAAAGAGGCTCAATCTCTTGTTTATAGGTTATATAATGAACTGACAAAAAAATCAGATGGATATTTATATATTACCTGCCTTCGTTGTTATGGTAGTATTAACTATGCAACACATATCAATGAGTTTA
>Ga0209777_10005024_pt1 | contig 15418 bp, 17 predicted proteins | sample FrelakmetHBP12HB_FD_187147 | JGI IMG/M metagenome (GOLD analysis project Ga0209777, IMG submission 187147) | Freshwater lake sediment microbial communities from the University of Notre Dame, USA, for methane emissions studies -HBP12 HB (SPAdes)... | ecosystem: Environmental > Aquatic >... | reverse complement strand
GTGGCCTGAGCACACTTCTGCTCACCGGTCGGAGGGTGAGCATCGTTCTAGGCATAGGACGCCAGCTTATGCGAGTAAATGGACTGGTGCGGATGGTACTTCAGTCAACACCGATTTACAAGAGACGGGGCGCCCGAGGCTGATGTGCGACATTTTCCCCTTGACAGAGTAGAGGAAACGTGTATAATGGGTGAGTCAATTGTCCCTTGTGGGAAGTACATCCGCCGGCTCACGCGCTACGCTGCGATGCCTTCTCAGAGGTTTTGCCGATGCTTTGTTCTTGCCTTAATACCCGCGTTTCTAGCCTGCCCCAGGCAGAGTCAGGGAACAACTGGGCGTCGAGTTCGCTGGTCATTCTGTCTGTGCCTGCCAGACATTGTGCCCGGACAATTAGCAAAATAAAAACGCCTAAGCCGTCAGCAGATTGAAAACAAACCACCTGACGGCTTAGTCAGCTAGACAAAATGTCAGAACAAGCCGAGGGGGGCCCTAGAAGCTCGGGGCTGGCTAGTTCCTCTGTGGCCGACACCAAAAGACGCACTTTCCACCTCGACTGCCCTTTTTCTACCCAAACTGCCGTTTCAGCCCAAGCAGGTCAAAGGCCTTCACTTGGCGCCACGCGCGCGGCTGTCCGGCGGTCAAGTACAAGTGCAGGCTACGCACCTCAAACTCCAAATTAAAGCGCCCTCCCAGCTCGTGCGTCATTCGCACCTTCAGGCGCGAAGGAAAATCTCCGTACATGAGACTGAGGTGCGGCATGAAAGCGCGCCGCCGTTCGAGGCCGAAGATTCGCAGCGCTGCTCGGTAGGCCTTCTTGAGCGCGCCGGTCTTCGCGGCCCTCACAAAAAGGCAGCGGTAATACTCATCCAGCGCATCGAGAGCGCCAAGCTGCACCCACAAGGGCCGCATGCTTCGCGCGAGTAGCGCGGACTTTGCCAGCACTTCGCGCCGCGGCCCAACGATTCTTCCCAGCAAGGTGACGTGCGGCTTGAAAACAGGCGTGGAGTATTCCCTGCTGAGCTTGAGGATGACGCCGCGCAGGCGGCGATAGACCTGGCCGCCAGGCATCAGCCAGAGCGAGTAAGTCTTCGTCTGGGGTTTTGGACCGCTAGTCTTCCCGCGCAATTTCCCCTCTTCTCACTCCTGATTTCTGGCTTCTTGCAGCTAGCCGCTGCCTACTGCGTTCTGCCTTCTGAATTCTCCATCCCGCCCCATGCTATACTTTCCGCCCTCAATCGGGAAACGGTGACGACATAATTCTATTGGGGCGGCCCTTTCGAAGTGCGGTGGATCCGCCAATTAGCGTGGCGTATCCGCGCTACGGTCTTTGTTGCGAACCTAAACAGGCAGGTGGAAATGAATAGAGGTCTGTCGAGATTACCCTTTCTGCGTTTAGCGCTGGGTCTGGCGGCTGTGCTGGCTTGGGGGACGTTTGCGGGCGCCCATGCGAGGCCGCTGCCTTCCACTCCTAAATTTGAGGTCTCGTTCTCAGAGTCAGTGCACGCCGCGCCGATCACCGGGCGCGTCTTCGTAATCATCGCGACAAGGAAGCAACCCGAGCCGCGTCTCCAAGCGGGCTCCTGGGGCGACACGGCGCCCCTGTTTGGCGCGGACGTGAATCAGCTTTCACCCGGCCAGGCGGCTTTCATCGATTCCTCCACGCTCGGCTATCCGCTCAAGAGCCTTGCGGAGATTCCTGCGGGTGATTACTACGTCCAGGCGATGCTCAATGTTTACACCGAGTGTCACCGTTCCGACGGCCACACGATTTGGGTGCACCTGGACCAATGGGAGGGCCAGCAGTGGAATCGCTCGCCCGGCAACCTGTACAGCGAAGTCCAGCAAGTCCACTTGGACCCCGCAGCGGGCTTCGACGTCAAGCTGGGCTTGACCCAAGTGATCCCGCCCCTCACCGTGCGCCCAGACACTGAGTGGGTGAAGCACATCAAGTTTCAAAGCAAACTGCTTTCGAGCTTCTGGGGCCAGCCGATTTACTTGGGGGCGACCGTCTTGCTGCCCAAAGGGTACGACACTCATCCCGGCGTGCGCTACCCCGTGCTCTACGAACAGGACCACTTCACCCTCCGGCCGCCTTTCGGCTTCAGCACTGATGATCCCAAGCTCAGCGAGGAAAGGCTGCACTTCCTGAGGGATCATCACTTCGAATCGGGCTACGAGTTTTACCAGAAGTGGATCTCCGAGGATTTCCCTCGCTTCATTATCGTGACATTCCAACACCCCACGCCCTACTTCGACGATTCCTACGCGGTGAATTCCGTCAACAACGGTCCTTACGGCGACGCCCTCCTGAAGGAACTGATCCCCGATCTGGAAGAACACTTCCGGATCATTCGCGAACCTTACGCGCGGGTGCTCTCGGGTGGGTCGACGGGCGGCTGGGAGTCACTCGCTCTGCAGGTGCTCCACCCCGGCTTCTTCGGGGGCACCTGGACGTTCTACCCGGACCCTATTGATTTCCGCCGCTACCAACTTGCCGACATCTACAGCGACGAAAACGCGTTTTACGAGCCGGGCCACCAATGGCTCCAGGCCGAACGCTACATGGAGCGCGGTTCCGACGGCCAGCCCAAGGTGACCACCCGCTCGATGAGCCAACTCGAAGCCGTCCTGGGAAGTCACGGCCGGTCAGGCCTGCAATTCGAAATCTGGGAGGCGGCTTACGGACCGCTGGGTGACGACGGCTACCCCAAGCCGCTTTGGGACAAGCTCACCGGTAAGATCGACCACAGCGTCGCCGATTACATGCGCGATCACGGCTACGACTTAAGCTACGACATCCGCACCAACTGGCCCACGCTCGCCCCCCAGCTCGTCGGCAAGCTGCATCTCTATTGCGGCGACATGGATAATTATTACCTGGACCTCGCCGTTTACCTGCTCGAAGATTTCCTGAAGGACAGCAAGGATCCGTATTACGCCGGGTCATTCGAGTACGGCAGGCCCATGAAAGGGCACGGCTGGCAGCCCATGACGCAGTCCGAGCTCTTGCGCATGATGGCTGAGCACATCACCAAGAACGCTCCGCGCGGCGAGGACACCTCCGCGTGGAAATACAAGTAGCCTGTTACTCCCCCGCCTCGCCAAGCTGACGGACCCAGACGTTTCTGAAGCGCACGGGATGATTGTGGTCTTGCAATCTCAGGGGCAGCTTATCGGGCCCTGGTGTGTAGGGCGGACGAACGTGGTGCCCGGTCGGCCCTGATAGCGGGACGTGGTCCTGCACCAGGACGCCGTTGTGAAAGACCGTAACATAAGCGGGGCGAAGCAGATTGCCGTTGGGCAGGAAACGCGGCCCGCGCCAAATGATGTCGTAAGTCTGCCACTGGCCGGGAGGGCGCATAGCGTTGACGAGCGGAGGATACTGGCCATAGACTGCCGCCGCCTGCCCGTCCGCGTAGGTCTTGCTCTGGTAAGAGTCGAGCACCTGAATCTCGTACAGGCCCATTAGAAACACGCCGCTGTTCCCGCGGTCCTGGTCTTCGCCGTGGGGGGGCGAGGGCGCGGCCCACTCCACGTGGACCTGGCAGTCGCCGAACCCTTGCTGGGTTTGGATATCTCCGGTTCCTGCAGCCACCTCGAAGTAGGTGCTCTCCGCTTTCCATCGCGCCGGCCCGCCCTTCACGCTTTCCCAGCTGGCAAGGTCGTGGCCGTTATAGAGCACGACGGCATCGGAGGGAGGCTGGCCGGCCCGTTCCTGCGTGCTGGCCTCGCCCGGGGAAATCACCGGCGGCTGCGGCCGATTGCGGTCATGTTGCGTCCACTTGAAGATGGCCTCCTGAGCAACAGCGAGGCTTGCGAACGCGAGACACGTCACGATCAAAGCGACGGCTCGAATGCTCAAACGTACTAAAGCCCTTCTCATTTTACGCACCATGATGATTCTCCTCTCGATACTGCCAAAGGTCGGTCGTAGGATGCGCCGCTATTCTCTTCGCAAGCTTTTTGCGGGTCAAGAGACGACCGAGTCGCCCCTCGGGGTCTGCCTAGTTTCCGGCGGGCGCTTTTACCCCTTCCGCGCTGGGAGCTGCGGCCGGGGCCCGCTGGCTTGCAAGTGCTTGCGCTCTTTCGAGCAGGCGCGGGAAGTCGTCGCTGAGGGCCTGCCGACAATTCCGGCATCGCCACGCCGGGTCCTGGGGATCCAGGTAATTGAAATTGACGCACCCGCACGAGCAAACCACTTGGAGTCCCTTACTACGTCCCTGGACCATCTTTACATCTTCGGGCTTAACCGGAAAGTTCATTGGCCTCCCTCACTTATTGTCCTCGGAGAATCCGTTCGCCGGGAGCGACGGAAACCCTATTCTACCTTGATTAATCAATTGCGGCACACGGAAGCCGCCGTGCAGGTGAAGGCAGTGAAGATTGTGGTGGAGAACAAACCGGTAGGGTGTATACTGCAGGGGTAGGGGCTTCCAAAACTGAAATCCTGGGTGACCCAATCTCAACTTCGGACCATTGCGTGTCCGACAAAGGAGTAAGACTATGCTCGGAGAACAAATCGGTGAATCGCGGGGCAAAAGGTCGGGAAGAAGAGTGCTTTCCGTTGATGGTGGATTCAAGGTAGAAGTGAGTTTTGAAAGCGTCGGCAAGCTGTGCGGAGTCGAGACGAATGAAATCGGGACCTACTGGTCGCAGTCGCGGCCGGACGGTTCCTTGTTTGGAGAGGGGCACGGGGTGGTCATCGCGCCAGACGGCAGCACTGCGACCTGGAAAGGCTCGGGCGTCGGGAGGTTCGTTGCGGGCGGCGCGATCAGTTACCGTGGTGCGCTCTTTTACAGTTCGGCTTGCCCGAAGCTGGCCCGGCTGAACACCGTTGCCGTGGTTTTCGAGTTCGAGGTCGACCCCGAGGGCAACACCACTAGCAAACTGTGGGAGTGGAAGTAAGGGTCCGAATCCGGCGCAACCGCGAGTTGACGAAGTCCGGACGACTATCAGCCCGCAGCCCGCGCAGGCTCGCTTTTCAGGTCTGCGCGGGGACTGCGCGAATGAATTGAAACCTCAGATTGCAGCCGCCTAGTCCGGCCCTACAAGGGGCCGAGCCTTTGCCGCTCCGAGCCCTAGTCCCTTGGGATGATTGCCCGCAAAAAACTTATTTGATCTAATATGCTGGGCAGTGCGTTGTGGTCAAGTCATGGCAGGGAAAGTTCCATAGGGGAGGAGGAAGATATGGCAGGAGTCCAGTCCGTGGCGCCTTATGCGCGCTCATTGTTGCGTCTGGTCACAGGATTCATGTTCTCCCTCCACGGCATGCAGAAACTCTTTGGCCTATTCGGAGGAATGGGAGGGGGCCGCGCGCAGGCTTTCTCTCTGATCTGGGTGGCGGGGTTTCTTGAAGCCTTTGGGGGCCTGCTGATAATTGTAGGGCTCTTCACAGCCCCTGTCGCTTTTGTGCTCTGTGGCGAGATGGCCGTGGCGTACTTCAAGGCGCATTTTTCGCAGGGCTTATTGCCCATTCAAAACCATGGGGAACTCGCGGTTCTCTATTGCTTCGTTTTTCTTTATCTTTCCCTTGCCGGGCCCGGACCCATCAGTGCCGACCGCCTTTTGCGGAAGAAGGGCTAGCGCCGTTCGGGTGGCTGCGGCAGAACTCTGTAGTGCCGCCCTTCAGAGCCTGCCCTGATCCCGCAGTCGCCGGACCGGGGCTACAAGTCGGCAGGCCGTCGGAGCACAGTTTAGGAGAGGCTGACATGGAAAAAGCCACATTCGGTGCAGGCTGCTTTTGGGGCATTGAAGAGGCGTTTCGTCGCATCCCCGGAGTGGTCTCAACGCAAGTCGGTTACATGGGGGGCAACTTCAAGAACCCAACCTACCAGGACGTTTGCACCGATCAGACAGGCCACGCTGAAGTGGTGGAAGTCAGCTACGATCCGGCGAAGGTGTCCTACGAAGACCTCCTGGACGCTTTCTGGAGAATCCACGACCCCACTCAAATGAACCGCCAAGGGCCCGATTTTGGGACGCAGTACCGATCAGCCATCTTCTTTCACACCCCCGCGCAGGAGGCCGCGGCGCGAGCCTCCAAAGAAAAACTCAATAGCAGCAGGATGAGCAAGCGGCCGATCGTGACGGAGATCGTGCCCGCGCTCGAGTTCTGGCGGGCGGAAGATTACCACCAGCAGTACCTCGAGAAGCGCGGCCTGGCGCAGTGCCATATTAAGAGCAGTGACGAGTGATGAGTGGCGGGTGACAAGCAAGATGATCGCGAGCGAGCCAGGGTTGGGCTCTGCTTTGTGTGCCGGCAGGCGCGGCGCATCCGCTCCGACCGCGGCTCGGTCTTCTATTCGTGCGCGCGCTCGCAGACTGACCCCAAGTTCGAGAAGTATCCGCGCCTACCCGTAACGTCCTGCCCAGGGTTTGAGCCCGTTGAAGACACTCCGCCCCAGCGCCCCGACTGAAAGAGGGCGTTCCGATCCTCCTTGCCCTTTGGCCCGCACACATAGACAAGCCGCAGCCTTCAAGTACGAGGCTTCGCTAGCTTCTTGCTACTGGCTTCTTCCCGGAGTTTTTGGTAGTTCCCGGATAATCTCAGTTGAGCCATCGGGACGGAAAATCTGAGCAACCACCGGCGCGCAATTACCTCGCAAATCAGAGCAGATGCGCTTGTGCAAGTCTGGAAACGGGATTTTGTCGTACTCTTCACCGCTTAAGACCAGCAATGGGCATCGATATTCCTGGCCACTGCGTTCGGTCCCTTTTTCGGTAACCTCTGTCACGAAAACCACGGCCCGCATATGCTGCGCGTCGCCGTCCGCATTGACCTCGACGGGGGGCGGTAGAAATGCTCCAAAGGGATCTCCACTTTCGTACCCGGCCCCTGGGCTCGGTGATCCGATATGGGCGGGAACACCCTGGGCCGTCACTTCGATCCAATCGCACCCGTGGAAATCGTCACCTTCTCTGGGAAACTTCAATGTCCAAAGTGTCGCGTAAATGCTCATATTAGTTCAGACTGTACTACGCGTTGCCCGTAGGAAGCAATTTCGCGCTCTGTCGATATTGTGGGGTTTAGGTTTGCTCGGGCTGGGGTGAATTCGGCACGGCCCGCTCGCACATCATGACGCGGTCCTGCCCATCCACTTCCCGGACCCGGACTTCGATCACTTCCAGGTCCGAGGTTTGCACGACACGCCCGACGTAATTCGCCTGGATAGGCAACTCGCGGTGACCGCGATCGATGAGCACGCACAGCTCGACCCGCCGAGGGCGGCCATGATCCACCAGAGCGTTGAGCGCGGCGCGGACGGTCCGGCCCGTAAAGAGCACGTCGTCCACCAGGACCACGGTCTTGTCTTTGACGGAGTATTTGGGCGGGGTCTGCTGCACGATGGGCTTTTGACTGATCTTGGAAAGGTCGTCGCGGTAAAAGGTGATGTCCAGGGTTTCGACCGGGGGCGTGATCTTCTCGATTTCCGCCATCTTCTTCGCCAGGCGTTCGGCGAGCGGAACACCTCGCCTGCGGATCCCTACTAACACCACGCCTTCCAAACCGTTGTTGCGTTCCAGGATTTCATGCGCCAGACGCATCAAGGCGCGGTCGATTTCCGATGTGGACATCAGTTGTGATTTCTCGCGCACCGGCACGCTGACATGGGTCTCCGCGGTTTTATCCATGATATACCCCCGCCCATAATAGTATCGGGAGGCTGGGCTAAAGTTCAAGCTCGCGGGGAGAAGAGTTGAATGTCAAAAGCCTAATCCCGCCCGCCCTGCTTGCTTTCTTTCAAGCTTCCTTTTCGGCCTCGGCCTTTTCGACTCGTTCTTTCTGATAGGCGATGCGCAGCTCGCGCACGTAGTGGTCCGCTTCGCGTGTGGGCTTGGGAATGCGATATCCGTCGAGACAACGCCTAACCAGATTCACCGCCGAATCCAGCGAGACCCGATGACCGACCGTAACGTAAATAGGCCGGACGTCTTCGCGCGTGCGCAGCACAACCCCTACTCGCTCGCCCTCGAGAAGCAACGGGCTCATGGCGCCGGCTTTCCTGCCGGGCTCCCGGTGCTCGCCGACCAGCCGCGACTTGGCACATCCAATGGTCGGCCGGTCGAAGATGACGCCGAAGTGGCAGGCAATCCCGAATCGTCGCGGATGTGCGCGCCCGTGCCCGTCAATCAGGACGAGGTCCGGCTCGGTCTCCAATCGGGCAAACGCGGCCATCAACACCGGGCTTTCACGAAAGGAGAGGAGCCCGGGCACATAGGGAAATCGCAGCTGACGCCGCGCCATCGAGCGCTCGACTTCTTCCAGCTCTGGAAACCGGTAGACGATGACCCCTGCGAAGGCCATATCCGTGGCCGGATCGAAGGCCATGTCGGCCCCCGCGACGAAGCGAATTTCACCGAACTGGTCTTCCTCCACCACGCGCGCGCGCAGCTTCTCCTGCACCCGCATTGCCTGGCGCGGCGTAACCTTCCAGCGTGTTCGGAGCTTGGGCTTCACCTGGTTGTTTAGAGCCCATGCGGTCTTGCGCCCCGCTCACTCGACTTGGGCGCGGGCTTCTCGGACTTGCGCTCCGAAGGCGCCTTCTGAGACGGAGATGAGTGGGGCGGGAATTCCCGGTCGCGCATCGGCCCGGCTGGCCGGCCTTCCCGCAGGTTCTGAAGCTGCCGCGGCTCGAGCGGGCGTCCCGGATGCTCCTGCATCGCCGGTTGGCGCACCGCCAGCGGCGGGGTCGGCGGCGGCAGGGGTTGCCGGGTAACGAAGCCCGGAGGCGGGGGTGCCGGCCGCCCAGCTTCGGGCCGCTCGGGCGGCGCAGTCCTGGTCATCGCCGGCGGTTCACTGGGATTCGGACGGGACGGCGCCGGCCTTTCTCCAGCGGTCGGCGCTGGCCTTTCTCCAGGAGCCCGCGTCGTCATCGGCATCAGGACTCTGGGCGGCCGGGGCGCAGGCCTCCCCCCGAACAAGGCTTCCCCTGCGGGGCTCACTCGCGGGTGAGGAGTGACTTGAGCTTGTGCGAGCTGCTCAGGGCGAACCTGGAGGACGTGCCCGTTTACGGGCCGCCCGCCGCGGAAGTCATCCTGCGAGACCACGGTTGTAGCCGACGTCCGATTCACATAACGAATGTTGTTAATATTCGTTACGTTTGTGATGTTGGTAATGTTTGTAACATTCCGAGTATTGGTCACGTTCACCCGGCGCAGATACTCGTTGCCGTGGTGATACGAGGGGATGTACGGCTCCCGAGGTCCCAGCGGGAACCAACCCACCCCGGGGCCGGCGCCGATAGCCACGGAGAAGTGCGGGCCACCCACAAAAGCCACCAGCGCCGGGGCATAATAGGGGCGTACGACCACAGGCCCCGGCACCCATCCCCAGACCCCCTCCACAACGGCCCAGCGTCCATAGTGGAAGGGACAGAAACCCCAAGGCTCGTCTTCCACCCAGGTCCAACCCCAGGGCGAGACCCAGACCCAGTGTCCAAAACGATAGGGCACCCAGCCTACCGGGACCACTGCCGGGACCCACACCGGCCCGTATTCGGGGACATTCCGCCAATGGCCGTAGCCGTCCAGGTCGTAGTAGCCCGGAACGCCGCGGCCCACATATTGCGCGGAAGCTGACGACTCGAAGCGGCGGTCGCGATTCTGGCACCACGCGTCGAATCCATCTGGACTGGGCGGCTCGACGAATGAAACCTGAATCGGGTCAGTGCCGGTGAGCTTGACGGCCCGCCCGCTCTCGACTCTTTGCAATACGTCTCCGCCACTCACTTCCAGGGTCCCGCGGTTTACGATCACCAGCGTAGCGTTGTCGTTCGAGAAAGCTTCAACTCGATAATCGCCTGCCTCAAGAAGCGTCAGTGCACCATTGGGGGTATCCACCTCGACAGATTCGCCCGGTTCTAGTTCATAGACGCGCACGCGGACAGTGCCGTTGCCGAGACCGAGCTGCAACAACTGGTCATTGAGGTTGGCCACGGTCAGATCCGTCGCCTCGGACATGCGCACCGCAGTGGAGCCCACTTCCAGTTCCACCTGTGTTCCCGGGTCCGTATAAAGGCGGTCGCCTGTGCTCAGCGGGTAATTGAGCGTCGCCTGGCTCCAGTCGTTGGCTCCGGAGACTTGCAGCGAAACATTGCCTTTCATGTAACTGAGTCGAGCCACGCGCGCCGGCGGGTCGTCACCCTCGGCCCAAAGCCTCGACGGCACAGTCCACGGCAGCGCCAGGAGCATCAACCCTAAGAATGGCTGAAGAATCCTCGTTCCTCTCATCATCATTCCTCCTGCTGGCATAAGTGCCCTTGCATCCTACTCCCGCAGGTCCTGAGTAAGCAACAGGCCCCCGGTCAGGGTGGTGTCTGAAAAGTGCGTTGATGGCCTCCTGCTTTCCGTTGGTACATAATCCTAACGTGAGGGAAATATGACTTACGACTTTCAACTTCAGTTTTTGCCGAGTGAGATAGGGGCGCTCGCGAAACGCTACGAGGATAACGATGAGAAGGCGCTACAGGCTGGGAAAAACATCGTTGGCGGTCAATACACGCGAGAGAACTTAAAGACCATTTTTCTCTGGAAGACGAATGGGCGGGGACAGTCGAGACTCCTACGGAACACGGATGCGGAAATTGAAGACGCGTTGCGCTTGGCGGATAACGCCAACACGGAGCGTGCGGCGATAGCTGTTCTCAGCGGCTTGGACGGAGTCGGCGTGCCTGTGGCCTCAGCCATTATGACCGCAGTCAAGCCGGAGGTCTTTACGGTCATTGATTTTCGAGCGCTGGAATCTCTCGGCGTCACCAGCTACACGATGGGAGTTGACTTGTACCTTGCCTACCTGCAAGCGTGCCGGAAGCTTTCAAGCCAAAATCAGGTCTCATTGCGAGCGCTTGACCGAGCGCTCTGGCAGTGGTCGAACGAAAGGGGAAGCAGGCGGAAGGAACGATAACCGCCCATCAACGCACGTTTCAGACACTACCCCGGTCAGAGGAGCCCCCATCACGAATTGGATGCGGCAATTGGCTATGACGAAGGTCCGCACCCCAGCGGCCTCGGAGGGTTCCGCCCCGCTGCTCTTCCCGGCCAACTTGGTACCAGACGCCGTCCCAGGTTCGAACAGGCGAATCCCAAGATCGGACGATGCACGACCAAAGCGTCTGCTCGAGCCTTCGTATCTTTCAGGATCCAAAGATATTCTCTTCTGCCAAGGTGGGTGTGAAATTGCTGCGCGATACATGGAGGCGACGTGTCTCCCCTCGTCAACTGTGCGCCACCGAGGCCCAAGACCAATGGCGACGACCGTCTTCCGAATTTCTAGTTTCCAGTTTCTTTTTCCGTCCGGCTCAAGGAGGGCCTATGGCCAAGACTGAGCGCCTGCGGGAAGCGGTGAAAGTCTCCCCGACCCTGGAGTATTTCTCTCAAAAGACCCAAGCGGGGTGGAAGCTGGCAGCCGTCGAGTGGGAACGCGAGGTCGAAGGGGAGGAGGAGGAACCCCGGACCTTCCGGGAAGAGGTGCCTTACGGCCTTCGTGTGTCGGAGGATTGCTTGCATCTCCAGGAGAACCCCGGCGAAAAGCAAGTTCTTACCCTGATGTTGGAGCTGTTGCTCCGTGATCGTCCTTTTTCCAGAGTCGCGGAAGAGCTGAATGAGCAGGGCCTCCGAACCCGGGAGGGAGTGAAGTGGACGACTGTTTCCGTGTTCAACATGCTTCCACGGCTCATCGATATGGGTCCGCGCATCTTCGCCAGCGAGGAATGGACCGAGCGCAGGAAGCGTCTGGTCGCAGTCGCCTGGAGTTCCTGATTCTACGCTTGCCACTTCCGCTCTTCGGCTTTTCAACTCTTTGACTCTTCAAGTCTTCGAGCCCGGACTTTCGCCTTTCACCTTTGTTCTTGCACCAATCGCTCGCACCCCGTCCCTTGTCCCCGTTGTTCTATGCTAGACTGTGCCCCTCCAGTAAGACCGCCGGTGAAGGGGACATGCCACAAATCATCGCAAGTCCAGGCGTCTATGACGCCGTCATTGTAGGTTCCGAGGCGGGCAAGTCCTTGCCGAAATTCGCGGTGGATTGACCTGGCTGGACGTGGAATGCAATCGCTTATTTGAGCATGACTTCATCGCCTGCTCGGCCGCGCAGCAGAAGCAAATCCTTGACCGCATTGCGTATCCCAAGACCGCGGCGCCCGACGACTCTCCCGCCGTGGCGTTTTTCAACGAGCTGCGCAACCTGGTCGTGTGCGGCTTCTATTCGGGTAAAATGGGAATCCAGGATTTGCCGTACCTGGGCAACACCATGGTGGCCGATTGGGAGGGCTGCCCTCCCGAAGTCCTCGCCAAACTCGGCCTCAAGGCCGACGGCGACAAGACCTGAGGCGGCGAGTCGAGCCCGGCGGGGGCAACGCTTCAGATACCGAATTGCAGATTCCAGATTCCAGATTCCGGATTCCGGACGCTACGCGAAACCCTCATGAAGCTGCTCAACTTCGAATTCAAAGCGCGCCTCAGAGATGAAAAACGGGTTCGCGCGGTGCTCAAGCAGCTCCACGCCCGGCTGGTAGGGACGGACCGTCAGGTCGATACGTACTTTCGCGTACCCTCAGGCAGGCTGAAAGTCCGCGAAGGGCGCATCGAGAACGCCCTGATTTATTACCAGCGCTCGAACTCGTCGCAGGCCCGCCGCGCCGACGTGGACATCATGCTCCTTCCGCGCCGCAACTCCATCCGCACAATCCTGACCGGAGCGCTCGGGGTGCTGGCGGTCGTGGATAAGCGCCGAGAGATTTACTTCGTGCGGAACGTGAAAATCCACCTCGACCGGGTTCGCCGGCTGGGCAAGTTTATGGAGGTTGAGGCCATCTCGCGCACTGGCGACCTGAAGAAGGTTCGCACCCAGGCGCGTTCCTTTCAGAAACTCTTCGGTATTCACCCCTCGGACATCATCGGCAAATCCTACGCGGACCTGGTGCTGGCTAAGAAGGGGAAGTAGGAAGTAGGAAGTAGGGAGTAGGGAAAAGAGAGACCCGAGGGTTCCAGCCGGAATTCGAAAATCGAAACTCGAAAATCCCCAAGGGACGACCGATTTTCGAATTTCGATTTTCGTGTTTTGAGTTTCCAGTTTTTGATTTCGGCTCTCGACTTTAGCCTTTGCCCCAACCCGCGCGACTGCTATTCTTAACGCCCCCTAGGGAGGGGTTATGGGCGGCCGAGCCGAAATTCCACTTTCCAATATTTTCTTAGAGATTGCATCGCTTGGCGAGGCAGCCTTGAACCCGCTGGCGCGCCGCCTGCGCATAAAGCCTGCAACGCTGGCGGGGAAGCTTCGCCCGCATGTGAAGAAGGGGATTCTGGTATTCCGCGAGGGCGGGGCGAAGGTCGCGATCAACCCCAACTGGGGTCACGTGGTGGGCGTGGACCTCGGTGCCAGCCACCTGCATTTCGCGCTGGCCGATTTCCGCGGTGAAGTCTTGGACGACTACATTGCGAGAATCCGTCCTGAAGACGGGCCGCAGCGCATGATCGAACAAATTCAGGCGGGCATTCGCTCCCTGGCGGCTCGGCACAAAGAGCACGGCAGACTGAAGGCCCTGGCCATGGCTGTGCCCAGCGCGGTCGATGCCTCGCGCAGCGTCGTGTCTTTCGCCAATAACCTGCCGGGGTGGACCAACATCCACTTGGGCGAGGAACTGGAGCGCGATCTTCGCATCCCGGTCATCCTGGAAAACGACGCAAACATGGCAGCGATCGGTGAGCACTGGCGCGGCGTCGCTCGCGGAGTGAAGAACTTCGTTTTCATTGCCATCGGCACAGGAATCGGCTCAGGAATTTTCGTCGACGGCAAACTCTACCGGGGGCACACCGGTTGGGCCGGAGAGCTGTTCAGGATGAATGTGGAATGGCAGCGCTGGGACGAAGATTTTGGAGATTCCGGCCACCTGGAAAGTTATGTATCCGGAATGGGGATATCGGCCGAAGGCCGCAAGGCGCTGGGCGAATCGGCGCCCGCCAAGCCTGCCGGCCTCGCCCAGGAACGCGATGCCCATTTTGTCTTCGAGGCATTCCAAAAAGGAAACCCGCAGGCGGGCGCAGTGCTCGACAAGATCTTCACGATGCTGGGCGTGGGGATTGCCAATGTCGTCGCGGTCCTGGATCCTGACTTGATCGTGATTGGAGGGGGAATCGCACAGGGCGCGCCGGAATTCATGCTGGGCGCCGCCGAAAAAGTGGTGCGGGCGATTCAGAAAGACATCACTCCACCTATCAAGCTCAGCTCTCTTGGCCACAAAGCCCAAACCTTCGGAGCCATCTATTCCGCACTCCGCCTCGCCTGGGAGCGCGTCGCGCGGCGACTTTAGCAGAAACGGAAACTGGAAATTGGAAAGGCGCTTATATACTTGACAAACCCTCGTAAATCTGCCATAATTTAGAGGCTATGAATAACACGAATCTAGTGGATTTGGCTCGATATTTCAGCGGTGAGGATAAGGCCCGCGCTTTCTTGGAAAAGCTGCGCTGGCCGGATGGCCCGGTCTGTCCCCATTGCGGGGTTGTGGGTGAAGCGTACCGATTGAAGCCGACAGCGAACGGCAAAAACCACGTTCGGGAAGGTGTCTGGAAGTGTCCCGATTGCCAGGAGCAGTTCACGGTCACAGTGGGAACCATTTTCGAGGATACCCACATCCCGCTTTCCAAGTGGCTCTTTGCCATCCATCTCATGTGCGCTTCCAAGAAAGGCATGTCCGCTCATCAGCTTCATCGGATGCTCGGTATCACTTACAAAAGTGCATGGTTCATGGCTCACAGAATCCGGCTTGCCATGCGACGAGAGCCATTGAGGAGTAGGTTGAAGGGTAAGTTAAAAGGGACGGTAGAAGTGGACGAAACCTACATCGGCGGAAAGCGCAGGGGCCAGAAGCGGGGCAGGCCGGGGCCGACAAGCAACAAGGTGCCTGTGGTCTCGCTTGTGGAGCGGCAAGGTAGCGTCCGGTCGTTTCCGGTTGACCGGGTGACTTCCAACAATCTTCGGGAGATCATGCGTGAGCATATTCGACCGCAAGCAGGAATCATGACTGACGATTTTTCGGCCTATGGTTTTGTCAAGAAGGATTTCGCACGGCATGACCGGATTGCCCATAGCAAGGGCACATACGTTCGCCATGCGAGAGGCAGGAGTATTCACACGAATACAGCGGAGAACTTTTTCAGCATTCTGAAACGCGGGGTAACAGGTGTCTATCACCATTGGAGCAAGCGCCACCTGCCCCGCTATCTTTCCGAATTTGATTTCCGGTACAACACCCGGAAAACCACGGACGGAGAAAGAGCAGCGTTGGCTATTCGTGGTGCTGAGGGTAAGAGGTTGACTTACAGGCAGCCAGCGAGTATGTAAGATTTGGTGCGGGAGATGGGATTTGAACCCGTATGGGTGTTATTCCCTGACTGGGGGCACCTACTCGATTCCAGGTCG
>Ga0209777_10005023_pt1 | contig 15419 bp, 14 predicted proteins | sample FrelakmetHBP12HB_FD_187147 | JGI IMG/M metagenome (GOLD analysis project Ga0209777, IMG submission 187147) | Freshwater lake sediment microbial communities from the University of Notre Dame, USA, for methane emissions studies -HBP12 HB (SPAdes)... | ecosystem: Environmental > Aquatic >... | reverse complement strand
AAAGGGGTGGGGGTGTCAAATGTTGTGGGCTGTAGTCCATACCACCCAACTCTAGCTTGGATGCGTAGCAAGCCTTTAGGAATACAGTGGTATGCGCCAGAAAGAAGTGCTTTTGGAGCGCTCCTCCGCCGTAGAATAACCCTACCACCGCCCTGAAGTGCTTCATGCTGTCCCGGCAGGGTAACTTGCTGTAGGCTTCTTGCGCCAATATACATTTCGCTGTAGAATGTCGTCAAGGGTATAGGACATATTTTCCAGCATAAGTGACCGAGATAGGAGGGAGACAACATGACCACTTTGAAGTTAGCGAAACGTTATTCCCTCGAGGGTGCTAAATCAATCATCGCTAAATTCAAAGAACATTCCTTTGATGACTTACATAAGCTATTTATAGAAGGCAAGGTACCATCTTTCGATGAGATTGAAGGCGATACCTTCGGCAGTTTCCTAGCTTTGAATCCCAAGGCCGGGTGGTGGAGAAAAGCAGCCTTAGCCATTGCCTTTGACAACCCTCTAGCCCACTGGACGGGGAAGAGATTCATCTCTACTTTTGACGGAGAGAAAAAGGGTGAAGGAACCAACCTGTTTCGCAATCGCTTTTTCCCTCAGCGCTTCGGAATAAATATCTCTATTGAGAAGTCACTATTTGACCAGAAACCTTGCCTCGTAGTAACCTATCCCCATTTCCCTTCAAGTGTTTTTGGACTGCGTGACGAACTGAGAAGGATCGATGACGGTGTTTTTCTTGGCCAAGGGCATAATCGGCTTCCATGGGGTAAGGAGTACTCGCTTCAGGGGTACTTCCTCCTTTGCGCTTTGAAGAGGTCAGGGTAAGAGACGGTCAGCATCAGCTACCCCCACCACCGCCCTATAGTGCTTCATGCTGCTATGAGCTTTTTAGAACAAGCCAAACCCCAAACCCTCTACACTCAAATACTTAACTGCAACCCCTTCCCAAAGCACTACAATATAAAAGATTTGTATTTACAATACTTGGGTATGTGTTTATATGGTTTGCGAAACTAAGGGGCTTTGCTTTGAATTTTAGAGCTTGGGAGCGGTGTAGGACATGTTTTGAGTGTGGAGACCGGCAGGCTTCTGGGAGCCCAGATGGTTGGCAAAGAAGGGGTTGCCAAGCGCATAGATGTTTTCGCAACTGCGATTACGGTTAAGATGACTGCTCACGAGATGAGAGACCTCGACCTGGGATACGCCCCTCCCTTCTCGCCGCCTTACGACCCGATTCTCATCGCGGCAGACGAGCTCCAGAAGAAGCTCGCGGACAGAAGGTGATATCTTCGGAAGGGCCTGTGGTTGCATGTGACAATGGCCACAGATAAGAGAGTGAGAATCTAAAGGAGATTTTCAGCTGGTTTTATGTCTCTCAGCCAAACCATTAACCATAATCTCAATATCTTTTGGACCTGCTGAAAGCATCTGTCTCATTGTAATAGCCGATTCACCTATTTTACAGAATAAAGATGTAAAATCCTCGCTCAATTCGCCAACAGACTCTTCTTCGACCATGCTCGATGCAAGAATACCATTTACTTCAATTATAGACTTACGAAGCCAACGAGCAAGCTCAACCATTGCTACCCACACCCCCATATGTCTCTCTATGAATGGTTGAAATATTGATATCTGGTCACGAAGCAACACATCGAACCGCTCAAGGTCGCTAACAAGAGCAATTAGGTCTCTTCGGCTAGGTGCTATTTTGCGAGGTGTCATTTCCTTAAAGGCTTTTTTCAGCCTAATTGCATAATCCTCTGTCCAGCCGCCTGTCTTGTCTTCCGGCTTATTCGATGTATTCTCGCTTTCTTCAACCTCACGCTTAAACCGTGCCTTCAGAGCGGACATAAAATCAGAGATTGAGTCTGGCACTTCTTTGATATCTCTTCTAGCTAATTCTGCATAATGACTTCTTCCGTAGGCAATAAACAATGATATTTGAACAAGCATCCACGATATTATAGCTATGCCTCCATATGCGTATCCCTGCCACTGTGCTTGATACAATTCTTCCTGGAGGGCAGCCTTCTGAGCAGCCTCACGTTGTCTTCTTTCCAGGTACCTTTCCACGATAAATATAGCTGTAAGTATAGCTACCATAACACCTATTAAAGTGGCAATAATATTGAGGATTAACGATTCCAACATGGGTCTTTGATTCGCAGGCCATCTCAAAGACAATAAAATACCAGCTACAACCAGAATAATCATTGCAATAGCTACGACAACTACTATTGTTCTCAACTCTCGGTCTGCATCAGCCATAAACCATTTAGTAACTCTTTTCACCGGATAAACTCCTATGCATTGCCTGCCAATGAAAATCATTCGCCATTTCGATTTCTCGATTCAGTAATTTGGGGATGTTTTACAATAAGATACCAGAAGTGTAATAGTTCGGCAACCGAGACTAACCCTCCTTTGCCCCTTTAGAAAAGGGAGCTGTTAATCTGTTCGCCCTGAGCCTGTGTTCCCTCTGCTGGCGCTGGTCTTCTTGTTTGCGGTGTTTACGATTCTTCAATTACTCTTTTCATAAAATATGCTTCCGTCCCCATATTTGTATTGCACCATGGACTATAAGGATAAGACTTCCTTCGGGAGTGAAAGTGTAAAAATATACATTTTCATCTGTTGTGACCACAATATCTAGTTTGGAGGCGACATCCCAGATCCTCACGGTCTGACCGCTAGCTGCCGATGCTAGATATCGACCATCTAGGCTGAAAGCAACAGAAAAAACATCGCCTTCATGGTCTGCTAGGGTTGCAATCTGTCTTTTCTGTGCGATATCCCAGAGCCGCACGGTCTGATCGCTACCTGCCGATGCTAGATATCGTCCATCTGGGCTGAAGGCAACAGAAAAAACATCGCCTTCATGTCCTACCAGGGTTGCGATTTGTCTTTTCTGTGCGATATCCCAGACCCGCACGGTCTGATCACTACCTGCCGATGCTAAATATCGTCCATCCGGACCGAAGGCAACAGAAAAAACACGCCCTTCATGTCCTACCAGGGTTGCGATCTGTCTTTTCTGTGCGATATCCCAGACCCTCACTATATTATTACTACCTGCCGATGCTAGATATTGTCCATCCGAGCTGAAGACAAGATATGCAACAAACTCTTTATGTCCTGTCAGATTTGCGATCTCTCGTTTGGAGTCGATATTCCAGACCCGCACTATATTATCACCACCTACCGATGCTAGATATCGACCATCTAGGCTAAAGGCAAGACGCTCAACAGGCACTGTATGATGTCCTGTCAGACTTGTGATCTCTCGTTTAGATTTAGAGGCGATATCCCAAACCTCTAAAGTAAAAAAATCACCTCCAGATGCTAGATATCGCCCATCCCTGCTGCAGACAATAGGGAAACCTGCTTCTATAGGGAAGGTTGTGAGCAGTTCAAACGAACGCCACAACTCTAGGGTCTCTCTTGCCTGTTGAAAATAGGACGTGGTATCCACATAATCGAAATAGGTGCCCCGCTGATAAGAGTTCTGCGCTCTTTGCAAGAAAATTTCAATTGCTTGCCGTACCTGTTTACGGTTAGTCGGAAACACATGGTGATCCAGCAGGCGTTGGATGCCTTCTATCGCGTTCTGTGCATTTTGGTGCGCTATTTGTCTTAAGTTTTCAAAAAGCTCTAGCAAAGCAGGACGAATGCCATTAAAATCGCGGTCTAAATCGGCTTTGAGGCAGTAATTGCGGTCAATTTTGATCGCTTGTTCCAAGCTCTGGAGTGCGGGGGTTGTTTCGCCGGTCAGGGAACAGGTCTTGGCGTGTTGGTAGAAGCCTTCAGATAGTTCAGGGTAAACTTCGGTCGCACGTTGGGCAAGGTTAATCGCTTCTTGCAGCAATCGTTGCGCCTCAACATTTTGGCCAGATTGCCGTTTCTCGCCCGCTTGCACATAACACGCGACCGAGGCATGAAAATACGCTTTCCCGCAATACTTGTTGGCTTCTGCAAGATAAGGGATTTCAGCTTTAGCATAGCGGGCCGCGTTTCTGAAATGTTTTTCCGCTTTTGGTAGATCAATGACGTTACAATCTTCGTTCACCCCATACAGGTAGAGATGAGCTAATTCATACTGAGTTAGAAAATCTGTGTCATTTTTCTCCTCTGCCTTGAGCAGAGCTTCCAAGGATTTATCGAGAAGACCTTTGCCTAATCGATCTCTACCAATGTTGTAAAACTCTCGCGCCTGTGTCAACGTTGGGGTTTGCAGGGTTTCATGAATCGCATCAAGACGTCGCAAGATATTACTTAATAATTGGCCCTGAACAGCTAACTGCTCGGCCAATAACCCCATGCCCCATTCAAATGCTGCCCCTAAACATTCGATTCCCTCACTTATAACATCGAGTTGTCGTTCGAGTATGCCAAAGCCTTGGCTTAATGTTCCGCTAATCTCATCGAACCCCACTTGAAGATCTAAGGCAAGCGCTTCATTACTGGCAACGAGAGTTCTGGTCTGATCTGAGATGGCATATAGCGTTTCATCTCCTGTTTTACTAATTGCGCCAGTAACATCTCGTACAAATGAATTAGTTTGAAGATATTGCATCCATGTTAAACCAGAACCGAAGTAATATTCTGCCATGTTTTCCTCACTTCATTCGTGTGATGAGCTACTATATAGATAGGCCCAGCTCCTAAATCAGGGGCATAAGGGCGGAGAACTATCTACTGCCCAAGCGTGCTAACCTCGTGAATAACCTGCTATCATACTCCATAATTTAGGATGCCCAATTTGTGCCCAACTTTTTTGGTTTTGGGTCTGTAGGATTACATGGTCTCTGACATCATCCGAGACATTCTACCGCGAAATGTATTCTACCACAGAAGTCCATAGTCTGCCGTTGTGTGGTGTGCCATGTCACTGAGTAGATATGGCGGGCGACGGAGGTCTCGAACCTCCGACCTTCTGTGTGTAAAATAGATGCACTTTGTTTGACATCTGTCCTCTTGTGTGGTTAACTGAAACACGGATGGGTTTGCTTGCGGGTTCCTTGCGATTTACGAGATGAACATCGGTGCCTTGAGGGTCAGGCTGCGCATCGCGGAAAATCATTCTCTCAAGGGCAAGAGAATGGTGCTCAGGTCTGTCACCTCTCAGGTGAAGAATAAGTTCAACGTCTCTATCGCTGAGATCGAGGACCAGGACATGTGGCAGGTGGCTACCCTGGGCATAACCTGCGTCAGCAACGACAGCCGCCATGTAAATGAGGTTCTCAGCCATGTGATGAACTTCATCGAGACCGTCAGGGGCGATGCCGAGGTCCTGGACTATGAGATCGAGCTCCTGAATGCCCTCTAAGAGCCAGGGGAAGCGATGAGTGTATCAACCTTTCTTCCCCGCCTCAAGAAGCACTCTGCCTACCGAGACCAGATCGTCCATGTCGAGCATATCGCGCCCCGTGAGGCAGCGTACGGCGAGCTGGATCAGCCCCTGCATCCCAGGCTTCAGGAATCTCTGGAGGCAAACGGCCTGTTCCCGCTCTACAGTCACCAGGCCAGGGCGGTCAACCTTGTTCGCGCGGGGAAAAACGTGGTGGTGGTCACCCCTACCGCCAGCGGCAAGACCCTCTGCTATAACATACCCGTCCTCGACACCATCCTGGCCCAGAAGGGGTGCCGCGCTTTGTATCTCTTCCCCACCAAGGCCCTGGCCCAGGACCAACTGCGCAGCCTCAGGGAATTGACCATTGAGCAGAAGATTAAGCTGAACTACTCTACCTTCGACGGCGATACCCCTCAAAACGAACGCGGCGCTATCAAGAGGTCGGCGGAGATCGTGCTCTCCAACCCCGACATGGTGCACCTCGGCATCATGCCCAACCACAGCGCGTGGAAGGAATTCTTCTCGCGTCTGAGTTATGTCGTTATCGACGAGGCGCATGTCTACCGCGGCGTCTTCGGCTCCCATGTGGCCAACGTGGTGCGCCGCCTCAAGCGCCTCTGCGCCCACTATGGCTCCAGCCCTCAGTTCATCCTCTGCACCGCTACCATTGCCAACCCGCAGGAGCACGTGGAGAGGCTGACCGGCCTGCCCTTCGAGGTGGTCGCTGAGGATGGCTCGCCGCACGGAGGCAAGGAGTTCGTCTTCTGGAACCCGCCTATCATCGACGAGGCGAAGTCGGCGCGGCGCAGCCCCAACAGCGAGGCTACCCTGCTTCTCACCGAGCTCATGAAACGCAACATTCGCAGCCTCGCCTTCACCCGCAGCCGCCGCCTCACCGAGCTTATCTATATGTATGTGCGCGACCAGCTCCGCAAAGATGCGCCGAAGCTGGCGGACAAGGTCAAGCCCTACCGCGCCGGCTACATGGCCGAGGACAGGCGTCAGATAGAGCGCGAGCTGTTCGACGGGAAGCTTCTGGCTGCGGTGGCGACCACCGCTCTGGAGCTGGGGGTGGACATCGGCGACCTCGATGCCACAGTGCTCACGGGCTATCCGGGAAGCATCGCCAGCACCTGGCAGCAGGCGGGGCGTAGCGGGCGGGGCAAAGAGGACTCAATTAGCTTCCTCATCGGCCTGGACAACCCTCTCGACCAGTACCTCATGCGCCATCCCGAGTTCTTCTTCGGCAAGAGCCACGAGAACGCCCTGATAAATCCCGATAACATCCACATCCTCAAGCCGCATGTGCTCTGCGCTGCCTGGGAGATGCCCCTGACTGACGGCGAGGCCAGGCTGTTCGGGGACAACTTCAGCCAGGCTGTGGACGAGCTTGAGAGAGGGGGTCTGCTGCGCAAGCGCAGGGGACACTGGTATCCCGCGCCGAGTGTGACCTATCCCGCCGAGGAGATAAATATCCGCTCCACGTCCTCACATAACTATAACCTGGTTGATGCTACCAGCGGCGTCCTGCTGGAGACAATTGAGGAGGCTAACGCCTTCTTCCAGATACATCCCGGCGCCATCTATCTGCATCAGGGCGAATCGTACTTAGTTACCAAGCTGGACTTGCCGGGGCGCACCGCTTCTGCAGTACCCACAGATGCGCCATACTACACCCAGACCAAAGATTTGACCGACATCAGCATAGTCAAGACCAAGCTCAGAAAAACTGTGGGCGGGCTAGGAGTGTATTTGGGCGAAGTGGAGGTCACCACCACCGTGCTCGGCTTCAAGAAGAAGCGCATCTTCACCGAGGAGGTGCTGGGCGAGGAGCCGCTGGATTTGCCGCCGCATACTTTCCCCACGGTCTCTCTGTGGTTCGACATACCTCCGCAGATGCAGAACAAGCTGTCGAAGCAGGGATTGGACTTCGCCGGCGGTCTGCATGCCACCGAGCACGCCGCCATAGCACTGCTGCCCCTGTTTGCGCTCTGCGATAGAAACGATATAGGCGGCGTCTCTACGCCTCTGCATCCGGATACCGGCGAGCCCCAGATATTCATTTATGATGCTTACCCCGGAGGCATCGGCATCGCTGAGAAGGGGTTCGATATAATAACTGACCTCTGGGAGGCTACCCTGAAGACACTGAACGAGTGCCCCTGCCAGGACGGATGCCCCGGCTGCATCCAGTCGCCCAAGTGCGGCAACAACAACGAGCCCCTGGATAAGAAAGCCGCGAAGGTTATGCTGGAAGAGCTTCTAGGTGTTTCGTAGGGGCGTTCAACTGAACGCCTTTCCTCCGTTTTCTAAAGGGGCTAGAGGGATTACAGACATTTCGTCGAAAGGTTGCGGTTACGCAACTCGAATCGTTATTCGTGAAGTGGTTGCGGGCTACCACCACAAACCGAACAACGACCTACGAAACGAGCAGCGCAACCCAATGACGATTGCCGAATCGAGATGACTCCCAAATACTATGTAGGCACCAGCGGCTGGCACTACGAACACTGGCGGGGGCGGTTCTATCCTGTAGCCCTCCCTAAATCGAAGTGGCTGGAGTTCTATGCCCGGTCCTTCAGCACGGTGGAGTTGAACAACAGCTTTTATCACCTGCCCTCGGAGAAGGCGTTCGCTAACTGGCGTGACTCCTCGCCGCAGGGCTTCGTTTATGCCGTGAAGGTGAGCCGCTTTATCACCCATATCAAGAAGCTGAGAAACGTCGAGGAGGCGCTGGACAAGTTTCTGGAGAGGGCTAAGCTGCTCGGCGAGAAGCTGGGGCCTTTGCTATATCAACTGCCGCCCAATCTGCACCGCAACGACCCGGTGCTGGAGGCGTTTCTTTCGATGCTGCCCCGTGACTTGAGCCACGTTTTCGAGTTTCGCCACGAGTCCTGGCTGGACAAGGGGGTATTCGACCTGCTGCGCCGCTACAACGCAGGTTTCTGCATCTACGACATGCCCGACCTCACCACGCCCCTCGAGGCCACTGCCGATTTCGTCTATGTCCGCTTCCACGGCAGCACCTGGCTCTATGGCGGCTCTTACTCCGATGAGGAGCTGAGCGGCTGGGCGAAGAACATTTCAAAGCTGGCGCAGGGCAAAAAAGCAGTCTATATCTACTTCAACAACGACGCCGAAGCCTTCGCGGTGCAGAATGCGATGACGCTGGAGCGGATGCTGAAGGTAACATGGGGGTAAAAGGGCTGCATGGGGAAGTCTATCTCAAACAGTCGCCAGTTGAGCAGAGAATAGATCGCGGTTGCTTTCTTGCATAGGTTCGTTATTGTTCAATACAGGGATTTCATCCCAAGTCCGCCCTTCAAGCAGTCGTCCAGCCTTCTTTTTGTTTGTGCCTCCCCACTGCTTGAAGAAGAAGGGCACCTTTGATTTTTGACACTGATTGCGGATATCAATCACCCATCCTGCCTGCATTGCTCTTGCTCTCGGACCGGATTCGCCCCCTACGATTACCCAGTCGATTCCTTCCAGATTGAGGTCAGGTATCGGCCCAAGTAGTGGTTCGAGGGAGAGGAACTTTATACGCGCCTCCGTTTTTCGTAGGTGGTCGATTCTAAAAGTATAGTTCTGGCTTTCCACACTCACACCCACCCAGATGTGCGGCATCCATTGTAAATGAGGGCTTAGGTCGAGCAACCTTTTAGATCTCTTGGTAAGAATCTGAAAACGATGCCATTTTGCGCGACGCATAGTGTCGAATATGCGAAAGATAAATTCGTCGGTTACTTCTTCATGGAACAAGTCACTCATTGAATTAACAAATATGGTTTGGGGCTTTTTCCAGCCTAGAGGAAGCTCGATTAAGTTTCCGTGCAGGGTGATTCGGAAGCCATTAGCATAATTGGGTTGCCCAATCGCTTGTAGCCGTAAGGCCATTCGCTCGGCATAACAATTGGTACATCCCAGGCTGATTTTTGTGCAGCCTGTTACTGCGTTCCAAGTTGCATCAGTCCACTCTATCGATGAGGCTAATGCCATTTATGAGCCTCTAGTTTACGATATTTGCCGAAAATGTCTTCTGTTATATTATGAGCTAATTCTTGCTGGGAAGCAAAGAAAAGATAGTATACAATAGCACCTTTTGAATTACGCATGGGCAGTGGTTTTGGAACATGCCTGAATTTTGCCACCTCTTGAAGCCGTTCCTTAAAGGCTAAAGCTATAGTTTCGTTAGGCTCTTTTACTTCCCAACCAAAGAAATTGCCTTGATTATTGTAAGCGCTTTGTCTCCAAGATTCGTCACCCCAGTAAGCATTCATTCTTTGAATGTCAGCAGGATCTACATTCTCTGGATTATGCCAGAGTACATTTCGATTCATGTCAGTCACCGGAAAATTTAGAAATATGTCGATGCTTTTCATCTGCCCTGCAGTTTGTATTACCTCCCAGTTCAAATGCAGGCCATATGGATCAAGGAGGCAAAGAGCTCTCCGATAGTCCTCATATTTAACTCTAGGGAAAACCTTGTTCAACAAAATGGGATTGCAGTCTCCCTCATAGATATAAGTTCTTTCTCTCTGCGCTGTTAACTTCTTCAGCTCGACTATCTTCGCGCTTTTGATGTCTATGAAATGATACTCCTTGAATGGAGGATTTAGATCTAGCGCGATTTGAGGGCTCCCTTTTACGATGTCTCTTGTTCTCTTGGAAATATGCTTGCCGGGACCTGCAAAGGCGTCGATGTAGATATGATAGAGCTCTGGGTTTGTTCGGCTTGCCATTATCCTTGAATATGCTGAAGCATATTTTCGGATAATCTCCAACTTTATCTCCGACCAGGAGCCGATTTCATCGAATACTAATCCCATTTCAGGGCGAATTATATATTAGCCCAAGAGAATAATCAAGATGCGATAATCTTGCATAATGATGTGAGCGCTGTTTGGAAGATTGGAGTGAAGGCTTCGCGGTGCAGAACGCCCTCATGCTGGAGCGGATGCTGAAGGGAACATAACAAAGATAGGGGCGGGTTGGGAAACCTGCCCTACGGGTGAATTCTAAAATAAACAGGCTAATACCCTAAAAGACGTTAAGCAGCCATTCTCCCAGGGCTTTTTGGCCTACGAGCTCCTGATTGCGATACCAGCTTTTGACAATGTCGGCCACCCCCTTCGGGGTGTCACAAACCCGGAGCAGGTCTAGGTCCTCGGGGGAGATGTATCCTCGAGCTAAAGTGTAGCTCTGCAACCAGTCCAGGAAGCCCTTCCAGTATGCGCTGCTGAACAGTATCACCGGGAAGGGCTTTATCTTGTGAGTCTGCATCAGGGTCAGGACTTCCGTCAGCTCGTCCAGTGTCCCCAGGCCGCCGGGCATTATCACAAAAGCCAAAGCGTATTTGACCAGCATCACCTTGCGCACGAAGAAGTGATGGAAGGTTATGGATATATTAGTATATTTATTGCAGAACTGCTCCTCGGGCAGCTCGATATTCAGGCCAATCGATTTGGCTCCCGCATCGAGAGCACCTTTGTTAGCCGCTTCCATAATGCCGGGGCCGCCGCCGGTTATGATGTTGAACCCCAGCTTGCCCAGGCGGCGGGCGATCTCCTCTGTCTTGACATAAAGCTCGTCGCCCGGCCTCACCCTGGCCGAGCCGTATATGGTTACCGCCGGTTCCACACTGGTGAGCGTGTCGAAACCCTCTACCAGCTCTCCCATGATGCGGAACATGCGCCAGGACTCTTCTTTGACTAATTCGTTTATCTCATATCCCTGTTCCATATTGCCCTCCAGTATGCAGATAATACCACATCGGGAGACAAAACTGCCAGGATTCACAAGGACGTTCGAGATTCGTAGGTGCGGTGAATTATTATCAAGTTACGTTATCTTGACTCGGATGCTGATGTCATCTAGGATTGCAGGTGGTACTTTAGTATGGGTACTATGGTTTTGTCGACTTAGTACGATAGGGTTAGTGCACGATGAAAGCAACGATTAGCCACCTCGATGTCCTGGAAGACACCCTTTGGGAGGGCGAGGCCCTCAGTGCCACTCGTGATGGCAAGAAGGGTGCGCTGGTTATCCGGGGAAGCAAGGGTAACAGCAACGCCTTGACCACAGTTGTAACCAGCATGGTGGGCAGGCACCAGCTAACAGTCGAGATCGAGGGCAATGAAACGGGTTGTCTGGTGTGGCGGGGTCAGGTGGGCAGCGCAGAATTTCATACGTTCGGGCCCGACCAGTTGGAATGTTCCCTGGTCATGTTATTGGATGATTGGTTCAGTATCGCTCACCGATTCACCAGGTTCTCCGCTTCTTAACGGTGCGCTCTAAGCTCCCTCCAACCGCGACGCAACTCTGGCCAGCTCCCAGGTGTAGTCATATAAATGCAGCCCCTTGCTTAAAGCTATCATCTCCCCGTCTTCCACGCCTATCTCGCTGGCCACGTATTCCTTGAGAAGCTGCATACCCGCCAGGTTCGAGGGGAACCCCGCCCACAGGTCCCATGACCTGAAGTACGCTATGAAGTGCAACTTCCCGTTCATGACCCTGGTGTCTATGCCTCTCAGGCAGGGCGGGTCGGACAGCTTGATGGATTCCCTGCTGCCCACGGCCATGAACCCCTGATTAGTGTTGTGCCCGCCCTCTTTGTATATCCTGATCAGCTCCGGTATCTGGTCTGCCAGGTCCTCGCCGTAGGTGTACTGCTCCTTGTCAGCCTTGAGGGAGGTCATCAGGTATTGCAGGTAGTTCTCCACATATTCCATGGAGGAAGGAGGCGGCACCCCCTGCGGCACGTCCGGAACGAGTGGTCGATTGCCCGGGTGTTTCACCTGGACGACGATGAAATCCAGCTCCTTCCTGCGGTGCCCGACATTGCTGCCCCTGTCAATGGTATACTCTCTGCCCTGCGTAAGCGCCTTGCGCAGGCACAGGAACCAGGCCTCCGGCAGGTCTCTGGCTTCCACTATTGAAATTTGCATTGCAGGACCACCTTGCTAATCAGAAGCTGGCTAGGGGAACAGTACCTTCTCGACCTCTTTCAGCCTGTCCCAACCTTTAAGCTCATAAGGGAACAGGGGCACTTCGACTATCGGTGTGTCCCTGTACTTTTCATGGATAATGTCGAGGTACTTTTTTTGCTGCGCCGCTTTCGTTTTCAGGAACTCTGAGTCATCCACCTTTATCACGTTATTGATTATCAACTGTTCTACCCGGAAGCCGTACCGGCATAACTGAAAGAAGACGCTCTCCAGTTGCTCTACCGCCAGGGCCTCGGGTATGGTGACCAGCACGAACTTCACCCTATCCCGCAGGAAATCCATCTCATCGGCGGACAGCTTCTGCCACCGGCTTATGATGTTCAGTATCGGCTCTTTGCTGATGTTGCTGGCTTTCAGCCTGGTATAAATCCGCGGAGCCAGTTTCAGATGCTCCACCAGCATAGCCGGAGTATGGAGCAGGGCGAGGGTTTGTCCCAGCGGCGCTGTATCCCAGATGATATTTTCCCAACCATCATTCAAACTGAGTTCTCTGATGTAGTCGACCATGAACTCATCGCTAAGCCCGGGCAGGATGGATGTGGTGAATTCCACGAATTGCGTATAGTCGATGGCTACGAAAGTGGAGAAGACGTCGTAAACCTCTCTCCCGAACTTCTCGTCCCACATCTCCTCGACCTCGTCCACGCCGAGTTCATTGAGGTACAGAGAGTCTTTAACCATCTGGGGTTTTTCAAATAGCGGCCTGGCGAAGATATGCGACAGCGAGGGGGTGGCGTCGGTCGAGATAGCCAGAGTTTTCTGCCCTGAGGAGGCGAAGTGGAGAGCGGTTGCCGCGGCGCAAGTCGTCTTGCCGACGCCGCCCTTGCCCGAGAACATGGTGACGCTTGCCTTTGAAGAAGCAGAGTTTTTCTTAGTATCGGCCATTACACTCACCTGCCAGAGTCCGCCTATATTCTACACTATAACATCGTCGGCAGAAAGACGAACCGTAGTCTGTCGTGCAGGAGGGGAAGGTGATTTTTGAAGCAAAAGTTTGAGGCCTACCAATCCCGAGCTGTCCTGGTGAGCTGGTTCTTTAGAGTGGCGTAGCCCGCGTCCTGGGCAGCACTATTCTCCAGATAACCAGCCCCAGCAAGACTACCCCCGAGCCTATCATGGAGTAAATGGCCATCCACTCTATTCCCGAGGCGAAGGCGCCAGCGACATTGCGAATCACCTCGTTGCCCTTTTCAGCCATCACGGCTGATACTCCCTGGTACTCCGAAGGGTGGAAAAGCTCCTGGGCTAACCTCGGCTCGGCTACATGGGAGTAGGTCACCGTCACCGCGATGTAAATGACCAGCGATGTGATGAACAGCACCCCGAGCCCCCAGGCCAGCCTGCTTATCCAGTTGCGGCCGCACAGCAGGGCGATGAGCACAAGGAAGGCAAAAGGTATCAGCCAGAGAGCCCAGAGCCAGGTTCGGGCAGTGGCTATGCGGTGGCGTGCTGCGTCAAAAGAGGAGAGGTCTACATCACTCTTTGTGATTTGATCTCTCAGGTCGGCCTCGGTTACGGTGTAGCCGTTCTTTATCCGGCCGCGTGCATCGTTAAGCGTCTGCTGCTCGTCGCTGCTTAGCTTGTTCGCCAGATCGCTGTCACTGAATGTCCAGCCGCTGGAGACCCAGTTGCGGGCCTTATCTATGAAATCAGCGTCGTCCGCGCCCAGCGACTGCCTGAGGTCGGCATAGGTATATACCCACTGGTCTGGGAGGTGGATTATGACTCCTTGCTGTACTGAGTTGGCGACGTTGACGCCCAGCATTGTTTTGAAGTCCTGGTATGATACCCCGGAGGGACGGCAGGAGGGGACACTGCCCGGCGGTAGAGTCTGTGCAATCTGGAGGAACTGCGCCATGCTGCACACAGGCAGGCCGTAGAATCGAGCTTCCAGCTTCTGGTCTGCCAGACTGGTGAGGACATTCAGGGCTGCTGCCTTCCTGTCCGCCAGGTTGACCGTTATCTGTATGGTGTTGGCTTCGCCCTTCACATAAGCGGCAATGGCGTTGATGAGGTCTCCCAGCCGGGCCTCTACCCACGACTGGGGCAGCACCTGCTTGATAGCCGAGACGACCTCCGCCTGACTCAAGGTGACCCCGTAGCCAAGGTTAACGGACGTGCCGATGTTTTCCAGGACGATGGGCGTTATTATCTCGTCCAGCAGGTAATTGTAGGTCTGCTGTCCGTTGAGCAGTTCGAGGGCAGCTGCCGCCATGGGGTCAACGCGGTCTTGCAGTTCGATGGTGATGGTGAAGTGCTCCGAATCCCCGGTCGCATAAGGCGTCACGGAGTCTATAGCTGCCGCTGCCTCTAATGATATCCAGTCCTTGGGGGCCGCTGTCCTGAGGAAGTTCTCCACCTGCTCTTTGCTCAGCGTCAGGGAATAAGGTACCCTGTCCAGGTTCTCCAGCATCCGGTCGGCAGCGTAGGAGATTACATCGTCGTAGAGCTTGGCGAATGTATCGCCCTGCAGCATATCGGTTTTGATTACCTGAGCGCCTGTCGTCACCCTGTCTTTGAGCGCAACGCTGTAAGTGAAGCGGTCAGTTTTACCCAGAAAATAGGGGATAAAGGTATTAGTTGCTGCTTCGACCTGAGCCTGCAGCCACTGGGGCGGCACTATCTTCCTGGAGGAGGAGGCTATCTCATCTTGGATATTCGTTATGTCGAAAGGTGTCGCAGATGACTGGTCTGCTTGTATCTGGTCCAGCGCTGCAGGCAGAGCCTTGTCGTAGACAAAGTTGTACATATCGGCCCGCTGCAGTTGGTCGTTGTAAAACCCCGGGTTGGCAAACGTGCTGTTTACCTGTGTGAGGACGAGCACCACGATAAACAGGACGACGAAGAGGATGATGAGCGGGATGGCTAATGTCCGTCTAACCCAGATCATAGCGGTTCACAGCTTTGCTGATGCTAATCTGCCCCAACATTAGCACACCCGCTATCGGTTATGCAATAGTCACTTCGATGGGTTGTCGCTGGGGAAAAGTAGGGGCGTCCTTCCTTGGAAGGACGCCCCCGCGTTCATGCGCTTCTTATTCATCTATTTA
>Ga0209777_10005022_pt1 | contig 15422 bp, 14 predicted proteins | sample FrelakmetHBP12HB_FD_187147 | JGI IMG/M metagenome (GOLD analysis project Ga0209777, IMG submission 187147) | Freshwater lake sediment microbial communities from the University of Notre Dame, USA, for methane emissions studies -HBP12 HB (SPAdes)... | ecosystem: Environmental > Aquatic >... | reverse complement strand
TTTGGGCTCGTGGATATTTTGTAAGCACTGTGGGTATCAATAGCACCGTGATACAGAATTATGTGAAAGAGCAAGCAGAGGAGCAAATTCGCGAAGAACAGCTCAGATTATGGAAGGACGACAGCGAATGACATTGTCAAGAGTTGTCGTCTTTTATAAGGCCACCGACAAGGTCGGTGGTAGTTTACTTGCGCTCTTTTCAGTTGCGCTTCCGGTCAAAGGATAACACGACAACGCAGCCCACAAAGTTAGCTGCAGAAGGCAACTTGGTATTACTTGTGTTCCAGCCATTTGGTCAAGAGTTTCGTTTCTTTTCCTTCCCATTGAGGAGAATAACGAATTTGTAAAAAAGATTCGAAAAGCATATCAATTGTCTTTACCGCGTTTTCAATAAGATAAATCCGCTCCAGAAGATTTCCCGAAGGGTCTTCCTGATTTTCCTGCCAATCGGTTTGGGGCAGTTTCAGAGACTGAAAATGGAAAGAGTCAGCCTTAAGCGTGAATTCCCACTCGTTTTGATTATGGATGAGCTTGATTCCTGCTTCCTTGACTTTTTTCCCCTGACGGATCGCCTCCTTGCCTTCTTTGAGTTCGGCGTGGATGCCATGGCAGACAACGCCCTGGGAATATTCGCCCTCGCCGGCTTCCAGAACGATTCTTTTTAAAAAATGGAGTTCAACTTCTTCTATGTCGGGAGTCTTTATTCTGCCGTTTCTCTCCTCCGATTTAAACCAGAGCCAGGTTAAAAATTCGCGGCTGATCAAAGAAACAGCCTCTGTAGATTCAGATTCTTTTGTTATCAGATTATTTTCCTGCGGTAAAAAACGCCGGAGATTCAACGAAAAAGTTTTCTTGAACAAATCAACAAAATCGTCCGCCACCTTGTCGGCGAGCGAAGAAAAATAAATTGTGTTTTTTCCCACAGCCCAGCAAACATCGTAAAAAGAAGGTATGGGATCAAGTCTGGTCAGGAGCTCCAGTTTCACCTTGTCTTTAATGCCAGCGGCCATTTGTTTGTTGACTCTGTTTTTTCCGCTTTCAGCAAGAAAACGTCTTTCCTCTTCCATCAGTTTTATTTTCATTAGCTTGGGTGGGATAAGCTTGCGGTCAATACGCAGAGAAAAAATAAGGTAATCGCCCAGCGCGTAATTGGCCTTTTCAAAATCAATATCCAATACATCGGTGAGGGAAACCCAGCCCAGCCGTTTTTCTTCTGTTGATTTAAGCGCGTCCTTATAAGAATTGGCTTTAATTCTGCTGTTTATAAAATTTAAAAAAGCCTGCGGCAACTGGCCATACACATGAAAACGCGCGAAAGTAAAACTGCCTTTGAGTAAACCCATAATTAACACCTCGACGGGCTGCACCGTATATTATTAGATCTGAGTGTGTCAAGACTTTATGTCGGGGAATTGCACTGAGAAATCAAAAATTTTTTAAACATATCCGCGAAAGAATGACAGATGCGTCACGACAAACAGTATTAGATGAACCCAACAAGCAAATTAATCATCAGAAGTAGAATATGTTCTACAAATTTTCCCAAAACTGTTAGAGTTTATAGTTCATTTCTTCCGGCGAATGTGGATTTTCGCAAAGTAGTTGCTGTATTATGTTTTGCGCCGTTGTAAAAATCAACATTCTCAATATTTACGTTAGCACAGGCTTTCTTCCAATATTTATATAAAGATTTCCCTCTAAAAGATTCATTTTCAGCAACCCCATTGGATATCTTGAATGTGTCGGAAAAACGGTATAGAGGGCGAGGACAGAGGAGCCGAGGTTCTTGTCTAAGGTCATGATCATTCTGCATTGAAGTCGTGTATTCATGCAAGAGCGGTAATATCTTTTAGCTGAATTTATCCGTAGCCAAAGGCTATCGGGGCTATCCAGCGTAAAAGCAGGTTTTTTATTGACATAGACGGAGGAGTTTCTTATATAGTCCAACCATGAAAAAGTAATACTTTATCAATTATACAAAGATTGAACTATGAAAGGTTTATTTGCAAGAAAACCGCTGCAGCTTATCATGCATGAGCCTGAGGTCGAGCAGCATAAGCTGAAACGGGTCCTCGGACCATGGGGCCTGATCAGCCTTGGGATAGGCGTTATTATTGGCGCTGGAATTTTTGTATTATCAGGGCAGGCCGCGGCAACTTACGCCGGTCCGGCAATCGTGCTTTCATTTATCATTTCAGCAATAGGATGCGCGCTGGCAGGACTCTGCTACGCGGAGTTTGCATCAATGATTCCTATCTCCGGCAGCGCCTATACCTATGCCTATGCGACACTGGGAGAATTTCTGGCGTGGATCATCGGCTGGGACCTTGTGCTTGAATACCTTTTCGGCGCATCAACTGTTGCTGTTGGCTGGTCTGGTTATGTAGTAAGTTTTCTAAAAGATTTTAATATCAATGTCCCGGAGGCTTTCTGCCAGGCGCCTCTCTCCTATTCCGTCACAAACGGCTGGCACGCAACCAGCGCAATACTGAATTGTCCGGCCATTTTTATCGTCGGACTCATGACCACACTACTGGTGATCGGCATCCGCGAATCGACAAGGGTTAACAATGTCATCGTGATTATCAAGCTGGCCGTCATCGTTCTCTTTATCGGCGTGGGTGTATTTTTCATCAAGATTGCCAATTGGTCTCCATTCTTACCCGATAATACCGGTCAGTTCGGGTCATTCGGCTGGAGCGGCGTAGTGCGCGGCGCAGGTGTTATCTTTTTCGCCTACATCGGTTTTGACGTAGTTTCCACTGCAGCACAAGAAGCGCGCAATCCTCAGCGAGACATGCCGATAGGTATTCTGGGTTCGCTCGTTATCTGCACTATCATTTTTATACTCATGACCGGAGTGCTTACCGGTATCATGAAGTACACCAGCCTGGCAGTTCCGGATCCCATTGCCGTTGCCGTTAATGCCGCAGGTCCGGGAATAGCGTGGCTCCGACCGTTCATTAAGATTGGCGCCATTGCCGGCCTGAGTTCCGTGGTGCTCGTTCTGCTCATGGCCCAGCCACGCGTTTTTTTTGCCATGGCGCGAGACGGTTTATTGCCCGCAACGTTTGCTCGTGTTCATCCACGTTTCAAAACACCGTACGTACCGACGATTCTCACCGGGTGTGTCGCGATAGTGGTTTCAGGTCTCTTTCCCATTAATATCCTCGGTGAATTGGTTTCCATAGGCACGCTGCTGGCATTTGTCATTGTTTGTGTAGGCGTGCTCGTGCTGCGCTACCGGCACCCGGAAATTCCGCGTGTGTTCCGCACACCCTGGGTCCCGTTCGTCCCCATAGCCGGCGCCCTCGTGACCATGCTCCAGATGGTGTTTCTGCCATTTGACACATGGATACGCCTTCTTGTCTGGATGGCGATTGGCTTCGTCATTTACTTCTTCTACAGCAGGAAACACAGCAGGTTGAGGATTTTATCGCCGAAAGAATAATTCGGGCAATGACGCTTTTTCTGGAATGCTTTTCTCGCATCCGTTATTAGGACTTGCAGGTGTAAGTGGGAGATATGCCGATCATTAATTTATTGAAGTTATGCTATAAAGTGCGAGTTCAATTCCCGCCACCTTTATTTAATTTCTTTCTTCCTCCTACCATGAATTCGTATATAGAATATTAATAGTTTTATAATATTAATAGGAAGGCAGGAGGACTACGTTCTTTCTGGGCATTAGAGCCCTTAGTACAGTAAATCCCAATCCTCTACGAACCATAATAGGTTGGTTGGATCATTGAATCCTTGTAACGCTGGAGGATTGGTCTGGAGGCTTTTCATTTTTTCTTACTGGGAGGTGATGAGATGTCAGGATTAAAAGGCAATTCTGATTGTATTGTCGGTATTGATGTTTCCTAGGATAAAACACAGATTCACTTTTCCATTTACCCTTGTGTCACATAGTATTTTATACCATGTGATGCTTTATAAGAACACAAGGTGCTATACGTAACAAAAAAGTGATGAGACTAACTTGATGGTATTTGTAAAGTCACTATTGTTCAGGACGCTATTTGTACTGTTCGAGGAATTTGTACAAAGCAGTCTTTAACCAGGCAAAAGATTCCTGTTTGGTTAAAATAAACATATAACCGCTGACGTTTTTTTCGTTAAACTCAAAGACTGTCTTTAAAACAATGGCTAGGTTGTCAGGATCGGAGAGGTTGTCGTACACTACTCCGCGAAGGCCATTTTCAACGACAACGCGGGGTGGTGAATAAGTCGTAACATCTCCTAAAAGTTCAGCAATTTTCCCTATGCATGCTCCGATCAGAATGTTGCCGATTTCTAGAAATGTTTCTTTTTCCAGCTCATGAGTAGGCTCTGACTCAAAAAATTTATTTTCGCTGTTAAACAGAGAAATCATTCTTTTTCCTGTTCCGGAGGGAAAAACCAAAAAAGCGTTTCCCTTAAATTTACCCCAGAAGTTTTGTTCCACAACGGATACTTTATCGTAGTCTTTTATCTCATTGTTAAGGTATGATGGAACATCAAAGGCTTGCAGCACTTTTATAAGAGGAGGACTAAGGATAACAAAAATATCTACATATTCGGCGAGATCTGAAGCGGCACGGCCAAAAGCGATATTCATGATCTCCTGCAGGGTATCAGTTTCTTCGTCTGTAATCATTTCCTTGATGTTATCATTTTTTAACATAATTTATCCACGCTGAGCCAGGGCATTGTCTGCTTCTTTGATGGCAGTTGCTATTGATTCCTTTGCCGGTGGCTTTTTTACTACCGAAAAAGCGCCCAAATCATGTGCTTTAGCAACCGCCTTGATCTGTACATCGGCAGTTAGAATTATAACTAGTGCTCTTTGATCAAACTTCAGAATTTCTGCCAAAGAATCAAAACCATTCATGACAGGCATAGTTAAATCCATGAAAGTGAGATCGGGTTTAAGTTCCTTATATTTTTCCACAGCGATTTGACCATTAGAAGCATCAAACAATTCATAGCCTTTATCTGTAGGTATACAACTTTTGATGATTTTTATAGAGATGGGAGAATCGTCAACAATTAATATTTTTTTGATCATATAAACCTCGTCTCAAGAGATATTTTATTCGCTTTACGCTCATATAATAGTTTATCGGAAAAGCGTAAATTTACTTCGCTGTGTTTTCTTGAAGATATTGTTCCTGTTTTCATTTTTCAACTACTACCCGATTGCGTCCCGCATCCGTGGTGGCATAGGGTGTTTTATGCGCCTTTTTCAAAAGCATTTCTGCCGTAGTCGTTCTTCATTCAAAGTTGATACTCTGAGGCTGATAGTTAGGTCAAAATTCCTGTCCGGACAGCGGTATACTTTCTGATAATTTTCTTCCGGAATCGTTCCGCAATCATCGTTGTCACTTCTATAGAAGTTTCTGGTAATAAGCAACAGAATTCTTCTCATTTATTCTGACCTTTCAATTGTTGTGGCAATTTATTGTAAAATAAAATCACCGCATTGATGGCCACAAGTATCATTAACTTTTTTGATATAATCAATGTCGATTATGATCATGCTCAGCATATGCTCAGCAGATGGCGCTGCATCCAGCGGTTCCAGTGGCAAATGCGTAAATCCTTTTCCAAAATGACAAGGCCGATATCAACCGTGTCAAATACCTGAAAAAAATTGAATTCTCAGTGCTGTCGTAAATGTGTTACAAAACAATTATAATTTATAATATAGAAGTATTTTGGAGTCAATATCTTTATTTTTGAAAATGTTTGGTTATATCGATATGATAAGCAACTTATTTTTATCAATATTAATAAGTTGGCGGTGTATAATAAATAGATTATATTCTAATAAAATATTGACAAAACTGATTTAAAATATATACCATACCATACATTATAGGTATGTTTCTTATAGGATATTATACAATACAATTTCTTAACCTGTAGCTTTCGGCAGAATAATTATTTAAAAAGATGAAAAAATGAACCTGAATCATTTGGCCATATCGTTGATTGAACTTGATCCTGAAAATCTTCCGGAATTGGATGGGTTTAAAAAAAATCTGATTCTTTTCAAAGAGCAGGCAAAGGGACATCTTAAAGATGTTTTGGGACAGGCTTGCGCCGAGGTCGAGGCCTGGTCTGGTCAAGATCCGGAATCGCGCCAGGCGGGGATAGTCCGTCTGGGAGAATTATTGGAGCAGGCTATGGAATTTAGCGGGGGAAGTCCCTCTATAGCAAAACCGGAAAAACCCCGAGATGTCCCGCCGGAAACAGCAGGATCAAGGAATATTACCCTGTCCAAGGATTTTGATTCAGAACTACTGAATGAGTTCATCATAGAGAACATGGAATTAGTTAACATGGCCGAGTCGGCCATTTTGGATTGGGAAAAAAATCCGGACAACCAGGAACTGCTGAATACTATATTTAGAAGTTTTCACACCATCAAAGGAACTGCTTCCTTTTTGAATCTTGACTGCGTCAAGGATATGGCCCACCATTCGGAATCGATGCTGGCCCAGGTCAGGGACGACCAAGAGAATTTCACCACGGGCCATGCCGATCTGGCCCTTAAATCGCTGGACATGATCAAGAGCATTCTGGAACGGATGAAATCATCCGGTCCTGGCCAGCAGATAGAACTAACTTTGGGTCATGAAGAACTGCTGGAAGCCTTGAAAAACTTTAGCTCCGGTACCCAGAATCCAAAAGTCGATAATCGGTCGGCCGAGCCGGTCAGAGAGCGAAGGGTCAAGGAAAGGCGGGTCCGGAAAAACGGAGAAACTTCGGCAGATCAGTCTTTTGCCGCAAGCCAAGCTCCGGACCCGGTAGCCGATTCCACTGTTAGGGTCAAGATCGACCGGTTGGACAAGCTGCTGGATACGGTGGGCGAATTGGTGATCGCTCAGACCATGGTTGGACAGGATGAATTGATCGTGGGCAGGAAGCATCACGAACTTAATAAAAAAATATCTCAAGCCGGAAAGATAGTGCGCGAACTTCATGATCTAAGCCTGATTCTGCGTATGGTCCCTCTCAAGGGCACTTTCCAGAAAATGGCCCGGCTGGTCCGCGATCTTTCCCAGAAGAACGGAAAAATAGTGAACTTCATCACTGAAGGTGACGATGTCGAAATCGACCGCAACATGGTTGATATGGTGGCCGATCCTCTGGTCCATCTGATCAGAAACGCAGTTGACCACGGCATTGAAACGCCCGAGGAGCGCCGCCGAATCGGGAAATCTAGTGACAGCCGGCTTTATCTTACGGCCGGTCATGCCGAGAGCAGCATAATACTGACGGTCTGGGACGACGGTCAAGGTCTCAGCCGCCAGAAGATAGTGGACAAAGCGATGGAACGGGGCTTGATAGATTCGGCCGAACGGATGACCGACCAGGAGGTTTGGCAGATGATATTCCAGCCGGGCTTCTCTACCGCTGAAAAAGTGACCGAAGTCTCGGGCCGGGGGGTGGGGCTGGATGTAGTGCGCAAGGCGGTGGAGGCCCTGCGGGGCCGGATAGAAGTTCAAAGCTCGGAAGGTAAGGGCTGTGCCTTCATTATGAAGATGCCCCTGACCATGGCCATCACCGACGGAATGGTGGTTAAGGTGGGATCCCAAAGATATATTCTGCCCACCGCCAACATCCAAAAAGCGGTCAGACCGGCGGAGTTCGATATCCACACGGTGAACCAAAGAGCCGAGATGTTTTCTTTCCGGGATGAATTGTTGCCGGTTTTCAGGCTGCACCGGTTGTTCGATATACAGGATGCCAAGACCCAGCTTACATCCGGTCTGCTCGTGGTGATAAGTGAGGGACCGCATCGCTACGCTCTTTTTGTAGATGATCTTTTGACCCAAACCCAGGTGGTAACCAAATCACTGGGCAAGGGAATCAATGATGTGTCGGTAGTGGCCGGCGGAGCCATCATGGGTGACGGCACTGTAGGTTTGATCCTGGACGCTGCCGGAATAATCAGCATGGCCCACGATTAAATATAACAACGTAACAAATAGGCCATATTAGGAGGCAAAAGCATGAACAACGCAACTGTAGTTAAGGAAGATCAGTCCATCAAGGTTGATCACAGGGCCGGTAAATACCTAACCTTTTTCTTGGACAGAGAGGAATATGGCGTGGAGATCCTTAAAGTGCAGGAGATCATCGGACGGATGCCGATCACACCGGTGCCGCTGACCTCAAAGTATATCTTGGGGGTCATCAACCTACGAGGCAAGATCCATCCCATCATGGATCTCAAGATCAAGTTTGGAATGGACCAGACACAAATTACCGACGAGACCTGCATCATAGTCATCAAAACCGCCAGACTGATGATGGGGGTATTGGTGGACAAGGTCTCGGAGGTGGTGAACGTGGCTACGGAAGACATCGAGGACACACCGTCCTTCGGAGCGGATGTCAACACCGAATATCTTTTGGGAGTGGGCAAGACCGGCGGCAGGGTTCGCCTCCTCCTGGATATAGAAAAAATTATCACAGCCTCCGACATCATTCATCTGAAGAAGGCCGCCGAAACCAGCGGACAGAAGCCGAAGGCCGAAAAGAACCAAATACAGACTAACTAGAAAATTGCAAAAGAGGGGATAAAAGCCATGATGAGAAAAAACATATTTAACGACATCAAAATAGGTATCAAGGTCATCGGGTGCTTTGGGACGATCTTTGTAGTTGTGACGGTGATGATGCTGTCCGGCGCTAAAGTAAGAATGGACGCAGTGCGTGGGGTAGATTCGAAGTATCGCCAGTATATAGGGTCCGTCAGAGGAATTGAAGAGCTGAAGGCCAGCATCGAGAAAGTGGAGCGATATCTTTATCATTATATTGCAGTGCCCTCAGCACGCAATAATACCCTGGCAAGCATTAAGCAGGAAACAAATTCAATAGACCAAATTGTTCAGACCTATAAGAGCAAAGAGTTAACCCCCGAAGAAAAGAAGTTTCTCTCCGATTTCGACACCGCCTGGCCCGAGATGCAGCGGGGCTATAAGGAAATAATGAAGGTGGCTGATAGCGGTAAAAATGATGAGGTTGCCCGTCTGTTGGTCGAAGGAAGCTATTTGATCGAAGCTCGGAATAATACCCTGGCGGCGGTTCGTAACCTCAATGATTATAACATCAGCCGGAACGAAGCAGCCATCAAAGCAACCGTCCATGGCAAAGGTGGTTGGTCAATTATGCTGTGGATATTTTCAGCTGCCGGCGCTCTTCTTTTAATAGCCATGGGGATAATTATAACCGAATCGATCACCAAACCGCTGAATAAGGGTGTGCTGATGATGCAGGAACTGGGAAAAGGTCACCTCTCCAACCGGTTGCATTTTAACAGGAAGGATGAAATAGGCGAACTGACCCATGCCATGGATCAGTTCGCGGACAACCTTCAGCAAAAGGTCATATTCAGCATGCAGCAGATATCCGAAGGCAATATCGATATTGCACCGGCCATAACAGATGATAAGGATGAGATCGGTCCGGCGCTTAATAAAATGATTAACGCAATTGGCTTGCTGAGCGATGAGATCAGAAGATGTTGCATTGCAGCACTTGAGGGCGACCTTTCGCATAGAGCCGATGTAACACCTTATCACGGGAAATATCAGGAAATCGTCAAGGGCTTCAACGATACAATAGATGCGGTGACGGCCCCGCTCGACGAAGCGTCGGATGTTTTAGTAAAACTGGCTCACAGGGACCTGTCGGCTCGGTTACAGCTTGATTATAAAGGGTTTTACGACCAGATCAAAAAAACCATAAATGCGGTTGGTAAGAACCTGGATAAGGCTATGCAGCAGGTGGCCATCGGGGCGGACCAGGTGGCCTCGGCCAGTATCCAGATAAGCACCGGTGGGCAGTCTTTGTCGCAGGGAGCCAGCGAACAGGCCAGTTCGCTGGAGGAAGTGTCCAGCAGCCTGCAGGAGATGTCCTCCATGACCAAGCAGAATACCCTTAACGCCAGGGAGGCCAAGGGGGTGGCGGATCAGGCCCGAAGCAGCGCGGATAAGGGAGTGGATAGCATGAACCGGATGTCCTCGGCTATCAACCAGATCAAATCGTCCTCCGCTGCCACAGCCAAGATAGTAAAGACCATAGACGAGATAGCCTTCCAGACCAACCTGCTGGCCCTGAACGCCGCGGTGGAAGCGGCCCGAGCCGGGGATGCCGGCAGGGGATTTGCGGTAGTGGCCGAGGAAGTAAGGAACCTGGCCATGCGCAGTGCGGAGGCGGCCAAGAATACCGCCAACCTGATCGAAGAAGCGGTAAAAAACTCGGAGAACGGTGTGGCCATCAACGCCGAGGTTTTGAAGAACTTCCAGGAGATTGCCGAAAAAACCAATAAGGTCAGCCAGGTGGTAGCCGAGATAGCGGCAGCCTCAGATCAGCAGGACCAGGGGATTAGCCAGTTGAACAGGGCGGTGGAACAACTGAACCAACTGACCCAGCAGAATGCGGCAAACGCCGAGGAATCGGCCAGCGCAGCCGAGGAGCTGTCCTCGCAGTCCGAGGAGATGCGCAGCATGTTGGCCGGCTTCAAACTTACCGTCTCCGGCGATTTCAACCAGGCGCCGCGGGTCGAAAGCCAGTCGGGGCATTTGCTGCATGATTCCGGCCTGCAAAGAAAAGGGGCCAAGGCCATTTCCGGCCTTCAGCCTGATCCCCGCAAGGTGATACCTTTGGACGACAGAGACCACAATATATTAAATACTTTCTAATCTTCCAAACGGATAATATTTGAAAGTCCCTTTCTCTCCTTTTCAGTAGGGAGAGAAAGGGACGATGAAAAGGTGGCAATAAACAAATATGATGGATTCAGAATCAAAAAATCTTTCGATAGATTATTATTCTTTAAAACTTTCTTCTCAGCAGTTTGATAAAATCAGCCGGCTTGTCTATCAAGTTTCGGGGATAGATCTGCATGAGGGTAAGGAAGAACTGGTCAAAGCCCGGCTTATAAAGAGGCTCAGATATTTGAAGATTTTTGGTTTTGATCGTTACCTTAAATATCTGGCCAACGACAAAAACGGAAACGAGGTCCAGGCCATGGTGGACGTTCTGACTACCAACAAGACCAATTTTTTCAGGGAGTCCGAACATCTGGAATATTTAAGGAATGAAATAATTCCCGGATTAGGGAATGACCAGATCAGACTCTGGAGCGCCGGCTGTTCTTCGGGCGAAGAACCCTATTCCATAGCCATCACTTTATGTGAAGCCATTCCCGATATTGGGAAACGTGATATCAAGATTCTGGCTACTGACATCTCGGATCGGATGATGGAGCGAGCCCGCCAAGGCTTATATAATGAGGAAACTCTCAAGGGTCTGCCGCCTCAATTGAAGCGTAAATATTTTCAGAAGGCTGATTCCGGGATCAGTCAAAGATACCGGGTGGTTACCCAACTGCAGTCCATGGTCTGTTTTGCCAAGCTTAATCTTATGGAGGAGTGGCCGATGAGAGGGATGTTTGATGTCATATTCTGCCGTAATGTGATGATATACTTTGACAAGCAGACCCAAGAGAAGCTGGTCAAGAGGTTCTGGTCGCTGTTGCGGGCAGGCGGATATTTAATGGTGGGGCATTCGGAGAGCCTGACATTTATGGCCCACGATTACCGCTACATAAAGCCGGCCGTGTACCAAAAGGTTAAAGTACCGGTCACGGCACATAAAAAGCCGGCCAGGTCAGATGGGAAGTAATAGTTTATGGTTTACACAGTAGGCGTGGCCGACATGAAAATATCCGGCGACGATCCGGATATGCTAATTACCTACGCTTTGGGCAGTTGCTTGGGGATAACGGTTTACGACTTCAAGCTGAAAAGAGCGGGCTTGTTGCACTGCATGTTGCCGGATTCCAGTATTGACCGGAACAAGGCGGCTGGAAAACCCTGCCTGTATGTGGATAGCGGGATGAAAGCTCTGTTGGAAGATTTTTACCGGAATGGTTCCAGTAAAAATAACCTTATAATCAGGGTGGCCGGAGGATCCAGCTCAAAAGTGAATGAGGAAGAAGATTTTTTTAAGATTGGCCACCGCAATTTTGTAAGCCTGCGCAAATATTTATGGAACGAGGGCCTGATGCTTAAGGCTTATGATGTGGGGGGGGACGGTTCACGCACCGTGACCCTGGACGTGGAAAATGGAAAGATGTTAATCAAATCGAAAGGTTCCCTTAAACAGTTGTAAGCAGCGGCTGATTTTTTCAGCAAACAGGCATAAACTTAAGATATAGAAACAGGAGACGGTAAAATGGCATTAAATACACTGGTGGTTGACGACAGTTCGGTGATGCGTTCAATCATCATAAAAACCCTTAAACTGTCCGGCCTGCCTTTGGGCGATATCTGGCAGGCAAAAAACGGTGAGGAAGGTCTGCGCGTTTTGCAAGACGAATGGATCGATCTGGCACTGGTTGATATCCACATGCCGGTCATGGATGGAGAGGAAATGTTGACTCGACTGAGGGAGAACGACCAGTATGAAAATCTACCGGTGATCGTAGTCAGTTCAGAGAGCGAACCCGGTAAGATAGAAAAGATGCTTAAACTGGGCGCCACTTTCATTCATAAGCCATTTACACCGGAAATCTTGAAAGAAGTAATATTAGCAGTTACGGGGGTGAACAATGAAGAAACAGATTGAGAATGTCCTCAAAGAGTCCACGATCATAACTTTTGAGGACATTTGTTTTATCTATCAGGTGCCGGAGCTCAAAGATGCCCAGAAAAATATGGAACTGGAGGCCGCAGCCGAGGTGAAATACCGGGGAGATTTAACCGGTAAGCTACTGATCGAGACCCGGGGTGGTTTGTCCATGGCCATCGCCGCCAATATGTTAAGCAATGACGTCCCCAGCGCCCAGCAGAAAAAAGACGCCCTGGGGGAAATCGCTAATATTATCTGCGGAAATGTTGTGCCCTCTCTGGGCCGGGGCAAGCTGGAGTATAAAATTGAAAGCCCCAGGCCTCTAAACAAAGATGAACTGCTAAAAGAGGAAAAGCAGGGGAACCCCCTGGCTGAGATTACTTTTAATTTTAACGAGGGGCGGGCCGACATCAAATTTTTTGTGGACGGCTACTCTGCCACCAAGGAGAAAAAAAAGTGATCAAGGTTTTGGTGGTTGATGATTCTGCTTTGGTCCGCAAGCTGCTGACTGAGGAGCTTTCCCGCCATAGCGACATCGAGGTGGTAGGAGGAGCCATTGATCCCTACGTGGCCCGCGACAAGATAGTCCGGCTTAAGCCCGATGTGATCACTCTGGACCTGGAAATGCCTCGAATGGACGGGCTTTCCTTTTTATCCAAGCTGATGAAATTCCACCCGCTGCCGGTAGTAGTGGTAAGTTCTTTAACCCCCGGCAATAGCAAAAACGCCATCAGGGCACTGGAACTGGGGGCGGTGGAAGTGATTTGCAAGCCCGGATCCAGCCTTTCGGTCCCGGACCTCTCCCAAAGCCTGGTCAAAGCCATTCGGGCAGCATTCCGGGCCAAAGTGGCCAAGATGACAGAGGACGTTTCCGAGAAGGAACAAAGCAATCAGGGATATCAGATTCCACTTAAAACCACCCATAAGGTGATAGCCATAGGAGCTTCCACCGGTGGCACGATAGCCATTGAAAAAATTTTAATCGAAATGCCCTTGAATATTCCCGGGATCTTGGTAGTGCAGCATATGCCGGAATATTTCACCGCCAGTTTCGCCAGCCGCCTGGATACCATATGCAAAATCGAGGTGCGGGAAGCCAAGGACGGCGACACTGCGGCTCCGGGACTGGCCCTGATAGCTCCCGGTGGGCATCACATGCTGTTAGAGCGTAGCGGAGCCTTTTACCAGGTCAGGATCAAAGGCGGTCCCATGGTTCATCACCAGAGGCCCAGCGTAGACGTCCTGTTCCATTCGGTGGCCAAACAGGCCGGGGCTAACGCCATGGGAGTGCTGCTGACCGGAATGGGGGCCGACGGAGCCGACGGGCTTTTGTCCATGAGGCAAAGCAAAGCTTATACAATAGCCCAGGATGAAGCCAGTTCAGTGGTCTATGGAATGCCCGGGGAGGCAGTAAAGCTGGGGGCCGCCTGCGAAGTCTTACCGTTGGCCGAGATTTCCGGGCGTATAATAAAGCGGTTGTCTGGGGAAGAAAAAAACAAAGAATCACGGGAATGAACCCCAAAGCAAGCTTTGGTTTCATCCCCTCCGCTTTGCGGGATAATTCGACCTGCAAGCTTCAGTGCACTTTGTTTCTGGAGCTTGGGTCTCATTAACTTACCAATTCCAATAAGCTTCGCTTTCGGAATTGGAGTTTCACAATTAAAATGGCGGGTTCATGACAAAAATTATTTTATATAAATAAGGCCTGATCCAAGGAGCCCTTGTTTGATGAAATCCTGCCCTCTTGAGAAAAACTGCTTATCTTTTGATCTGTTCACCTGCCACAAAAGTTTTTTTTACAGAATTAAGACGGACATCTTCAGCACACCTTTTTTTATTATGCATCATGACTGCTTGTGTCCCCGTGCCATCTTCAGGTGGTCAGGTTATTTAGGAAAGCAAAGGAATCAGGTCTGCCCTTGACTGTTGCAAAGGTCAAAGGCAGACTTGACTCCTCACCCAAATTATCTGGACGAAGTCAAATTGAAGAAAATCTAATCGATGGGAGTTTTGCCTTTGGCTGTCCCTTTGGGCGGCGGTTCCACACGGAAATACATAGCCAGGTCCGCCGGCATGATGTGGGAGGGAGTCCGATTGAAAATTATGCTGGTTCTTTCCAGCGCCCGCGCAACAAGCCCTGAACAAATTGTCTGACCATCAAAACCAAAATTAAACTTTCCTCCTGTAATCAAGCTGAACACGATGCTTATTATCGTTACCCAGCCGTATTTCTCATTCAGACACCAATGGGCGAATTTAACAACCTGTTCGCGGTCATGGTTATTGGCTTTGCTCCCCAGGTGGATAAGGTGATACTCCGTCGAATTATATCGGGATATTTTTGTCTGTTTTACACCACTCCCCAACGCTTCGATCAGATCACCATCTTTGGAAACAATCATAGCCGCATGATTCCACCATGTATATTTTGCATCTTTTCCCCAAAAGCGAAGCTTTTGTCCAAACCTGATTAGCTTGCTAAAAAATGCATCACCATGAGTGAGGACGAAATCTCCTGGCTCAAATTGGTCAGGACGCGCCTCTTCTTCGGGGCCAAATCGCAGAAATGTTGTACCCTCAAGAGCCTGAAATGGTTGTGTTGGCACTAATGACCTCCTTTGTTTCTCTCGGTTTTTATATACCGTCATTCTAAAGCAGTTGATCTTACCCCAAAAATGTAGACACCCTCACGCAACGTTTTTCAGCCAATTTTCTTCGTAATCAGCCGGTGAAATGTAATCTAATGTTGAGTGCCTCCGTTCCCGATTATAAAATGTTTCGATATA